>SMUY01296076.1_pt1 | contig 16569 bp, 16 predicted proteins | sample 2456441 | NCBI WGS metagenome assembly SMUY01 (sample SAMN11095931, study PRJNA526329) | marine sediment metagenome | biome: Marine sediment; feature: Surficial sediment; material: Deep marine sediment; isolation source: Hadal surficial sediment | place: Pacific Ocean | collected 2014-11 | depth...
ACGTATTTGGCATGGAAAAGAAATTGAAAAAGACTTATAACAAGCAGGTCAAGCTGACGCCAAAAAACGGCGGAACTTACCTTGAACGTTAAATTTAACGAAGGGATCAATTCCCCTCCATATCGTTCCGACAAATCGTCAGGAAAGACGACTTGCACGGACATAGTCCGCCACGAAGTGGCAAAGTACAGGGAAGTACTTTGTGAACAGGTGAATGATTTTAAGGCCATTTAGACAGGACGTTCAAATGAGCGGAACCAGGACAGGAGTCTTGTTTGTGCGACCTTAAAAAATCATACAGCCGTGAGGGTATCCCTAAGTCATTATTTGGGGACCGCCCGATATAGGGGCACCCTCTTTGATGTGCAGGACGCACGAATGTCGCTGGCGGATGGATGCGAATGAGCAGTGACCTCGCCGGCTAAAGGCGGAACACTATATTCAACGAAGCAAGAAATCAAAAATTCACGCTGAAAATGGTACGGGAAAGGAAAATACAAGAAAGGTATAAGCGGGTATTAACCGCAGTGCCGTTGCAAACCTCAGAACTTGAACCGAGAGTTCAAGTGGGAAGTTATCATGACATATTAGGCTTCCCACGAATGGATGTGCACACCACGCCACAAATTAGTTTCCCTGGTAATGTTAAGTAGGCCCAAGTTACCATCAGCCTGCTAACGAACACCACAGAAAATACCCTAAACTGTTTGTCGTTACTACAATCCGGCCTTATTTTTTTAATTGATTCTAGTGCTAAATCCCTATTTGATTACCCTTCATCAGGGCATTATCTATTTTGTCCTGTATGCGCCGAATTACTCCGTCTACATTTGAAGTATAGCCCTCATTTTCATTTTTGTATGCAAGCATTTCATGGGCGATATTTAACGCTGCCAAGACCGCAATCCGCTCGCTACCTATAATTTTCCCCGAGGTTTTTACTTCCTGCATTCTTTCATTCAATAAGGTTGCTGCGTCGTTGAGAAGACCGCGTTCCTCATCGCTACAAGCAATAAGGTATTCTTTATCGAGGATAGTGACGCTAGCTGGTTTTGTTTCACTCACGGACGCGTTTCCATTGCACGTAATCTGGTGATCATGGACTCAATACGGCTTCTGGCCTGTTCAGTTTTCTCTATTAACTCAGCACGTTCGGTTACCAGATTGTTCTGTTGGCTTCGCAGTGCAGTGTTTTCTGATGTCAATTTATCGACGGTGCTGATGAGTTCATCAACACGTGTTTCCAGTGCCTGAAGATCGACTGTTTCATTGTTTTGGTCTGTCATGAATTTATCCTGAAAAGTTGTGCCTGGCTGAGGTCAAAAGTCCCTGTTTGTTTGTTATCATTCGTGCAATATAGAGCGACCAGTGGAAGTGGTCAAGATATACAGGATAAAAGCTGACTTGAAGCCAGATTTTCAAAAACCTGTATTGCAATATTGCCTTTGTATTTAATTGATTTTCTAAGAAAATAAAGGGATTCGCCAACAACTTATAGTTCATACTAATGAATAAACAGGCAGATGTTTCAGGAGCCCAGATAGCATGCAAAATTATGAGCAGTTAAATGAAATGTTGATCACCTCTGGGGCTGGAGTTCATGCGTCAGAGTGTCATGGATTTTTATGTGCATTGGTTTGTGGCAATGGACAGGTTCAGGAACAAAAAATAAGAGAATATTTTCTGTTAGATAGTGATGAAATCGTAAATGCGGATGAATGTTTCAGTCATTTGAAAGCATTGGCTGAAGATATAGAGGCGAAAATGTACTCCTCCGATCTTGATTTGGAGTTGTTACTTGTGGATGAAGATGATGCGCTTGCAGAGCGAGGTCGTTCACTTGCTGAGTGGTGCCAGGGCTTTATGAGTGGCATGGGTTTGTCTGGTGTGAAAGATGAGCAAATTCCTTCTGACTCACAGGAGTTGATTGGTGATTTTTATAAGATAGCAAATCTGGATGCAGATAATGAAAATGATAAAGATGATTCGGACAAGGGAAATGATTTCGCACTGATGGAATTAATCGAATATGTACGAATGGGGACGATTTATATCTTTGAGGATTTACAGGGGAATGCCGACAATCCCGAAAACTGTCAACCCAAGGTATTACATTAATGAACGCCAGGGAGTTTACGCGCCGACGTAAACGTTTAATGGATATGATGGGCAATGAAAGCATTGCCATCTTGCCTACCGCCTCGGTATATCTCAGGAACAATGATATTGAGTTTCCCTTTCGTCCGGATAGTGATTTTTATTATATAACCGCTTACCCAGAACCTGAGGCGGTGGCGGTCATTATTCCTGATCGACCTCATGGTGAATATGTTTTATTTTGCAGGGAGCGTGATCCGCACAAGGAAACCTGGGATGGCAAACGTGCTGGTCTGGAAGGGGCTTGCGAGATTTATGGTGCAGACGATGCTTTTCCTATTGAAGATATGGATGATATTCTGCCTAATCTGCTCGAAGATAAAGAACGTATTTATTACACCATGGGCAATGATGCGGTTTTTGATCAGCGTGTCCTGAGTTGGGTGAATGAAGTTCGAGACAAGGCACGCACGGGTGTCAATGCGCCAAATGAATTTATCTCGCTGACACATATCTTGCACGACATGCGGCTTTATAAGAGTCGTCAGGAAATTACTGCCATGCGTAAGGCGGCGAAGATCTCAGCGGTGGCGCATAAAAGAGCAATGCAAATCTGTCAGCCAGGGCTAATGGAATACCAGCTTGAAGCCGAATTAGTGCATAAGTTTATGCAGCAAGGATCCAGAATTTCTGCCTATCCTTCGATCGTAGGTGGTGGTGCAAACAGCTGTATTCTGCATTACACAGACAATGACGAAGAACTCAAAGATGGTGATGTATTGCTGATCGATGCCGGGGCAGAATATGAAGGTTATGCCAGTGACATTACGCGCACATTCCCTGTTAACGGAAAATTCACCAGTGCACAAAAAGATATATACGAAATTGTCTTGCGCGCGCAGTTAGCGGCGATAGAAGAGGTCAAGCCTGGCAACCACTGGAATGATCCCCATGAAGCTGCAGTAAAAGCCATTACTGAAGGATTATTAGAGCTGGGGATTCTCAAGGGTAAGTTGAGTGCCTTGCTCAAGGAACAAGCCTACAGTAAGCATTATATGCACCGCACAGGTCACTGGCTGGGGATGGATGTACATGATGTCGGCGATTATAAAGTTGATGGTAATTGGCGCATGCTGGAGCCGGGAATGGTGCTGACGGTTGAGCCAGGTTTGTATTTACCGGCTGGGACCAAAGGACTTGCTAAAAAATGGTGGGATATTGGTGTCAGGATAGAAGATGATGTTCTGGTAACTAAAGATGGCCATGATGTGCTCAGCAAAGACCTGCCAAAAACAATCGATGAAATAGAAACTTTGATGGGGGAAGTTGCCTGATTATCTTTATTATGAACATGGTCTCTAAACATGGCCCATGATTTTGACATCATTATTGTTGGCGGTGGCGCTGTCGGTGCGGCATTTGCCTGTGCCTTAAAGAACAGCAATCTTAAGATAGCTGTCATAGAAGCAGTTTCGCCGAAGGCTGATATTCAGCCCAGTTATGATGACAGGGGGTTATCCCTTTCCCTGTCGTCAAAAAATATTCTCGACAATCTTGGCCTTTGGCAGAATATTTCACCTTATTCAAATCCTATCAAACATATACATGTGTCCGATCAGCATCATTTTGGTTTTGTCAGGATGGATGCTGAATCAATGGCCGTCCCGGCGTTAGGTCACATTGTATTGGCCAGGGAATTAGGCAAGGCATTGATACAAACTATCGAAGCAGCTGACAATATTAGTTTCTTATGTCCTGCCTCGGTTACGGCTGTTGAAATCTCGGCTTTGTCAGCTAGCGTCACTGTCAATGTTGATGGTGTTGATAAAGTCATTAGCAGTAAATTACTGGTCGCTGCCGATGGGACGGAATCCAGAACCAGAGATATGCTGGGGATAAAAGCCAGTGTCGAGGATTACCAGCAGGTCGCCATCGTCAGCAATGTTATGCCGGAACGACCGCATGAAGATACTGCCTATGAACGATTTACCGAAACCGGTCCTTTAGCGTTGTTACCGCATTCGGAGCAACGTTGTGTTCTGGTCTTTACTGTTGCAGCAAATGAAACAGAAAAATATCTGCAGATGGATGAGCAATGTTTTCTGGATGCCTTGTTGGAACGTTTTGGTCGGCGACTGGGTAAATTTTCGAACCTAGGTCAGCGCAAATGTTATCCATTAAAAATGTTGTGGGTCGAAGAACAGGTAAAGCATCGTGTAGTGATACTAGGGAATGCTGCACACGCCGTCCACCCGAATGGTGCACAGGGTTTTAATCTTGGATTACGTGATGCAGTAGCACTTGCTGAAGTGCTGATCGAGGCACAGAAAGATAGTCAGGATATTGGCGAGCTGTCATTACTGGAATCTTATCTTCAATCAAGAGTAAAAGATCAACAACGTGTATTGAATTTTACAGACAGGCTGGCGAAGAATTTTTATAATAAGCAACCTCTGAAAATTATTGCACGAAACCTTGTCATGCTGGCTACTGACCTGAGCCCACCGTTGAAACATCGTTTCATAAGGAGTGCCATGGGCTTTTGGGGTAGTCAGCCATTTCGAATTTTCAGATAGGAATTAGGTACTTTGAATCCTTCAGGACACATTCACCTGGACATTATCATTGTTGGCGCGGGTATCGCCGGGGCAAGCTTTGCAGCCATCCTCAAAGATAGCGGCATCATTTGTGCCCTGGTTGAAGCTGAACCATCCAGTAAAGATAAAGATGCCTGTAGCCAGACAAATAACGATCGAAACATTGATCCACGGGTTCTAGCACTGACTCATGCCTCAAAAAATATTCTGCAAACCATCGGTGCCTGGGATGAAATTCCGCCAGATCGCATAGGATTGTTCCACAAGATGCATGTCTGGGACGAGAATGGTCTTGGCGAGGTCAATTTTAACAGTGCTGACATATCCGAATCCGTGATGGGTTATATCGTCGAGCAAAAGCTTGTTGAGTGCGCACTCAAATCGGTTTTAAACAAAACTGATCATGTCAATTGGTTTCATCCCGCAAAAGCAAAATCATTAGGCAACGAAAAAGATAAAATTTGTCTAGGTCTGGATGATGGACGTCAATTGTCAACTCAATTATTGGTCGCCGCTGATGGTCAGTCATCGACTATTCGAAGGTTGGCAGGGATTAATTTTAAAACCCATGAGTATCACCAACATGCCCTGGCCTGTGTGGTTGAAACAGAAATGCCTCATCAGGAAGTTGCCCGGCAAAGATTCCTGCGTCGTGGCCCGTTGGCATTCCTACCCATGGCTGAAGCCAATCAATGCGGGATTGTCTGGTCAACAACACCAGAACATGCGGCGGAATTAAAAGCCATGGATGAGGAAGCATTTAATAAGAACCTGGCCGAAGCATTCGCTTATCAAGCAGGGGACATTATTAAAACTGGCCCTCGTGCAATATTTCCATTGGCACGGGCACAGGCGGATGAATACTGTCGTCCGCGTCTTGCCCTGGTGGGGGATGCTGCACATCGGATACACCCACTTGCGGGACAAGGTGCGAACATGGGCTTAATGGATGTGGCTTGTTTGGCCGAAGTTGTTTTACAGGCGAAACAGAAAGGCAGGGATATCGGTGCTTTTTCTGTCCTGCGTAAATACGAGCGTTGGCGCAAGGGTGAAAACAGCACCATGATGATGACCATGGAAGGTTTTAAGTATTTGTTCGAGAACAAAACTACGGCAGTGTCATGGTTGCGTAATGTGGGGATGGATGTGTTTGATTCGATCAAACCTGTCAAGCATGAAGTGATGAAGCGTGCGATGGGCCTGGCTGGAGATTTGCCCGATATCGCCCGTAGGCATTTTTAACCATAGTTGGTCCGGGTTTCTGGTATTCATTTCGGGTACAATGCCCGCCTTGTTTTGAGCAGATTGCAGAAATGCAGCAAGCAGAGATTGATGAATGACTGATGTAGTAAAAACACCGTCCGCAAATTTCATTCGCAATATAATTGCGAAGGATCTGCAAGAGAATAAAAATGACGGACGTGTGCACACACGCTTTCCCCCAGAACCAAATGGTTACCTGCACATTGGCCACGCTAAATCTATTTGTCTAAATTTTGGTATTGCTGAAGAGAATGAAGGGGGAGTGTGTAATTTACGTTTTGATGACTCAAATCCTGAAAAAGAATCACTCGAATATGTGGAAGCCATCAAAGAAGACGTTCGTTGGCTAGGCTTTGATTGGCAAGACCGTTTATTTTTCGCTTCTGACTATTACCAGCAGCTTTATGACTACGCAGTATTTTTGATTAATGCAGGTAAAGCTTATGTCGAGAGTCTGAGCCCTGACGAGATACGTGAATATCGAGGCACACTGACAAGTCCCGGCAAAGAAAGCCCGGATCGCAGTCGTTCCATTGAAGAAAATCTCGAACTATTTGAGAAGATGCGTGCGGGTGAATTTGAAGACGGTAAATATATATTGCGTGCCAGGATCGATATGGCTTCCCCGAATATGAATCTTCGAGATCCGGCCATCTATCGGATCAAGCGATCCCATCATTATCGTACTGGAGATGAATGGTGTATTTATCCCATGTATGATTTTACCCATGGCATTTCTGATGCCCTGGAAGGTATTACACATTCACTATGTACCCTGGAGTTTGAAGATCATCGTCCTTTATATGACTGGTTCCTGGAACAATTAGAAGTTCCATGTCATCCGCATCAGATAGAATTTTCACGTCTTAATCTTAACTATACTGTGACCAGCAAACGAAAATTAAACGAGTTGGTGACGCGTGGTGATGTTGAAGGCTGGGATGATCCGCGCATGTTGACCATCGCTGGAATGCGCAGACGCGGTTATACAGCGGCGGCTATTAGAGATTTTTGTGAGCGCATTGGTGTGACCAAGAATGATACTGTGCTTGATATGTCGGTATTGGAAAATTGCGTGCGTGAAGATCTTGATAAAACTACGCGAAGGGTTTTGGGGGTGCTTAATCCATTGCGTGTGGTGATTGAAAATTATCCTGAAGGCCAAAGTGAAGAACTGGATGCGCCATATCATCCAAATGATCCAGACATGGGCAGTCGAAAGATCCCCTTCTCAAAAGTCATCTACGTAGAGCGCGATGATTTTATGCAAGAGCCACCAAGAAAATTTTTCCGTCTGGGGCCTGGCAGAGAAGTCCGTTTGCGTTATGCGTATTTCATTATCTGTAATGATTTTGTGAAAGATGAAAATGGAGAAGTGATTGAATTACGTTGTACTTATGATCCCTTAACCAAGGGTGGCAATGCACCGGATGGCAGGAAGGTCAAGGGCACGATTCATTGGGTATCTGCAGAACATGCGCTGGAAGCGGAAGTGCGCCTCTATGATCGTTTATTTAATGATCCTGAACCGGATAGTAATAAGCATGAGCAAGACTGGAAAGAATTTTTAAATCCAGATTCCAGGAGAATTCTTAACAATGCCAAATTAGAACCGAGTCTTGCTACAGCAATAGCAGGCGATCAATTCCAGTTTGAGCGTTTGGGATACTTCAATGTCGATGTCAAGGATTCCACAGCAGGGAAACCAGTCTTTAACAGAACGATTACCTTAAGGGATTCCTGGGCCAAAAAGCGTTAGTCATAAACAATAATTTCGAAAAGAGTATTTCAGAATGAGTAATCCTGTAACTGCCTTGCATCAGTCTGATATTAAAAGCTTGCCCTTGCTATATCGGGGCAAGGTACGTGATATCTATGATGTTGATGAGGATCATATACTGATTGTGACCACGGATCGATTGTCTGCCTTTGATGTGATTTTACCTGATCCGATTCCCGGCAAAGGTGCGATCCTGACAGCTGTATCGAATTTCTGGTTCGGTAAGACGCAGCACATTATTGCCAATCACCTGACAGATAAAACGCTGGATGAGGTGCTGCCTGATGCAGCAGAACGCAAGACAATTGAGGGTCGTGGTATTGTTGTACGCAAGCTGAACCCCTTGCCGGTTGAAGCCATCGTTCGTGGCTATCTGATAGGTTCCGGATGGAATGATTATCAAGAGACTGGTGCCGTATGCGGGATAGCCTTGCCTGAAGGGCTACAGCAGGCACAGCAACTTCCCGAAGCCATTTTTACGCCTTCGACCAAGGCTGATGTTGGTGGTCATGATGAAAATATCAGTTTTGAAAAAACAGTGAGTCTGTTGGGTAAGGACATGGCAGAACAGGTGCGGGATGTCAGTATCAAGCTCTATCAGGAAGCAGCAGCCTATGCCCTGGAAAGAGGTATTATTATTGCTGATACTAAGTTTGAATTTGGTACTGATACTGATGGGAAACTGATTCTGATTGACGAAGTTTTAACTCCGGATTCTTCACGGTTTTGGCCTGCCGACTCATATCAGGTGGGGATTAGTCCACCAAGTTTTGATAAGCAATATGTCAGGGATTATCTGGAGACGCTGGACTGGGATAAAACTGATCCGGGGCCGAGTTTGCCAGAAGAAGTCATTCAGCGAACCGGTGAAAAGTATCGCGAAGCTATGAATTTACTAATGAATTAGACTGATAAATTAGATGGGGGAGTAATTGTGGATCCACTGGATAAACTGGTTGAGGGGTTTAAGAATTTCAAGCAGCGATATTACATCGCGGAACCTGAGTTATATGAAGAACTGGTTGATAGGGGTCAAACACCAAAAACACTGGTGATTGCCTGTTGTGATTCCCGCGTACACCCTGCTCAGGTCTTCAATACTAATCCCGGCGATATCTTTGTGGCACGCAATGTGGCTAATCTGGTTCCGCCCTTTGAAGATGATGGTAAATCCCATGGTACCAGTGCTGCAATCGAATATGGTGTTAAACATCTCAAGGTCGAACATATTATTGTCTTTGGTCATGGGCAGTGTGGTGGCATCAAAAGTTTGATGGCAGGCGGAGTAGGGGCAGAAGATGACAGTTTCATTGATCCGTGGATGAGCACAGCGGTGCCTTCGCGTGAGAAAATTCTTGAGAACCATGCCGATAAATCTTTTGAAGAGCAATGTCAGCTGTGTGAGCAGGCTGTTATAGAGGTGTCGGTTAACAATTTACTATCATTTCCCTGGATTAAGTCCCGTGTAGATGCAGATGAACTTGAGGTTCATGGTTGGTACTTTGAAATTGAGAAAGGTATTTTGTTTGAGCTGAAACAGGAAGACGGTTCTTTTTCATCTGTTCGTTGATAACAAATTATTCATTAGCAAAAAAGAGGTAAACAAATGATAATGAAAATTATTATTCTGAGTGCGGTTCTTTTGTTGGTCTCGGCATGTTCTGATGATGGTAAGGCAACGTCTGAAAACAAGGAAAGTGGCGACCATGTCTGGAAGGAGCAAACGCAGGTGCTAGATAAAGCCAAAGAGGTCGAGGGTTTATTAAAAGATGTTTCCGACCAACAACGCAAAATAATTGATGAGCAGGCTCAATAAAGCTTAATTGAATACCAGGTGAGTATTCTGATCTGGCATAAAGATAATACTTGTCATTCCCGTGAACGACTGCATGGACGCAGGAGGTAGAGAGAAACAGGAGTCCGAGCCGAAACGGGAACCTAGTTGAATCTACACCGCCTCAAAGGCGGACTTTAGCCACTGGATACTGGGTCAAGCCCAGTATGACGTGCACTGTAACTATGTGTATGGTAATTCAGGTCACGATCTTAATAGTTACTAATGTTCCTGCTAACTCAATCAGTGCGGCTGGTGATTTCCAGTAGATGATAGCCAAACTGGGTCTTCACTGGTCCATGTACGACACCGACCTCACGATTGAATACAACTTCATCGAATTCTTTGACCATTTGGCCGGGACCAAACTCACCCAGATCTCCCCCCGTTTTTCCTGAAGGGCAGCTGGAGTTATCTCTGGCGACATCGGCAAAATCTGCGCCATCTACTATTTGCTGTTTCAGATCGTTACATTTTTCTTCGCTATCGACCAGGATGTGTCTTGCTTGTGCTGTTGCCATAATTCCTCTCCTTTCTAAATAATTTGGTTAACCACTGATTGAGTCCCAAAATACATTAAGTCGTCATACCCCAGGGCAGGCTCCGTACTTCTGGCATGCGCCAGAATCTAGTCAAAACAATAACTTACTCGATGCTGGTCGCTTCGGACTCCATGTCCTCGGCAATTGCTCCTGCATTGCTCTACTACTGTACATCCCTGTACATATCTCGCGACATTTCCTACATCCTGTAGGTCGTATTCACCAGCATGAGGATGTGCGTACTTGATCAGAGATTCCTTAGTCAATTGTAAATGTTATTTAAGTTTTGCAGCTTGCAAAGGTTCTTTTTCGACGCCCTGCCCTTGATAATGCATTTTCACAAAAAGTAGCCGGTTTAAAAGCTCATTCTTGCTACTTGACAGAAAAGTGATCATTTCCATTAAGGTCTACTAACCCATTTTATTGAGTAGCAACATCCTCTCATCTGGATCGCTTACTTCACGCATAGCTTCATTAAACTCAGAAACGGTTTCGCTATGGGCCTGCAGCATCACAGCAAGTTTCTGGTTTTCTTTCTCAGAAGGGGTTCCGCCTTTATCGTATTTCTGTTCGAGTGATTGCATAAACTCATAATAGGTATTCTTTGTCACTGACATACGTAGATAGGTCTCCCACGCCGCCTGAGCGACTGGAGGAAGTTCGTCGTCATCAGTTGCGTCGGACATTTACAGCTTATGCTGCGTCTTTCTCAGCATCATATTCACCAAGTGTAGCTTCGCTATTACATTTCTCACGGTGTAGAAGTACTGCCTGAGCCTTTTCGACGTTTTCTTCTTTGCCTTGCCAGGCAGCCAGACAAGGTGCCTGAAGTGCACGCCCATATGAAAAACTCAAGGGCCAGGGTAGTGGACCATAAGTTGCATTCATTGCATTCAAGTGTACTGTTGACTTTTCGGCCGATTGACCCCCGGAAAGAAATACAACGCCTGGTAGTGATGCAGGGACTGTATCCAGCAAGCAATTAATGGTCAGGCCGGCAACTTCGTCGACATCGGCCTGTTCGGAACAATCTTTGCCTGAAACAATCATATTTACCTTTAAGATGGTGTGCTCCAAAGAAACGCTTTGTTTGTAGAGTTCATTAAATAGTGCTTTCAGTGTTGCTTCAGTGACTTCATAACAGAGCTCAATACTATGGTCTCCGTCCATTAAGACTTCTGGCTCGACCATCGGCACGATGCCGGCTTCCTGACACAGCGAAGCATAGCGTGCCAGGGCATGTACATTGGCTTCGATACATCCCAGGCTGGGGATGCCCTCACCGATGGTAATGACGGCACGCCATTTTGCAAATTTGGCACCGAGCTTTTTATATTCGGCCAAACGGTCACGTAAGCCATCCAGACCCTCAGTGACTTTTTCGCCGGGATGCCCAGCAAGTTCTTTAGCGCCGGTATCAACCTTTATCCCCGTCATAATGCCTTGCTTATCCAGGGCTTCCGCAAAAGGTGTTCCATCAGCGGTGGACTGTCTGATAGTCTCATCAAACAAAATCATGCCGCTGATATATTCATTGCCACCTGGATTGGTGATTAAAAGATCACGGTAGGCTCTACGCGTAGCTTCTGTAGATTCAGTGTTAATACTATCCAGGCGATTCTTGATAGTTGGAGCACTCTCATCAATTGCAAGAATGCCCTTGCCTGCGGCAACCATTGCATCGGCTGTTTGATCCAGTTCTTTTATACTCATATTTGGCCCCTGTACTAAAAATTAGTTAATGTAATTCTCTGAAATATTTCCAAGCTATTACTAGATGGTATGTTCTGTTGCTTCACCGACGCGAAGGAGCTTCATGTTATTGGTGCCGCCCCGTGCCCCACGTAGATCGCCCTTGGTAATAATGACGTAGTCACCGTCTTGCACAATATTCTTGGCTATGAGTACTTCAAGAATTTCCTTATTGGCTTCCAGTGGATCCGTATGTGTGATGTCAAATTTCATGGGATAAACACCACGATACAAGGAAACCCTTCTGCGGGTAGATGCATGTCGAGTAAATGCGAAAATAGGGATGCCTGATTTAATGCGTGACATCCATAAACAGGTACCACCTGTTTCCGTAAGTGCGGCAATGGCCTTTGCGCCAATATGATTTGCCGCATACATGGTCGACATAGCGATAGCTTCATTGATAGATTCAAATTGTCTATTAATGCGATGATCTGAAACGGTCACGCTTTTTTGTTTCTCCGCCTCTTCACAAATGCCAGACATAGAGGCAACGGCCTTGACGGGGAAATGCCCCATACTGGTTTCCGCGGACAACATCACTGCATCCGCACCATCGATCACAGCATTGGCGACATCAAATACTTCAGCGCGTGTTGGAATTTGGTGTTCAATCATGGATTCCATCATCTGTGTGGCGATGATAACGGCCCGATCCATTCCCCTGGCCATCTTCGTCAGTCTTTTTTGTACAGGTGGGAGACTGGCATCGCCAATCTCAACACCAAGATCGCCACGAGCAATCATAATGGCGTCGGAAGCTTCTATGATGGCCTCGATATCATCAAGTGCTTCAGCCCTTTCTATCTTGGCGATGATATGTGCAGTACTGCCTAGTTGTTTAAGTAGTCCGCGCGTATGGATAATATCTGCTGCCACACGTGGAAAGGAGACAGCAATAAAATCAACACCAATACTCACAGCGTGCTCCAGATCACGAATGTCTTTTTCAGTTAGAGCTCTGGCCGAAAGACCACCACCCTGAAGGTTAAGGCCTTTGTTATTCGAGAGTTCTCCACCGGTGATGACTTCGCAACTAACTTCGTGTTTACCGACTTTCTTGACGCGCATGGCGATACGGCCATCATCAATCAGCAGGGTATCTCCGGCACGCACATCTCTGGGTAAGTTTTTGTAACTTACACCTACGTGTTTTTCGTCACCTGCCTCGCTATCCAGATCTGTATCAATGATAAATTCTGCGCCTTCAACAAGTTGAACCTTGCCACCATTAAAATGTTCGATGCGAATCTTTGGGCCCTGCAAATCCGCTATAATACCAACGGCATGCGTGTATTTTTTTGATAAGGCACGAATCTCATTCAGTCTTTTTTCATGATGGGCATGGGTCTGGTGTGAGTAGTTAAGACGGAATACATCTACCCCTACCTTGATAAGTTCTTCCATTACACCTGGTTTATCGGTTGCCGGGCCTAGTGTTGCTATTATTTTTGTTCTTCTCATTTAAACTACGATTTTAACCTCCTGGTTTGTGTAATCTTGAAATATTGATTTAATAAAATTTGTGAATATAAAAAATAGTCTAGTATTCGCGGGCTCTCTCCATTGACGCCCAGGCACGCGCAGCTTCTTCGAGTATGGCAACAGCAGGTAATTTTTTGCCTTCAAGAAATTCCAGGAAAGCACCACCACCTGTAGAGATATAGGAAATCTTGTTTGATACACCGAATTTTGAAATGGCGGATAAGGTGTCCCCACCGCCAGCAATAGAAAATGCATCACTTATGGCAATACCTTCTGCCAGTGCCCTGGTTCCAGCACTGAAACGATCGAATTCGAAGACACCCAGCGGACCGTTCCAGACAATAGTTCCTGCCTGCACCAACAGGTCTGTAAATTTCGCAATGGTTTCTGGACCAACATCCAGAATCATATCGTTATCTTCAACATGGTCGATACTCTTGATACTTGCATCAGCATGCTCACTGAATTCCTTTGCGCAAACCACATCGATCGGCAAGGGGATCTCTGCACCATTTTCCTTTGCCGTAGCCATTAATTTTTTTGCTTCTTCAAGCAGATCTTCTTCGTAAAGTGATTTGCCGACATTGAACCCCGCTGCCTTGAGGAAGGTGTTGGCGATCCCTCCACCAACGATAAGCTGATCTACTTTTTCTGAAAGAGAAGCGAGGATAGTTATCTTGGAAGAAACCTTGGAGCCACCAACAATGGCAACCATGGGCCTGGCTGGCTCCTTGAATACTTTTGATAAGGTTTTTAATTCTGTAATCAGTAGTGGTCCAGCTGCGGAGATAGGTGCATATTTGGCGACACCATGGGTAGAAGCCTGAGCCCTGTGTGCAGTGGCAAAGGCATCGTTGACGTAGACATTACATAAGGCCGCCATCTTTCTGGCAATATCATCTTCGTTGGCTTTTTCGCCGACTTCGAAGCGGACGTTCTCACATAAAACAATATCTCTATTGTCCATGTCGATTCCATCAAGCCAGTCTTTTACTAATGGCACTTCCCTATCAAGCAGTGAAGACAAACATTTTGCCACTGGTGCCAGGCTGAAGGCTTCGCTAAACTTTCCTTCCTTTGGGCGACCCAGGTGGGACATGATCATGACTTTTGCTCCGGCATCGAGCAGCTTATTGAGAGTTAATAGACTGGCGTAGATGCGTGTATCGTCCTCAACCTCTCCATCCTTAAGCGGGACATTATAGTCCTCACGTATCAGTACCCGCTTTCCGCTCAGATCCAGATCCGCAATTTTTACCAAAATAGTCATGTTGAGGTGCTTACAATATTTATAGTCGTCTAGCTCGCGTTCATTAATGCAATGGTGGTATCCAACATACGGTTTGAAAAACCCCACTCGTTGTCATACCAGGCAATGACTTTTACCAGATTACCTCCCAGAACTCTGGTCTGTGTTGAATCATAGGTAGAAGATGCCGGGTCATGATTGAAATCTATCGATACCAGTGGTTTATCATTATAGGCTAATACCCCTTTCATCTCACCGTCGGCCGCCGTTTTCATTAAGGTATTGATTTCATCAACTGTTGTTTCCCTTGCTGCGGAAAAAGTTAAATCAACCACTGATACATTGATGGTTGGTACGCGCAAGGAGTAGCCATCCAGTTTGCCATTGAGTTCAGGTAACACCAGACCAACAGCCGCCGCCGCCCCTGTAGTTGTCGGGATCAAGGACATGGTGGCCGAACGTGCCCGACGTAGGTCGCTATGATAGACGTCGGTGAGTACCTGATCATTGGTGTAGGCATGAATGGTTGTCATCAGGCCTTGTTCAATGCCGATGCCTTCATGTAGCACTTTAGCCAGCGGTGCCAGACAGTTAGTTGTACAGGAGGCATTGGAAATAACAGTATCTGATGCCTTTAAGATATTGTGATTAACACCATAAACAATCGTCGCATCGACATCATTACCACCAGGCGCCGAGATGATGACTTTTTTTGCGCCACCGGCGAGATGAGCACTGGCTTTCTCCTTGCTGGCAAAGAATCCAGTTGATTCATGTACCACATCAATACCCAGTTCACCCCAGGGAAGTTTGGTCGGGTCGCGTTCTGACAGCACCCTGATTTTGTCGCCATTAACGATCATGTAGTCACCGTCAACAGAGATTTCGCCCGGGAATTTTCCGTGAGCCGTATCATACTGGGTCAAATGTGCGTTGGTGTTGGCATCGCCAAGATCATTAATAGCCACGATCTGGATTTCATCCATACGCCCGGATTCGTATACGGCGCGCAGGATATTTCGTCCAATACGTCCATAACCGTTTATACCAACTTTAATTGTCATCTTTATTTCTCCGTATTCGTCTTAAATAATAATTACTATAGTTAAGCGGTTGTCAGATCTTTGATCATTGTTTCTAATTTCTCTGCAGTCAGACCGAAGTGCTCGAAAACATCATTCGCCGGGGCAGATTCACCGAAACTATCGACACCCAATACCTTGCCATCCAGACCCACATATTTACGCCAGTAATCTGTGACGCCTGCTTCTACTGAAATGCGTTGTCGGCAAGCAGGAGGCAAGACCGAATCACGATAAGATTGATCCTGGGCATCAAACAGATCGGTGGCGGGCATAGAGACAACCCTGATCTTTTGTCCGGCTGCATTGAGTTTGGTCGCAGTGCTCATGGTCAGTTCAACTTCAGAGCCTGTGGCAATGATGATGACTTCGGGCTCGCCTTCGCAATCCAGCAATACATAAGCACCTTTCATGATGTTGTCAATTTGCTCAGCTGAACGAGGCATATGCGCCAGTTTTTGGCGAGAAAAGAGTAATGAAGATGGGCCAGTGGTTTTCTCGATTGCCATTTGCCAGGCTACTGCCGATTCGACGGCATCACAGGGACGCCATACGGTCATATTTGGGATCAAACGTAGGGTTGCTGCCTGTTCAACAGCCTGGTGCGTTGGGCCATCTTCACCAAGGCCAATAGAATCATGGGTGAAGATAAAAATATTTCGTTGTTTCATGAGTGCGGCCATACGCAGCGCATTGCGTGCATAATCCGAGAATATAAGGAAGGTCGCAGCATAAGGGATGAAGCCGCCATGTAGTGTGAGGCCATTATTAATTGCACACATAGCAAATTCACGCACACCGTAATAGATATAATTACCTGCCCCTGATTTTCCATCGATGCCTTTAGATCCTGACCACAGGGTCAAGTTAGAGCCCGCCAGATCTGCA
>SMUY01186141.1_pt1 | contig 16542 bp, 15 predicted proteins | sample 2456441 | NCBI WGS metagenome assembly SMUY01 (sample SAMN11095931, study PRJNA526329) | marine sediment metagenome | biome: Marine sediment; feature: Surficial sediment; material: Deep marine sediment; isolation source: Hadal surficial sediment | place: Pacific Ocean | collected 2014-11 | depth...
GGTTTCCACATTAATTTCATTAAAAGTATTAGAAATATTTCCTTTCATTAACTGTTGACCAACAATATTATAAAAACGATATACCAGATTAGGATACCTGCCATTCATAATTGTAATTATTGTACTCGCTGGATTTGGGAAGATATCTAAATTTCCTGTAATTTCATTATCTGGAACACCTAATATATTCTGAATACTTTCGGTAGTAGATTGTCCAGTACCTAAAGGATCAAGCCAATCTATTAATCGTGTATCAGAAGTAGTGCCCGTATTCCAGGAAACACCAAATCTTCCGTAAATATCATAATCATTGTTGTTCTGTGTACCAATACAAAAAGATTGTCCTGCATATAATTGTCCAATAATTCTTCCTTCTTGATTAAACAGTGGAGATCCTGATGAACCACTTTCGGTGGTTCCAATTTCCCAACCATCACCGGTGCCTACAGATATTCCGCCAATTAACCATACCTCTGTGCCATTGGCATTTTCCTTAACGGCTCCAGAATCATCCCTGCATATTTTCATAATATCACCATTAGGATGGTGAATTCCAACTTCAAATATTGGTAAATCTTCAGAGTTATCCCACCCTGCAAATGTCACATCCCATGATTCAGGAATATAATTGTGAAGCTGTACAAGAGCAAAATCACTAAGTGAATTGTTAGCTTTTATATCTGCACCACTCATAGTAAAATTAGACTGTATGTCTGTACTATCATCTCCAAGACCACAAATAGGACTCGGACTCATCCAATTAAAACGAACCGACCAAAATGATGGGTCACTATTTTCTAAACAATGGTTTGAAGTGAGCAGATAAGGTGTCTTATCCCCAGCAGTTGTATTTATCAATGACGCAGAACACAAAAACCCATTCCCCAAATTAAGCAATGCCACTGCCTTTTTTACAATATCTTTTTTTACATCAAAATTATTTCCTATGGGACAGTTTACATCATAATTACAATCCCCTGAATCGTTTAATCCTCTAATAACCTCTGCTAGCCTATTTACTCTTCCCATTCGATAGCCATGAATAATACTTCCTATTTCTAAATGTACACTCTCATTCACATAAGCTGGTTCATAATACTCTATCCAAATAATATCGCCTCTGATAAACCAAGAACCTAAAAGCTTATTATCTCGATTTTGATTTTTCGAATAGGTTCGGGAAATATCGGTGTGGTCATCGTTATAAAGATGTAATCTTGAGCCGGTTGGTAAATAAAAATCGTTAAAGTTAACACTCATATTAATTGCATCTGGTGATTTTATAGCTATTTGCCAGATCTTAGCGCCACCGGGTAATGTAGTCCATACCCCATCATGTTCTATATCCAATACCAGCTGGCGAGTAATGCCGTACCGCCAGGGCAGGCTTTTATCCAGGTCATTTATACTATCTTCAATGGCAATTCCTTCAATATTTAAGGGAGGAAGCTCTATTGGGATTATTCTAGAATTGTTATTTATCCCGAAGTCTCGTGACCAACTAAAAGGCAATTCTCCTTCAATATCTTGAGAAAAAGACATAAAAAAAGGAACGAATAAAAAAAATAAAAGTGTAATCTTTTTCATTCAATTATAGGTTAGTAATTACTATAAGGATACTAAGGTACCTTATTATTTTGATATTTGAAAATCAATTTGTTACAAAAAAAATAGTTCTGATTTTTTATCAGGATTATTTTTTATTTTTAGATAATCAACATAGCATCTCCATAGGTATAAAATCGATATTTTTCTTTAATCGCTTCAGCATATGCTTCTTTAATAAATTCATAGCCTGCAAATGCAGAAACCATCATTAATAAAGTTGATCTTGGGGTGTGAAAATTTGATATCATCATGTTTGCAATACTGAAGTCGTAAGGTGGAAAAAAAAATCTGTTGGTCCATCCCGAATATGCATTTAATGTTCTATTAGATGAGACCGAACTCTCTAATGTTCTCATAACTGTCGTTCCAACAGCACAAACACGTCTTTTGTTTTTTAAAGCCGTATTAATAATTTTTTCAGCCATTTCATCTATAACAATTTCTTCAGAGTCCATTTTATGTTTTGATAAATCTTCAACATCAACCGGACTAAACGTTCCTAGACCAACGTGAAGAGTGACCTCAGCGAAGTTAACACCCATAATTTCAAGACGTTTTAGCAAATGTTTAGAAAAGTGTAAACCTGCAGTTGGTGCCGCAACAGCACCTTCATTTTTAGCAAAAATGGTTTGATATCTTTCAGTGTCTTCTGGTTCTACATCTCTCTTTATATACTTAGGCAGAGGTGTTTCTCCTAAATCGGTTAATTTTTTACGGAATTCTTCATAAGGCCCGTCAAACAAAAATCTAAGGGTTCTACCTCTGGAAGTAGTATTGTCAATAACTTCTGCAACAAGGGACTCGTCTTCACCAAAATAAAGTTTGTTTCCTATTCTTATTTTACGTGCCGGATCCACTAAAACATCCCAAAGCCGAGTTTCGGCATTTAATTCTCGTAACAAAAATACTTCGATACGGGCGCCTGTTTTTTCTTTATTCCCAAATAATCTTGCGGGGAAAACTTTAGTATTATTAAGTACCAAAACATCATCTTCTTCAAAATAATCTATTAGGTCCTTAAACATTTTATGCTCAATAGTTTGTTTTTCTTTAGAAAGAACCATTAAACGAGCCTCATCTCTATTAGTTGCAGGGTATTCGGCTAATAATTTTTCCGGTAGATTAAAATTAAATTTAGAAAGTTTCATTCCCATAATAAGTGTATTTTTAGCTTATAAAAGGCGCAAATGTACAACCTCAATATAGGGGTTGTCAAGTAAATGGAGGTTTATTATTTTATTTGCACATTCAGACCTGCTTTAACCACATCTTTCCAAAAATTGGGATATGATTTTGAAACAACATTTGGATCATTAATTTTTATTGCTGTTTTTAAAGCAATTGGCATAAATGCCATTGCTAACCTATGGTCCTGATAGGTATCTATAGTAATGTTTTTGTTTATTTTATCTGAAGGTTCTAAATCGAAAGAATCGGTTGTAATTTTAATTTCAGCTCCTAATTTTTCCAACTCTATTTTAAGAGCTAAAAGCCTATCGGTTTCTTTAATTTTTAAAGTTTGCAAGCCAATAATCTTACAACTAATACCCAATCCAAAACATGTTATTGCAATCGTTTGTGCTATATCGGGTGTATTTTTTAAATCTAGAGATAATTGATTTGGTATTTTTATTTTGGATTTTCTTAAAGTTATGGATTTTTCTATATCATTAAATATTGTATTCACCCCTAAGGTTTTGTAAATAGAAACTACTACTGAATCACCTTGTAAGCTGTTTTTAACAAAGTTCTTTAATGTAATGGATTTATTTTCAGACAATGCTATAATACTGTAAAAATAGGAGGCAGAGCTCCAATCACTCTCAACAAATATTACCGTGTCATTAATTTCATTAATAGGGTCTATTACTATATCATTTTCAAAATATCGGCAGGGAATACCTGTTTTTTGAAGTAATGAAAATGTCATTTTAATATATGACCGGGAAGTACTATCCTTATCGAGTTTAATTTTTAATCCCCTCGAAAGTGAAGGTGCAATTAACATTAAAGCAGTTATATATTGGCTGCTTATATTAGCTTTTATTTTTAAAGTATTTCCCAGAAGTTTTTTACCGTGTATTTGTAAAGGTGGAAATCCCTCTTTTTTAAGATATTGTATTTTGGCACCCAATTCTTTAAGTGCCTCAACCAATATTTTAATTGGTCTTTCCTGCATTCGTTTACTTCCTGTAAGCGTAATATTGATACCTTTTTGTGAAGCAAAATATGCTGTTAAAAATCGAAAAGCTGTGCCTGAATGATGAACGTCGACTACCCCATTTGTCACTCTTAACCCTTTGATTAATAAAGAGGTATCATCACTATTTGATATGTTTTCTATAGATATGTTGGGAAAAAATGCTTGTAACAAAAGCAATCTATTGGTTATACTTTTTGAGCCTGTGATGGTTATTTTTGACCTCGAAATATCAGGGTATACACTTTCTTTATTTGAAAGTATCGCTTTCATTTTCTAAATTCATCTTTTTTTAATTTCCCTCGAAATTTTCCAAAGGACACTAAAAAGCCATAGACTAATCCACTTAATAGCAGACCTGTAATAACGAATATTGGATTTTCAATAGATTTGAAATAATCAATTTCAAATCCTTCGATTGCCCATTTAATAACAACAAATAACAAAGCAAAAGCAATACCTATATATAACACAGATTTCCAAAAGCCTTTTGTTGAAATTACCTTTTTAAACATACTATTTTAGCTTTTCATTATTTTGATGCCTATCGTGATCGCGATTTGTTTTTTTGATCATTTTTCTATCAAACGCTTCCTGAAGATCTATCCCCGTTTGATTTGCTAAGCACAACACCACAAAAATAACATCTGCCAATTCTTCTCCCAAATCTTTATTTTTATCGCTTTCTTTCTCACTTTGCTCACCATATCTGCGGGCGATAATACGGGCCACCTCACCTACTTCCTCTGTAAGTTGGGCCATATTGGTAAGTTCGTTAAAATAGCGAACTCCATGTTCTTTAATCCAAATATCTACGACTTTTTGTGTATTTTGAAGGCTCATGATTGTTATATTTTTGAAAGAACTATTTTTTTTAAATACATTAAAACATATATATTATTCCCTTTTTTTTGAATCTATTAGTATCGTTACAGGGCCGTCATTTATAAGAGCCACATCCATCATAGCACCAAATTTTCCGGTCTGTATTTTTTTACCGAGTTCTTTTTCCAACTGAAGCACAAATGATTCGTATAAAGGAATTGCTACATCAGGGCTAGCAGCCTTAATAAAGGAAGGCCTATTCCCTTTTTTTGTTGAAGCATGTAAAGTAAATTGACTTACAACAATAATCTCACCGTTTATATCTATTATAGATTTATTCATCACATCATTTTCATCACTAAAAATTCTCAAACGAGCTATTTTACCTGCCAGCCAATTAGAGTCTTCTCGAGTATCATCACTTTCAATTCCTAATAAAACCAGATACCCAAGACCTATTTCTGATATTACATCACCATCAACCTTAACTGAAGCTACGCTTACTCTTTGTATAACTACTCTCATTCATTCTTAAATATATCTTTTCTGTAACTATCATTTTCTCCCTCCAATATCTGAATATAACTTTTATATCGTGATAAAGCAATTTCTCCTTTTTCCAAAGCCATTTTTACAGCACATTTTGGTTCTTCCCGATGTAGGCAATTGTTAAATTTACAGTGTTTCTTTAATTTAAAAAACTCAGGGAAAAAATCGCCTAATTCTTCACTATCCATTTCCACTATTCCAAATCCTTTTATTCCCGGAGTATCTATTATTTGTGCTCCAAATGAAAGATCATACATTTCAGCATAGGCGGTAGTATGTTTTCCTTGCAAATGTTGTGAAGATATTTCTTTTGTCTTTAGGTTTAATGAAGGTTCAATAGCATTAATTAAAGTTGATTTCCCCACACCGCTATGTCCTGAAAACATACTCACTTTTCCTTTCATCATTTCCTTAACTTTGTCAATGTTTTCCTCTTTTTTAGCTGAAATTCCTATACAATAATATCCGATTTCTTGATATATTTTTGTTAAATTTTTAATCTCTGTTAATTCGTCAGAATTATAAATGTCAATTTTATTAAAAAGTAGTACTGCATTTATACTATAGGCTTTGGCTGTTACCAAAAAACGATCAATAAAAGTTGTTGAAGTAGGTGGATTGTTAAGTGTAACCAGTAAAAAAGCAATGTCGATATTTGCAGCTATTATTTGGGTTTGTTTGGCAAGATTTACTGATCTACGGATAATATAATTTTCTCTTTCATCAATTTTTGAAATTACCCCTACTTCTTCACCACTCACTTTTCCTAATTCAAAAGAAACGTGATCACCCACTGCTACAGGGTTTGTGTTTTTAATACCCTTAATTCTAAATTTTCCCTTTAATCGACAATCATGAAAACTTCCCTGATCTGTTTTTACAGTGTACCAGCTACCTGTTGATTTATAGACTATGCCCTTCATGTTACCAAGTTTCAATACTAATCTTCATTAATTACTTTTTTTTGATGGATAATTGATTCTTGATGAATTGCTTTATACATTCTTAAGATAAATTCTTCACTTAAATTATTTTCTTCCCCTTCTTTTATCATCTTTTTTAATATCTTATTCCAACGTTTGGTTTGTAATATAGCTACGTTGTTTTCTTTTTTTAGAATACCAATGGCATCAACAACTTTCATTCGTTTACCTAATATTTCTAGAATCTTATTATCTTCTATGTCTATTTGAGTTCTAAGGGTATTGATTTGATTTTTATATTCAATCCCCTTACCTTCAGAATCACGTATTTGCAATCTACTAGTTATCTTGCGTAAGTTATCAGGAGTAATTTGTTGTTTGGGATCACTCCATGCGTTATTTGGATCTTGATGGGTTTCAATCATAAAACCATCGTAATTCAAATCTAATGCTGTTTGACATAAATCGTAAATAATATCTCTACGGCCTGCAATGTGAGAAGGGTCTAAAATAAGAGGTAAGTTAGGAAAACTATTTTGAAGATCTATGGGGATTTGCCATTCAGGATTATTACGGAATTGTGTTTTTTCATAAGTAGAAAAACCACGGTGAATCACTCCTAAATTATGTAACCCTGCTTCATAAAAACGTTCTACGGCTCCTAACCACAAAGCAAGATCAGGGTTTACAGGGTTTTTCACAAGAACGATTTTATCTGTTCCACGTAAGGCCTCCGCTATTTCCTGAATAATAAATGGTGAAACTGTTGTACGGGCTCCTATCCATAATATATCAATGTCATATTTTAATGCAAGTTCTACATGGTTTGGGTTTGCAACCTCAGTTGTAGTAAGCATTCCTGTTTCTTCTTTAGCCTTTTTAAGCCATTCAAGACCTATGGCGCCCACTCCCTCAAAATTACCCGGTCGTGTTCTGGGTTTCCAAATACCAGCCCGAATCACAGTTGCATCGGTATTTTTTAACTGGTGCGCAATACTTATAACCTGTTCTTCAGTTTCAGCACTACAAGGGCCTGCAATTACTAGTGGATGATCTAAATCAAAACCATCCAGCCAGGAGCGAAGTTCTTTACTGTCTTTCACAGGTCTTATTTTTATGACATTTGTAATATTGGCTTCAAAATTACGTAATAATTTTACGTAGTTTTGTTTTAAAGAAGTTTATGTCAATAACTGTAGAAAATCTCACTAAATTTTATGGCGATCAAAAGGTATTAAACAAGGTTTCCTTTTCAATACGAAAGGGTGAAATAGTAGGTTTCTTAGGTCCAAATGGTGCTGGAAAATCTACTATGATGAAGATTCTTACCACTTTTATTCAAGCTTCGGAAGGAAAAGCATTCGTAAATGGTTTTTCAGTTGTTGAAAATAAAAAAAAAGTACAGAAAAGTGTAGGGTATTTACCCGAACACAATCCATTGTATTTAGAGATGTACGTTCGTGAATATTTGTTTTATAATGCCAAAATATATAAAATCCCAATATCTGAAGTTGAAAAAATTATAGAGAAAACAGGACTTAAAACTGAAGCCCATAAAAAAATAGGAAACCTATCTAAAGGATTTAGACAACGCGTTGGGATTGCCAACACTTTATTACATAACCCCGAAGTACTTATTCTTGACGAGCCCACAACAGGATTAGACCCCAACCAACTTTTAGAGATTAGAGAACTTATAAAAACGGCTGGAAAAAATAAAACTGTACTGTTTTCCACACACATCTTGCAAGAAGTAGAAGCTATTTGCGATCGTGTAATTATTATAAACAAAGGAGAAATTGTACACGATAAATCGCTCAAAGACACTATAAAGGATATCGGATTGGAAAAGTTATTTACAGAACTTACTACTCAAAGATAAGTCGCCCCGAAAATAACTCTTCCACTTCAACAATTGGTGGTCGATTTTTAGCAATTACATCTCCAAGGCTCACAATTTTTCCCCGTATGGAACTTATGGGATTAACGATCATTTTATTTGTGCTTCGGTGATATAAAAAAAGATGTTGAACCTCAAGGTCTGCAGCTTCTATCCGTACATCACTATCTGCTGCACCAAAATGAGCATGAAAAGCTTTTCCGCTTAAAAAAAAGTTTGTAAGACCATTGGCTCTTACCCTCAAAATTCTCACATCCAGGTCATTCATTATAAAATCACCATCATTGTGGAATTCGCCTTCAAGATCAGGATCCTCTGATAACAATTCCAATTCAAAATATCCTATGGTACCCCTACTTTCCACAGCAAGACCTGAGCTATTTCTAATTTGTATGATATTTGGTGAGGTCACATATACTTTAGTAATCCCATATTCTCTAACGAAGTTACAACTGTTCATGTCACTTACCTTCAAAATACTATCTTCTACTCTTACTTTTATATCATTTAAGAGATTTTTACCGGTTTCTATAACAACAGATTGTGTTTCCCCTTGTGAAATAATTAATTTTACACGGCTCCATACAATGATCTTCTTAAATTTATCTAAGGTATATTCTTTTTGTATTATTTCGCCTGAAGCTTGAAAGCAATTCAAAGCATTTTCAGTGGAACACCCTAAAAGGGTAACCAAACTAAATAAATAAATTATTTTTTTCATTTCGTGATATTTAATCATTTCGTAATTTAAAAGCGAGCCCCAATACCAAACTCAACAGCTTCGGCTTTTGCCCAATGTGCTTTAACAGTAATAGAAGCAAACATTCTATCTTTATAAAAATACCTTTTTACACCCATTCGGTTATAAAATTGGTTTTCAAATTCATAAGGCCAATATATATAATACCCCAATTGGGATACAAATGCTACCTTGTTAAATCGTAATTCATGTCCTATAAAAACGCCCACTCGTCTGTAATCTTCATCGCCTGTTAATTCATCCCCGGGAAAAGCTATTGAACGAAACCGAATAAGATCTTTCAAAAATATAGAAAAGAAAACGTCTACTCCAACTTGAATAGTGCTTTTGTAGTTTATACGTTTGTCTGCAAAAGCTGAAAACACATAAAAAGGAAACTGCCCCAATTCATTAACATCGGCCTCGTTTATACCTGTTCGAAAAACAATGTTATATTTTACACGCTCGGCATAATTTTTACTTCGCCAGGATCCCAAAGGTATACGCCCAGGAAAAGTTATATAATTAAACAGATAGCTAATTCCCCCATTAAAATACAAGGTATTCGTACTATTATTTGGTGCTTTTATATTTGCATTTGAATAATGTATAACTCCAAATCCTGCATGAAATCCCAACCCTTTATAAACGTTCTCTTTTATAAAGTTTATTTTTATAAAACTGGTACTCAAAAACCGACTGCCGTACGCATTATTTATAAAATTGGTCTCGGGGTCGTAGGGATTCGTTGCATAAGCGATTCCTTGCCCTAATCTAAGGGTTAGGTTTCTATTTAAAAAATACCAGTTAAAATGGCCATAAAGTGAATAATTCTCTCCTAAATAAGGGTTTATCATGTCCTGATAAGCAAACGTAAAACCCCAATCTGGATAGTTATAGCGGCTCTCCCATTCATTAAAACCATATGTTTTGCGATTATAACTAACAATTACGCCTGTAGGATGATCAGTAATTAAATGGGAAATTCCTTGATTGTGTTCCATGATACTGCCGTAAAAATAATCGAATTCTATGGATACAGGTTTTAGTTCATTTTGTTGAGAAAATAAGAAGGTACAAAAGAAAAAGGCTGCAAATACAGAATTGGGTAGTTTCATTTTTTTCTCGGAAAGCCGTAAAGATAAAATAATATTAAACACTTATATATTTAAAAGGGCAAATGTGATAGATCTACATTCCCTCCTGTAATGATGATGCCTATATTTTTGTTTTTAAAACGATCTTTATTACGAATTAAAGCAGCAAAAGGAACTGCGCTAGAGGGTTCTATAATTATTTTCATTCGCTCCCAAAATAATTTCATAGCATCTATTATTTCAGATTCTTTAACCCTTATTATTTCATCTACCAGTTCTTTAATGATAGGAAAATTAATATCACCTAATTGGGTCTTAAGTCCGTCGGCAATGGTATTAGTATTAGTATTGTTTTCAATTTTACCACTGATTAACGATCTATATGCATCATCTACAACAAAAGGTTCTCCACCAATTACCTTGCAGTTGTTTCCGTAGTATTTGGCAGCTAATGCAGTACCTGCAATAAGCCCTCCACCTCCTACAGGTGTGATAACAAAGTCTAATTCTGTATGATCTTCAAAAAATTCCACAGCTGCTGTCCCCTGACCTAGTATAACATTTATATTATTTGAAGGGTGTAAAAAAGTTGCTCCTGTTTTCTGCTGAATTTGTTTAGCCAACATCTCTCTTGAAATTACAGTAGTTTCAGAAAAAGTAATAATCCCACCATACTTTTTTACTGCATCTATTTTTATTTTAGGTGAATTAGAAGGCATTACTATATAGGCTTTAACTCCCAGTTGTTTCGCTGCTAATGAAACAGCTTGTGCAAAATTACCCGAGGAATGTGTTACCACACCTGCTTTTTTTTGCTTTTTACTTAATTGATGAATGGCATTAATTGCACCTCGCATTTTAAAGGCACCTGTCTTCTGTAGGTTCTCACATTTAAAATACACGATTGTGCCTGTGATTTCATTTATTAGTGTCGAAGTTAAAATGGGTGTACGGTGTACAAATGGTTGTACCCTGGAATACGAAGCTTCGATATCTATTTTTGTTGGAATCATTCAGAATATTTCAAAATACTTTGGGTTTTGTGCATCAATAATAAACCCCCTATGAAATAAATATTTTTTTCACAAATTTTAATTTTCTTTCATAACATAATTTGCCAAGTATTTATCTCTAATCACTTGGCCAACAGGCTTATTATCTATTTTACTTTCCAACCAAGAAATCACGTCTAAATATAAAAATGCGCGGCGTTCATAAGGGTGATTTTCATACTTTTTTAATTTTTCAAGTAGGTTTTCAAATGCTTTTTTTATATCATGTGGATATATATCTTGAAGTCCTTTAATGAATTTTATCATCTCATTTTGTACTTCATGCAAATCGTTCATCTTGATTAAAAACTTATAAGTGCTTCTCAATAGAGTTTCAATATGATAATCTAAACCGGCTTCATAATGAGCAACGAGATTTAAAACTCTCGAAAAACAAAGTAGATCTTCTCGCATGGAAAGCGACTTATTAGATATAATTTTATCTAAATATTCAATACAGATTTTATTATTTCCAACGCCAAAATGAAGACTTGCAAATTTATAATAAAAGGTCATAATATGATGTTCATCAATCCTATTTTTAAACATTTCTAAGTCTGATTCAATTTTTGGAATTAATACCAATCCTTCTTGAAAACTGCCATCCATAAAATGTAAATTAACTTTATGCAAGTTGATATATAAAAACGATAAAGCAGCAACATTTTCATCTTTAGGAAAAGATTTTTTTGCGACAATAGCTTCAAATTTTATAAGTGAGTCTTGAAATTTATCGCGATTTTTAATAAAATATAAAGATTCTAACAAGTAATTATTACCTTTTAAAAAGAAGACTGGATTATGACTTATCATATCTGGATTCCGATAAAATAGATCTACCCATTTAAGTGAATATTTAAAACAGTTTAAAAAGTCTTGCATTAAAAAACTATACCATAAATAGACTTTATATAGCCAAAGTTTTTCACGAAAACCAAGATCTTCAATATCAACTTTTGGCAATCTACTTTTAAAATAGTTTTTTATTTGTTGACTTTCTTCTTCATTTTTCACATACCCTGTTCTTATTATTATACTATAAAGCTTTAAAGATAAATTCGATAATTTACTTGCTATTACATTTAATGTACTTAACTCTTGTGCCTGTAGGGTTAATTCATCGGTTCTGTCACTTATACTTCTTGTAATGTATTGAGATTCAATAATTTTTTCTAGTTCAACTATCTCGAAGGCTAAATTCTTTTCTTCATTTTGAATGGCTACATCCTTAGCTTTATCTAAAATTTTTAGACTTTGTTTATAAAGTCCCTTATGATATAAAATAGAAGCAAAATCAAGTTGTTCACGAATTTGAGATCTAATATTTTGATGAGAAGGACTCATTTTTAAGCTAATAAGGATTTGCTTATACAAATGTGCTTTTACATTTGCTAATTGCTGCTTTTTAACAATTCCACACTTTAAAATAATAGCTTCATCATAGACCGATAACTTATCCAAAATATTAAATAAATTTAAAAACTTAGAATCTGTATTAACATCAAGCCTTCCCACATAAAGCTTAAATTGGCGCTTTTCAGATTTAGAAAGTGATTTAACTAATAAAAACAAATTATCTTTTTGGTCTTTAGACATCAATAATTAATATAATATATATTTGATTTTCAGTTATTTAAATAAATATCAATAGTTTAAACAGGCTAAAATTAAAGCAAATTTATCTCTTTACAGACTTCCAAAATATATATTCGAATTACATTAAGAAAAAATACTTCAAAAAATATTAAATATTAATATTAAAATTTCGAATAACACTTTGTAATAGAGAGCAAGTTTAAGGTTGTAATTTAATCACACAATAAAATTTAAGAGTAATACCAAAAATTTAAATGTAAGGAATGCAAGTAATAATTTTTTATAGTTTACCGGTTAAAAAATCTACTAAACTAAAAATTGAAACAAATCGGGTTTATCATTTAGGTAATCCCCATAAAAATTATACAGTTTCATTTTGGTGATTAAAGGTTCTAAATCGGTTGGAGATTTTAGTTCTACGCCTACAACAGCGATACCGTTGTCTCGATTGGATTTTTTAGTATATTCAAAATGTGTGATATCATCGTTTGGTCCTAAAACTTTGGCAATAAACTCTTTTAAAGCACCGGCGCGTTGCGGGAATTTCACTATAAAATAATGCTTCAAATTAGCATACAATAAGGCTCGTTCTTTAATTTCGGCAGTTCGTGTAATATCATTATTACCACCACTTAATACACAAACAACGTTCTTGCCTTTAATCTCACTTGAATAATAATCCAAAGCAGAGATACTTAATGCTCCGGCAGGCTCTACAACAATAGCATCTTTATTATAAAGTTCTAAAATGGTCTGGCAAATTTTTCCTTCGGGTACCGTAATTATAGCATCCAGGTTCTGCTTACAAATAGGAAAGGTTTTATCTCCAACTTTTCTTACAGCAGCGCCATCCACAAACTTTTCTATCTTTTCAAGTTCGGTATTCCTATTATTTTTAAAGGAAACAGACATAGATGGAGCTCCTTTCGGTTCCACTCCAATAATTTTTGTTTTAGGTGATAATAGTTTAAAAATCGTTGATAAACCTGCTGCTAAACCTCCTCCCCCAACGGGGATAAAAATATAATCGATAGTTTGCTGGCATTGGTTTATTATTTCCAAAGCAATTGTTGCCTGACCTTCAATTACCTTTTCATCGTCAAATGGATGTATAAACGTTTTCTTTAATTTTTCACTCTCTATCATTGCTGCCTGATAAGCATCATCATAGGTATCTCCTTTCAGTACAATATCTACGTACTCCTCACCAAACATTTTTATTTGTTCTATTTTTTGATTTGGAGTGGGCGAAGGTATATAAATGGTGCCTTTTATCTTTAACAATTTGCAAGATAATGCTACTCCCTGTGCATGATTCCCTGCACTGGCACATACGATTCCATTTACAATTTCGGAATTATTCAGTGACGCTATTTTATTATAAGCCCCTCTTATTTTGTACGATCGTACTAACTGAAGATCTTCACGTTTAAATAAAATAGTGCTTTGAAACTTTTTAGAATATTGAAAGTTTGACATTAATGGGGTCACTGAGGCTACGTCTTTTAATAGTGCAGCTGCAGCTTCAACAGACTTTAAACTTGGATAATATAGGGTTGTCGTTTCCATAAAGATGTTATACTATTTTCAATTTGAATAGTATTAATTTAAAACTGATTCTTTTTCTTTCGATTCTTTTTTTATTATTTTCATCTCAGTCATCGCGTTGCGTAAGGCTTTTCCAATGTTTTCAATAGGATGTTGTCTTATCTTATCGTTTACTTTTATGAGTTCAATATTATCAACTGTTTCAGAGGAATTATATGGTTTCCCAATCACATCTGTATTCACAGTCTTCATAAAATCTCTCAATAATGACTTACATTGATGATCGAACAAATAGCATCCATATTCTGCAGTATCGGAAATAATTTTATTCATTTCAAATAATTTTTTTCTGGCTATAGTATTAGCTATTAATGGTAATTCATGTAACGATTCGTAATAGGCGGATGCTGATATTATTCCAGAGTTCACCATAGTTTCAAAGGCAAGTTCAACGCCCGCTTTCACAAAAGCTATCAAAAGAACTCCACGATCAAAATATTCCTGTTCAATAATATGTTTTGATGTAATGGTTGTTTTTTCAAATTTAGTTTCTCCTGTTTCAGCTCTCCATTTTAATAGGTCCTTGTCATTATTTGCCCAATCTTTCATCATGGTTTGTGAAAAATTTCCAGACATAATACCATCCATATGTTCATTATATAAAGGCTTCAAGATGATTTTCAATTCTTCAGATAATTTGAATGCTTTTATCTTCGCTGGATTAGATAATCTATCCATCATATTGGTGATACCCCCATGTTTTAAAGCTTCGGTAATGGTTTCCCACCCAAATTGTATCAACTTTGCGGCATATCCGTCATCAATTCCTTCATCTATCATTTTATTGAATGACAGTATAGAAGCGGTTTGTAATACTCCACATAAAATGGTTTGTTCTCCCATTAAATCAGACTTTACCTCAGCTACAAAGGACGATTCCAATACTCCTGCCTTATGTCCTCCAGTGGCAACCGCATATGCTTTTGCCTGAGCCCAACCTTTCCCATTGGGATCATTTTCCGGGTGAACTGCTATAAGCGTTGGCACACCAAACCCTCGTTTATATTCTTCTCTTAATTCCGTTCCCGGACATTTTGGAGCTACCATAATAACGGTGATATCTTCCCGAATTTGTATTCCTTCTTCCACAATATTAAATCCATGAGAGTAGGATAATGTAGCACCTGTTTTCATTAAAGGCATTACCGTATTAACAACGCTTGTATGGTGTTTATCTGGAGTTAAGTTTAAAACCAAATCTGCTGTAGGAATTAATTTTTCGTAATTACTAACATTAAAGCCGTTTTCTGTTGCATTTTTAAACGACTGACGTTGTTCTGTTATGGCCTCTTCACGTAAAGCATAAGAAATATCCAGTCCGGAATCTCTCATGTTCAATCCTTGATTAAGACCTTGAGCACCGCAGCCAATGATCACAATTTTTTTATCTTTTAAAATAGTTACCCCATCTTCAAATTCTGAAAGGCTCATTAGCCTACATTTCGATAATTGTTCGAGTTTATCTCTTAGTGAAAGGGTATTAAAATAATTTGCCATTTTTTTCCTTTATTAAAACAATTCATTTTTAATACAAATTAGTTCTAAAATCAATTCAAATAGATTTGATCATTCGTATTTGTATAAAAACTCATTCATTAATTATTTTTATTATTATTTAATATTTCTGAAATTTTCATTTTCTGTTTTGTTATAACTACTCTTCCCGAACGTACAAATTGCATTAATCCAAAGGGATTCAGTTCGTCATACAGTTTGTTTGTTTCTTCTTTTGTACCCGATTTTTCAATCACTACAAACTCTTTTTCCACAGCTACTATTTTGGCATGATTTGTTGTAATGATTTCTTTAAATTTAGAATTATTTACATTTTCAACGTTTACTTTATACAAGGAAATCTCCTGATATATTGTTTGGTCTTCCGAATGGTAAAATGCTCCAATCACATCGATCTGTTTCTCTAACACTTTTACAATTTTTTTAATAAGAGTTTCCGATTCTCTTACTACTATGGTGTACCTGTGAACATTCTCAATTTCAGATTTTGAAGCTGTTATACTTTCAATATTGACGTGCCTTTTCGTGAAAATAGTGGTTATACGGTTTAATAAACCCACAAAGTTTTCGGTATAAATAGATACGGTTAACAATTCTTTTTCCATCTGTTATTATTCTCTGTCTCTATATTCTTTTTCTTCTGCTATTGAGGATTTGATTTCACTCAACTAGAATCTTTGTTTAGTATGTAACTTTTTTATATATCATTTATATTTACTCCAATCTTACTTCTGAAACAGAAGCTCCTGTTGGTATCATTGGAAACACATTATCTTCTTTTTCAATTACGACTTCCAAAAAATAGGCTTCTTTGCTTTGAACCATTTCTTGGATAGCAGCTTGAAGGTCTTCTCTCTTGTCAACTCTTTTTGCTTTTATGTCATATCCTTCTGCTATTTTAACAAAGTCAGGATTGACCATTTTAGTAGA
>SMUY01069382.1_pt1 | contig 16523 bp, 9 predicted proteins | sample 2456441 | NCBI WGS metagenome assembly SMUY01 (sample SAMN11095931, study PRJNA526329) | marine sediment metagenome | biome: Marine sediment; feature: Surficial sediment; material: Deep marine sediment; isolation source: Hadal surficial sediment | place: Pacific Ocean | collected 2014-11 | depth 0-1...
AGGCCATGCCCCGCACACGCAGGCGCGGCCCTCGTCATCCTCTTCCCACAGCCCACAGTCGTGAGCCGGCAATCACCCCGGCGCGGTTGGAGCGTTGCCCAGTCCCTAGCAGTCCGTGGTGAAAGTCGCGCGTCGCACCGAGGGTGGCGATGCGCCGGTCTGGCAAGGCGAGACGAGGGAGCAGACCGGCAGTATTCGACCGAGAAACAACGCAGGCAGGGCGGATGCAGCGCCGGCCGAATGCAGCGGGACTTTCGCCACGGGCTGCTAGAGCATGCCCACGGAGGCGGGAGGCAGGGGGTAGGAGAAACTGGTTGGTCCGCCGAAGCCTTGGCGCAGGCGGACGGGCGTCGCCAACTGTATCAGCCACTGTGACCCTGGGGCCGTGAGCCCCCTTTGGATCCGGGAGTCGGGCCGAGGTGATCGTGAGCTGGCCAGTTGGCTCGCGTCGCTGTCGGCCCGGTCGTGTCTTTCACTATGTTCGATTCGCTGTTCGAGTTTCTCTTCAAGTACCGGCCGCTCGTCTTCGAGGAAGGCGATCTCGCGTTCCGGCCCACGGTCGCGACGTATCTGGCGGGCATGGCGATCGTGGTGGTCGGGGTCGTCACCTTCCGCACCTACCAGCGTGTCCGCGCCAACAGCCGTCCCCTCGACCGCGCGGTGCTGACCGGCATCCGCTTCACGATTCTGGCCCTCTTGCTGCTGTGTCTGTTCCGCCCGGTGCTGGTGCTGTCGCTGGTCGTGCCGCAGCAGAACTTCCTCGGCGTGCTGATCGACGACTCGCGCAGCATGCAGATCGCCGACCGTGACGGCGAGACCCGCGCCGACTTCGTGACCCAGCAGTTCGGCGGCCCCGAGAGCCCGTTGCTGGCCGCGCTCGCCGACAAGTTCGCCTTGCGGTTCTTCAGCTTCTCGTCCACGACCGACCGGATCGAGGCGGTGAGCGACCTCACCTACAGCGGCACCCAGACGCACTTGGGGCAGGCGCTCACCCGCGCCCACGAGGAGCTGGCCGGGGTCCCGCTGTCGGGGCTCGTGGTGGTCACCGACGGGGCCGATAACGCCGACGACCCGCTGGGGGACGCGTTGTTGCCGCTGCAGGCGGCCGGCGTGCCGGTCTTCACCGTCGGGCTCGGGCGCGAGGAGTACTCCCGTGACATCCAGTTGAGCCGCGTCGAGACGCCCCGGTCGGTGCTCAAGGGGGCCGCGCTGGTGGTCGACGTGGTAGTGGCGCAGACCGGGTATCGTGGGAAGACCGTCACCCTGCAGGTGGAGGACGAGGGACGGATCGTGGCCGACCAGGAGGTGATCTTGCCGGACGACGGCGAGCCGACCACCGTGCGGGTGCGGTTCAGCGCCTCGGATGCCGGCCCACGCCTCTTCAGCTTCCGGATCGCGCCGGAACCGGACGAAATGGTCACGCAGAACAACGTGCGCCATGTCCTGATCGTCGTGGAGGACACGCGCGAGAAGATCCTCTACTTCGAGGGTGAGCCCCGCTGGGAGGTGAAGTTCATTCGACGGGCGGTGGCCGACGACCAGAATCTGCAGCTCGCCGTGTTGCAGCGGACCGCCGAGAACAAGTTCATGCGGTTGGTCGAGGACGACGAAGACGGCGAGGCCCTGCTCGGCGGGTTCCCCCGCACGCGCGAGGAGCTGTTCCGCTTTCGCGCCATCATCCTGGGTGGCATCGAGGCGAACTACTTCACCCCCGACCAGCTGCGGATGATCTCCGACTTCGTCAGCGAGCGCGGCGGCGGTCTCATCATGCTCGGCAGTCATCGCACGTATGCCGAGGGCGGCTACGCCGGGACCCCGGTGGCCGACGTGCTGCCGGTGGTGCTCGACGAGAGCGCCGCCGACGGCGAGTCCAGTTTCTTTCTCGAGACCGTCGTGCGACCGACGCGAGCGGGCGCGACCCATCCGTCCACCCAGATCGCCGACACCGAGGAGGCCTCGAGCGCGCGGTGGCTCGAGCTGCCGGCGATCACCCTGGTGAACGCCATCCGCGAGGTGAAGCCGGGCGCGACCACGTTGCTGACGAGCGACGACGAGTCGCTGGTGGTGTTGGCGTTCCAGCGCTATGGCGCCGGCAAGTCGCTCGCCTTCCTGGCCCAGGACTCCTGGATGTGGCAGATGCACGCCGACATTCCGGTCGACGACCAGACCCACGAGATCCTGTGGCGGCGGTTGTTGCGCTGGCTGGTCGACGGCGTGCCCGACCAGGTGGTGGCGGAAGTGCCCAAAGACCGCGTGGAGCTCGACGAGACGGTGACGCTCAACGCCGAGGTCAATGACGCCAGCTACGAAGAGATCAACACGAGCCAGGTGTCGGCCTGGATCACCGACCCGGACGGAGAGCTGAGCGAAGTGCCGATGGACTGGACCGCCGACCGGGACGGCGAGTACGCCGCCAGCTTTACGCCCCGCAAGGAAGGGCTCTACGAGGTGCGGATCGAGGCGACGACCGACGGCGAGCTGCTGGGCAGCGACACCGCCTACTTCCGGGTCACGCCGAGCGACTCCGAATACTACGACTCGACGATGCGGGCGCCGCTGCTCGAGCGGGTCGCCGAGGAAACCGGTGGCCGGTTCTACACCACCGACACGGTGGACTCGCTGGTCGACGACATCCAGACGGTTGGTGGCGGCGTGACGGTGATCGAGGAGCGGGATCTGTGGGACATGCCGGCGCTGTTGTTGCTCTTGTTCGTGCTGGTGCTCGGCGAATGGGGGTATCGGCGCGCGCGGGGTCTGGCATGAGCCGTCGTGGCGTGCCGTGGCTCGCTGTTCTGCTGTTGCTGCTGGCCGCCCCGGTGGTGGCGCAGCAGACTCATATCCTGGTCATCACCGGGCTCAGCGGCGACCCGGCCTACGCGGAGGAGTTCCACCGGTGGGCGACGACGCTCATCGATGCGGCGACCGACCGCTACGAGCTGCCGGCCGAGAACGTGATCTACCTGGCCGAGAAGACCGACGTGGATCCGGCACGGGTCGATGATCGCTCGACTCGGGAGAACGTCGAGCGGGCGTTCGCCACCATCGCCGAACGAGCCCGCCCCAACGATTACGTCCTCGTGCTGTTGATCGGCCACGGCACCTACAGCAGCGGCGAGTCCCGCTTCAACCTGCCGGGGCGTGACCTGACCGCCCAGGATTACGCACGGCTGCTCGAGCCGTTGCGGTCGCAGCAGGTGGCGTTCGTGAACACGGCGACCGCCAGCGGCGGGTTCATCGAGGTGCTCTCCGGCGAGGGCCGCACGGTGGTGACGGCGACCCGCAGCGGCGGGCAGTGGAACGCGACGGTGTTCGGCGGCTACTTCGTCGAAGCGTTCGCCGACGGCGAGGAGGAGTCCGACCAGAACAAGGACGGACGGGTGTCGGTGCTCGAGGCGTTCGAGTATGCGGTGGCGCAGGTGGCGCGGGTCTACGAGTCGGACGGGCGGCTGCAGACCGAGCACGCGCTGCTCGACGACAACGGCGACGGGGAAGGGACGCGGGAACCGGACCCACTCGTGACGGCGACCGATGGGGCGCTTGCGCGGACCATGTTCATCAGCGCCGGCGACGGCACCGGCATCGCCGGCCTGCCAGACGACCCGGCGTTGCGCGCGCTCTATCAGGAGCGGCTCGAGATCCAGGAGCAGGTCGAGGCGCTTCAGGCGACCCGGGGCGGGACGGACGAGACCCGGTACCAGGCCGAGATGGAAACGCTGCTCGTGGAGATGGCGCTCAAGAGCCGCGAGATCCGCGCGATGGAAGGGGAGGCGGCCGAGCCGCCGCGCTGAGACCCGATGACATGCGGTGTGAGACGGCGCGTGTCGGCCCTGGCGGTCGCGGTGCTGCTGGCAAGTGGCGCGGCGGCGGCGGTCGGGGGCCGCGCCGACACCGACCCGGTGTCCGGGCCGGAGGTCTACGACGGCCGGTTCGTCTTCGCGCGGATCCGGTATGCCTTCGGGTATGTCGGGGGCGGCTTCGCGTATCGGCCGGATCTGCCCTGGGCCCATGACTACCCGACGGCCGAGCGGAACCTGATGCGGATTCTCGAGGACATCACCCTCATCGACCCCTACATGGGGAGGGACGGTGGTGCCATCCTGATGCTCGACGACCCGGATCTGTTCATGTACCCGTTCGCCTACATGTCCGAGCCGGGCTACTGGACGCTGTCGGACGCGGAGACGGTCGGGTTGCGCAACTATCTGCGCAAGGGCGGATTTCTGATCTTCGACGACTTCCACGACGAGCACTGGTTCAATCTGGAAGCACAGATGCGGAAGGTATTCCCGGACCTCCGCTGGATCGAGCTCGACGCCACGCATCCGGTCTATCACTCGTTCTTCGACATCGACTCGTTGGAGTTCGAACCGATGTACGCCCCAGCCATCCCGATCTTCTACGGCTTGTTCGAGGACAACGACCCGAACGGGCGGTTGCTGTCGGTGGCGAACTACAACAACGACATCGGCGAGTACTGGGAGTTCGACGGCATGGGCTGGCTGACGATCGATCTGACGAACGAGGCGTACAAGCTGGGCGTGAACTACATCATGTATGCGTTGACACACTAGATGTGCGCGCTACAGGAGTCAGAAGTCAGGAGGCAGAAGTCAGAATGAGGCCGGAGGGCTTCGCCAGCTTCAGGTTCAGTGCGCGACTGTATGCGTTGACACCTAGATGATAGGTAGCCGCGGGTCTTCAGACCCGCGGACGGACCGACCCGCTGGGGCCGGCCTGGAACAGACGAAGACGACAGCGGCCCTGCAGGGCGCTGGCTACCGGTAAGGAGAGCGGAACCGTGGACCCATTCGAGACCGAATCGACCGATCTGGAGAAAGAGGACGACATCGCGCTGGCCGACCGCATGAGAGCCGGCCGCGAGCTGATCCTGTCGGAGATACACAAGCGGATCATCGGGCAGCAGGAGGTCATCAACGAGACGTTGCTGACGCTGTTCGTCGGCGGCAACAGTCTCATCATCGGTGTGCCCGGGTTGGCCAAGACCCTGCTCATCCAGACGATGGCGCAGGTGCTCGACCTGAAGTTCGCCCGCATCCAGTTCACCCCCGACCTGATGCCGTCCGACATCACCGGCACCGACATCATCCAGGAGGACGCCGCGACCGGCGGCCGCAAGATGGTGTTCGCGCCGGGGCCGGTGTTCACGAACATCCTGCTCGCCGACGAGATCAACCGGACCCCGCCCAAGACCCAGTCGGCGCTGCTCGAGGCGATGCAGGAGCACCGGGTGACGGTCCAGGGGCGCACCTACACCCTGGAGGAGCCGTTCTTCGTCTTCGCCACCCAGAACCCGATCGAGCTCGAGGGCACCTACCCGCTCCCGGAGGCGCAGCTCGACCGCTTCATGTTCTTCATCGTCATCGAGCATCCGCCCGAAGAGGAAGAGCTGGAGGTCGTGCGGACGACGACCGGGTTAGTCGAGCCCGAGTACACGCATGCGGTCACCGGTGCCGACCTGGTCGACTTCCAGCGACTCGTGCGCAAGGTACCGGTGTCGGAGACGGTCATGCGGTACGCGCTGAGCCTCGCCCGGACCAGCCGGTTGAAAGGGGACGACGCGCCCGAGTTCACCCGGAAGTGGATCGCCTACGGCGCCAGTGTCCGCGCCGCGCAGTATCTGATTCTCGGCGGCAAGGCCCGGGCGATTACCGAGGGCCGCTATCACGTCAGCTTCGAGGACATCCGCGCGCTGGCCCATCCGGTGCTCCGGCACCGGCTGCTGCTCAACTTCCACGCCGAGTCGGAAGGCATCACCACGGACCAGATCATCGACCAGCTGCTCGAGCTCGTGCCGGTGCCGACGTCCCAGATGTAGCCACAGTGGTCCCGTTCGTAATTGCGGCGACGCACCGAGGGCGCCGAAGCGCTCGCTCCGCAAGGCGCGACGAAAGAGAATACCGGGTAGTATTCGACCGAGGAGCAACGTAGCGGAGCGGGATGCATCGGTGGCCGAATGCCACCGCAATTACGAACGGGGCCACCCAGCCCATGACCACGGTCGCGACCCCCTCGCACGGCGCGCGTTTCATCGACCCGCAGATACTGGCTCGCATCGGCAACCTGGAGCTGGTCGCGCGGTGGGTCGTCGAGGGGTTCATCACCGGGCTGCACAAGGCGCCCTATCTCGGGGTGTCGATCGATTTCGCCGAGCACCGCGCCTACATGCCGGGCGACGACATTCGGCGCGTCGACTGGCGGCTGTACGCGCGGACGGACCGGTTCTACGTCAAGCAGTTCGAGGCGGACACCAACACGAATTTCTCGGTGCTCTTCGACGTGTCGAAGTCGATGAGCTTCGGCAGCCGGGGTGTCACCAAGCTCGACTACGGGCGCTTTCTCGCCGCCTGTCTCTGCTACATCAGTACCAAGCAGCGAGACCGGGTGGGGATCGTGACCTTCGACGACGACATCGTCGAGCGCGTGCCGCCGTCGGCGAAGCACTTCGACGTGACGATGCACACGCTCGACCAGATGGACCCGGGGCGTCCGGGGGCGCTGGGGCCGCCGCTCCACAAGGCCACTGAGTTCTTCAAGCGGCGGAGCATCCTGGCGATCATCTCCGACTTCTACGACGAGCCGGAGAAGATTCTCGATGCGGTGAAACCGCTGCGGTTCGCCGGGAGCGACGTGATCATGTTTCACGTGCTCGACCCCGCAGAGGTCGATTTTCCGTACGACGACTCGACCAGCTTTCAGGATCTCGAAACCGGGCGGAAGATCCCGGTGGTGCCCGACAAGCTCCGTGATCAGTATCGGCAGCTGGTGCAGGACCACATCCAGGCGCTCACCGAGCTCTGTAGCCAGAACCGGATCGACTACGCGTTTCTGAATACCTCGGTGCCGCTGGACCACGCGTTGTTCAAGTATCTGACCATGCGTCATAAGCTGACGAAAGCGCGCTGATGTCCTTTCTGACCCCGCTGTTCTTCGCGGCGCTCGTGGCACTCGGCGTGCCGATCCTGATCCACATGATCCAGCGCCAGCGCACCGAGGTCATCGAGTTCCCCTCGCTGATGTTCGTGCGCAAGATCCCGTTTCATTCGCTGCGCCGGCAGCGGGTCCGCCACTGGCTCCTGTTGCTGCTGCGGTGCGCCGCTCTGGCACTGCTCATCGCTGCCTTCGCGCGACCCTTCTTCCGGTCGGCCGTGCTGGTGGCGGTGACGGGTGGCTCGCGAGAAGTCGTGATCCTGGTCGACCGGTCCTACAGCATGGGCTACGGCAACCGGTGGGAGCGCGCGCGTGATGCCGCCCGGGACGTGGTGCGCGACCTGGCGCCGGACGACCAGGCCACGATTATTTTCTTCGACAGCGGCGCACAGTCGGGGGCGCGGTCGACAAGGAACCGGGCCAGCCTGCTCGCGACGATCGACCAAACGGAGCTTGGCGCCGGCACCACGCGATACGGCCCGGCGTTGCAGCTCGCGCAGGGCATTTTCGAGGACTCGGATCAGCCACGGCTCGAGGCGTTTCTGATCACCGATTTTCAACGGATCGGTGTCGACAGCGCCGCGAACACGTTGCTGCCCCCGGGGACCGTTCTGACCGCGATATCGGTGGCGGACGAGGACGAGACGGCCAATATTCTCGTCGCCGGGGCCTCGGTGCAACGCGACTTCTTCTCGGGCCGTGAGCGCGCCGTCGTCACCGCGCGGCTGGCGAACCGCGGCAACGAGACGGTCGAGAACCTGCGGGTGTCGCTCGAGCTGAACGGTCGGGAGCTCGAGTCGTTGCCGGTGACGGTCGAGGCCAACAGCTCGGCCACCGTGACGTTCGCGCCGTTCACCCTGGAAGACACGGCCATGCCGGTCTCGGTGCGTGCCGAGGCGGATGCGTTGCCGCACGACAACGTCTTCCACTTCACGGTGGCCCCGGGCGATGTCGTGCCGGTGCTGGTCGTCGGCAGCGCGGGTGCCGCCGACGCGAATCTGTATCTGCGCAGCGCGCTGGCGATCGGGACGAGCCCCTCGTTCAGCGTCACGGTCCGTTCGGTGGACCAGGTGACCGCCGCCGACGTGGCGACGGCCAGGGTGGTGGTGCTGAACGACGTCGGGTTGCCCAGTGGCCAGATCGGCGCCGCGATCACGCGGTTCGTCGAGTCGGGCGGCGGACTCTGGGTCGTGCTTGGCGAACGGGTTCGCTGGCCGGGGGACGACCTCGATCTGCTGCCCGGCACCTTCGACGAGCCAGCCGATCGGGACGGTCGCGGCGGCGCCCTGGGGTTCGTCGACTTCAGTCACCCGGTGTTCGAAGTGTTCAGCACGCCGCGCAGCGGCGATCTGACGGCGCCGCGATTCTACCGGTATCGGCCGCTCAACACGCGGCCCGAGACGGCGGTGCTTGCCCGGTTCGACAACGGCGCGGCGGCGATGGCGGAGCATCTCGTCGGCGAGGGCCGGGTCTTGATCTGGACCTCGACGATCGACACTTTCTGGAACGACTTCGCACGCAAGGGGATCTATCTGCCGTTCGTGCAGAAGGTGGTGGAGTATCTGGCAGCCTACACCCCGCCCACGCCCTATCTGACGGCGGGGCAGGTCCTCGACCTGGCGCAGTATCCCGGCGCGGCGGACCTCGACCTTGTCGGCGGGAATCTCGTGGTGCGTGACCCGTCCGAGGACCGGCTGACCGTCGGCAGCGACGGGCGGGCCGGGTTCATCGAGCTGGCCGAACAGGGGTTCTATGAGATTCGCGACACCGACGCCCCCGACAGCGCACCGGTGGTGGTCGCGGTCAACGTCGATCTGGCCGAGTCGAATCTCGAACGTGTCGACCCGCAGGAGCTGGTCGCCGCCGCCACCGGGCGTGTCCCGGGCGACCGGTCGGTGACGACGGAGCGCGAGCTCCAACCGGCGGACCTCGAGCGGCGTCAGACATTGTGGTGGTATCTGCTGATCGGCGCGCTCGGGTTCCTGGCCAGCGAGACCGTCGTCTCGAACCGGCTGTCGCGGACCGAGCTCGACGCGGATGAGTGAACGCAGGAGGCAGGAGACAGGAGGAGCCGGAGGGCTTCGCCGACTTCCAGGAATTCAGCCGTCCTGAAGCCTGCGGGCCGGTAGTGGTCAAGTGTCAGGCGACGGCGGCTGATTCGGATGCTTTGAGCAGTACGCCAGATATACGTGATCGTGACGGGACAGTCTCATGGAACAAAAAATTGTTGCCAATGATGCACTTCGATTGGGACCCGTAGCGCCATGGCGCTGGTGGACCAGCGTCGCAGAACGCCGGGCCTATGGCTGGCTCGCCATCGTTGTCTCGCTGGTATGCGGCGTTCTGCCTGTCTGGGTCTCTCGCTCTGTCTTGCGAGATTGGGACTGGCTCGGGCAGTCGCATACACCCCTCTGGGTCCTGCCGCTCGTGTTGGCGTGCTACGCCGCCCCTGCGGTGGCGCTTCTATGCGTGGGGCGCAGCTTGCTGAGCGGTCGAGCCAGGATCGCGAAAATCGGAGGCGCGTTCTTGGTGGGCGCGTTTGTGACGGGCGCGACGCTGTTCGCTGTTTTCGACTAAGAGCCCAAACGTGACCACTGCCTGCGGGCCGAGGCCTGCAGCCGACAGCGCAAGAATGGGATAAGATCGGATCATCCCAGCCAAAGTGAGGCCAACCATGCGGAGAACCCCCTGGTCATCGGGCAGTCGCGACGACTTATTTGACGTGATCCGGCGCGTGCGCAACCGCTGGCGGCTGCGCGTGGCGCTACGGGGGACCGCGGTCGTGGCGGCGGCCGGTGTCGCGGCGTTCCTCATCTCCGCGTATGGCCTCGAGTTCTTCAAGTTCTCCGCGGGGTCGGTCATCGCCTTCCGGGTCCTGACCTATCTGACGCTGGGCGGGCTGGTGTACTGGTTCCTGGTCCGGCCGCTCGCGCGCGCGATTCCGGACGAGCGGGTGGCGCTCTATCTCGAGGAGCACGACCCGTCGCTGCAGGCTGCGGTACTGAGCGCGCTCGAGGAAACCAAGCGGGGGGAACGGACCGACAGTCCCGACTATTCACCGGCGCTCGTCCACCGGCTTATCCAGGACGCCGTGGAGCATTGCCGCGAGCTCGACTGGGGGGCGGCAGTGGAGCGCGAAAAGATCCGGCGCTCGTCCGGCTACTTGGTCGGCGTGACGGCCATGGCGCTCCTTGCGTTCATCTTCGGACCGTCGTATCTGCGTGACGGAGCGTCCGCGCTGCTGGCCCCGACCGGCAGTCTCGCGGCGGCCAGCCCGTATCACATCAACGTGTTGCCGGGTGACGACACGATCGCCCGGGGGTCTGACCCGACCATCACCGCGCAGCTGATCGGGTTCGACTCGAGCGACGTCAACTTGTTCATGCGCACGAGCCCGAGCGCGCCGTTCGAGCGGGTGCCGATGATTCCCCAGGAAGGGGCGGCGGCGGCCCCCGGCGCGTTCGAGACGCTTCTCTTCGACGTGCGTGAAGAGACGACCTACTTCGTCGAGTCGGTCGGCGTCCAGTCGGAGACGTTCACTCTCGACGTCATCGACCTGCCGTATGTCGACCACCTCGAGTTCGAGTATCACTTCCCCGCCTACACCGGTCTCGAGCCACGCCTGATTCAGGACGGCGGCGACATCGCGGTCCTGCGCGGCACCGAGGTGCGGTTGCGCGTGTTCTCGACGATGCGCACGCCGGCCGGCCGGCTGGTGTTCGACGAGACGACCGCGACCGACCTGATCCGTCGTGACGACGGCGCGTTCACGGCCAGCTTCACGGTCGAGGAGGACGGGTTCTACCAGATCGAGCTGGAAGGCCCGAGTGGCGAGCTGGTGACCGCGTCGCCACGGTACACCGTCGATGTGCTGACCGACCAGCCGCCGTCGGTCATGTTCGTCAAGCCGGGGCGCGACACCACGGCAAGCGCCATCGAGGAGGTGTTCCTCGAGGCGCGAGCCGACGACGACTTCGGCGTCCGGTCGCTCACGCTGACCTACGCAGTCAACGGCGGGCCGGAGACGACCATCAACCTGTTCAACTCGGAGACGGGCGGGTTGAAGGAGATCTCGGCGGGGCATACGTTCTTCCTCGAGGAGTTCGAGCTCGAGCCGGGCGACTTCGTCTCCTACTACGGCAGCGCCGGGGACAACCAGGCAGGCGTCAACCGGGTCGTCAAGAGCGACCTCTACTTCATCCAGATCCGCAGGTTCCGTCGTGACTTCCGCGCCGCCCAGTCACAGGGTGGCGGCGGGGGCGGCGGTGGGGGTGGCGGCGCTGCCCGGGCGCTGTCCGAGGCGCAGCGGCAAATCGTCTCGGCGACCTTCAACGTCATCCGCGACCGCGACACCTTCAGCGACGAGGACTATCGCGACAACCTCGTGTTCCTGACACTGGCGCAGGGCCGGCTGCGTGAACAGGTCGAGACGCTGTTGCGCCGGATGAACAGCCGGGTGATGCCGGCCGACCCGGCGTTTCGGTCGATTCTCGCGGTGCTTCCGCGTGCCGCGACCGAGATGGCCGCGGCCGAGAGTGCCTTGCAGGAGCAGGACGTCGATGCGGCGCTGCCGGCGGAACAACGAGCGCTGCAGCAGCTGCAACGCGCCGAGGAGGCGTACGACGAAGTGCTCGTCCAACAGGGCGGCGGTGGCGGCGGCGGGGGCGGCGGACAGAGCGCGGCCGAGGATCTGGCCGACCTGTTCGAGCTCGAGCTCGACAAGCTCCAGAACCAGTACGAGACGGTGCAGCGCGGACAGCAGCAGACCTCCGACAACCAGATCGACGAGCTGATGGAGCGGCTCAAGGAGCTGGCGCGCCGGCAGGAGCAGGAGGCCGAACGGCAGCGGCGCCGGGCCCGTGGCGGGCAGACCGCGCAGGCCGGCGGCGGCGCGTCGCAGCGCGCGCTGGCCGAAGAGGCCGAAGAGGCGGCCCGACGGCTCGAGCGGCTGGCGCGGGAGCTTGGGTCGCCCGATATGATGCAGGCGGCACGGCGTCTGCAGGAGGCGGCCGACGCGATGCTGCGGGCGGCCGCCAACGCCGACAACCAGGGCTTCGCCGAGGCCGGCGCGGCGCTCGACCGGCTGCGTGAGGCGCAACGTCAGCTGCAGAGCGAGCAAAGCGGCCGCCTGGCGCGTGACATCGAGGATGCGCAGCGGCGGGCGGCCGATCTGGCCGCGGAAGAGGCGGACATCGCCGACCAGGTCGTCGGGTTGGGCGACCTGACGGACCCGGAGCGGGTCGAGCGCATCCGACGGTTGATAGAGCGGAAGGACCGGATGGAGGCGCAGGTGGCCGATCTCGAGCGGGGGCTCGACTCGACGGCGGCCGAATTCCGTCGCGACGAGCGTGACGCGTCGCGCGCGGTACAGGAAGCGGCCAACGGCATCCGCGAGAGCAAGCTCAAGGAGAAGATCCGGTATTCGCGTGGCCTCGTTCGGGCCCGTTCGCCGGAATATGCCAGCGAGTTCGAGGAGGTGATCGGCGGCGACATCGGCGACCTCCAGCGTCAGCTGGCCGAAGCCGCCGAGGCGGTGGGCAATTCTCGCGGCACGGGGCTCGAGCAGGCGCTGGATCGCACCCGGGACCTGATGCGCTCGCTCGAGTCCCTCGAGCAGCGGATCCAGCAGGGCGGCGAGCAGGCGGCCAATCAGCAGGGCCAAGAGGGCCAGCAGGGGCAACAGGGGCAGCAAGGCCAGCAGGGCCAGGGCCAGCAAGGGCAGCAGGGTGGCGGTCAGCAGGGCGGTCAGTTTGCGGATGGACGCGGGGGTGACATCTTTGGCGGCCCGTTCGGTGGGGGTGGCCCGGGCAACCGCCGACCCGGCGTGTTCGACCCGCGGGACATCCGGCAGTGGCAGCGCGAGTTCCGGGAGCGCGGGATGGAGGCGCAAGAGTTGCAGCGGCTCCTGCGCGCCGAGAACCTCGGCGACATAGGCGACCTCAGCGAGATCATCCAGGCGATGCAGGCGCTCGACGACCCTCGCGTGTATCAGGATGTGGAGGAGATCGCGCGGCTGCAGACCTTCGTGCTCGAAGGGCTGAAGCGGTTCGAGTATCGGCTGCGGCGCGAGGTCGACGGCGACAGCGACGACCTGTTCCTGGCCGGGAGCGAGGAGGTGCCCTCCGGGTTCCGCGATCTGATCGAGGAATACTTCAAGGCGCTGGCGGAACAGCAGTAGAGCGAGTGCTCGGGTCGGCAGACGTCAGGCCGCCTTCGCCAAGGCTACGGCGAGCAGCGGCGCGAATGGAGGCGGGCAGTCAGGAGAAAGCGGGAGGGCGTCGCCCTGTCTGACTCGAGGGTTTTGGCTCGTACGTATCGGGTGAACGAACGCGGCGGGGTGCCCGCCGCGTTTGTCTTTATGAAGGCGACCCCGGCGGCGTGACACGACAGACCTGGGCGCATGTGGTCAGGCGGATTCTCGGGTGGGCGCTCGTGGCGGTGCTCCTTGTCGGTGCGACGGCCGCCTCCGCGCAGCGCTGGGGGTGGTCACGTATGCCACCCAGGTTCCCGGACGGCGAGCCGACCCATCGTCTCTTCACGTTCACGCGCGGGCTCTATCAGAGCACGCATCGTGAGCGGGGCGGCCAGGGGTGGCACACCGACTATCCGGACGCCGACATCAACTTCACGATCAGGCTGTCGGAGCTGACCCGCACGCCGGTCGGGCTCGACCGCAACAAGAAGCCGGATCATATCGTCGTCCGGTTGACGGACCCGCAGCTCTTCAACTATCCGTTCCTGTTCATGTCGGATGTCGGCACCGTCTGGTTCAGTCCAGAGGAGCGGGACGGGCTGGGCGCCTACTTGCGCAAGGGCGGGTTCCTGTGGGTCGACGACTTCTGGGGACCGTTCGCGTGGGAGCAGTGGGTGGGTGAGATCGGCAAGGTGTTGCCGCCCGGTCAGTACCCGATCGTCGACATCCCGATGTCGGACCCGATCCACCATGGGATGTTCGATGTCGAGGAGGTGCCCCAGGTCCCGTCGATCCAGCACTTTCGGCGTGTGGGCGGGACGACCACGTCCGAGCGTGGCGCTCTGAGCGAAGAGGTCCATGTGCGGGGTATCTATGACGAGCACGGCCGGCTCATGGTGCTGATGACCCACAACACCGACATCGCCGACGGGTGGGAGCGTGAAGGAGAGGACTACGAGTTCTTCTATCGCTTCTCGGTGACCTCCTACGCCGTCGGGATCAACGTCCTCCTGCACGCGATGACGCATTGACGGAGGAGTCAGGAGGCAGGAGACGCTGGAGGGCGGCGACCGCGGTTTCCTGGGTGTCGTTCCCGCCGCCGACCACGATCACCGTTGCCTGACGCAGCTTCCTACCGTGACGACCACGACACCACTGCTCGAGACTGTTGAACAGGAACCGGATCGGCCGGCGCACGCGTCCGTGATCTGGATGCATGGGCTCGGCGCCGACGGGCACGACTTCGCTTCGTTGCCGCCGCAGCTCGGCGTCTCACCGGATCTGGCCATCCGCTACGTGTTTCCGCATGCCCCGGTCATTCCGGTCACGCTGAACATGGGGATGCGGACGCGCGCCTGGTACGACATCGTCAGTCTCGACGCGCGTGGACAGGACGAGACCGGTATCCGCCGGTCCGCGACGGCCATCGCAGATCTCATCGCACGCGAGGTCGACCGCGGCGTGCCGTCGTCACGGATCGTGCTGGCCGGTTTTTCCCAAGGCGCGGCGATGGCGCTGTTCACCGGGCTGCGCCACGCGGCGCCGCTGGCCGGCATCCTGGCCTTGTCGGGGTATCTTCCGTTGCACGAGTCCCTGTCGGCCGAGGCGAGCGAGGTCAACCACCGGGTCGAGATCCTGCAGGCGCACGGCCAGCACGATGACGTCGTGCCGTACCGGATCGGGCACGGCAGTGCCGAGCTGCTGCGCGCGGCCGGCTATCATGTCGAGTGGCACGAGTACCCGATGGCGCACCAGATCTGTCCCGAGGAGGTGCAGGAGATCGGCCGGTGGCTTGCCCGGGTGCTCGGTGAGGAGGCAGGAGACAGGAGTCAGGAGACAGGAGGACGTTGATGGCTTCGCCCACTTTCTTCAGACCCGGAGCGCACGTGTGTGACATCCGTGGGGCACGGCTTCAGCCTTGCCTCGCAGGCCTGTCCGCCTTCGCCAGGGCGACGGCGAGATCTTGCCGTAGTTCGCTGATACCTCGAGCGGCAGCGAACGGAGGCGGACAGGCCTGCGCCACAGCGACAACCCACGGGCACTCCGGGATAAGACGCCGGCTGGCCGGCGTGGGGATCGCGACAGCGGTCGGGCTGCTGTCGGGCTGTGCCGTCGAGAAACCAGGAGTGACCGTGTCGCCGCCACCGACAGAGAGACGCGAGGTCGTCGAGACGCTACATGGCGTCGAGATCCGGGATCCGTATCGCTGGCTCGAGGACCAGGAGGCACCGGAGACCCGTGCCTGGATCGAGACGCAGAACGCCTACACGGACACGCTGCTGCAGCCGCTCCCGCGTCGCGACGAGCTGGAGACACTGGTGGCCTCCGTGCTGAAGGTCGAAGCCATCGGTCTGCCGAACGAGCGGGGTGGACGGTATTTCTCCAGCCGGCGGCGCGCCGATGCGGACCTGTCGGTGCTGTATGTCCGGGAGGGGATCGACGGCGAGGACCGGGTCCTGATCGACCCGCATCCGATGAGCCCGGACCACACCACCAGCGTCAGCTACCTCGACATCTCGCGCGACGGCCGACTCGTGGTCTACGCGGTGCGGGACGGCGGGGTCGACGAGGTGTCGATTCACCTGCGCGACGTCGACACCGGAGAGGATCTCGACGACAGGCTGCCGGTGGCGCGGTATGGGCAGATCAACCTGACCCCGGACAAGACCGGCTTCTACTACGAGCGGTATGGAGATGTGACCCCGCGGGTCATGTTCCATGCGATCGGGACCGACCCGACCGCCGACACCCAGCTCTTCGGCGACGGCTACGAGCTGCACCACATACCGGTCTCGCTCTTGTCTGATGACGGCCGCTGGCTACTGGTCCATGTGATCGAGGGCTCGTCCGGGCCGACCGAGATCCACCTGAAGGACCTGACCAGCGAGGCGCCGTTCACCACCCTCATCAAGGACGGCGTCACCGAGTCCTGGGCCGAGTTCGCCGGCGACCAGTTGGTGATCACGACGAACCTCGATGCGCCGAACAAACGGGTGATGGTGGCGGACCCGGCCAACCCCGCGGTCGACCAGTGGCGCGAGATTATCCCCGAGCGGGACCAGGTCGTCATCCAGGAGGCGCACGGGCTTGGCGGACTGTTGGCGGTGTCGTATCTGCGGGACGTCCAGCCACACGTGGCGATCCACGAGCTGTCGGGGGCGCACGTGCGCGACATCACGTTCGAGACGCTCGGGTCCGTCGGCGGCGGCGCCGGGCGCTGGACGAGCGACGAGGCGTTCTTCACCTTCCAGTCTTATCATCGGCCGAACACCATCTACCGCTACGACCTCGCGAGCGGCGCGCGGACCGTCTGGGCTGCGGTCGAGGTGCCGATCGATACCAGTCGTTACGAGGTAACCCAGACGTGGTTCAACTCGAAGGA
>SMUY01033925.1_pt1 | contig 16520 bp, 15 predicted proteins | sample 2456441 | NCBI WGS metagenome assembly SMUY01 (sample SAMN11095931, study PRJNA526329) | marine sediment metagenome | biome: Marine sediment; feature: Surficial sediment; material: Deep marine sediment; isolation source: Hadal surficial sediment | place: Pacific Ocean | collected 2014-11 | depth...
ACACGGCGCCCGTGCACGGTGATCCGGTCGTGGGCGGGATCGACCCAGGCCGGCAGGCCGGTGATCACCTCGCCGTTGATCGCCACCGCCCCGGATTCGATGAGCGTCTCGCAGGCCCGGCGCGAGGCGACGCCGGCGGCGGCGAGCACCTTCTGGAGCCGCTCGCCGCGGCCGGCGTCGGTGAACCCGTGCGGAGTAGGCATCGGAAAGATGGTATCCTCGCCGCGTCGGCGCGTTGTTCGTCGCAGCGGTGAGTCCGCTTCGCGGTGGCGGACGCGTTGGGGGAGGTCGACGATTCTCGCGGCGGCCGGCGGATCGTCGCGTCTCGGCCGCCGCCAGTCACGGCCTCTTCGTCGATCGCGAGCAAGTGGCGGCGCCGATTGCCGATGAAGGAGATGCGATGACTCGAACGCCTTCGCCCCCGGAGGGAAACTGGTTCACGCGGGCGCTGACGCAGCCGCGCGATGAGCTCGATCGCTGGGAGCGGGCGCTGCGGTTCCCCTACGACCTCGGCCGGTACGGGGCGCGGCAGCTTCGCCAGGACCGGGCGCCCCAGATGGCCGGGGCCCTCGCGTTCCGCACGCTCTTCGCGCTGCTTCCGGTGCTCGTGGTGGGGACGATGCTGCTGCGAGCCATCGGCGCCTTCGACTGGTTCCGCCTCCGTTTGGGGGAGTTCTTCTCGGAGCTGAACCTGGACAAGTTCCAGGTCGTGCCGCCGGAGGCGAACGAGCCTTCGGTCACGCTCAGCGACTGGCTGCTCGACCTCATCGGCCAGGTACAGAACATCAACCTGGCCGCGATCACCTGGGTCGGGGTGGTCGTGCTGTTCTACTCGGCCATGGGCCTGATGGTCACGATCGAGAACAGCTTCAACAACATTTATCGGGCTCCGGAAGGCCGGGCATGGCTGCGTCGGCTGCCGATCTACTGGACGGTCCTCACCGTGGCGCCGGCGGCGATCGCCATGACCATGTACATGAGCAGCCGCTTCGACGCCCTGGTGGCCGAGCAGGGTGGCTGGCTGAGCGTCTTCCGGGCGGCGCCGGTGATCTGGAGCGTCACCGCGACGTGGATCGTGACCTTCGCCCTCTACAAGCTCATCCCGAACACGAACGTGTCCTACCGCCCGGCTCTCGTCGGCGCGCTGGTGGCGTCGATCCTGCTGGAGGTGGGCAAGCGCACCCTCGGCGCGTACTTCCAGAACGCCATGTCGTTCAGCCTGCTCTACGGATCGCTGGGGCTCATTCCGGTCTTCATGTTCTGGGTCTATCTCATGTGGCTGGTCATCCTCTTCGGGCTGGAGGTCAGCGCGACCCTCCAGATGCTCGGCGGACGCCGGCTGGAGGAGATCGAGGCGAGCAAGGCGGGGTCGGGACTCGTCGACCCGGCGTCGGTGCTCCTGGTGATGGAGGTGGTGGTGGAGAACTTCCAATCGGCCCAGCCGACCACCGCCCGTCAGGTGGCCGACGCCACCTCGATGCCTGAGGCGACCGTGCTGCGGATGTTCGAGGGGATGATCGAGGACGGCATCCTCCACCGGCTGAACCGCGAGGACGTTGCGGTCTCGCTGGCCCGCCCGCCGCAGCAGATTTCGGCCGATGAGCTGATCGACGTCGCCTTCCGCATGGTCGATCAGGGCAGCGCAGCGCGGCGGTCGGCCCTCCTGGAGCGGCTGCGAGACGCCCAGAGAAACCTGGCCTCCCAGGTCACCCTGGCCACGCTGGCCTCGCCGCGCCCCGTGGTCGCCGGGGGGGAGCAGACCGGGGAGTAGCAGGCCCCTATGAAACTCCGTTTCAGCGGCGCTCGTGCCCAAGCCACGCGCGCTCGAGCCGCTCGGCGTCGCCGAAGGCGGCTTCGAAGATCTCCAGGTGACGATCGGCACTCGGTCGCCCGGAGGGCTCGGCGAGCATGGCCAGCAGATAGTCGCCGAGCTCGCGCTTGCGAAAGCGAAACATCCACGTCACCAGGGCGTAGCTCTGGTGGTAGATCACCTGGACCGTCTGCTCGTCCGCCTCGGGCATGCGCGTGATCCGCACCAGCCGGCGCAATTCGAGGAGTTCGTCCCGCTTCAGGGCCCGCCGGAAGTGCCTTCGCCGCGGGGGGTAGTCGTGGTCGGGCCCGAACGCCTTGTTGGGGGCGTCGGTCTCGAAGGCGGTGGCAAGTCCCTCGCAGATCCACAACGGGTACTCGACCATGGGCGACTGCACGCAGGTGTGAAAGAGCAGCTGGTGGATCGCCTCGTGCAGGGTGGTCTCGCTGGAGCTGGCCAGCGCCCGCTCGCCTCGCATGCCGACGGCCGGCCCCGCCGGCCGCAGCACGGACTCGGAATCGGGGTCGTAGAAGACCACCCGGTCGTTCTTCGGCGAGTAGTAGCCGGTGATCAAGGGATCGGTGACCGAATCGTGAGTGCGGGCGAACTGCTGGTAGTCGTCGCGCCGCCGAAAGAGCACGCACACCAGCTTGTGGCGCAGCGGCAGCGGGCGAAGCCCGAGGCGCTTGGCGAAACGGCGAAACTGGTGGACGGCCCGCTCGAGCTGCTCCGCCTGGTCGCGGGACCACCGCCCCCGCGCGTCGGAGAGCACGATGAACCGCTTCGTCTCGTAGTCGCGGAAGCGCGGCGGCAGGAGCGTGCGAGCCGCGTCGTACGCCTGCGACTCGTGCGGCAGGGGGCGGCTCGCGGCCAGGCGCACCAGCTCGGCGTGGGCCTTGCGATGCAGCGGATCGGAGCGCAGGATCTGTCGGTAGAGATGGTCGGCCTGGTCGTCGAGGCCGTTCTCCACCGCCCAGGCGGCCAGGTCCATCTTGCGTTGGGTCGGGTCGGCCGCGAGGTCGCCGCGGCGGTACTCGAGCTCCCGCACGATCCCCTTGGCGGGCGGTGCGGCGGCGGACGTCGGCGGGCCGGACGGTAAGGCCAGGGCAAGAAGGAGGCACCCGGTCAACGCGCCCCACGCGCTTCGTGCACCTTCAGGCTGGGCGGTGGCGGACTGGCTGGCTCCTGGCACGTTGGGGCCATCGGAGGGATGAAGGCGGCAGGTAAGCGGCGTGCGGCCGGGGGGCGGGGCCGCGGTGGGCCTGGCGATTCTGGTTCGATCATGCCATCGCCGGTGGGCCTGCGGTCACGGCCCGGGGAAACCGATAACGGCCGGGCGGCGATGGTGGTCTGGCGGGCAGTAGCCGATAATCGCGGCCGGGGATACCATACATTGTGAAGTTCTTCACGTGCCCTTGACCGGCAGGAGAGCCCATGGGTCTGGAAACCGCGCTACCCGTTGACGGGGCCATGACCACGCAGCTCAATCGCGTGATGAATTGGGCACGGCGGTCGAGCCTGTGGCCGTTGCCCTTCGCGACGGCGTGCTGCGGGATCGAGATGATGGCCACCGCGTGCAGCCGGTACGACCTGGCGCGCTTCGGGGCCGAGGTGGTGCGGTTCAGCCCCCGCCAGGCCGACCTGCTGATCGTGGCCGGCCGGGTGGCGGTGAAGATGATGCCGGTGCTCCAGCGGATCTATCTCCAGATGTGCGAGCCCAAGTGGGTGATCTCCATGGGCGCGTGCGCCTCGACCGGCGGCGTCTTCGACACCTACGCGGTGGTGCAGGGCGTCGATCAGTTCATGCCCGTCGACGTGTACGTCCCGGGCTGCCCGCCGCGGCCGGAGATGCTGCTGGAGGGGATCATGGCCATCCAGCGGATCATCGACCAGGACAACATCCCCTACGACGGCGAAGGCAAGCGCCTCCCCCTGGAGATCGCGCTGCAGCCCACCCACGAGCCCCGCGACCAGCCGGTCGAGGTGAGTATCGGGGCGACGTAGAAGAAGAAGTGACGAAGTGATCAGGCGCTCCGAAGCGGCCACTACTTCGTCACTTCGTTACTTTCTTACTTCCTAGTCCCTCAACTCCACCGTCCAGTAAGCGTCGTTGAGGAACGCCTTCCAGGACTGGTACTTGACGCTTCCGAGGCGGAGCGTGAGCACCGGGTTGCGGCGGGGGCGCACCGGCTTTCGGATGAGCTTCATGTGCGCCTCCTCGGGGGTGCGGCCGCCCTTGCGGGCGTTGCACTTGACGCAGGCGCAGACGAGGTTCTGCCAGCGGTGCTCGCCGCCCTGCACCCGCGGCAGGACGTGGTCGACGGTCAGCTCCCGCGTCGGAAAGTGGCGGCCGCAGTACTGGCAGCGGCTCGCATCCCGGGCGTAGAGGTTGCGCCGGTTGAGCTTGACCTCCTGCCGCGGCAGCCGGTCGTACCCGAGCAGCCGGATGATCTTGGGCACCGCGATGTCGAAGCGCGGCGTGCGGACCCACGTGTGGGCGTCGGGCTCGAACTCCTTCTGCAGGGCCGCGATCTCGGCCCAGCTGTCGAAGTCGTAGTTGAGGTAGCGGCCATCCTCGACCGCGATCACCTCCGCCGCCTCCTTGCAGAGCATGATGAACGCCCGGCGGGCGCTGATCACCCGAATCGCCGCGTACAGGCGATTGAGGACCAGCACCTTCTCGTCCAGGACGGCGGGGATGGCGATCACTCTTGTCCTCCCTCGGATCGGGTCTCTCACGAAGGTACGAATTAGCAGGATCCTAGTCAATCAGAGCGCGTCGAGCCAACGCACCGCACAGACGCGGCGTGGTTCTCGGACGGGGGGAGAGGTAGGCTCCAAGGCGCTCCCTGATCAGTGATCGGTCATCGCTGATCGCTTCTTCTCTTCCCTTCGTCGCTCCGAGAGCGGAGGCTGCCCGCCGTGGCGGGTCGCTTCTTCTAGCAGGCCGCTAAAGAACTCCCGCGCAGGCGAGAGCGAGGCCGTTTTCGTCCTGGCAAGGAGGCGGTTCGAAGGCATATCCCGTCTGATACGTCGAGAATCGACGACGCCGCCAGGGCGGAAGCGGGCCGCTCGCAGCCCGTGCGAGTTCTTTAGCGGCCTGCTAGTGCCGAAAATGCCTCAGCCCCGTCAGCAGGCAGGTGACGTCGCGCTCCTTGCACAGGTCGAGCGTCTCGGTGTCACGTATGGAGCCGCCCGGATGGACGAGGCACCTCACGCCCGCGTCGATCAGCAGCTTCGGCCCATCGGGGAAGGGAAAGAACGCGTCGGAGGCGGCGATCGCGGGGGGGCCTTCGCCGAGGTCGGTACCGGCCTTCTCGACCGCGAGGCGGCAGGCGGTCACGCGGTCGACCTGCCCCGACCCGGCGCCGAGCAGGCGGCCCTCGCGGCCGATGGCGATCGCGTTCGACTTGAGGTGCTTGGCGATCGTCCAGACGAAGAGCGCGTCGCCGAGCAGCGACTCACTTGGCGCCGGACCGGTCGCGTGGCGCCAGGTGTGCGGATCGGTGAGCTTCGAGTCGCGCTCCTGGGCCAGCGCGCCTCCCGGGATCGACCGGTAGTCGATCGCCCGGTCGCCGCGGTGCTCGAGACCGCCCACCGCGAGCAGGCGCACGTTCTTCCATCGCTCGCGCAGGAGCTTCAGGGCCGGCGCGTCGAAGTCGGGGGCGATGATCACCTCCAGGAACTTCCGTCCGGCGCCGATCCGCCGGGCGGCGGCCTCGTCCACGCTGCGGCCGATTGCCAGGATGCCGCCGTAGGCGGCCTGGGGATCGCCCTCGTAGGCGCGCTCGAACGCTTCGGCCGGGTCGTCGGCGACGGCCGCCCCGCAGGCGTTGGTGTGCTTGATGATCGCGGCGCTCGCGCGGTCCGGAAACGACCGCTGCAGCTCGCCGACCAGGTCCAGGGCGGCGGCGGCGTCCTGGACGTTGTTGTAGCCCAGCAGCCGTCCGTGCAGGATCCGGGCCCCGACCACGCTCGGTCCGGACCAGGCGGGGTCGGCGTAGAGCGCGGCTGCCTGGTGCGGGTTCTCACCGTAGCGAAGCTCGCGGTCACGGGTCAGGCGGACCTCGAGCGACGCCGGCAGGGGCTCGTCGGATCGCGCGCACATCCAGCCGCTGATCGCCGTGTCGTAGGCCGCGGTGCGGGTGAAGGCCGCGGCCGCCAGCCGCCGCCGCAGCTCGATCGACGTCGCGCCCCGGTTGGCTCGAAGCTCGCCGAGCACCTGCTCGTACTGGGCCGGCGAGGTCAGGACGGTGACGAAGCGGTGGTTCTTCGCCGCGGCCCGCAGCAGGGCCGGTCCGCCGATGTCGATCTGCTCGATCACCTCCAACGGCGTGACGTTCTCGCCCCGAACGGTCTGCTCGAAGGGATAGAGGTTGACGCACACCAGGTCGATCGGTCGGATGTCGTGCGCTTCGAGCGCCTCCCGGTCGCCGTCAACGTCCCGCCGGGCCAGGACGGCGCCGTGAATCGCCGGGTGCAGCGTCTTGACGCGCCCGCCCATCATCTCCGGGAATCCGGTCACCGATTCGACCGGTATCGGCTCGAGCCCGGCGTCGGCCAGGGCGGCGGCCGTGGCTCCGGTGGAGACGATCTCGACGTCGAAGTCGCCGAGGCCCCGGGCGAAGGCGACCAGGTCCGCCTTGTCACTGACGGAGATCAACGCCCTGCGTATGGGCACCAGATCGGGCATGGGGAGAGGAGAGGGACTAAGGGACGAAGGGACCGAGGAACTAAGGGTAGTCACGAAGTCACGAAGTGACCCGCCAGAGGCGGGTAAACTCCGTGACGGAGTAACGAAGGTTGCCTGAACCCTAGCCCCTCTGGCTGATCACTGATCACTGATCACTGATCACTTCTTCTTCTCAATTCCTCGGCACCAGGCGGACCACGCGCCCGTCGTCGCTGGCGGCGTAGAGGTCGCCCTCGGTGCGACCGGAGGTCAGGAGGTGCGACGCCGCCGGCAGGTCGATCGTCTCGACCACCGCGCCGTCGGCGGCTCCCACGAGCGTGAGTCGCCGCCGCTCGGGGTCCCACGTCAGCAGGTTGTCTCGGCGCCGGGTCAGCACGCTGCCCGTGACCCCGCTCGCCTTCCAGATCACCTCGCCGCCGGGGGAGTCGAGGGGCAGCGCCGCGAAGCAGACCAGCCCTTCGCTGGGAATCTGCTGGTAAAGCCGATCGTCGATCAGGACCGGCGACTCGGTGAGCGGACTCTCGGTGAGGTAGCGCCACATCCGGCGACCGGTGCCCAGGTCGAACGCCCAGACGTGCTGATCGATCCCGGCCACGAACACCGTGCCGTGCCCCGCGGCCGGGACGGCGTCCACCTCGTCGAGAAGCTTCCGGCTCCAGAGCTGCGAGGCCGACGCGGCGTCGAGCACCATCACCGTCCCGTCGCCGCCGACGGTGACGAGATAGCCCGCTTCGTAGACGGGCGGCAGCCGGATCGAGGGCGCGACCTGGTACGCCCGCCACTGAAAGGCCACCTCGAAGGAGTGCCAGACCAACTGTCCGTTGCGCGCGCCGTAGATCAGGAACGGGCCGTACACGACCGGCTCGGTGCCGGCGATCTTCTCCAGACGCTGCCGGTCGACCTGCAAGCCGGTGGCGGCGTCGAGCACCAGCACCGCCGCGTCGGTGGTGAGGAAGACCTGGCCCGCGTTGGGGAGGTAGGTGATGCCGAGGATCGCCTCCACCGCGTCGGCCACCGGGATCCGCCACACGCGATCGCCATCCTCGCGGCGAAGGCGGGTCAGGAAGTTGCGACCGTCGAGGGCGAAGACCGCATCGTCCTGGAGGGTGATGAGCCTCATGCCCGACCCCTCGCGCGGATAGGTCTGCGCCTGCCAGTCGATCCGGTAGCTCGTCTTGCGGGCCGCGGTGGGGCCGATAACGTACGCCCGGTCGAGGTCCATCGCCGCCGCCGGCGCAGTGGCGGGTGGCGTGTCGGCCACCACCCCCGGAGCCGTGGCGTCACTGGACACCTTGAGCTGCGGACCCGGCCGCTGGGACTCGCCGCAGCCGGGCGTCCAACCAAAGCCGAGGCCGATCAGCAGCGCCGCCAAGAGCCGCAGGGGGGGCGACGAGGCGTGATCATGAGGGCCTTCGCCGTTCTGCGGCGACCGCGTCCGGGTGAGGTTCATCGACTCAGGTCTCCGTGGCAGGTCCCACCAAGGTGCCCGCGGCCTATCGAGCCCGCGTCCGGGAGCCGGTGGGCTCGGGGTCACTTGCGGGGTCCCCGGGGGGCCGGGGTCGGGGAAGTATCCGCAGCTCGACGGGGCCGGTCAAGGCAGCGTGCTTCTGATCCATACGGCGAGTTCGCCTAGGCTGATGCAATGTTCACGGGCATTGTGCAGCAGCTCGGTGCGGTGGCCGCCTTCGAGCGCAACGAGGTCGGAGCCGCCCTCTCGATCGACCCCCTCGGGTGGAGCCACGCCCCCGCGCCGTCGGAGTCGATCGCGGTCAACGGGTGCTGCCTCACCGTGGCCGCCGCCGGCGCGGACGGCCTTCGTTTCGACGTGATCGGCCAGACGCTGCGGATGACGGCCCTCGACGACCTCGCGGCCGGCGACCCGGTCAACCTCGAGCACGCCGTGGCCCCAGGGGGTCTCCTCGGCGGGCACATCGTGCACGGGCACGTCGACGGGGTGGGCGTCGTGCGCCGGGTGCGGAAGGAGCCCGCCGAATGGCGTCTTCGCATCGAGCCGCCGGGGGAGTTGCTCGACGCCATCGTCGCCCGGGGGTCGATCGCGGTGGACGGCGTGTCGCTGACGGTGGCCGACGTGGGCGAGTCGTGGTTCGAGGTCGCCCTGATACCGACCACCCTCCGGCTGACCACCCTCGGGCGCGCCGAGCCGGGCCGGCGGGTGAATCTCGAGACCGACTATGTCGCCCGGGTGGTGGTTCACTGGCTTCGTCGCCACCACGCCCGGCCGCGCGGCGGCTAGAGCAGGTTCATTCAAGGTGTAGCGGTTGGCGCCCGTTCAGGCCCGCCGGATTGACTCCGGCGCGGCCGTACCAGAGCGAGTGTGCGGCCGGAGGCCGCTACGGAGCGCTCGAAACAGCTCTAGAGCAGGTTCATTCAAGGTGTAGCGGTTGGCGCCCGTTCAGGCCCGCCGACACTGCCGACCTCCTCCTTGTCGTCGTCGGTCGCGCGGGTCGGCAGCGGTCCGGCGTGCAGGCAGATCAGCGACAGGTCGTCGGCGAGGTGCAGCGATCCGCTCTGGCTGTCGATCCGGCGGCCGATGGCCTCGACCATCTCCGTGGCCGTGGTCAGCGCGGTGAGCCGCTCGAACTCCTCGCGGTACTTCTTGGTGGGCAGCCGTCGCTGGTAGGAGTCGGCGCGGGCGGGCGGAAAGGCCTGCTCAAAGCCGTCGGAATGAAAAAGGATGCGATCGTCCACGGCCAGCTCCAGCTCGATCTGCTCGTAGGTCTCGTCCTCGAAGACCCCGAGCAGTCCGCCGGAGGTCTCCAGCAGCTCGGAAGGGCGATCGGCGGGCAAGTAGATGGGCGGCGGATGTCCCGCCCCGGCCAGGCACACCACCCGCGACCGGCAGTTGACCAGGGCGTACACCGCCGTCGCGAACCGCGTGGTCCGCCCCTGGCGCTGGATGAGATCGGCGTTGAGCTGGGCGAGGACCTCCGACGGGGGGATGATCCGGTACGACGAGTACCCGATCTCCTTCATGGTCAGCGAGCGGGCGATGACCATGGTCATGAGCGCCGCGGGAACCCCGTGCCCGACCGCGTCGGCGATGAACACCCCGATATGGTCGTGATCAAGACGGGAGATATCGTAGATGTCGCCGGAGACGTAGCTCGTCGGCCTCCAAAGGGCGGCGAACTCGACGCCGTGCAGCTTCGGGATCTTGCGGGGGAGGAAGTCCCGCTGAACGATGGCCGCAAGCTGCAGCTCCTCGTGCATGCGGGCGATCTCGCCCTCGATTCCGCCGTGGGAGCGCCGGGCCAGGGCGGCCTCGCGGCGCAGGTGCACAACCGTCTGCTGCCGGTGAAGCATGCCTTTCAGCGTCGCGCAGATCACGGCCGGGTTGGTGTCTTTGGCGAGCACCAACGCCCCGGCGAAGTCGAACGGGTTCGATGGACCCGGCTTGCCGTCGAGCAACGCCAGCACCCCCACGCTGGCCTCCTCCAGCGCGGTCAGGAACGGCAGCACCCGGGTCTGTTTGAGGGCGTAGTCGCAGACGAGCACCACCGCTGCGGGCTGAGCAAGGTGCGGCGGGCGCAGGTCCTCGACCGACGAGAGCGTGAAGGAGGGTTCGGGCTCGATGCTCCAGGCCGCCTGCAGGCGCCGCTTGATCCCGTCGGCGGCCGACAGATCGCGGTCGAAGGCCGCGACGATAATGTTCCAGCGGGTCATCGGAGGCGGCACCTGTTCTGGGAGCCAACGGCCGCCGCGCCTGCGGCGGCACCCACGGGTTTGTCATCGACCTAGCCCGGGGTACTCATGAGCATCTACTGCGTCCAACTCTGAAGCCTTTCTGGCGGCGTCGCTTGCGGCAGATTCGAGCTTCGACGGGACTCAGCGGCCCCGTCTTGGCCCGAATCGCCTGATCTCCTTGCCAGACAAGGCTTCGGAGTCGCCCTCGTCACGATGTTCATGAATAACCCGGGCTACCGAGCAAGGGCCTTGAGGCGGGCCAGGTCCAGTTCGACCTTCTGATCCACCCGCAGCCCCAGGGCGTCGAGGGAGCCGGCCTGAAGCTCGATAACGAACTGGGCCGGATAGAGGCTCGCGTAGCTGTGCAAGCGGCCCAGATAGGCCGCCTCGGTCTCATCGTCACGCCGGGGCGGCTCCGGGGTCATGCGATGGACGGCGGTGATGCGCCCGCGCGGGTCGAGGAACATGATGTCGATGTCCACGAGGCAGTCGCGCATCCAGAACGAGCGCACCGCCGCGGCGGGGAAGATGAACAGCATGCCGCCGTCGGCGGGAATGCTCTCTCGCCCGCCGAGCCCGCGGGAGCGTGTGGGTTCGTCGTCGGCGACCTCCAGCGTGAACGCCCGGCCCGCGAGCATGATCCGCTCGGTGCCCGGGATCTCCTTGATCCGCTCGCAGCCGGCGGTGGCCGTCAGGATCAGAAGCAGCGTCAACAGTCGCCCAGCAGCCATGCGTGATCGGTCTCCGTGAAGGTGATCGGGTGCGCCGGAAGCCTAGGCAGACAAAAACCCTCTCGAAACTCACAAGCGGTCATCGGCGCCCGCCGCTCGACCACGCCGCACCACTCGGCGAGCAGCCCGACGATCCGCTCGGGCCGCGCCCCCGCCCGGCGATAGGTCGCCAGCCGCGTGTCACCGTGGCGCTTGGCCAGTCGCCGCCCGTCGGGCCCGCGTACCAGCGGCACGTGCCACCACCGCGGCGGCGGCTGGCCGAGCTCGCGATAGAGCAGTATCTGGCGGGCGGCCGAGGCGAGCAGGTCGTCGCCCCGAACGACGTCGGTCACGCCGTGGCGGACGTCATCGACCACCACGGCGAGCTGGTAGGCCGGCACGCCCCGCTTCGTCCAGATCACGAAGTCGCCGACCTCCTCGCCGGGGCAGTGCGCCGCGGGCCCGGCCACCTCGTCGTTGACGACGATCCGTTCGTCGCCCACGATCAGCCGGTAGTTGACGTCCTCGCGCTCGAAGCCGCCGGTGCCGGCTCCCGGGGGACGCAGCTTTGCGGGATAGCGCAGCTCATGCCCGCCGTCGTGCGGCGCGCTCGAAGCCGCCTCGATCTGGCGGCGCGACAGCTCGCAGACGTACGCCCGCCCCCGCCCGGCGAGCGTCCGCATCGCCTGCCGGTAGGGCTCGAGGTCCCGCGACTGGTGGACCGGCTCGCCGTCGAAATCGATCCCCAGCCAGGCCAGCACGTCGAGCGTCTGCTCGGCGGCGCCGGTCTTGACGCGGGGCCCGTCGAGGTCCTCGATTCGCATCAGGAGCGTCCAGCCGAGATTGCGGGCCAGCGCCCAGTTCACCAGGAAGGTGCGGGCGTTGCCCAGGTGCAGCGCCCCCGTCGGCGAGGGGGCCAGTCGTGAAACGTGCTCGGCCATGTCGACGAGAGCCCCTCTTGGGCTTGATCGGGCCGATGGGGTCGCCCGCTCGAGCGACCGCCCGCGCGCCGCGCCGCGGGAACCTCACGCCAGCGCGCGCCGAACCAGGGACGCCCGAGCCTCGCGCCGCTCGTCGGCGCTCAGCTGGGCGCCGGCGTGCAACTGCAGGTGAGCCGGTTGGATTTGGAGGAAGAGGTGATTGATCACGCCACGGTCGACGCCCTCGACGCGCCCGAGGAACGCACCGAGGCGGACGCGGCTCAGGAGCTTCATCGCTTCTTCGGCGCCGAGGAGCCGGGCGCTGCGGAGCACCGCCAGGGCCCGGTGGACCCGGTCATCGAGGACCACCGAGTTGCGATCGACGAGGATGCGCCGGGCCTGCGTCTCGTACTCGATGATGCCGGGAATGATCCGGGCCTGGAACTCCTCGAGGAGGTCCGGCTCGCTGCGGCCGAGGGTGACCTGGTTGCTGATCTGGTAGAAGTCGCCGGCCGACTCGGAGCCCTCGCCGTAGTAGCCGCGAACGGCGAGGTGCAGGTCGCGGGCGGCCCGCCGGACGCGATCGATCTCGTTGGTGATCTTGAGGCCCGGCAGGTGCATCATCACCGAGAACCGGATTCCGGTTCCGATGTTGGTCGGGCAGGCGTTGAGGTACCCCCAGCGGGGCGAGAACGCGTAGTCGATGTTGGCCTCGAGGGCGTCGTCGACGACATTGAGCCGCTCGTACACCTCGCCGAGCTGCAGTCCCGGCTCGAGGATCTGCATCCGGAGGTGATCCTCCTCGTTGACCATGATGCTCAACGTCTCGTCGGCGGAGATGGCCACCGCCCGCGAGATGTCGTTCTCGGCGTGGTGCTTCGAGATGAGGTGCCGCTCGACCAGAAGCCGGCGATCCTGATCGGTGGCGTGCTGGAGATCGACCCAGAACATGCCCTCGGCGATCTCGCTGCTCAGCACGAGGTGGCGCGCGAGCCTCAGCACCTCGTCGTGCTGCTCCGCGCTCGCCCGGTTGACGAAGGGAAAGCCGGCGACGTTGCGGGCCAGGCGCACGCGGCAGCTCATGACCACGTCACCGTGGTTGCCGCCGTCACCGTGCCAGGGGCCGAAGGAGCGGAGTTCCATGCGGCCTAGCCCGATGCGTCCCTGCCCGCATCGTCGGCACCGGATTCGGAGGCGGACATGTTGGGTTGCAGGTTCTTGAGCCGATCGCGCAGCTTGGCCGCGCGTTCGTAATGCTCGCCGCGGACCGCGTCGTCGAGCTCCTTGGAGAGGCGCTGGATCTGAAGCTGCCGGCTGGTCGAGGGCGCCACGCGGGTGGGGGCCTTCCCCACGTGATGCGTGCCGCCGTTCTGGGCGCGCTCGATCAACGGCGCCAGATGATCCTGGAAGGCCTGATAGCAGTGCGGGCAGCCGAGGGTGCCGCCCTGGCGGAACTGCGAGAAGGTCAGGCCGCAGCTCGGGCAGCTCTTCTTCATGATCCGCACCGGCTGGTCGGCGTGCTGGATCAGCAGTTGGGTCAGCACCTGCTTGATCGGCGGATGGCCGATCGAGATGCCGGCCTCCCGGGCGTGGTCTTCACACAGGTGGACCTCCTTGTGGACGTCCTGCTTGAGGACCGTCTCGTGGACCACCGCCGGCTTGTCGCAACGGTCGCACTTCTTGACCATCGAGTGATGCTACCCCCGCGCCCGGCGGCAGACCAGCGGCCGGACCGGTCGTCTCTGGCTGCTTAGACTATTCCCGGCCTCGATCTTCAGGGCTGGGGGCACGCCGTCTCGGCGCCCAGGGCCCGGCGGATCGCGACCACCGGCTTCAGGAAGGACGACATGGATTGAAGCGGCTGCATGGTTGAGCCGTCGGACGCCGCCCGGCGCGGATCGGGGTGGCACTCGACGAAGATCGCCGCGACTCCGGCGGCGACCGCCGCCCGGGCCAGCATCGGGGCCCGATCGGGACGGCCGCCCGTGTGCTTCTTCTCGCCGCCGGGAAGCTGGGTGGAATGGGTCACGTCGAAGCAGACCGGGCGCCCGAGCTCGATGAGATCTCCGAGGCCGACGAAATCGTTGACCAGCCGGTGGTAGCCGAAGAACGTGCCACGCTCGGTGAGCATGATCTGGTCGCAGCCGCCGCTGACGAGCTTGTCGACGACGTGCCGCATCTCGGCCGGCGAGAGGAACTGGCCCTTCTTGACGTTGACCGGCTTGCCGGTGGCCGCCACCGCCCCCAGCAGGTCGGTCTGGCGGCACAGGAAGGCCGGGACCTGGAGCAGGTCGACCACCTCGGCCACCGGCCCGGCCTGGTGCGCCTCGTGGACGTCGGTGGTGACTGGCACGCCGAGTTCGGTCCGGATGCGTTCCAGCTCTCCCAGCCCCGCTTCTATCCCCGGCCCCCGGGGCGAATCGACGCTCGATCGGTTGGCCTTGTCGAAGCTGGCCTTGAAGACGAACGACAACCCCAGATCGTCGCAGAGGTCGCGAAGGGTGCGCCCGATAACGAGGTTGGTCTGTGCGTCCTCGAGCACGCAGGGGCCCCCGATGAGCAGGAGCCGGTCGTCGGGGACCGTGACGGTCCCGATGGTGCAGGTGGAGGTCATGTCCGCCTCCAAAGTACCGGCCGCGGGCGGTTCGCGAGAGCCACCCACACCTCCCGAGATTGCCAAACTTGGGACTTCCGAATATCCGCTGACCGATAGTAGGCGAACGCCGCATTTGGCTGCAACGGCCCCGCGGGGAAGCCGAAGATGTAAGTGTGTGTCATTATTACAGTTGATACGTTACACCGGAGAACGCCTTGATGGCCCACATGCCTCGAGAGCCCGAAGCCTTTGGCGAGCAGGTCGCCAAGATCCTGCACCAGCAGTTCCCTGAACGCGCGGTGGAGTTGGCCGGGCCGCTGGACCTGATCTTGAGCGGCCGGCACCTGGGGCTCGAGAACCTCTACCGCATGGTCCAGCACGAGCCGACGCGGGGCCTGGAGATCGTCGAGAACTACATCGAGCGCCTCATCGAGGGGGACACGCTGAGCTCGATGCCCATGCCGCTGTCGGTGGCCAAGCCGCGGATCATGCCCCGCATCCAGCCGGTCAAGATCTTCGAGCACCTCGACCGCGAGCAGGTGGCCCACGTGCCCTTCGTCAACGACACCGTGATTGTCTTCGTGATCGACATGCCGCAGATGACGGTGAGCATCACCGTCGAGCAGCTGTTGTGCTGGGGCCTGGAATCGGATGACCTCGACGTGATCGCCCGCGAGAACCTGGCCCGCTACGCGCCCGATCTCCAGATTCAGATCGTCGATTCCAGCGAAGGGGGCCGGGCCGCGATCGTCGCTCGCCAGGACGGATATGACGCGGCGCGGCTGCTGCTGGACAGCCTCCACAACCGCTTGGCCCCGGAGCTTCACGGCGACTTCTACGTGGCCACCCCGGCGCGGGACATGTTCCTGGCACTGACCTGCGACCCGACCGAGTTCGTCGATCGCCTCCGCAAGCGCATCGAGCTGGACTACAAGCGCCTGCCCTACCCGATCACCAGCTCCTTCTTCGTGGTCACCCGCGACGGCGTCGCCGGCACGAAGCGGGAGGCGGCGTAGGAGGGAGGCTGTCGGCTTTCGGCTCTCGGCTCAACCCCGGACACTCGTCGAAGACGGTCGACCGCCGTATATTGGGTTGTCCGGACGCCAAGAAGCCGATAGCTGATAGCCGAGAGCCGATAGCCCTCTTCTCCCATGCTCCTGCTCGTCGATAACTACGACTCGTTCACCTACAACCTGGTGCAGCGGATCGGCGAGCTCGATCCGGGCGTCGATGTCGAGGTGGTCCGCAACGACAAGATCACCGTGGAGGAGGCGCACGCCCTGCGCCCGACCCACCTGTTGCTCTCGCCCGGGCCGTGCACGCCCCGGGAGACCGGCGTCTGCCCTGCCTTGATCCGTCACTTCCAGGGGCGGATCCCGATTCTCGGGGTCTGCCTGGGGCACCAGACGATCGCCGACGTCCACGGGCTGACGGTGAAGCGGCACGACGTGCTGATGCACGGCAAGGTCTCCGCCATCCACCACGACGGCCGGGGCATCTTCGCGGGCCTGCCCAACCCCTTCATCGCCACCCGGTACCACGCGCTCATCGTTGATCGCGGCAGCCTCGCCGGCCGCGAGGATTTCGAGATCAGCGCGTGGACCGAGACCGACGAGCTGATGGGTCTCCGTTGGCTCGCAGAGCCGGCCGGCCGGGCCCCGATGGAGGGCGTGCAGTTTCACCCGGAGAGCTTCCTCACCGTCGAGGGACCGAAGCTCCTGGCGAACTTCCTCGACCTGCCGCGACCGCCGCGGGCACAGGAGCAGGCTCGCGTGGAGGCCGCGTGGCACGGGCGGTGATCGGAGTTGGTCGCAACGATTGGCAATACAGCACCACATAATCTCTGCCGCCTCCCGTCTGGCCCACGGCTTCGGGGGTCCGGGGTTCGGAAAGGGAGGGGAGGGCCTGGAAACCCACGCTCCTTGCACATGGCATATTCGCAAAGGAGACCACTGTGTCGATCAATCCGAACCCTGAACCCTGAACCCCCAGTTGCCCAGAATCAACGGGCTATCCGGCGCTCTGTAGTGTTAGTAGGATGATCACGACCCGCCACCCGGCGCGGCGAGTGAGAAGGGGCCCGGGT
>SMUY01229498.1_pt1 | contig 16507 bp, 7 predicted proteins | sample 2456441 | NCBI WGS metagenome assembly SMUY01 (sample SAMN11095931, study PRJNA526329) | marine sediment metagenome | biome: Marine sediment; feature: Surficial sediment; material: Deep marine sediment; isolation source: Hadal surficial sediment | place: Pacific Ocean | collected 2014-11 | depth 0-1...
CGCGCCGAGGGAGAATACCGGCCTGTATTCGACCGAGAAGCAACGCCGGCAGCCGGGATGCAGCGCCGTTCGAATGCAGCGTGGCTTTCACCACGGGCTGCTAGCAGTCCGTGGTGAATGTCGTGCGTCGCACCGAGGGTCGTCGAGGTCGACGCCGCGCACAGCCCGTGCAAGCCGAGACGGGGGAACCAACCGGCAGTCTTCGACCGAGACATCATCCGCCGTCGCCAAGGCTTCGGCGAGACCTGGCCATAGCCCGGGGACAAACGGGCCGGGCGGCGGCTGGCGCAGGGACGGCGGATGCAGCGCCGGCCGAAAGCAGCGGGACTTGCGCCACCGGCTGCAAGCACCTGAGAGGCCTATGATCAGTTATCAGCTCACGCGCTACGGCCAACCGCTCGAACGGACCCAGACTGCCCGCCCGGATCCTGTCGGGACGGAGGTGCTCGTCCAGATCGAGGCCTGTGGTGTCTGTCACAGCGATCTGCACTTGCGGGACGGCTTCTTCAACATGGGCGACGGCAAGCGGCTCGATCTGTCGAGGGGCCGCGAGCTGCCGCTGACGCTGGGTCATGAGATTGGCGGCACGGTGGTGGCGCGCGGTCCCGACGCCCGCAGTGTCGAGGTCGGCGAGCGACGTGTGGTCTATCCGTGGATCGGCTGTGGCAGCTGTCGGACCTGCCAGGAGGGGCAGGAGCACCTGTGCGCCCAGTCCCGTGCGCTCGGGGTGACGCGACACGGGGGGTTCAGCGACCATGTCCTGGTCCCGCACCCCCGCTATCTGTTCGAGTTCGGCGACCGGCCCATCACCTTGGCCTGCACCTATGCCTGCTCGGGGTTGGCCGCCTATGGCGCGGTGCGGAAGGTGCAGAGCCGCGTGGACGGACGGCCGCTGGTCATCATCGGTCTGGGGGGCGTCGGGTTCGCGGCGCTGCGGCTGGCTCAGGCGGTGACGACCGCCTCGATCATTGCCGTCGATGTCGATCGACAGACGCTACAGGCGGCGGCCGAGACCGGCGCCGCCGTGGTCGATGCCCGTGCCGACGACGCGGCGAGGCAGATTCGGCGGCTCACCGACGGCGGTGCGCCGGCGGCCATCGACTTCGTCGGGTCCGAGACCAGCGCGGTTCTCGGTCTCGGGACGCTGGCCACCGGCGGTCTGCTCGTGGTCGTCGGGTTGTTCGGCGGACAGCTACGCACGGCTCTGCCGCTGCTGCCGCTGCGGAGTCTGACGATACAGGGATCCTATGTCGGCAGTCCCGAGGAGATGCGCGAGCTGATGGAGCTGGTTCAGACAGGTACGGTGTCGGCGATCCCGGTGCAGCCCAGACCGCTTGCCGACGCGCAGACGGTGCTCAACGACCTGCGCGACGGCCGGGCCGTCGGGCGGATGGTGCTGGTACCCTGAAGAGAATGCTGTAGCCGCGGGTCTTCAGACCCGCGGACAGACCGATGGCCATCGAGCCCGGGACGCGTCCGGTGGCAGACGGCTACGGGGGATGTGGCGGGCCGCTCGACATCTCCGAAGGGTGGCATCGGAACGTTTGAAGCAAGTTGCCATGAGACGCGGAGATGTCGAGCCCCCGCGGAGCGGGGCTGTGAGAACAGCCTCTGCTCGCGAGGCTGCGCCGTTGTCGCTGGTCGGTGGGAGGCGCAGCTTCGCGAGCAGCGAGCGTCATCCGGCAACCTCGCCCACTGCGCGCGTGATGACGCGTCGCGCCTCGTCGCGCAGCCGGACCGTTTCGTCCCACCCGCTGTCCTTCGGCCGCAGCGGCGGGGTGATCGTCAGGGTGATCCGTCCCGGGCGCAGCAGCAGGGTGTCGGCGGGAAAGATGTGGCGGGTGCCACTGATGGCCACCGGCACCAGGGGCCGCCCGGTCTCGGCGGCCGCCCGGAACGCCCCCAACCGGAACGGGAGCAGCCCCGGTGCTCGCACGAAGGTCCCCTCGGGGAAGACGAACATCGACTCGCCGGCGCCGAGCGCGGCGCTGACCTCGTCGGCGCCTTCCATCTGCTCCGACAGCTTCGTCTTCTCGATGGCAATGTAGCCCGCCTTCGGAATGAGGGTCCCGAGCACCGGGTAGGTCGCCAACCGGGCTTTGGCGGCGAACCGGAGGGTCGCGGGCAGCGTGGCGAGCACCAGCACCACGTCGAAGTAGCTCGCGTGGTTGGCCACGAAGATCGCGGGACCGAGGCCGCGAAGGTGTTCGAGCCCGCGGACTGTGAGCCGGCACCCCGACATCGCCACGAGGAACCGTGAGAACCGCCTGAGCAGCCGTCTGGCCGTGGCCGGCCGGCCGCTCATCCGGACGAGCGCCCAGAGCGGTGGCATCGAGACCAGGGTCAGGGCCACGATATAGGTGGTAAAGGACACGCGTAGCAGCAGATCGGCCGCGCGGTGTCCCCGGGCGGCGACCGCGTGCCACCCCAGCGTCAGCCACTGGCGCGTCATCGACCCGGCGCCCCGGTCGAGGGTGCCTGCGAGGTACGCGTCACGGGTGGCGCCACGTCGCACCTTGCCACTGGAGGTCTTCAGCACCGCGCCGGGACGCGCGAGCACCACCGTGTCGGGCGGTACCCCGAGCGCGTCCGTCACCGCTTCGAGAATGCGCTGCTGCAGTCCCACACGCGCCGTCGCATCGGTTTCCCGTGTCTCGGCCACCACAACGAGCCGTTCGGTGCCGAGCACGGCGTCGGCCACCCCGAACACCGCGATGCAGCCCTTGCGGATACCCTCGATCGCCGCCACGACCGCCTCGGCCTCGTGCGGGTAGATGTTGCGGCCCCCCTTGATGACGACATCCTTGCGACGGCCGGTCAGAAACAGCTCCGCGTCGGCCAGGTAGCCGAGGTCGCCGGAATCGATCCAGCCGTCGTCGGTGGTGACCGCCCGCGTCGCAGCCTGGTTCCGGTAGTAGCCGGCCATCACCGACGGACCGCGGAACTGCACGCGGCCCTCCGTGCGTTCGGCGAGGGCGGCGCCGGTCTGGTCCACGATTCGGAGGTCGTGCCCCGGGAGCGCTCCGCCGCACGACACGAAGGCGAGGGCGTCGGCGTCGGTGGTTGGCACCGCCTGCCCCGTCGCCTGGAACCGGCGGGCCACTCGGTCCACACGCGTCGGGTGCCGGCGTGGCGTGAAGGTGAGGGCGACCGAGCACTCGGCCAGTCCGTAGACCGGTCGCATCGCGTCTGGACGGAACCCGGCGGCGGCGAACCGATCGGCAAAGCGGGTCAGGGTCTCCGGCAGCACGGCTTCCGAGCCGTTGAGCACGACCCGCAACGAGCTGAGATCCAGCCCCTCGATCTCCTCGTCGGTGATCTTGTTGACACACAGATCGAACGCGAAATTCGGGGCGACCGACAACGTGGCCCGATGCGCGTGGATCGCCCACAGCCAGCGTGCTGGCCGCGACAGGAAGGCCAGCGGCGAGAGAATCGCGACCGGTACCCCGAAATACAACATGCCGAGCCAGGCGCCGATCAGCCCCATGTCGTGATAGAGCGGCAGCCAGCTCACGGCGACGTCGTCCGGGCGGATGTCGAGACCGCCACCGATCACGCGGATGTTCGCCAGCAGGTTCGCGTGGGTCAGCAGCACGCCCTTCGGCTGACCGGTGCTGCCGGAGGTGTATTGGATGAGCGCCGGGTCCTCGGCTGTCAACCAGACCGGCGGTCTCGGCGGCAGCGGCCCGCTGTCATCGGCCGCCGGGGCGAGGTCGTCGAGGGTCGTGACCGCCGTCAGTGTCGGGATCTGCCCGCGTAGCACCCCGGCCAGCCGTTCGACTTCGGCAAACGTGATCATCAGCCGCGTCCCGGCGTTCGACAGGATGCCCACTTGTCGCTGGGCATACTCGGCGATCCGGTCGGCACGGAACGGCGGGTAGATCGGTACCGGGATGGCGCCGGCCAGGAGGGTCCCGAAGAAGGCCGGGAAGAAGGCTGCCTCGGTGCGGAGCATGATCGTCACCGTGTCGCGGCGGCCGATCCCGCGGGCGCGCAACGCCGCGGCCACCCTCACCGCGCGACGCCACAGCCAGGCGTGAGTGATGGGCTGCTCCGTGCCGTCGTCCTGACGCAGAAAAATCTGCGTGCGCTCCGGGGCCGTCTGGGCCCGCCAGTGCAGCACGTCGAGCAGCGTCTGGGCCGACGCAGGTGCGGGGATGGCCGCGCCAACCGGGGCCAGCACCGACGGCAGCGTCTCGGCGACCGCCGGTTCGGACGCGACGACCGCGCGCACCAGGTCGGCCGGGGTGTCGGCCGCCGCCATCACGCTGTCCGCGAGCCGTACGCCGACCCCGCGTTCGATCCGGGTGAGCAGTTCGACCCGCTCCAGGGAGCCGATCCCGAGCTCGCGCTCGAGAGAGTCGCCCGGACCGATACCCGCGGCGGCCGAGCCGGGTCTGAGCTCGCCGACGAGTTGTCCGACCAGCTGGAGGATATGGCGTTCGAGGGCGGCGTGATCGTCCGGCGTGGGTTGCGACATAGGGGCGGCCGGGGGGGGCCAGTGCCCCGCCGGCATGATACCCCCACTGAGTCGCGGTCTTTGGGGCGGAATGCGCTCAGCCCGAGGCGCCGAAGCCTGAGGCTCGACGCCCGAAGCCGGGCGGCGCCAGACGCCCTAGTTTGTGTCGACCTGCGTGATCGACAGGATGACGACCGTGTCGCGCGGTACGTCGCGTTGGTTGCTCTTGCTCGTGGTGCGCGCGCGGCCGATCCGACGGACCACGTCCATGCCGTCGGTGACACGGCCGAACACGGCATACCCGAACCCCTCGCGCGAGCCGTTCCTGTGGTTGAACGTGGAGTTGTTGTCGAGGTTAATGAAAAATTGCGCTCGTGCGCTGTTCGGCTCGCCGAGGCGGGCCATCGCCACTGTGCCTCGATTATTCTGCAGGCTGTTGGACGCCTCGTTCAAGATCTGTCCGCGCAACCCCTCGATCCTCGGGACAATCTCATTGTCCCCCTCGGCGACAAAGCCCCCGCCCTGCACGATCACGTCGCGGATCACCCGGTGGAAGATGGTGCCGTCGTAGTAGCCGGCCTGCACGTACGTCAGGAAGTTGACGACGGTCGCCGGTACCTGATTCTTGAACAGCTCCATCTCGAAGTCGCCCTCGCTCGTTTCGACGAGCACCCGGGGGTTGGGCGGGGCGTCCTGCGCGGCAACGGGTGTCGCCAAGCCCCCCACCAGCGCCGAGGCCAGCAATACAGTCAGCATACGTCGAGACACCAAGTGCTCCTTCCTGCGAACCGACGCACCCCTGTCGCGTGGCGCGCCGCTAGCCGGGTTTGACCAGTGAGAATGTGTACGATTCGGTCACATGTCGCCGCCAACGCACGCTAGCAGTCCGTGGTGAAACTCCGCGTCGCACCGAGCACGGCGATGCGCCAGGCTGACAAGGCGCGCCGAGGGAGAATACCGGGACAGCCTCCGTTCAAGGAGTCTCGCCCGCGCGTAGCGGGGCTGTGAGGAAAACTGCCTCGCACAGCGGAGCCGTGGTGCCATGAAAGTGGTGCCATGAAAGATGATCTCGACGGTGTGAGGCGGAGCTTCGCGACGCGAGGCCGCTACTGCACGGTGATCGACAGGATCTCGACCGGCGTGTCCGGCACGTCCCGAAATGGACCGCGGGTGCCGGTGGCGACGCCCTCAATCTTGTCGACCACGTCCATGCCGTCGGTCACCTTTCCGAACACCGCATACCCGTAGCCGTCCTGCGTGGTGTTGCGATTATTGAGCGATGAGTTGTTGCCGGTGTTGATGAAGAACTGGGAGGTCGCGCTGTCCACGATATTGGTCCGGGCCATCGCCAGAGTTCCAGGGGCGTTTCTCAGCCCGTTGGTCGCCTCGTTCTTGATCGGGTCGCGCACCGACTTCTGCTGCATGTCGGCCGTGAACCCGCCACCCTGGATCATGAAGCCCTTGATCACCCGGTGGAAGATGGTGCCGTTGTAGTGGCCGTCGGCCACATACTGCAGGAAGTTCTCCACCGAGAGCGGCGCCTTGGCTCGGTCGAGCTCCGCGGTGATGGTTCCCAGGCTGGTCTCGATGATCACGACCGGGTTTTCCTGCGCGGCTGCGTCCGGGCTGTGTAGTGTCATGGCAAGGCAACAGGTCGAGAGCAAGACGAACGTGCGAACAGACATCACGATTCCTCCTGCGAACAGGGTTCGCTCATTCAAATTTTGGTATCTTTGATCCAAACAACCGGAGAATCACGTGTGTCCGACCAGCGCTGCGGGGCTGTCTCACGCCGATTTCTCGAAGTGAAGGCTCGCCTGCAGACTTCGGCCCAGAGTATGCATAATTCACCGTGGCGCTGTCCAGTGTTCCGTGTCAGAAGTTCGCGGACAGATGTTCCGGCGTCGTACTCATGCCGCGCTTGGCCATAGCAAGGCGCGACGAGGGAGCAGACCGACAGTATTCGACCGAGGAGTCACGCCGCCAGACGAGATGCTCCGCTCGGAAAATGTCCGGGCATTTTTGACGCGGGACACTGGTACACTCGTGCCCACGCCGCCGTGCTGCACGGTGACGGAGCTGGCGGACCCCATCACATGAGCTTGCTCGATCGATTCCGTGGCCAGCCAGAGTGGCAGCATGAGGACCCGTCGGTGCGGGCATCCGCGGTGGACGATCTCGAGGACGACGCCCAGGATTTGCTGGCGGCGATCGCGTCCGAGGATGCCGACCCCGGGGTGCGCGCGGCGGCCGTGGTGCGGCTGTCCGACCCAGAGATTCTGGGGCGGATCGTGCAGACCGACCAGGACGCGGGCGTGCGGGCCGACGCGGCCGCGAGGCTGCGCGCGATGGCTGTGGACGACACCAACCCGGAGCGTGCCGCGCTCGCGCTGGCGGGTCTCTCCGAGGTGCGCCACCTCGGCGAGGTGGCGCGCACGGCCAGGCTCGAGGCGATCAGCGGGTCGGCACTCGAGCGACTCGATGACCAGAAGATGATCAGCGCGGTGGCCCGGCGGTCCGCGCACCCGGCGATCCGCCGCGCGGCGCTGGTGCGGCTGGATGACCGGGACGAACTGGTGGCAGTCGCCGTGAAGAGTGATCACAAGGACACGGCCCTGGCGGCTTTCGATCAGCTTGCTCCTGGCGGGCCGGAGGACCGCGAGCGGTTGAAGACGATCGTCGTACAGGCTCGCACCAAGCCGGTGGCGCGACGCGCCAGAACGGCGCTGACCGCGCTGGATACGCAGCCGACCCCACCCTCGCTCGATGAGCTGCGAAGCCAGCGCGAACGGCTCTGTGAGAGTGTCGAGGCGCTGACGAGCGCCGAGGACTGGGATCTCGTGAGCGGCGGACTGGCGCAGGCGGAACGGGAATGGCGGTCGCTCGCCGACACGCACCCCCTGGTCGCCTCCATCGACAATCAGGACGACGATGTTGGACCGGATGACAGGACCGATCTGGACGCAGCCGACGCCACCAACGCCGCCGTCGGGGAGCGCTGGACCACCGCCGGGGCGCAGCTACGGGAGCATCTGGCGCGTCTGGATCTGGCGCGGAGCGAGGCCGCCCGTCTGAGTCAGGCCCGCCGCGAGGCGGTGGCCGCGCGGGCCGCGCTCTGTGAGCAGCTGGCCGTTCTGGCCGCCGACGAGACGCGTGACGCGGAGGCCCGAACGGCCGAGCTGGCCAGCGTACACGGCGCGTGGCAGGCATTGCCGGATCTGCCGGACGCCGGGGGCGCGGCGCCTGAGGACGAGGCGCCGGGGATCGAACGGCGCTTCGAGACGCTGGTGGCGCGCACCGAGGGACAGGTGCGGCAGCAGCGCTCCGCCGCCGACCGCATCGCGCGGCTCACGGAGCTTGCCGGCGAGCTCGAGGCGATCAGCGAGACCAGGGTGGCCGATCTGCACACGGCCTGGCTCGGCCCGCACCGGGAGTGGACGGAGGTGGTGGGGCTCTCGACGCCCGACGAGGTAGCCGAGCTCGTGTCACGCGTCCAGGCGGCCGAGGCAAGACGCGCCGCGCGGCTGAAGGCGGCTCGCGAGGAGCGCCGGGGTCGCGAGCAGGCGAACCTCGCCACCCAACAGCGACGATGCGATGAGCTCGAGCGGGCGCTGGCCGACGACAACCTCGAGCTCAACGACGCCGAGCGGTGGCAGCGGACGACGCAGTCGCTGCTGGGCAACCTGGGGCGGTTGCCGACCCCTGGGGACCGCGACGCGCTCACGAAGCGACTGCGTCAGGCGCAGAGCGCTCTGCGGGGCCGCGTGCGCGAGCTGCGCGGCTTGGTCGAGTGGAAGCAGTGGGCAAACCTCGGGGTCCAGGCCACGCTCTGTCGGCGGCTCGAAGCGCTGGTTGCGGTGGATGACGATGCGGTCGTGGCGAAAGAGTTCCAGCAGGTCATGGTGGCGTGGCGACAGGCGAGCGATGTGTCGCGCGGCGAGGGTGAGGAGATCTGGCAGCGGTTCAAGACGGCGCACGATGCGATCCACCCGCGAGCCGAGGCTTACCTGGCCACGCAGGCTGCCCTGCGCGCGGAGCATCTCGCGCAGAAGGTCGCGCTGTGCGAGGAGGCCGAGCGGCTGGCGGAGTCGACCGACTGGCTCAAGACGGCTCAACGCATCACCGAGCTGCAGGAGCAGTGGAAGCAGATCGGGTCGGCCACCCGCAAGCACGAGCGCGAGGCTTGGCACCGGTTTCGCGCGGCGTGCGGCCGGTTCTTCCACCGCCGCCGCGATGATCTCGCCGAGCGCAAGCAGGTCTGGGCGAAGAACGCCACGCTGAAAGAGGCGTTGTGCGAGAAGGCCGAGGCGGTGGCCGGCGAGAGCGACCTCGAGGCGGGGAGGGAGACCATCAGGCAGTTGCAGGCGGAATGGAGGAGGGTGGGCCCGGTCCGGCGCACGCGGTCCGAAGCGTTGTGGCAGCAGTTCCGCACGGCCTGCGACCGCGTCTACGCGCGCGCGCAGGAGGCGAGCGACAGCGAGTTTGCCGACAAGATCGGGGCGAGGGCCTCGGTCTGTGAGCGTCTCGAGACGCTGGTGTCCCAGACGCCGGAGACGGGCGACACCGGGACCGATCCGCCGGACAACCTGGCCGAGATCGTTGCCGCCGCCAGAACCGAGTGGCGTCAGCTGCCACCCGTACCTCGACCACAGGAGCGCAGTCTGACCGCCCGGTTCCAGGCGGCGCTCACCCGCGTGGTCCAGCGCTACCCGGTGGCATTCAGCGGGTCGGACCTCGACCCGGAACGCCACCGGGTCGCGCTGGAGCGGTTATGTGGGCGGGTCGAGGCGTTGCTCGCAGATGCCACGGTGCCGTCCGCCAGCGGAGGGTCGCCAACCGAGATTCTCGCGGCCCGGCTGCGTGACGCGCTGGCGAGCAACACGATCGGGGCGCGCGAGGACCCGGAGGTGAAGCGACGCGCCGACACCGATGAGGTCAAACGCGCGCAGATGGAACGCCGGGCGCTCGGCATGGTGCCGGGTGAGATCGGGCGCCAGCTCTCGGACCGGTTCCGCGTCGCCTGTGACCGTTTCTTCCAGCAGCAGCCACCGTCGCCGGCCGCGCGCGCGCCTCGGCCCCGCGACGAGGCCCCCCGTCCCCGCCATGATCGACCACGCCCAGGCTCGCGCCACCGAGACTAGACATCTCTTAACGGGTGACATCGTCGCGTCTGAAGCACGACACGCAGAGATGGCTAGCCCTTGCGTAGCGGGCTGGAAGCACAGCTTCTGCTAGTGTCCTGTCTCAGACGTTCGGTGCATAATTCCTGAGACAGGACACTCGCCACACCGCCGCTTCGATGCAGGACTTCCATCCGCTGATCGCCGAGTGGTTTCGTGGCCGGTTCGCTCGGCCCACGGCGTGCCAGCTCGAGGCCTGGCCGCGGATCCGGGCCGGTCGGGATGTGCTCGTCTCGGCGCCGACCGGGTCCGGCAAGACGCTTGCGGCCTTCCTCATCTGTCTCGACCGGCTGGTGGCGGATGGGATGGACGGGCGTCTCGACGACCGGATCGATGTCGTCTATGTGTCGCCGCTGAAGGCGCTGAGCAACGACATCAGGAAGAACCTGGAGACGCCGCTGGCCGAGATCGAGGCGTTGGCCGCCGACCGCGGGTTGCCGGCCCCGGGCGTCCGCACGGCGGTCCGCACCGGCGACACCCCAGCCTGGGAGCGCGCGCGGATGGTGCGGCGGCCGCCGCACATCCTGGTCACCACGCCGGAATCGCTCTTCATCCTACTGACAGCCGAACGGAGTCGGGTGGCGTTACGTCGGACCCGCACCGTCATCGTGGATGAGATTCATGCCCTCGTGGATGACAAGCGAGGATCGCATTTGGCGCTGACGCTGGCCCGGCTCGACGACCTGGTCATCAAAGCGGGTGGCGCCAGACTCCAGCGTATCGGGCTGTCTGCCACTGTCCGGCCGATCGAAGACGTCGCGCGTTTCCTGCACGGCAGCCATCTCGAGGAGCCGAGCCCGAAGCCTACCGTCGATGTCGTTGACTCGGGACACCGGCGTCAGCTCGATCTGGCGGTAGAAGTGCCGCGCGACGAGCTGGGAGTGGTGGCCACCAACGAGATGTGGGCGGAGATGTACGAGCGGCTCGCGGCGCTGATCCTCGAGCATCGCACGACGCTGGTCTTCGTCAACACCCGACGGCTGTCGGAGCGGGTGGCGCATCACCTGGCCCAGCGGCTGGGGGACGAGGCGGTGCTGGCGCACCACGGCAGTCTGTCGCGACGGCTGCGCCAGACCGCCGAGTCACGGCTCAAAGAGGGGCGGCTGCGAGCGGTGGTCGCCACCGCGTCGCTCGAGCTCGGGATCGACATCGGGACCGTGGACCTGGTGTGTCAGATCGGGTCGCCCCGTTCGATCGCGGTCACGCTGCAACGGGTCGGCCGGTCGGGCCATCAGGTCGACACACCGGACGACCCCCATGTGCCCAAGGGACGGCTCTTCGCGACAACACGCGACGAGCTGATCGAGTGCGCCGCGCTGGTGCGCGCTATCCGCCACGGGCGCCTCGATCGGCTGGCGATCCCCGACTGGCCGGTCGATATCCTGGCGCAGCAGCTCGTGGCGGCCTGCGCCTGCGAGAGCTGGCGCGTGGATGATCTCTTCGACCTGGTCCGCAGCGCCTCCCCATACGCGGCCTTGCCCCGGTCCGCGTTCGACGCGGTGGTGGACATGCTGGCCGACGGCATCACGACGTCACGGGGCCGTCGCGGCGCCTACCTGCATTTCGACCGGGTGAACGCCACGCTCCGCGGGCGCCGCGGCGCCCGGCTGGCGGCCATCACCGGCGGCGGTGCCATTCCGGACAACGCGACCTATCTGGTGGTCGCCGAACCGGATCAGACGACGGTCGGGACGGTGGACGAGGATTTCGCTGTCGAGAGCATGGCGGGTGACATCTTCCTGCTCGGCACCACCTCCTGGCGGATTCGGCGCGTGGAGTCGGGTCGGCTGCGCGTCGAGGACGCCCACGGCGCCGCGCCGTCCCTGCCGTTCTGGCGGGGCGAGGCGCCCGGACGGACCACCGAGCTGTCGGAGGAGGTCTCGCGTCTCCGGGAACGGATTGCCGAGGCGCTGTCGTCGGCCGGCGAGATCGGGCAGACCCCTGACGGCGAGACCCGGGCGCTGACGATGTTGCGGGAGGGCTGTGGTCTGGACCGGGCCGGCGCCGAACAGGCTGTCGCGTATGTCCGCGCGGGCGTGGCCGGGCTGGGTGTGCTGCCCACCGACCGCTGTGTGGTCGCCGAGCGGTTCTTCGATGAGGCCGGCGGCATGCAGCTCATCGTGCACGCACCGTTTGGCGTGCGGATCAACCGTGCGTGGGGGCTCGCGCTGCGGAAACGGTTCTGTCGCTCGTTCAACGTCGAGCTGCAGGCCGCGGCGACCGACAACGGGATCGTGATCTCGCTCGCCGAGCAGCACAGTTTCCCGCTCGAGGCCATTTTCCAGTTCCTCACCGCCGACACGGTCGAAGCGGTGCTGACCCAGGCGATGCTCCCGTCGCCGATGTTCGGCGCGCGGTGGCGGTGGAACGCGTCGCGCGCCCTGGCGGTCCTGCGGTTTGCCGGCGGCCGCAAGGTGCCCCCGCCGATTCAGCGGATGCGGTCCGACGACCTGCTGGCATCGGTCTTTCCGGACCAGGTGGCGTGCCAGGAGAACCTGACGGGGGACATCCGCATTCCTGACCACCCGCTGGTCAACGAGACGATCCGGGACTGTCTCCACGAGGCGATGGACCTGGACGGGTTGCGGGCGGTCCTCGCCGGGATCGAACGGGGCGAGATCCGGACCCGGGCGATCGACACCGCCGAACCGTCTCCCTTCTGTCACGAGATTCTCAACGCCAACCCGTACGCGTTTCTCGACGACGCGCCGCTCGAAGAGCGGCGGGCACGTGCGGTACAGCTGCGACGCACGCTGGGGCCCGACGTGGGCGAGATCGGGGCGCTCGACGCGACGGCGATCGCCACCGTGGCGGACGAGTCCTGGCCGGTCGTCCGAGATGCCGAGGAGCTGCACGATGCGTTGCTGACGCTGGTGGCGATGCCGCCGGTCCCCGAGTGGGTGGTCTGGTTCGGGCCGCTTGTCGTCGCGCGCCGGGCGGGGGAGCTGCGGGTCGGCGACACCGTGCTCTGGGTGCCGACCGAGCGTCTCGGGCTCATCCGGTGTCTCTACCCGGGCGCCGCGGTGGAGCCGCCGCTGCCCGAGATCGAACAGGCTCGACCGGAGAGCCGCGAGGCGGCCGCGACCGAGCTGCTGCGCGGGTGGCTGGAGTCGACGGGACCGGGCACGGCCGGGGCGCTTGCGGCGCGGCTGGCGGTGCCGGGCGAGCTGGTCGATGCCGGGCTGGCGCGTCTCGAGGGCGAGGGGCAGGTGCTGCGGGGGCGGTTCACCGCCGCCGGCGCGCGGGACGGAGAGGACGTCGGGGTCGAATGGTGCAACCGGCGGGTGCTGGCGCGTATTCACCGCTTGACGCTGGGGCGGTTGCGGCGCGAAATCGAGCCGGTGTCGTCGGCCGACTTCGTCCGGTTCCTCCATCGCTGGCAGCACCTGGCGCCCGGGACGACGCTGCATGGGACCGACGGGCTCCTCCAGATTCTCAGACAGCTCCAGGGCTATGAAATCTCCGGCGCGTCGCTGGAACGAGAGGTGCTCGCGCGGCGGGTGGCGCGATACGAGCCGGAGATGCTCGACCGGCTCTGTCTGTCGGGCGAGGTCATGTGGGGACGGCTGTCGCCGCACCCGGCGTTCGAGTCGCCGGCTGGGGTGAGCGGCACCCGGCCGAAGCGCGTGCGGCCGACACGGGTCGCGCCGGTCACGGTGTTTCTCCGGGAGGACGCCGACTGGCTGCTGGAATGTGCCGGCCGGCGGGACACCGTCCGTGATCCCCTCGCGCTGTCCCATCCGGCTCGCGAGGTGCTCGCGGCCCTGACGACGCGCGGCGCCTCGTTCCTCGCCGAGCTCGTGCGCTCGACCGGTCGGCTCGCGAGTGAGGTGGAGGACGGGCTCTGGGAGCTGGTCGCGGCCGGGTTGGTGACGGCGGATGGCTTTGACAACCTCCGCGCACTGGTCGACCCGAAGCGTCGTCGGGGCGAGGGACGCGGGCGCGCGGCGCGGCCACGGCATGCTGCCGGACGATGGGCGCTGCTCGACGAGCCCGACCTGCCCCAGGAGGCCGGGGCGCCGGACGACGCTGCCGCCGCGCTGACGCGTCACGACGCGGTGGTCGCCCGGTTCGCGTCGCAGATGCTGGACCGATGGGGCGTGGTGTTCCGGGATCTGCTGGCTCGCGAGACGCTGGCGCCGTCATGGCGGGAGCTGGTTGCGGCCCTGCGGCGTATGGAGGCCCGCGGCGAGATCCGGGGCGGCCGGTTCGTCGCGGGGTTCGTCGGCGAGCAGTTCGCGCGTCCGGACGCGGTCGCGCTGCTGCGGGTCGTTCGACGGGAGGGGCCCCAGGCCCACTCGCTCTCGGTGTCGGCGGCGGACCCGCTGAACCTCACCGGCATCGTCCTCCCGGGTCCGCGGGTCAGCGCGCTCTCCGGGGGGCTCGTCGAGCTGTTGCCCGCGAGCGCCGCTCCACCTGCGTCAGCTGACACCACGCCGGCCTCGATCCAGAGCGCCTGAACGATCGCGGTTGCCAGGTCCGTCCGGGCCCCTCGCCGTCGCACGGCCCTGCCTGCCGCGGTTCGCTGAAGAATGACCGATCAGCGAACGACGGCGGACAGGGTCGCTGGCCGGTTGACACCCAGACCCCTTCCATTCACAGTGAACGGTATGCCCTACGTCGTCAGCGGTGTTCGTTCGATGGTTGCGGTGGTCGCGGTGGCGCTGATCTCGGCGTGCGTGCCGCAACCGGCGGCGACGCCCGAGCCCCAGCGCACACCGTCCTCGATCCAGACCAACGTCGAGGTGCTCGCTTCCGACGCGTTCGAAGGGCGGTTGACCGGCACCACCGGCATCCAGCAGGCGGCAGCGTACATCATCGCCGAGCTCGAGGCGATCGGGGCGGAGCCACTGCCCGGCAGCGATGGGTATCGGCTGCCGTTCCGGTACACCGGCAGCGCTACCGACGGCGGGACGAGTCTGCGGCTCGCCACCGACGGGGGACCGCACTGGAACGACTCCGGGTCGGTGCGGGCGCTCTCGTTTTCAGAGTCGGAGGTGGTCAGCGGCCCGCTCGTGTTCGCCGGCTACGGACTGGTCGTGCCAGAGACCGACGGGTTCAGCTACGACAGCTACGCGACGATCGACGTGACCGACAAGATCGTGGTGGTCCTGCGGTACTTCCCCGAGGACAGCGAGGGGGACCTGCGCGCGGTGTTCTCCCGGTATTCGAGGCTGCGGTTCAAGGCGCGCGCCGCGCGGCAGCGGGGCGCGAAGGGGTTGCTCGTCGTGACCGGCCCCCGGTCGCCCAACGCCGGGGCGCTCGTCCGGATGACTGCCGACACCGCCGTGGCCGATTCCGGCATCGCGGCCGCCAGCATCAGCGGGGCGGTGGCTGACGCCCTGTTCGAGCTGGTGCCGGACAAGACGCTGGAGGAAGCGCAGCTCGAGCTCGACTCCGGCAATCCCCACGTCAGCGGGTTCGAGATTCCGGCCGAGGCGACGCTCGACGCACAGGTGATACGCGACCAGCGCACCGGGTACAACGTCGTGGCGTATCTACCACCGACGACGGGGCAGGCGGTAGAGAAGCCCTACGTCATGCTGGGCGCCCACTACGACCATCTGGGTCGGGGCGAGAACGGCGACTCGCTGGCCAAGGCGGGAGAAGCGGGCGACGTCCACAACGGCGCCGACGACAATGCGTCCGGTGTGGCGGCCGTGTTGTCGGCTGGCGCCGAGCTGGCCGGGCAGGACCTGGCGCGTGGTGTGATCCTGGCGTTCTGGTCGGGGGAGGAGCTCGGGCTGCTCGGCTCGGCCGACTTCGTCGACAGCGCGCCGGTCCCGGTGGACCAGATCTCGGCGTACGTGAACTTCGACATGGTCGGGCGCATGCGAGACAACAAGCTGACCGTGCAGGCGCTCGGCAGCAGTAGCATCTGGCCGGATCTGGTGAACGAGATCAACGCGTCGTTCGAGTTCGACCTGCAGCCCCTCAGCGACCCGTATCTGCCGACCGACGTCATGAGCCTCAACCTGGCTGAGGTGCCGAGTCTGGCGCTGTTCACCGGCAGCCACGAGGACTATCACCGCCCGACCGACGACCCCGACACGGTTAACTACCCGGACCTGGAGCGGATCGCGCGCTACGGCGCCGCCGTCGCCGCCCGCCTCGCCAACGCGCCGGCGCCGCCGGATTTCATCAAGGTGGAGCAGACGGGGCAGCAGGGCGGGCAGATGGCGATGCGGATCTTCACCGGCACGATCCCCGACTACAGCGCGGAGGTCGACGGGCTGCGGCTGTCCGGGGTGATGGGCGGCGGCCCGGCCGAGAAGGCCGGCCTGCGGGAAGGCGATGTCATCGTCGAGCTAGCCGGCCAGTCGGTCGCCAACATCTACGACTACATGTACGCGCTCGACATCCTCAAGGTCGGCCAGCCCGCCACGGTCGTCTTCATGCGCGACGGCGCGCGAGTCGAGACCGAGCTCGTGCCAGAAGCGCGTCAATAGCCGCTCACCGCACGTCGCCGCCGATCTTCACGCCCCCCATGGGGTGCTAGTTCCTCGGTCCGTAGCTCCGACTGAAGTCGTTGCGGCTGTTCGTGACGGTAAACGATCCATCCCTCCGGGCCGACACCTTGATCCAGTGCGCGGGCCCCATGTGGACAGCTGGGTTCTCCTGGGTCGGCGTCTCGTCCTGGAGGTTCGCGATGAACCGTTCGGACATGTTGTGGTCGTCACCGGCCGGGATGGAGTAGTGATTCTGCCAGAGGTCTTCGAGGCGTGGCGCGGCGTGCAGGATCTGGAAGGTCTGCACCGCGCCGCCTTTGCGCGGTCCGTTGTTCATGACGGCGACCCGTGGCTGGAGTGCGTGGACGAGTGCCTCCGAGCCTGACGTGTCGGAACCATGGTGTGACACCAGATAG
>SMUY01344023.1_pt1 | contig 16482 bp, 11 predicted proteins | sample 2456441 | NCBI WGS metagenome assembly SMUY01 (sample SAMN11095931, study PRJNA526329) | marine sediment metagenome | biome: Marine sediment; feature: Surficial sediment; material: Deep marine sediment; isolation source: Hadal surficial sediment | place: Pacific Ocean | collected 2014-11 | depth...
ACCGGCGCATCGCCACCCTCGGTGCGACGCGCGACTTTCACCACGGACTGCTAGCGACGACCCCGAAGGACCCCTTCGCTGTCCCCCGTGCCAGACACACACCCCACGATCTTATTTCACACTGATGACGCGAGCTGGGCAATGGAGATGCTGGTGTGGGCCGCCACGCGGGCCATCTCATCCACGTTCTCCGGCGACACGGGCTCTTCGAAGAAGGACGGATTGAACTCTTCGATGATGCTCGCCACCTTGATGGCCCCCGACGTGCTGAACTTGCCGCGCGGTCGCATCCTGGACCGCCGCGGCCGCCGCCCTCGGCACGGCGGCCATGCCTGCCCCGATGCCGGCCGCTGCCATGCCCGAACGCTGAAGAAAGCCGCGTCTGTCGATGCTCATGGCTGGCTCCTATATCCCTCGGTAGATGTAGTTCACGATGGCGTCGACGGTGAAGCCAGCGCCGCCCTTGTTCGCGGAGTACTCACTGTATCGCGCTGGTTTCTCGTAGGCGGCGACAGCCTCCTCCGCGCTGAGGCCGGCGTCCAGGCTCCGCCGCGTCTGGGTGTACAGGTCGGTGTAGAAGCCGCGGTAGTCGACCAGATCGTCCCACGTGAGCAGCGTGTTCCAGTGTCCGTTGATGATGGTGTCGACGTTCGGCACGCTGTCGATCACTTTCGTCAGCGTGCGACCGAACTCGATGGCGCTCCCGCCGTTGCCGTTCTCCGCGTCGATGAACGGGAGCGTCTTGCCCAGGAACATGTCGCCCACGTGCATGGCCCTGGCTTCCTTGAACACCACGAAGGTGTCGCCGTCTGTGTGGCCGCGGCCGAAGTAGTACAGGTCGATCTGGTCAGGGGTGCCGGCGAACAGACTCAGCCGGTCGCTGAAGGTGGTCTTGGGCAGATACTTCCGGTTCTCTCCCTGGAAGTCGTCGCAGTTGGTCGGTATCGGCTGGCAGTCGGTGCGGGCCCAGTGGCGTCGGATGTTCTCGTGCGCCACGAACTGGACGGTGTCGGGGAACTCGGTGTTGGCGCCGCTGTGGTCGTAGTGGACGTGCGTGTTGATGATCATCGTCACCGGCTTGTCGGTGAGACGCCGCAGGTGGTCGAGAATGTCCGGGCCGTAGCCCTCCAGCTTGGTGTCGACCAGCACGACGCCGCTCTCCGCGATGAGGACCGCGATGTTCCCTCCGGTCTCCATCCCCGACCCCAGCATGTAGAGGGTGTCGGTGATCCGATGCACCTCGATCGAGGGGTGGGGTTCCTGCACCGCATCGACGCCAGCGGTCCAGACGACCAGGACCAGGGCGAACAACGTGAGTGGCAACAAGTAGAGCCGTCTCATGGCGGATCTCCCAGTCAAGTGTCAGTGGTGCACGGCTGTCCGCCTCCGGTCGCCCGTACCGAACGCGACCTCTGGCGAGATCTCGCCGTAGCTTCAGCGAAGGCGGACAGCCGTGCCATCGCAGGCCTGAAGGCCTGCGCCACAGAACCGGCCTGCGCCACAAAACATGAACCCCCGCCGTCCCGAAGCCTGAAACCCGAAGCCAGCAGGCTGTCGTTCTTCACCAGCCTGCTACTCTGGCACCGCGAACGCGACCAACCGCGGCCCGCCGCCGATGGTCAGGGCGATGTATTGCCGGTCCTCGACCATGTAGGTCATCGGGGTCCCGACCGCGCCGCTCGGCAGGTCGACCGAGCCGACGATCTCCCCAGTGGCCTTGTCGCGCGCGATGAGGCGCGGGCCGCCGTCGCGCCCACCGGCCGTCAGCGCGCTGACGAGCAGCGTCTTCGTGACGAGGGGCCCACCGCGCCCCTCGCCGCCGAGCGGCGGCAGGTCGAGGTCACGGAGCAGCGGGTGGTTGCGGAAACGGTCACCGTCCCCGTTGGGCTGCATCCAGGCGGTCTCGCCGGCGTTCAGATCGACCGCGGTCATCCGCGAGTAGGGCGGCTTGAACAGCGGCAGCCCCTGGGGCATCGCCGGCTGGGCGCCGCCGCCGAACGGCCCCTGGGTGAAACGCATGGTGCCGCCGTCGGCCGGGTCCGGCGTGTAGAAATGCAGCACCGAGAACCGGTTGTTCGAGGGCACGTAGAGGATGCCGGTCTCCGGGTCGACTCCGGCGCCGCTCCAATTGGCCCCCCCGTCGATTGCCGGACGCTGGATGGTGCCCTGCGTCACGCCCTCGACCGTCTGCAGCGGTGGCGTGAAGATGGGACCGAGCGTGAACTCTCGCACCGCCTCTACCGCCATCGCCCGGATCTCGGGTGTGAAGTCGACCAGGTCGTCGATCGTCACGCCCTGATATTCGAACGGCGGCGGCTTGGTCGGGAACGGCTGGGTCAGCGACGGCACCTCGCCCGGCAGGTTGGTCTCCTGCGGCACCGGCCGTTCCTCGATCGGCCAGACCGGGTCGCCGGTGACGCGGTCGAACACATAGATGAACCCCTGCTTGCTCACCTGCGCCAGCGCTCGGATGTCGCGCCCGTCGACCGTGATGTCCACCAGGTTGGGATGTGTCGGGAAGTCCCAGTCCCACAGACCGTGGTGCACCGCCTGGAAGTGCCAGACCCGCTGCCCGGTCTCGACGTCGACGGCGATGATCGATTCTGAGAAGAGGTTGTCGCCCAGCCGGTCGGCCCCGTAGTAGTCGTTGGTGACGGTACCGGTCGGCAGATAGACGTAGCCCAGCTCGTTGTCGCCGGCCAGCATCGACCAGACGTTGCCGTTGCCCGAGTAGCGCCACGACTCGTTCAGCCAGGTATCGGAGCCGAACTCGTCGGCGCTGTTGGGCACGGTATGGAAGTCCCACTCGTGCGCGCCGGTGCGCACGTTCCACGCGCGCACCCAACCCGGGGTCGCTTCCTTGGTGATGCGCACGTCGGCGATGTGCGAGCCGTGGATCACTCGGTCGCGCACGATGATCGGCGGCGAGTTGATCGAGTAGAGAAACGCGTTGAGGTAGTCGCGGTCTTCCCGCGCGACGCGCGGAATGCCGACCATCGCGTCCACCATCCCGCTGCCGTCCGGCCCGAAGTCGGCGCACGGACGCCCGGACGCGGCCTGGACGCACACCAGGTAGCCGGCGCCGGTGCCCCACAAGATCCGCTCGTCACCCTCGCCGTCGGTCCAGTATGCAACACCGCGCTGGGTCCAGGGCCCGGACATCGACGGTGTGCCCTCTTCGTAGGTCTTCGGGTTGAACACCCAGAGGGTCTCGCCGGTCGTGGCATCGACGGCGACCCCCTGCGAGAGCGGGGTGTTGAAGTAGAGGACGCCGCCCACCATCAACGGCGTCGCCTGGAACCTGGATGGGTTCGGCGACTGGCCCTCTCGGTAGAGATTCGGGGTGTCGGCGACCAAAGACTCGACGATGGTGTCGAGCGGCGCGTACCACTCGCCGCCGGCGGCGGTCGTCCGGCTCAACATCTGGTCGACCGACGTCCACTCCCAGGCGATCTCCAGCTGGTTGAAGTTACCGGCGTCGATCTGGTCGAGCGGAGAGTATTTTTGCCCGGCGGTGTTGCCAGCGTAGCTGCGCCACTCGCCATTGTCGGTGCCGTAGCTCTGCCACGGTTCGCCGGACGACGGGGCCTGGGCGTGGACAGCCCCGGCGCTGAGAGTTGCCAGCAAGTAGCCGATCACCGCGAGCCCCGCGGCCCAGCACAGCCTCTGCCCCTTTTGACACCGTGTCATGTCAGCTTCGTATAAGATGCTAGTCAAATAAGCGCTCACTGTACAGTCAGGCAAACTTTCGACGCAAGTGCAGCGACTGGAGGTGACCATGCGGACCCCCATCACCCGGGCGCACGCCGGTTGTCTGGTGCTGTGGCTCGCCGTCGCGACTGTCTCGGCCAACCAGGTCGATCGCCGGCTGGTCGACGCGGCCAAGGCGCAGGACCACGCGGCGGTGGAGGCACTGGTCGACCAGCAGGTCGACGTGAACGTCGCCGCGCTCGACGGCGCCACGGCGCTGCACTGGGCGACCTACTGGAACGCGCTGGACATGGTCGATCTGCTGATCGACGCCGGCGCCGACCTCGACGCGACGAACGACTACGGCCTGACGCCGCTGGCGCTGGCGTGCGACAACGGCTCGGGGGCGATGGTGACGCGCCTCCTGGCGGCCGGGGCCGATCCCGCCGCCGCGCGGTCGACGGACGAGACGCCGCTGATGACCTGCGCCCGGACCGGCGCGCTGGACGCGGTGACCGCGCTGCTGGACCGCGGCGTCGACGTGAACGCGGCGGAGTCGTGGCACGGTCAGACCGCCTTGATGTGGGCGGCCGGGGAGCGGCACCCCGCCGTCGCGCGTGTCCTGGTCGACCGCGGGGCCGACGTCCACGCGCGGTCCAGCGGCGGCTACACGGCGCTGCTGATCGCGGCGCGCGTGGACGAGCCGGAGCTCGCCCGCCTGTTGATCGCCGCGGGCGCCGACGTGAACGACACGGCGCCCGACGGCCTCACCCCACTGCTGGTGGCCACCGTGCGCGGTCATGCCGCGCTGGCCATCGCCTTCCTGGAGCAGGGCGCAGACCCCAACGCCGACGGCACCGGCTACACGGCGTTGCACTGGGCCGCCGGGTCCTGGCACACCGAGCTGACCGGCCGTTTGCAAGGCATCGCCACCGACGCCGACGAGGAGTGGCGGTCGCTGAACGGACTCGGGACCGGGAAGCTGGCGCTGGTCGAGGCGCTGCTGGCGCACGGCGCCGACCCGCGGGCTCGGCTCGCGCGCACCCCGCCACAATTCGGGTACGCGAGCGGACGCTTCCGCGTCAGCCTCGTGGGCGCGACGCCGTTCCTGCTGGCGGCCATGGATGCCAACGTCGACGTGATGCGCGCGCTGGCCGCGAGCGGCGCCGACCCGCTGTCGGCGACCGACGAGGGCACCACGACGCTGATGGTGGCCGCCGGTCTCGGTCAGGTGCCGGCGGAAACCCGGGTGACCGAGCAGGGCGCCCAGGAGGCCGTTCGATACGTGCTGGGGCTGGGCACCGAGGTCAACGCAGTGAACGAGATCGGTCGCTCGGCGCTGCACGGCGCCGCGCACATCCGATCGAATGCCATCGTGCAGCTCCTCGTCGACCACGGCGCGCAGGTGAACGTCGCCGACCAGCGTGGCATCACGCCGTTGATGATCGCCGAGGGAGGCGGCCACATCCTGCTGCCGGGCCTGGGAGGCGGGAGCACAGCCGAGCTGTTACGCGCCTTGGGAAGCGACGAGACGGTGCCGGCGAGCTCCGTCGACATCTATAGCCGAGGAGTGATTCGTTGACGGTGGGACCGCCGACGTCGACGGTGAATCACCGGCGCCCGCGCGGCAGCAGAGTCTGCCTCGCGCTCGCATTGACCGGCGTCGTGACCCTGCCGGCCCAGCCCTCGAGCCAGGGTGCGCCGAGCGCGTCGGCGGCGCGCGCCGTGCTCGATCGCTACTGCGTCACGTGCCACAACGAGCGCCTGCGCACAGGCAACCTCACGCTCGACACCGCCGATGTCGACCGGGTCGGCGAGCAGGCCGACGTCTGGGAAAAGGTCCTGCAGAAGCTGCGGACCGAGGCGATGCCGCCGCCGGGGCGCCCGCGGCCCGATCCCGATGCGTATCAGGCCGTGGCCACCTGGCTCGAGACCGAGCTCGACGGCGCCGCGGCGGCGCGTCCGAACCCCGGCCGACCGACCATCCACCGCCTGAACCGGCTGGAATACACCAACGCGATCCGGGACCTGCTGGGTCTCGAGGTCGATGGTGCTCAGATGCTGCCGTCCGACGATCTGGCGTACGGCTTCGACAACAACGCGGACATCTTGACGGTTGCGCCGGGACTGCTCGAGCGCTACATGTCGGCCGCGCGCAAGATCGCCCGTCTGGCCGTCGGCGACCCGACGATCGACGTCGATGTCGCACGCTACGTGGTATCGGCCCTGCACCTGCAGGACGACCGCATCAGCGAAGAGCTCCCGTTCGGGTCACGGGGCGGCGCCGCGATTCGCCATCACTTCCCGCTGGACGGGGAGTACGAGGTCCGGATCGCCCTGCGGAGCAACACCGTGCGCCGCAGCCGGGAACCCCAGGAGATCGACATCCGCCTGGATGGTGCTCGAGTCGCGCTGTTGCGGGTCGGCCGGTGGCCCGAGGGCACCGAGCTGGCCCCGCGGGCGACCGACGGCGCCCTCTCGGCGCGGTTCCCGGTGCGCGCCGGGACGCACGTGGTCGGCGTCACGTTCGCAAGACGGACCCGCGTGGTGGAAGGCGTGGCTCCCGAGCGTCTGCCGCCGTGGGTCTTCGGGACCGGCCCGGGCTTCCTCGAGCGGATGGCGGTGAGCACGATCGAAGTCGAGGGACCGTTCAACCCGGACACCGTCGGGGGCGGGGTGTCGGACCCGGACGAGACCGCCAGCCCGCACCGGCTCTTCGTCTGCCGCCCCACGGGCCGGGACGACGAGAACGCCTGCGCCACCCAGATCCTGGCGACGCTCGCCCGCCGCGCGTATCGCAGACCGGTGGTCGCCGACGATCTCGACGTGCTGCAGGGCTTCTACGACGAGGGTCGCCGCGCGGGCACCTTCGAGACCGGGATCCAGCGTGCGCTCGAGATGATGCTGGTGGACCCGGAGTTCCTCTTCCGGATCGAACGCGATCCGGCGGGGGTGCCGCCGGCCACCGCGTATCGGCTCAGCGACGTCGAGCTCGCGTCGCGGCTGTCGTTCTTTCTCTGGAGCAGCATTCCCGACGACGAGCTGCTCGACGTAGCGACCGAGGGACGGCTCTCCGACCCGGCGATGCTGGAACACCAGGTGCGGCGGATGCTGGCGGACTCGCGGTCGAGCGTGCTGGTCACGAGCTTCGCCGCCCAGTGGCTGCACCTGCGCCGCATGGGCTCGGTGACGCCGGACGTGAACGCCTTTCCCGAGTTCGACGACAACCTGCGCGAGGCGTTCGTGCGCGAGACCGAGCTCTTTCTCGAGAGCCAGTTCCGAGACGACCGCAGCGTGGTCGACCTGCTGTCGGCCGACTACACCTTCGTGAACGAGCGTCTGGCCCGACACTATGGCCTGCCGAACGTGTATGGCAGCCGCTTCCGGCGCATCACCTGGGACGACGATCGGCGCCGCGGTCTGCTGGGGCACGGGAGCATCCTGACGGTGACGTCGCTGGCCACCCGGACCTCGCCCGTGGTGCGCGGCAAGTGGGTGCTCGAGAACTTGCTCGGCACGCCGCCACCACCACCGCCGCCCAACGTGCCGGAGCTGCCCGAGTCGACCGGGCGTGAGACGCCCACGTCGATGCGCGAGCGGATGGAGGCCCATCGCGCCAACCCGATCTGTGCCAGCTGTCACACGCGGATGGATCCGATCGGCTTCGCCCTCGAGCACTTCGATGCGGTGGGCCGGTGGCGCGACACCGAAGGCGGGACGCCGATCGACACGTCGGGCACGTTGCCCGACGGGACCACGTTCGCGGGGCTGCCGGCGCTCAGGGAGGTGCTGCTCGAGCGGCGCAACGAGTTCGTGAGCACCGTGACCGAGAAGCTGCTGACCTACGCGCTGGGGCGCGGGATCGAGTATTACGACCGGCCCGCCATCCGGGCGATCGTGCGACAGGCCGAGGAGAACGGCTACCGCTGGTCCTCGCTCATCCTGGGCGTGACCCGGAGCCAGCCGTTCCAGATGAGGAGATCGGAGCCATGATCATTACCAAACGCGCGTTGCCGAGGCGCACCGTCCTTCGGGGGCTCGGAGCGACGATCGCGTTGCCGTTACTCGACGGGATGGTGCCGGCGCTCACCGCGCTCGCCCAGACCGTGGCCCGGTCCAAGCCGCGCCTCGGTGTGGTCTATGTGCCGCACGGCGCGGTGATGAACAACTGGACCCCGGCACTGGACGGGGCGGGGTTCGAGTTCACCCCGATTCTGCAGCCGCTCGCCGGGTTCGGGGACCACCTCAGCGTTCTGACTGGGCTCGACCACGCCCCGGGGGCGCAGATGCCGGGTGACCCGGCCGGCGGGCACGGTCGCATCACCGGTGCGTTCCTGACCGGCGTGCACGCCAAACCGACCGAGGGCGCCGACTTCGAGGCCGGCACGTCGATGGATCAGATCGCAGCGGCGCATCTCGGTCAGCAGACACAGTTGGCGTCGCTCGAGGTGGGCATCGGCCTGCCCGAGTTCGGGGGCGCCTGTGATGCCGGTTTCAGCTGCGCCTACATCAGCACGCTCAGCTGGAGCACCCCGACCACGCCGCTGCCGATGGAGAGCAACCCCCGTGCGCTCTTCGAACGGCTGTTCGGCGACGGCACCAGCACCGACCCCGCCGCCCGCCGCGAGCGGAGGGCGCGCGACCGCAGCATTCTGGATGCCGTGACCGCGAAGGTGGCGCGTCTCCAGAATGGGCTGGGGGCGGCCGACCGGGCCAAGCTGACCGATTACCTGACGGCCGTGCGGGACGTGGAGCGGCGTATCCAGCGGGCCGAGTCGGAGGTCGAGCGCGAGCTGCCGGTGGTGGACCGCCCGGCGGCTGGCATCCCGGCATCGTTCGACGAGTATGTGAAGCTCATGTTCGACCTCCAGGTGCTGGCCTATCAGGCCGACCTGACGCGGGTCATCACGTTTCTGATGACACCGGAGCTCTCGGCGCAGACCTACCCGGAGATCGGCGTGCCCGACCCGCACCATGCCCTCTCGCACCACGAGAACAAGCCCGAGAGTCTGGCGAAGCTGACAAAGGTGGGGAGCTATCACACGGAGCTGTTCGCCTATTACCTGGACAAGCTGCGCGCGACCGAGGACGGCGAGGCCTCGCTGCTCGACCAGGTGATGATTCTGTATGGCAGCGGCATGAGCAACAGCAACCTCCACAACATCCAGAACCTGCCGATCCTGTTGGCGGGTGGGGGCGCCGGACGGTTGCCGCGCGGGCAACACATCCGGTATCCGGAGAAGACACCGCTGACCAACCTCTACATGACGCTGCTGGGCAAGCTGGATGTGCCGGTCGAGCAGTTCGGCGACAGCACGGGCACGCTGCAGCATCTAACCGACGTCTGACCCAGCCGATCCTCGAGTACGCCTGGTGGGAGATGACCGATGACGACCCCGCATTCCTTCGTGTGTGCCGCGCTCGTGACACTCGTGATGGTGCCCCCCGCGTTCGGGCAGGGCTCCCCCCCTCTTCGAACACCGGACGGACAGCCAAACATCCAGGGGGTCTGGACCAACTTCGACCCGACGCCCTTCGAGGCGCCGGACGACATCGACCTCGAGCGGCTCGCGCCCCTGGCCGTCTGGTTCCCCGGCACGAACCGGCCGCAGCGTCCGCCGGCCACTCTCTCCCCGGAGGCTCGGTCGCGAGGACCGCAGGGCCCATGGGGCGATGGCCCGGGAGACGCGCTGCGGAACGAGCGACGCCGCTCGATGATCGTCGACCCGCCCAGCGGCCGGGCGCCACTGCGAGACTCGGCGATCGCCAGGCGCAACCAGAACCTGGTGCACCTGACCGACGGCTGGCTGACCCACACGCCCTGGGAGCGGTGCATCACGCGCGGGATTCCGGGTGGCATGTTCCCCGGCGGGTACGGTGCCGGCTATCAGATTCTGCAGGTGCCCGGGTATGTGGTGATCTTCTACGAGATGATCCACGAGGCCCGCATCATCCCGATCGACGACCGGGCGCCGCTGTCCGAAGACATCCGGCTGTGGAACGGGAACCCGCGCGGCCGGTGGGAGGGCGAAACGCTCGTGGTCGAGACTGCCAACTACAACGACCAGGGCACGATCGGCACGAACATCGCGAGCCGCGGGCTCCGGGGCATCCAGCAAAGCGAGGCGCTGACGATCGTCGAGCGGTTCACCCGCGTCGATGCCGACACCATCGACTACGAGGTGACCATCGACGACCCCGGGCCGTTCACGGCGCCGTGGACCGTGGCGATGCCGCTCAACCGCGACACCACGTATCAGATCTTCGAGTATGAATGCCACGCAGGAAACTACGGACTCGAGAACAGCCTCCGTGCCGGGCGCGCCGAAGACGCGGCCGGGGGGCAGTAAGGGCAGATCACATGACCAAGCGGTTTGAAAGGTGGTGCCTGTCCGCGTCTGCGGTGGTGCTGGTGGTGGGCGCCGGGTTGGTGCACCGACCCGCGGTCGCCGCCGGGGACAACATCACAGGTGTCGTCACGAGCGCGAGCGGTCCCGAGGCCGGCGTCTGGGTCATCGCCGAGACGAGCGATTTCGACGCCAGTTTCCGCAAGATCGTCGTCACGGACGATGCCGGCCGCTTTCTCGTGCCGAATCTCCCCGCGGCCGGGTACCAGGTGTGGGTGCGCGGATACGGTCTCGTGGATTCCGACAAGACGGACGCCGAACCGGGCGACGATCTCGGCCTGCAGGTCACCGCGGCGGCGACACCGCGGGAGGCGGCCGAGATCTACCCGGCCAACTACTGGTACTCGCTGCTCGAGGTGCCGCCGGCCAGCGATTTTCCCGGGACCGGGCCGCGCGGCAACGGCATCGGCACCGCGATGAAGACCCAGGCCGACTGGATCGACCGGTTGAAGGACGGCTGCCAGTTGTGCCATCAGCTCGGCAACCGGGCGACGCGCGAGATGCCGATGCTGGACCTGGAGACCTTCGATTCCACCGCCGACGCCTGGAACTACCGCATCCAGGCCGGCGGCGCCGGACCGGCGATGGCGGCCGAGATCAACCGAATCGGCCGGCCGCGCGCCATCACGCTATATGCGGAGTGGACCGATCGGATCCGCGCCGGCGAGTTGCCGCCGGTGCCGCCTCGCCCCGAGGGGGTCGAGCGCAATCTCGTCCTCAGCATGTGGGGGTGGGGCCACCCGCAAGGCATGGTGCACGACAACGTCTCGACCGACAAGCGCAACCCCACGCTGTTTGCCGGCGGACCGATCTACGGCGTGGGCGGCGCCGGGCTCGTCGTCGCCGACATCGGCACTCACCGCTCGGTGCGGATGGATCTGCCGACCCGGGTCGAGCGGCCGCGTCGAGCCAACTCGTATCAGGGGTCGTCGACGGCGGTCCCGTCGTTCTACTACGGCAACGAGTCGGCCGGTCTCGTCAGCCGCAGCGCCCACAACCCGATGATGGACGACAAGGGGCGGGTCTGGATGACCCAGTCGGTCCGGCCGAACGACGTGCCCAGCTGGTGTCTCGAAGGGTCGGACCATCCCTTCGCCGCGTACTATCCGATTCAACATCGCGCCGAGTCCAGACAGCTGTCCTACTACGAGCCCGACACCGAGAAGTTCGTGCTCATCGACACCTGTTATTTCACCCACCATCTGCAGTTCGCCGACGACGAGAACGACACGCTGTGGCTGAGCGGGTCGACCGAGACGATCGGTTGGCTGAACACACGGCTCTACGACGAGACCGGCGACGAGCGGGCGGCGCAGGGGTGGTGCCCGACGGTCATCGACACCAACGGCGACGGTGTGATCACGAAGCCATGGAACGAGCCGACCGAGGCGGGTGAGGTCGAGATCGACCCGGCGCGCGACACACGGATCGGCAGCCTCGACAAGTTCCAGCGGGCCTACGGCGTCATCCCACACCCCGACGGGTCGGTCTGGATCACGCGGCGGTTCCCGGTACCGGGACAGCTCATCCGGCTGGAGCTCGGCGACAACCCGCCGGAGACCTGCAAGTCGGAGGTCTACGAACCGCCCTACGACCCCGCCGGCGATCCCAGCGCATGGGGCTACGGTCCGCGCGGCATCGACGTCGACCGCAACGGCCTCATCTGGACCGCGCTCGGCGGGAGTGGGCACTTCGCCAGCTTCGATCGGAGCAAGTGCCGGGTGCTGAACGGCCCGACCGCCACCGGCCAGCATTGCACCGAGGGTTGGACGCTGTATCAGACGCCCGGTCCGCGGATGAAGGGGGTCGAGGGGACGGCGAACGCCGACTATCACTATTACAACTGGGTGGACCAATTCGACGCGCTCGGTCTGGGCGAAAACGTCCCGATCGCGACCGGCACGACCTCGGACGCGCTGCTCGCGTTGCTGCCCGAGACCGGTGAGTGGGTCACCATGCGGGTGCCGTATCCGCTCGGCTTCTACAGCCGCGGGCTCGACGGGCGCATCGACGACCCGGACGGGGGGTGGAAGGGCCGGGGGGTCTGGGCCAGCTTCAACACCGGCTCGACTTTCCATCTCGAGGGCGGCAAGGGGGCGACCAGCGAGATCGTGCAGTTCCAGATCAGACCGCACCCGCTGGCGGAGTGACGGGGGCGTCTTCGACCCGGCCGGCACGAGACCGTGGGGCACGGCTTCAGCCGTGCCTCGCAGGCCTGAAGGCCTGCGCCACAAAGTCAACCGCCGCGGCGGCCGTTCGATCGATCACCTCACCACGGGAGAAGTGACTGATGCGGCAGACTGGCTCCATGCTCGTAACGCTACTGCTCCTGACCATGGCGGGGACAGCCGCCGCCCAGACAATCGATGCCGGTCGCGGACCCCTGCCGGTGCACGTTCCATCAAGCTACGATGGCGAGACGCCGGCGCCCTTGATCTTGCTGCTGCACGGCTACACCGCCAGCGGCGCCCAGCAGGACGCGTACTTCGGCCTCAGCGGGCTGGTGGACGATTACGGTTTCATCCTGGTAGCGCCCGACGGCACTGAGGAAACGAGCGACAGACGGAGTCGCTTCTGGAACGCGTCCAGCGCCTGCTGCAACTTCTTCGGCAGCGACGTCGACGACGTCGCCTACCTCACCCGGCTCATCGACGCCGTCAAGGCCGATTACGCCATCGACGACACACGGATCGCGCTGTTCGGCCACTCGAACGGCGGGTTCATGTCCTACCGAATGGCCCACGACCGCTCCGGCATCATCTCCGCCATCGCCAGCCTGGCCGGCGCCGACCAGAGCGGTTCGCCGGCGAATCCGGTGCACGTCCTGCAGATCCATGGCACCGCGGACACGGTCATCGCCTACGACGGGGGCAGCTTCCGCGATGGAGGGCCGCATCCCGGAGCACAGGCGAGCGTCGAAGCCTGGGCCGGACACAACGGGTGCGCCGGGGATGGCGTCCCTACCGGCACCCTCGACCTCGACCGGAGCCTGAACGGACTCGAGACCGAGGTCACGCGCTACACCAGCGGCTGCAAGGCCGGTGGCTCGGCGGAGCTCTGGACCATCAACGGGGGTGGCCACGGCCCGGCAGTGTCTGACCACTTCAGCCGGCTGGTGGTGGAGTGGCTGCTGGGGCATCCCAAACCGTAGTTTTCCTGGCGAGGCCGCCTGGACGGCGTTGCTTCGTCTTCCCTAGACCGAACCCCACTCGGACGCTCGCGGGGCGCGATTGTCGCGCGCCTGCGGCTGTCCCCTAACCGGAGTTGCTCTCTCCTCGCGCCTGGCAAAGGGTCGACTCCCCTTGGGGACGCCAAATTCACCGCGCGACGTCAGGAAGCACTCTTGACCGCCGCATTTCGCGGTCGTCCCCTCTCTTCCCGCTCCACGACCACTGGATAGTGCTCGGTCACAGTCCGGCCTCCTTCAGAATCCGATGCGCGAGGCCGGCGCCGACTTCCTTCTTGGTATGCACCGACACGGTGATGATCTTCTTGGTGTCCGGATGGACGAACTGATGGTGACTTCCCCTTCCGGTTCGTCGCTCCACGAAGCCGGCGGCCTTCAGCCGTCGACATCGAGCTCACGTTCGACGACGCGTGTCGCATGCCGTGAGCGAATGTGGCGCAGGCCTTCAGGCCTGCGAGGCACGGCTGAAGCCGTGCCCCACAACGGGCGCTCCGGGGACCCGCAGTTTCACAACGACGACGTCATTCGCCACCGGGCGCGGCCTGATACAGCTCGAACTCGTATCCATCCAGATCGCTCATGAAGAGGATGACGGGGCCGCCCGGCTGCCCGACGTCCCGAAGCAGCGTCGATCCGGCGGCGATGGCCCGCTCGGCGAGCGCCCGGGCGTCGTCGGTGCTGATGACGATACGTCCGTACGCCGACTTGCCCTTGGGGAGCGGGTCGTCAGTCAAGTGCGCGAGCAACAGGCTCATACCGCCGCCGGGCAGCGACAGGCCCACTTCCATCGGCTCCCCGTCCGGCGGAAACTGGAACGTCCGCTCCAGGCCGAAGACCTCGGTGTAGAACTTCTCCGCCCGAGCAACGTCGGCCACGTTGATGCCGACGCCGAGGAAGCCGATCTCCATCGGTGGCTTGTCGGCCGACGCCTGGGCCTCCGCCGTCACGGCGGAGAGACCGACCATGAAACCGACGAACGGGATGGCGAGCGAGAACGAAATACGGCGCATGATCGTCTTCTCTCCTTCAGCGCGCGTGCGGTCGATGCGATCGGCCGCAGGGCCGCTGCGATCGTCTTCGCCCACGACCAACACCTCGTCGACCGGGAGCGTTGACGGCCCCCCTACTCCTGCCTCGCCTCCGCTGCCCGCGTGGAGCGCAGCGAGAGCTCGGCCGCGTAGTTCCCCTCGTGGCAGGCATACTCGTAGATGACGCCGGTGCCCGGGGCAGGCCGCAAGAAGATGCGCGCGGTCCAGGGCCGCGTCCAGGTTGACGGGTCATCCAATGTGTACTCGTACTGCAGCATCTCGGGTCCGACGCGGCTGAACCGTTCGGTCACCCGAACGTCGCGCGTCGACCCGTCCACGCCGCGCGACAGGTTCGTGGTGTCCACCACGAGGGTGTCTCCCTCCCAGTGCCCGCGCGAGCTGCCCATGACGCTCGGCGCCCCGACCTGGCTCGGCGCCGCCTCGCCGATCGGAATCAGCCGGGTCTCGTGATGCATCTCGAGCCGGATCGCGACGTAGGCGGTGGTCTGGAAGATCTGGTAGTTGCTGTTGTAGCCACGGCCACTCAGCAGCGGCCTGCCGCCTCGACAGCGGACCCCGGGGTCCAGTCGGTCCAGCTCTTGGGAGACCGTCTCCGGCCCGTCGGGCGGTCCGGCGCGCCGAGCCGCCCGCTGCCGCGTCGCGCGCTCCTCTGCCTCGGCGCTTGGCGGCGGCAAGCGCCCGTTCGGAGGATCGATGATGAGGGAGGTGCGATTGTCGATCCAGCGGTTCCCCAACCACTGCTGGCCGTAGCTGTAGAACGGATAGGGCGCGGCCGGCGGCTGGCCGTCCAGCGAGGCGAGCGCCTTGAGAAACAGATCGTCGCCGAAGACCGCGTCGTCCGCGGCACCGAGCACGCCTGCCGCGTGCACCTGCAGCGCCGCCACTTCCTCATCGGTGAGCGTCGCCTTGTCAGCCAGCGCTGCCGGGCGCTGCAACGGCGTCGCCGCGTCATTGGCCCAGATGCCCTGGAGATCGGGACGACCGTCAGCCACGCGCGGCACCTGCCACCCGTCCGGCGCCTCGGTCGAGACGACCGTGACGGACGTCGGGTGCTGGGCCGACACCGCAACTCCCACCAAAGCTGCTACCACCGTTGCGAACGCCGCGATGCCGTGTCTGCTCATCTCGTAACTCCTCCGTCGCACCTTCACTGTACCCCAGGGCGGGTCACGCGCCTTTTCTTGAAGCGTCGTGATAGAGTGAGCGTGCACTCACCTGGGTTGAGCTGTCGTGCGAGCAAGGGCTGTCAGGTGGCGCAGGCCTTTAGGCCTGCGATGGCAGGGCTGAAGCCCTGCCCCACAACAGCAGTCGGAAATGACCACATCGATGTACCGCGTTTTCTGCCTGGCTGCGCTGGCCGGGCTCGTGCCAGGCGCCGCCGCGGCCCAGTCGTTCGAGGCGGATGTGGCCCCGCTGATCGAGAGCTCCTGCGTGAGGTGCCACGGCGACCGGACGGTGACACCGCTCAACCTCGCGCGCCTCGGGTTCGATCTCGCCGACCACGAGACGTTCCGCGCGTGGGAGCGCGTCTACGATCGGGTCGAGAGCGGAGAGATGCCACCCCGCACCGCGCCGCAGCCGGACGCGGCGGTGGTCGAGACGGCGCTCGCCTCGCTGAAGCGATCGCTGGTCGACGCCAACCTGGCGGCGCGAGGCGGACAGCGGACGCCGCTGCGCCGGCTGACGCGGCTCGAGTACGGCTACACCATCCAGGACCTGCTGCATGTCGACGAGGCGGTCGGCGCCGAGCTGGCCACGCTGCTGCCGGCCGAGGCGGACTCCGGGGGGTTCGACACGGTGGCGGCCAACCAGAGCATGTCGCCGCTCCACGTGCGGAGCTATCTGGAGGCGGCCGACCGGGCGCTCGACGCGGCGCTCGTGGTCGGGCCGCGGCCCGCGGTCCAACACCACCACATCGATTACGCCAAGTCGCCGGGCCTCCTTGGCCTGAGCGACTGTGATTTCCTCGCCTGCGGCGCCATCCTGAAACAGGACGACGGCTACGCGACGTTTTCCCAAGTTTCAGCCACCTTCATGTTCCACAGTCTGGGGGAAGGATTCGGGGTGGCATATCCCGGTCGCTACACGGTCTCTGTGGACGCCTATCCCTATCAGGCAGACACGCCGGTAACCTTGACCTTGTACCAGG
>SMUY01005154.1_pt1 | contig 16468 bp, 14 predicted proteins | sample 2456441 | NCBI WGS metagenome assembly SMUY01 (sample SAMN11095931, study PRJNA526329) | marine sediment metagenome | biome: Marine sediment; feature: Surficial sediment; material: Deep marine sediment; isolation source: Hadal surficial sediment | place: Pacific Ocean | collected 2014-11 | depth...
CCAAGAATGAAGGAAGATATTACATGCCGAACCAATATGGTCGGTTATCCTGCGCCGCATGCATTAAAAATGTCCACTGGCAATGCGGGTATGGTACTGAAGTGGTCGAACGTGCTTGATCCATACCCGACGTATGATCTTGGCACCATTCGCCCTGATGCTTATGCGGATATTTTGCTTTGGGATGGTAACCCTCTCGAAAATATCGATCTGATTCTGGATGAAAGTAAGCTGCACCTCGTCATGAAAGACGGCAAGGTCTACAAGGACATCATGTGATTTATCGAAATTCCGCACTCTCGGTCGTACTGTTGTTGGCGCCGTTTCTGGCGCCAGCGCAGGATGATCCGCCCGCCTATTTGCTGATCAACAACGTGACTGCGTTGGATGGCACGAGCGATACAGCAACGCCCGGCATGAATGTGCTGGTCGAGAACAATGTCATATCGAGGTCGGCGCCTACGCCGACATGATTCTTGTCGAAGGCAATCTACTGGAAGACGTTGGTATCGTCTCCGATTCCAAGAATAACGTAAAAGTCTTAATCAAGGATGGCGGCATTTACAAAAATACGCTGTAGGAGGTGAGAGCAATGTTGCGAAGTCGTCGCACGGTATTTGTATCGGTGGTTTTTTTCACTTTGCTGGGATGCTCTGGTCCCGTCGCACCTCCCGAAGATCAAGTGTTCCAACATGACGTGTCTGGGCAGGTCCTCCCGTGGACGAACGAAAATTTTGATGCAGCCGATGATAAATTCACGTTCGCCGTTTTCTCGGATCTGACTGGTGGTGAGAGAGAGCGAATATTCGAGATTGCTGTTGCCCAGCTGTCGCTGCTACGGCCGGAGATCATTATTAATGTTGGCGACCTCATCGAAGGCGGAACAGAGGATCTGGAAGAGATCGAACGACAGTGGAATTCGTTCGATGAACGTGCGGATCGTGCGACGGCACCAATATTTTATGTTGGTGGAAACCACGATCTGACCGGTGAAGTGCTACAGGGAGTTAGGGACGAACGTTATGGGCGCAGTTACTACCACTTTGTCTACAAAAACGTGCTATTCCTTATTCTGGATACAGAAGACAATACGCCTGAACGAATGCGGGAAATTTTGGAGATACGCAATCGTGCGCTTGCGCGTGTCGCGGAGGAGGGTTGGGAAGTCTTTGACGAAACTGAATACGCGACGATGCCTGAACAGTTTGCCGGCAATATCAGGGCTGAACAGTCGGATTACTTTAGAAAGGTGCTCGCGGATAATCCCGACGTTCGCTGGACTTTTCTCTTTATGCACAAAGCACCGTGGCAACGAGAAGATGAGCAGAATTTTACCGCGATTGAACGGGCCATGTCCGGGCGGCCATACACAGTGTTTAATGGGCATGTTCACGCCTACGAGTACCTGGAAAGGTATGGACGAGACTATATTCGCCTGGCCACAACCGGTGGCGTACAGTTTCCGGAGCGCGGCCGCTCGGCGGACCACGTTACGCTGGTGACGGTTAGTGAAAGTGGCGCCGATATCGTCAACCTGCTGATGGAAGGCATTCTTGATAAGACAGGGCATATCCCGTTGGGCGGCGATGATGTGTGTTTTGAATCGGCCGTGTGTGGCGAGGAGCAGCAACAATAAGGACAGCAATATCACGCCAAATACCTGCGTGATTGCGCTAGACTCGGTCTAACAAACAGGGCACAGTTGTGGGTTGGTGAGCCCCGCTAACGGGTGTCCGGACTAACCAATATCTGAACGAATTTTCGGTTAATTTCATGAATGACTAATAAATAACAAGAAGGGGAAGAAAATGCGCAAACCACTACTGATGATCCTGACCGTCACAGCGATGGGCTGGGTGACTGCTAATGCTGCGTGGGATCCCGACGAGGGAAAAGAGTATGACGAAAAAGCGCAGGTAGCCCTGACCGCGTTCATAGAGAAAGATCCCAAAGTGCAGGGTTTTATTGATAAGTCTGCCGGATACGTTGTAATTCCAACGGTAGGTAAAGGTGGTTTTGGCATTGGTGGTGCCCGGGGCAAAGGAGTCCTTTATGAAAACGACGAGGTAACGGCCGTCGTCACTCTGACGCAGTTGAGTTTTGGGTTTCAGTGGGGTGGACAAGCCTACAGCGAATTCATATTTTTTGAAGACGCCGCTACTCTCGAGAACTTCAAGCGTGGCAACTATGAACTTAACGCACAGGCTTCTGCTGTCGCGGTTACAGCCGGCGCTTCGGCTGACGCTGAATTTAATGGCGGTATGGCTATTTTCACCCAGACAAAGGGTGGGTTGATGTACGAAGCAGCTGTTGGCGGCCAGAAATTCAAGGTCGAAGCCAAGTAATAAAACATAGGCTGAGCAGCGGATTCGCGTCCTGCGTGTCCGCTGCTCTGCTAGAATTCGAGATACGCCTGTAGAACGGCGGGCTGCCTCACCCGGTAATCGGGTGGGGCGCTTTGCGAATTAGAATGAGGCAATGAAAAACTTTTACTCTGATATTCGAATCGGACGCGGCATCCTTGTGAATGACGATGCGCCAACGATGTTGTCGATGGGTCGCGCGTTGCTGATTTTTGTATGCGGCCTGTCATTGGCGCTATGGATCGGCAACTCGTCATATGCGCAGGAGCAAAATGCTCAGAATGCAGATGCTCAGGAAGTATCCGAGCAGGAATCAAACGACGAGGTTGAAATTCTGCCTCTGCCTGAAAAGGAAGTAGCGCGTTTGGACCAGATGCAAGCCGATATTGTCATCCAGAAAGAAGACCTGGCGCAGCTGGAAAGGCAAATCACCGAAAATGAAGGATTGGTTGCAGATATTTTTTCCCTGCGCCGGGACCGACTCTGGACTGCAATGTTCCAGAGCACGTTGAATCTCGCAAAGGAAGTCAGCAAACAAAAAGCCAATAGCATGGACGTATCCACCTATCACGACGTGTTGCTTGCGGACCTCATGGCGTTGCCAGATGAGGCGTATGGCGCAATAGAACGTTTGCGTGCGAACGTCGTATTTCCATCACCTGATTTGGCGACAGAGGAGTTTGTAGTCGCCGACCAAAAACTTTTCACGCAGATGAGTCAACTGGACGCTATCTTCACCGCTTTCATCGCATACATTGATATCGCTGACGAGTTTGGTCTGGATGCTACTGGGGATCGTGAGTATATGGTGGATACCGTGACGGAGAGCGCCGCCAATCGCTCGATCTTCATGGAAAAGGCGTTAAGCGATGTCAGGATGTTGCAGTCGTCGGTCACAACTCTCCCAAATAATACAAAACTGGCCGACTGGTTGCGTGCCGTGCAAAAACGGGTGCAGCTAACCGCTAAGGCGATGAATGAGATTATCGCCCTGATGAACTCACTGGGAATTGAAAGCCGGCAATATCGAAAACAGGTGTTGACGGTAACCGGAGAGATTACTACTGATGTTCTGGACATTGGCATAGTAGCCAATCTTCTGTCGGATTGGAGCACTGCGTTAGGAAGCGTGATCGCCAAGGAAGGTCCCAAACTTCTGTTTCGCCTGTTGCTAATGATATTGATTGTTTTTGGATTTGTGCAGCTCGCCAAACTTGTACAGAAGCTCGTGCGAAGTGGCCTGAATTCTGCACGGATAAGCATATCCTATTTGCTGAAAGAGATGATCCTTACGTCGGTGCGCAACCTCGTCATCATGTTGGGAATTCTGATCGCCCTCTCACAAATCGGCGTTTCACTTGGACCTTTACTGGCGGGACTCGGCATCGCCGGATTCATCATCGGTTTCGCCATGCAGGACTCGCTGGCGAATTTTGCCTCAGGCATGTTAATTCTTCTGTACCGGCCTTTTGATGTTGGGGATGTTGTCGAAGCTGGCGGAATAAGGGGAAAAGTGAAGAAAATGAGTCTCGTCAACACGACGTTCCTCACGTTCGACAACGAGCGATTGATTGTGCCCAACAATCTGGTCTGGGGCTCTGTAATTACCAATGTGACCGCACAGCGCACGCGGCGAATCGATCTGGTCTTTGGTATTTCGTATGAAGACGATATCGAGAAAGCAGAAAAAGTGCTGCAGGATATCATTGACCACCACGAATCTGTTCTGGAGGAACCGGAGCCAATCGTCAGAGTTCTGGAGCTTGGCGAGTCGTCGGTAAATCTGGGCGTCCGTCCGTGGGTCAAAACAGCCGACTACTGGGAGACATACTGGGATCTGACCAAAAAAGTTAAACTAAGGTTTGATGAGGTCGGAATTTCGATTCCATATCCGCAACGAGATGTTCACATCAAAGAGCAAAAATCGAAGTGAGTCCAATTTCCCTGACAGATAGCGGCGATTATGCCCGTTTTCCGGTTGTTACCATCCGTACCGGGTAACCTCTTGCAGAGGTCTTATCAAATGATTTCTAAAACAGAATGTATGCTGCTGACGAAACTGGTATCTCTCGCTTTATTTCTGTCGTTGGCAAGCACGGCTGGTAGCCAGGAGGTTGCAGAGATTCCCTTTTTTGATGCACCTGAGGGTACCGTCGGATTGGGTGGCGGAATACGCGGGGGCCAGAGCCCCTACTTTGCAACCGACAATGAAGATCAGCGAACAAAAGATTTGATTCCACTGTATTTGTACCAGGGTAAGCATGTGTTCTTTCGTGGCGCAGTCGGCGGCGTACACTTAATGAGGAACGAAACGTATGAGATCAATCTTTATGCCAAATACCGGTTTCAGCAACTAGACCCGGACAGCAATGTCTTTTATGCAGGTCTCGAAGAGCGCAAGCAGACACTTGACGCTGGGTTTCAGTTCAGAATGAAGAAACAATGGGGCGACCTCAATCTGCACTGGGTCACTGACACGTTTGACAGGCATAACGGCCAGGAAGTGCAGCTGGGATATCGCTACCGCTTCGAAGCGGGGCCATGGTCGATTTCACCGTTTGCAAGCGTTACCTGGCAGGACGACAATCTGACCAATTATTATTTTGGCGTGAGCGAAGCGGAAGCCGTGCCAGGTCGACCAGCCTACCAGCCTGGCGAGTCACAATGGTTCGGATTTGGCGTCAATACGGCCTGGCATGCGACAGATCGTATCGTGTTGTTCGGCAACGTCGGCTTTGCGGGCACCGGATCGGATGTTATTGATAGCCCGTTGGTCGAAGAGGCCGGGTTTTCCCAGGTATTCCTTGGTGGCACATACATCTTCGGCAATGCCAGGAAGCCTGAATACATTATGGACGAGGAGCGGCAGGGAGAATGGTCGTGGCGCGTGAACTACGGTTACCAGGCTGACGGAAATATTGTCAGTGAAATCGATCAGGGTGATTTCAGCAAGAGCACGGTTGCGGATACGAATATAGCCGGACTGACGTTGAGCAAACTGTTAACCGCCGGTAATCGAGTCGATCTTCTCGGCAATCTAGCGGTCTTCAGGCATCTCGAGGAAGACGCAGGGAACGGTAACTTCTTCAGTTATGCCCTTTATGTTGTGGTGAGAGGAAAAGGCTACTCGCCATGGAGCAAAGAGGAAGTGTTTCGTTGGGGTCTGGGCTTCGGCATGTCTTATGCCGACACTGTGCCGATAGCGGAGCAGCGCAAGCAGTCCGGAACGGGATCCAGTGGCAACACGTCCCACTTTTTAAACTACATGGAAATGTCGCTGGACTTTCCTCTACGGCGAATATCAAAAGCGAATTGGTTGCAAAGGTGTTATGCAGGTTTGATTATTGTGCATCGCTCCGGAATTTTCGGTACTTCAGATATACTGGGTGACGTAGCGGGCGGTGCCGACTGGTTTGGCGTTCACATGGAGTGCACGCAATGATTGCGCGTAACAGAGTCCGGCGATTGACTGGTGTAATCGGTCTTGTCATTAACCTGGCGGTCAACCCGCTAGCGATGGCGGACTGGCAGGCAGACCCGAATGACAAAAAACAGATGAAAGCGCAAGCTGCCATAGCACGGATAAAAGAAAAAGCTCCCAGAAGTGCAACCTACTTTGACCAGGCCTATGGCTTTGCCGTTCTTTACACCGTAACCCGGATGGCAGTCGGTTTCGGTGGTGCGTACGGCAGGGGACTGGTCATAGAGGGCGACAATCTTATAGGCAAGACGGGCTTCTGGCAGTTCACATCCGGATTGCAGGTTGGCGAAAAAAACTTCAGCATGATTGTTTTCTTCAAAGACCAGGAAGCGCTTGAATACTTCAAAGCCCGGGAAATACAGTTTACGGGCCAGGCGGGGATTGACGTCGCAACCTGGGGTGCTGCAGGTACGCCAACTTATAATGAAGGTGTAGCCATCATCACCGTCACGCGGCTGGGATTGATGGGTGAATTCTCCTATGGTGGTATCAAGTTCACTTACAAAGATCTGCCACAGGATTGATCATGTCGCGGGCTCGTCGCCTGGTTGAACCAAGACAGTATCGCAGCAACAATTGTATTGGCGTCTGTTCGTTCCTGGTGCTCGTAATCGTCCTGGCGGTCACACCGGTCAAAGCCGGTGAAATTCCCGGTCTGCCACCTGCTTTGTTGCCAATAATCGATCGAGATTTTGCGATTAACTTCAGCAACGATTTTCTGGGTCGCGGCGGATCGGTTGACGATTTTCGCACGCAGCAAATAGTCCTGACGGCGAAGATCAACGGCAGCTGGCTGGCTGTTGTCGATCACAGCATTCTGACGTTGACGGATTCACCTGCACCAGGACGCGTGGACCAGTTGTCCGGGTCGCTGGGCTATCACCTCATCAATGAAAGCTCTGCAATCAGTGTCGACCGACTTACCATCGGCGGTGGATTTCGCAGTGTTGGCGAATTCGCCGGCGAGAGGATACAGAATGGTTTCCATCGCCTTATCGGCAGCAATATAGATTCCCTGGATTACGTGGATACCATCACGACCGATGCAACCGGTTGGTTTGAGGCGCAGCGCTATCGCGAGCTGCGCACCTTTGGCGACTGGACTACGGGTTACTGGCTGCGGGCGGGTTCACTGCTAACGACAGACGGACAATGGGACAGTAACGTCGGCGCGTTTGCCGTCGCAAATCGTCGCTCGATAGACATCTGGCTCGGTGTGCGACGCGATTGGCGCTCCGGCTATGACGCAGACAATGTACAGATCGAGACCGCACGCGCCGAAGATGACACAGCTGTAGTAATCGGCGTCAGATTCGGCGCCTTCATGCTGGAAACGGTACAACAACTCAATAACGATGCGTCGTACGGTCAGATCAGCCTCGTATCGTCTGGAGTTCGATCCGCAAACAAGCCGATCGACGTTCCGCGCACAGGCATTGAGCTTAATTTCCTGGTGCCGGACGTTCAGGTTCAGCTGGTGGGTAAGTTGCAAACCAACTGGTTCACTGGAAATGATTCGCGATGGCGAGAATCGACCCTGTTGGATCTCCGCTATGGAGAGCCGCAATACAAGAACGACGATTCGCTCTTCATCCGCAGCCAGCAGGTCACAGCGGGGATGGAATGGGAACGACCGCTGACAGAAGGCATGAACTGGTTAAGTTTTTACGGCTCGATCGGTGCCGGGTGGCGAAGCGAACAATTACTCCGTTCGACATCGGTGGCAAACGAGCAGTCAGATACTGTTGGCAGCGCCGTCGTGACTGCCGCTGCCGGTTTGCGGTTTTTCGCGGCAACGTTGGGGCAGCGCTGGAAATATCGAATTCAGATTGGCCTGAATGCCTGGGTACCGCTGGACGATACAACCGTGCAACTTGCTGGTGAGCAGTTCTCGTTACAGCAGCCGGCAATTGGTATTGTTTTGGGTATGACCTTTGATTACGATTAATAGATTGACGTTATCGTGTAAGTCACCCTGAATCGCGGCAAAATGCCGCTCCTACGAGACGCTGCCAGTACAAAAGGAATACGTAGGAGCGGAATCTTGCCGCGAACAGACTAAAACTTACGTTATTTCTAATACATCGTACGCCCGCAGCCATTCAGTTCCCTATCGCCCAATGAATAGCCACGGGCACCGTAAATTTTTCTCCGCTCCCTCAGACAGTGTTAAACGGTGTGCCGTGCCGTAAAACATCTACCAGGCATGACCCATCTGGATATACCAGGCCTTTATCTCGGGACCCTGTGCGACGTCGAGTCCTAACCAGAAGTTTTGCTCTTTAAGAGCGAGGAAACGGATACCGACACCGCCGGCCCAAAGGTTATCCTCAGTACCTGTTGCGGAATCGCCCTCATTAATGAACCCTTTGCCGACAAACGCGACAGCAGACCAGCGTTTGGCAAAATCGTAACGCCCCTCCACCTCGACCGCGCCCGCTGTTTCACCCTGGTAACGCATCGCCGGTATGCCGCGAAGAACAACGAACGGCACAGCATAAAACGGAATATCGCCGCTGGCGGTTGCTACATCAAAGCGCAACCCAAGAACAAACTTTTCTTGCAGGCGGCGAAAATAATTAACCTTAAAGCGCGATGACCAGTAGTTAAAGTCGCCGCCGATGGCATCGTCATATCGCCAGACTGTCAGATCCGCAAGATAGCCGTCGCTCGGCATCATGCTGTCATCGCGATTGTCATATATTCCGCTTAAAGACAAGCCGATGTCGGTAAAAGCAGAATCTACTTCAATCGGCCGCCTTTGGTCGAATGGGTCGAATTCGAACGTTGACTCAGCATCCAGATAGGAAAATGATGTGCCAAGAAAAAAGTCGCTGGTCCCGATGCGGCGTTCAAGATTGCTATAAAAAACCCCACCTTCCAGATTAAAATCGAACGGAAAGTCGTTCTCGTATAACGTCGCATTGACAGAAAGGCCGGCAATGGCGCCCGTATACCGATAAGTGTCGTCACGAAATGTCCTGGCGTGCCCGATGCCGAAAGCGTAAGTGCCATTGTTCGTGTACATGCCAAAGGCGCCTGAAGCTGTCGGTGGCGGCTTGGGCCGCTTTCCCGTCTTCTTCAGAGATTTCGCGCTGCTTATTCTGGGACGTTCAGAATCTGTGGTTCTGTGGAAATAGAGCAGGCCTGCACCCAGTCCCTCACCGATAGCCGGCTCCGTAATGACGAACGGCAGGACAAGAAACCGTCCTCTGCCGCTGTCTTTTTCTTTTTCTTTCGTGTCATTAGCATCCGCATCAGCTGCGACTGTCTGATCAGGGACTGCCTGTTCATTTGCTTCCTGAGCAATCGCGCTGGAAAAGAACAGGCTTGACTGCAGGAGGCAGTAAAAAATAATTCTGGCACACGTGATTTTCTCTTGATACCTTCCGATCTTTTTCAAGTTGCAACATCAAATTAGTTAGAGTTGGCCTCTTATCGGTAGTATGCGCATGAAGCCGGCGCTGAATCGTTGCCCCCACGTTGTCTGCGGTTCTTTCGTGTAGATAACCTCCTCGCCATCCTCGAACCCGCGCCATCGAAGTTTGCCTTTTTCGTTAAGGAAAACTTCGAAAGTCTGATTTGCAAGTTTCTCGTCAACAGTTGCCGCGAATTGCTCGGCGAGTTCCGGCGACCGGATGATAACGCCTAGCTCCGTATTTATATTCGCAGAGCGCGGATCGAAATTGAACGAACCGATAAACAGTTCTTTGCGATCGACGATGAATGCCTTGGTATGCAATGTGGTTTTAGCTCCGCTGGCAGCGACGAGTTGGGAGCCCGCAACATCAGCATCCGCACGCACCTCAAAAATCCTCACGCCGGCTTTTAATAGCGGTTTGCGCGACGGTGCGTATCCACCATGAACGGACGACTGGTTATTTGCTGCAAGTGAATTCGTAATAATCGTTACCTGAATGCCGCGGTTCTGTACTTCGGTAAATGCCTCAATACCGGTTTTTCGAGGTACGAAATACGGGGATATGACGATTATTTCTTTTTCCGCCGCTAACAGAGACGCCCGTAATTCCGTCACGATTGAATCTGCTTCAGCGGCTTTCGATTTGAACGATTTATCCGGTGAGTCAACAGCAAGGGTGTATGGCGCCCAGACAAAAGGGCTGGTGTCAGTGTCGATATACTCGAGAATCTGGTCTCGAACAGCTTCTGCGTAGATCGAGTCTTTGATCTCCTCGCGAGCCTTCTCCAGACCTGCCCGTACTCGCTCCAGCTCCGCTGCCGGGTCATCCGGCATCTTGGCGAACGCTGCAACCGGAGCCGCGCGCTCATGATTCCAGTATTCGTCAAACATCGCTGATACATCTTGGACTACAGGACCAATTGCGAGGACATCCAGATCACCAAATTTTGCATCCACCCGTGCACCAAAATACTCGTCCGCGATATTGCGTCCACCAATAAGAGTTACCTGGTTGTCCACCGTGAACGATTTGTTATGCATGCGCCGGTTGATGCGGCTGAAGCTCGTAATACCGTCCATGAATCGTGCGGATCGACGCGCAAACGGATTGAAGATTCGAATCTCAAAATTCGGGTGTGAAACGAGACCGGCCATGCCGGCGTCATAGCCCTTTGTAAATATATCGTCGAGCAACAGACGAACACGCACACCGCGATCTGCGGCACGGAGCAAAGCATCGATGAAAGCGGTACCGACAAGATCGGTTTTGATCAAATAATATTGTGCGTCGATAGTTCGCTCGGCGCGCCCGGCCATCAGCAGCCGAATTGAAAAGGCGTCAATACCGTCGCTCAGCGGAAAGAAGCCGGACTGATCCGGATGTTCCTCCGCCCGGCCCACGAGCAGCTTGCCATAATACGTATCAGCGGTATCTGTTGGTGCAGTGGAGACCGTCTTTGGATAGTCGAAGTCGACGCTCGCGCAGCCGCAAAGGACAGCGAGCGTCGCTGTCAAAATCATATGTCTAATTACTGAAATCATAATTTCACTTTTATCCCGTATCGTATGCGCTATGTTTGCTTGGGACTGCACTATGTCGCTCCTTTGCGGCGCGAATAGTTTGCAGGATTCATATTACTATTCCACTCTGAGCAGTCCAACAGGGGAGGCCGCCTATTCCGGAAAATCTGGCAGATTGGGCCCGTTTCCAGGCGCGGAGCAGATGAAGTTGACGCTGGCACTGCTCTTTATAGCGCTATCCGCACAGATTGTCAGGGGCCATTTTGGTCAGGAAAATTTAAAAGTGCTATTGAAAAACCCTGCTGATTGTAACCAGCAAGTGCGGCAGCGGACGAAGCATTGGTGGATGAGCGATGCGAAGCAAAAAGATCATTACGCGATTGCCGATGCTGTGCGGACGAATATCTCTCTGGATTACAACTATGAAACCGATCCCGTCGATACAGCGCAAAACGAAGACAACGTGTTGCTGTTCCGATTGGGTCTGAAGTTCAAAAAACTCCAGACCCAACAGATATTGATTCTCGGTCTTGCGCTCGAACCGCGGTTATTCGGCGAAGCCGTCGAGGCCTTCTCGCAACCGCCTGGCCCAAAATCTTATCAGCCGCCTGACTTCTGAGGCATTCGTTACTCTGTTTGAATTCGTCATCGCGCCAGACTGTCGCTCAGCGGCACGTCGATCAATAGATCGTGCAAGAATTGTATTAGATTCCGAATCCCGCAATTCCAGTACCAAGGTGGCAGCACCGACCCGCCTGATAAATATCTCAGAGCGGCCTGCCAGGTTATCCGGCGGGACATAAGAGGTAACGTCGAGCAATCCGCCCCAAACGGTCAGGACATCCGGGCCCGCCTCATCTACGATTGTGAACCTCTCGCTCTTCGCCAATTCCTCACGAAAGGTTTCAGTCACCAGTTTTTCAAAACGGGCCCGCGTCGCATCGTCCATGAAATACGGACCGCCCCGGTTGCGTTGTACCGAGGTCCGCGCCTTGTTGCCGTCCGGCGTATATTCGATTCCTGCGCCAACTAGCATTATCTTGGTGTACTGGGAAATATCGAAGTCCGGCCGGGCCCACGCCATGTCTGCCTGAGCGTTGTCAACCACGTGTAAGCCATCGAAAGATACTTCAGCATCTGGCCCTTCCTGAATGGATGGTGGGGCTGTGGTACATCCGCTCGACAATGCGATGAGCATCAGCGATGCCATTGCGGCGACTAATTGTTTTAAATTCTTCATGTTTGGCCTGCTCTTTTAGTTAGCAAATAGTTAGCAAAAAATTCTTCTTGATTGTGGCGAAATGCCGCAACGTGCGCGGTTGATCACTTTAGCACGGTGCAGGAGAGGATTTCCATGTGTAGTGAGATGCAGTTGTTTTGCCGGTAAAGCTATAGTCGCCTTGGTAATACAGTATTCATTAAGGCGAATCTCTGCTCAAAGCGATCTGCAAGGGAAACACGTATATCTATGAATAAAAGGAAATTTCTAAAGTTTACAGGTGCCCTCGGCATCACTGCCATCATGAGCGATCGAGCTGCCGATGCTGACCAGTTGCAGAATATGACCAGCAATGCGGTGCCGGTTAGCATGGCTGAGCGCATAACCCGCGTCGCCAAAGCGCAGCGACTCATGCACGATTCCGGTGTTGCTGCGCTCCTGCTTGAGGCCGGCTCGGCGCTGGTGTATTTCACTGGCGTTCGCTGGCGACGTTCGGAGCGTTTCACTGGCGCCATCATCCCGGCCGAAGCGGATCTGGCTTTTGTTACGCCCTATTTCGAGGAACCCTCGGTTCGCGAAAGCATGACCTTTGGCGATGACGTCCGGACCTGGCACGAGCCGATCAATTTCGTACGTGGCGAATCAACACCGCTGGCGCCCGGCATGCGTTTTTAGAACGAGCCCGGCATTTACACATTTGGCGAGTTTGGCGCGCGGCTGGAAGACTGTTTGCACATGACGGAAGATGGGCCGCGGTTGTTTTCGGAGTTATCGGCATCGATTGATAAGCTGTTTGGATAGTAGTCCATCAAACCCGCCTTATTGGACTGCTCGCTTATTCCTGCGAATTAATCGCTTGGTTCCTGACGAAATTCATTCGCGATGTCCGGCTGCACCTTGTGGGATAATAGCGGTCGACTCCCGGCAAGGTAAATACCAGTGAATATCAAAACCATCATTACAGCCACGGCCTTCAGCCTCGTACTCATCGCAGCATGCCAACCATCACAGCCGGAAATTGCTGACATTGTTCTGACGAATGCCTATGTCTACACCGTAGACGATTCTCGCAATGTTGCAGAAGCAATCGCGATAAAAGGCAACATAATCGTATTCGTTGGTTCCGCCGATGACGCTTCTGCCTATGCAGGCGACAATACCGATGTCCGCGATCTGGGTGGCGCGATGGTAATGCCCGGCATTCATGATATGCATATTCACGCGCTCGGCACCGTGGAGCCCGACATGTGCGACCTGGATTCTGAGTCATTATCGCTGGAGCAAATGGTGCCAGTGTTGCAGGCCTGTATAGAAGAGTACGAGATAGCGCCCGGGGACTGGTTGATCGTATTGCAATGGGCTTTTTCCAGCGGCAATCAGCCGAGCGAGAATCTGCCGAACATTCGTGCAGCGCTCGACGCGGTATCGGAAAACCATCCCATCTTCCTGTGGGGTGATGACGGGCATCATGGTGCAGCCAATAGCGTTGCGCTGGCCATGGCGAGCAACGAAGATGGGGAAGTCATCGGTCTAAGTGCCGACACACTCAACAGTGATTTCGTGGATTTCCGGCTGATGGTGGGGGTAGACGAATCTGGTGAACCTAGCGGCGGTATCAACGAGGATGCCCGCATGCTGGTTCGGCCTAACTTTCTTGAAGACATGCTGGGTATGGGTGCAGCCCCCGAAGATATGATGCCGCGCGTGGCGGTGAGAATGGCGGAGAGTGGCATTACGTCTTTGCAGGATGCCATCGTGACATCGCAGAGTCTTTCCTCTTACGGATGGCTCGAAGACAGCGGCCTGATGACTTTTCGATTGCGTGCGGCTTTGGCGGAACCGCCCACTGAAAACATTGATGATATTGATGACCACCTCAGATCGCTGCAAATGAAGCGTGATCAGTTTGCAGACTCAAAGCTGATTCAGGCAAACGGAGTCAAGTTGTTCGCAGATGGTGTTCTCGAAGGAAATCCGTTCACTGCACCGCCAACTTTGCCGGTTGCTGCAATGCTGCAGGATTTCAAGCAACCGATATTCGGTGGCAGCATCGACGATGGCACATTCGATATTGTCGGTTATGTAGATCAAGAGCGGGAGTCCTGCAGAGCGGTGCAGGCGAACCCTGAAGATTATTCCGAAATAGATCGAATAAAGGCCTTCGAGTCCGAATACGGTTTCTTCCCGCAACAATGTATTCCGCAAAGCGGCATCCTCGAGCACCACGAAGCTTTCATCCGTGCCTATATTCGCAAGGCAACCGCGGCAGGGTTCCATGTGCATGTGCATGCATTGGCGGACAAGGCCGTACGAATAGCCGTTGACGAATTTGCCAAAGTGAAGGACCTCGCCGACCAGTCGGGACTTACACAAAGCCTGGCGCACGTGCAGATCGCACACCCCGACGATCAGAAACGGATAGGTGAGCTTGGCATTTATGTTGTCTTTACTTTCGTATGGACAGCGTCCGGCACCGAGTATGAAACGATGGTCGCACCATTTATTGATGAGCTTGACGGTGTAGCGGATCTTTACAACCCGGATCACTATTACATGCAGAATGTTTACCCGGCGAAAAGTATTCAGGACTTCGGCGGAATTCTGGTCAATGGCAGTGATGCACCGGTTGGCAGTCGGGATCCGATGCCATTTGTGAGCCTGGGGCAAGCGATATACCGCAGCAATGGCGAGACTGTATTAAACGAAAAGGAAAGAATCGATATCCACTCCGCGATCGCTGCATTCACGATCAATGGTGCGAGACTTTTCGGACACGACGATAAACTTGGCAGTATTGAAGTCGGCAAAATCGCCGACATCATCGTGCTTGACCAAAACATTGTAGATCTGGCGGAAAAGGGCGAACCGCAAAACATCGGCAAGACGAAAGTAGCAATGACGATCTTCGACGGCAAGGTAGTCTTCGAACAATCGGACTAAGTACCCATGAGCCCAAAAAAAAGACGTCATTGCGAGGAGCGAAGCGACGCGGCAACCTCTAACAGGCTATAGTAACGCAAACCGGAGGCCACAAGACATAGTCGAGAGATTGCCGCGTCGCTTCGCTCCTCGCAATGACGTTGGTTCTCTACGGCTTGTCTCCATAACTTACAATACCGGTGCCGCAAGCCTCGCTGTCCGCACCTTCAGTTTGAACCAATACGATTTGTTGTCATACTCATCTGGTTTCATGATCCGCGATTTCTCGAAATCGTCATTGAACATCTGCTCCACATCAGCCGCGAAGTTTCGATCGACGACAACGGCCGTGATTTCAAAATTTAATCTGAACGAACGATTATCGAAATTGGCGGTGCCGACAGTTGCCACATTGTCATCAATCAACATGACTTTTTCGTGCAGGAAGCCGTCCTCATAACGGTAGAATTTGACACCAGCCGCACTAATCTCGTTGAAAAACGAGTATGCAGCCAATGTAACGAGTTGACTATCCGCCTTTTGCGGAATCAGGATTCTTACATCGACGCCACGCAGACCAGCAAGCTGCAACGCCTGCACAACGGCATCGTCGGGCACGAAATAGGGACTGGCAATCCAGATGCGCCGGGAAGCAGAATTGATCGCCTGGGTGTACAAGAGAGACGCCGTTTCCATCTCATCTGCCGGTCCACTGGCAACAACGAGGGCCAGCGCCTCTCCATCAACGGCAATGCGTGGCGTCCAGTTCAGGCCTGTGAGCAACTCGTCGGTCGCCCATCGCCAGTCTTCCACAAATGCGAGTTGAGCGCCGATCACCGCAGGACCCTCAACCCGCATGTGCGTATCGCGCCAGTGACCGATGGTGGCATCCCGGCTCATATATTCATCACCAACATTGTGCCCGCCGATCCAGGCAGTGCGTCCATCAACTACGACCGTCTTGCGATGATTGCGAAAATTCAGCTGAAAGCGGTTGCCGGATCCTTTCCTGCTGTGAAAAGGAAATATCTCGACGCCAGCTGCACGTAACTCTCTTGTAAAAGATGCGGGCAGACCGATGCTGCCTATCTCATCATAGAGAAACAGAATCCGAACACCTTCTTTCGCTTTCGCGATAAGCCGGTCTTTAAGTTCGCGTCCCAACTCGTCGTCATGCACGATATAGAACTGCACCAGGATGTACTCACTGGCCGACTCGATACCCGCGAAAATACTCGAAAAAGTTGCATCGCCGTCGACAAGAAGCTCGACGCTGTTGCCGCCGGTGAGCGGTATACGCGCCATTTTCTCAACGCCTGTAATGGCTCCGGCTTTCCATTCCCCAGTCGGAAAGATCGCATCAATTCGTTCGTTGGCCCGCTCAATGAATCCATTAACCAGTTCCAGCTCGTTTTGTCGCGCGAGCACGTATCCATTGAACTTGTTTCGCCCAAATATCCAGTAGGCCGGTACGGATACATAAGGTAGGGCGATAAGTGATACAGCCCAGGCTATTGAACCCTGCGGCGTGCGTGTACTCATAA
>SMUY01144064.1_pt1 | contig 16445 bp, 13 predicted proteins | sample 2456441 | NCBI WGS metagenome assembly SMUY01 (sample SAMN11095931, study PRJNA526329) | marine sediment metagenome | biome: Marine sediment; feature: Surficial sediment; material: Deep marine sediment; isolation source: Hadal surficial sediment | place: Pacific Ocean | collected 2014-11 | depth...
AACGTACTGTTCGTAATCGCAACCGTCGTGCCGCCGGTTTGCTCCCAGGAGTACGTCAATGTATCGCCGCTATCCGGGTCGGTGCCACTGCCGTTGAGCTGCACCGTCGCCATCTCCGCTACGATCTGATCGGGGCCCGCATTTGCCGTCGGGGCTCGATTCACCATGCCACTACCGCCACCATCACCACCACCGCCGCCACCACACGCGGCGAGGAGCAGCAGCGTCAGCGCGAGGCCGATGGTTCGCATTCGTCGCGACAGTGCCGGCACGCCCGTGAGGTTGTTGTGTAAGACTTGTTCCACTATTCTGCTCTGTCCGCCCTGTGGCAGCACGATTTGGCCGCACCGGCCGATCCATTGTCGATCATCATAACTACCCGCGCTGGACAAGGACATAAGCACGACCCTCTCACCCGGCAAGCGATCCGCAGCACGCGGCTACTGAATTATGTGCGATCCATATGCGCCTTTCGGCGGCGACTATTGATAGACTTTGGCCCACGGTCTGGCCAAGGGTTCAAATAAAACGTCATCCGCAAAATTGAGGCTGGCGCGAAACCTATGAAAAACAAAGCAATACTAGTCACCGGTGGCGCCGGTTATATCGGCAGCCACGTCACGCATCAGCTCGACGCAGCCGGCGAGCAGGTCGTGACGCTCGACAACCTGTCGACGGGTTTTCGCGAAGCGGTCACGGCGGGCGACCTCATTGTCGGCGACACGGGCGACCCGGATGTGCTCGAGCGCATATTTTCGGGCTATGACATCGGCACCGTGATGCATTTCGCCGCGCACACAATCGTTCCCGAGTCAGTGGCCGACCCGCTTAAATATTACGGCAACAACACGTCGAGCAGCCGCACGCTGTTTTCGGCAGCGCAGAAACACGGCATCAAGCACATTGTATTTTCGTCCACGGCGGCCGTTTACGGCATCCCGTCCGGGGGCAAGGCCTCGGAGGCCACGGCAACGAAGCCCATCAATCCGTACGGCAGTTCCAAGCTCATGACGGAATGGATGCTGCGCGACCTCGCCAAAGCCGGCGGGCCAAGTTACGTATCGCTGCGCTATTTCAATGTCGCAGGTTGCGAGCCATCAGGCACCATCGGGCAGTCGACGCCAAAGGCCACGTTGCTCGTCAAGGTCGCGTGCGAAGCCGCGGTCGGCCGGCGGCCGGGCGTGTCGATTTTCGGCACCGACTATCCGACACCCGATGGCACGGGCCTCCGGGACTATATCCACGTTGTCGACCTCGCGGCCGCACACCTCGACGCACTGGCCTACCTGCGCAAGGGCGGCAAATCGACGACTCTCAATTGCGGCTACGGACACGGTTACAGCGTGCGTGAGGTGCTGCAGGCCGTGGAAAAGGCGCACGGCGAACCGCTCAACATCAGCGAGGAACCGCGGCGGCCCGGCGATCCGCCCGAACTCATCGCCATCGCAAAGAAGATACGTGCGGTGCTCGGCTGGACGCCGAAATTCGACAACCTCGACACGATCGTGGCAACGAGTCTCGAATGGGAGCGCAAGATTGCAGCCAAGGACCCGAGCGCTTATTGGGCGGCCTGAGAGCCTTATGGGACGTCGGTCGGTGCTACACTGCCATCATGAAGTTTGGTCGCCCAAGATCACTTAACGGCCTGATTCTCGTAGGATTTGGCCTGGTCGCTCTGCCGCTGCTGGTGGCCGTCCTGTGGGCGCTCGTGAACCTGGGTCGGCTCGCCGAGCAGAGCGAGCAACTGATCTTCACGGGCGTGGCGGCGGCCGAGAACAATCGCCTGCTCGAGGAGCGGCTCAGTTCTCTCGAACGCGTGGCACGCCAGTACCAGGTGCTGCGAAATCCCGACAGCTTGCTGCTACTGCGTCAGGATCTCGATACGCTGGACGAGCGTCTGCTCGAGATGGCGCCGCTGACAAGCCAGGCCGGCGTATCCGCGCTCTCCGATTCGATCGGCATCAATGCGCGGCGCATCGTCGACGCGCTCTCACGACCCGAGCTCGACGATCTGCGCGCTCAGTTCGCGATCGCCCGTTTTGCGCCGCTGCGCCGCCAGGTCAGTGAATTCACGGGTACGCACAGCGATTACGTTGACACCGAACTCAAGAATCTACAGGAAAGCACGCGTCGCGCACAACGCGTATCGGCCTGGCAGGTTGCGGCCCTGATACCGGGAACGCTGATTCTCGTGCTGTTTTTCACGTCGCTCGTCGCGCGCCCTATTCGCCAGATCGACCAGGCAATTCACCAGCTCGGGCAAAGCGGCTTCTCGAAGTCGATTGCGATCAAGGGACCGACTGACCTCGAGCGTCTCGGCCTGCAACTTGAATGGCTGCGCGTGCGGCTGCTGGAACTGGCGCAGGAGAAAAACCGTTTTTTGCGCCACATGTCGCATGAACTGAAAACGCCGCTCGCCAATATTCGCGAAGGTACCGAGCTGCTGCTCGACGGCACGGTCGGGGACCTGAACAAGCCGCAACGCGAGGTAACCGACATTCTTCGCGTCAACGGATTGAAGCTGCAACAGCTCATCGAGAACCTGCTGAGCTTCAGTGCATGGCAAACGAAGAGCGAAGTTCTGACGCTGAGCGATTTTCCGTTGCGGGCGCTCGTTATCTCGGTAGCCAAGGAGCAGCGGCTCGCGCTCAAGGCCGCGAACATCCAGTTGCGGCTGGAAGTCGACGACATAATTGTGAACGCGGATCGGGATAAGATCCGAACCGTTATTGATAATCTGCTGTCTAATGCAACGAAGTTCACGCCCTATGGTGGTTATGTCACGATTCGCGCAACCCGATTTTCCACGAGTTTCACGATCGAGTTTGCCGATACCGGACCGGGCATCCCCAAAGACGAAGCGCCGAAGATTTTCGATGCATTTTTCCAGGGCCAGCACGAAGCGGGCGGCCATGTTGCCGGCACAGGCATCGGACTGTCCGTTGTGATGGAATGCGTGCAGGCTCACGATGGCTCGGTCGAGATCGTGGATACCAGTGAGTTCCCGGGTGCGCACTTCCGGATCCGCATTCCACAGAAACGCATAGTGGCACAAGAGAGAATGGCGGCGAGTGCGTAAGCAAACTGCAATAATTCGGGCGCGGCAAATTGCGCCTCAAATCACGCTGGCAATGCTGTGCATGGCGATGCTGGCTGGTTGTGCGGACACCAAGGCCTGGCTGGCCAAGCATTTCGGGCGCCCGCCGCCGGATGAGTCAAGCCTGTACGTCGCGCCCGCGACCGACGACTACCTCGACGAGTTGTATCGTCTGGCCGGCAGCGATCCAGCTGCGCAGAAGAAGATATTCGCCGATGCCGCCGCCGCGGCCGATCTGATGCCCGGCCCGTCCACCAATCTTCGCTTCGCGCTGATCCTTGCAACGCCCGGACACGCGGGAGCTGACCCGGAACGCGCGCAAAGTTTGTTGCGCGAATTGCTGGAGCAGTCGCCGCTGTTGACGCCGGGCGAAGTGTCGCTCGCGACGATTCACCTGCAGGCAGTTGAAGAGCGCATCGTCCTGACCGCGGAAGCGCGCCAGCTGCGGGCGTCCGAGACCGAAGAAGCCGCGGTAAGCCGGCGCCTCGACGCGGTCGAGGCCGAAAACCGCCGCCTGCGTGACGAGCTCGACGACGCCGAGGACAAGCTCGAGGCGATTACCTCGATTGAGCGCTCGATTCGCGAGCAGGACCAGTAAGAAAAAGGGGTCGAACCGAAGTTTTCTCGCGCAAATCTCAGTTTGACCCCAATCTTCAATATTATGTCGTGCAAGCGCGCAAACCGGGGTCTGACCCGCCTTGGCGATAAAACTTCGGTTCGACCCCAGTTTTCGCGCGGTTCGACCCCAGTTTTCGCGTCGGTCAAATGCGACATCTTGCCCATGCCCCTCAATCCCTCTAACCTTTGCAGTCCCGTTGCCGCACGTCTCACCCTATGCAGACCAGCGTCGCTAAATCGAAAGGCAAGATCCTGCTCGTCGACGACGATCCGGGGCTCCTGCGCTTGCTGAGTATTCGGCTGCGCGCCGAGAGTTATGAAGTCGAAGCCGTCGACAACGCGCACAAGGCACTCGCAACCCTGAATCGCTTCGCTCCGGACCTCGTCGTAACCGACCTGCGCATGGACAAAATGGATGGCATCGGCCTGTTGAAGGAGCTGCAGACGCGCTCTCCGGGCCTGCGCGTCGTCATCATCACGGCACATGGCACGATCCCGGACGCCGTTGTGGCCACGCAGGGCGGTGCATTCGGTTTTCTGACCAAACCGATCGACAAGGACGAACTGATGTCCACGGTCGAGCGTGCGCTCAAGGTGTCGGGTTCGCACGCCGTCAGTGAAGACTGGGCGCGCGACATCATCACGCGCAACCAGGCCATGAAGGAAATTCTGAACCAGGCCAAGATGGTTGCCGCCACGGACGCCCGCGTGCTGATCAATGGCGAAAGCGGTACCGGCAAGGAGTTGATGGCCAGGGCCATTCACCGCGCCAGCCCGCGGAGCAACCAGCCGTTCGTCACCATTAACTGCAGCGCAATGGCGGAAAATCTGCTCGAATCACAGCTGTTTGGCCACGAAAAAGGTGCGTTTGCGGGCGCGACGGCTAGTCAGACCGGCCTGTTTCACGCGGCCGAGGGCGGTACGTTGTTGCTCGACGAGGTCGGTGACATGCCGATGCGATTGCAGGTCAAGCTGCTACGCGTCCTGCAGGAAAACAAGGTGCGGCCCGTCGGCGGTATTGAAGCCTGTGAAGTCGACGTGCGCGTGATCTCCGCCACGCATTGCGACCTGCAGAAATTCATGGTGCACGGACGCTTCCGCGAGGATCTTTATTACCGCCTCAACGTCGTCAATATCCGCATTCCGACACTGAGCCAGCGCCGTGAGGACATCCCGCTGCTCGTCGCCCATTTCCTGCAACAGATTTCAGCCGAAGCTGATCAGGAGCGCAAGGTCTACGCACCCGAAGCCGTGGAAATGCTCGTTACCGCAGAGTGGCCGGGCAATATCCGGCAGTTGCACAACGCCGTGCGCCAGAACGTCGCGCTGTCGCGGTCTCCGGTCATCAGCGCCGAGCTGGTGCAGCAGTCACTTGGCGAACACGCCGGCAAGCTGTTGTCCTTCAGCGATGCGCGCGACGAATTCACGCGCAATTACCTGTCGCAGATCCTGCAGATAACGATCGGCAATGTCAGCCAGGCAGCGCGGCTTGCGAAACGCAATCGCACCGACTTTTACAAGCTGCTGGCGCGCCATGACCTGAACCCGGAACAGTTCAAGGCCCGATAGAAAAGAAAAAAAAGTGGGGTCGAACCGAAGTTTCCCAATGGGAAAGTTCGGTTCGACCCCACTTTTTTTTCGGTCAATCCGCCGCAATGGCGTTCTTTTTCGAATATCCCTCGGCCGACAGGCCATACTTGCTCATGAGGTCGTACAACGTCGGCCGCGTGATGCCCAACAAATCCGCAGTCTTGGAGATGTTGCCGAAGTTGCGCGTCAGCGCGACCCGTATCGCTTTCGATTCAGCGTTTTGCCGCACTTCGCGCAGGTTCAGGGTCTCTGGCTGACCGTCGCCGGCGGACACCCCGAGATCCGCCGCAGTGACCAGCTTGCCGTCAGCCATGATGACGGCACCCTTGATCTTGTTTTCGAGTTCGCGCACATTGCCGGGCCATGCATACGACTCGATGGCCGCGACGGCATCTTCACTAAAGCCGTTCAGCGGCCTGCGCAGCTGCTTGGAGTATTTCTGCAACAGGGTGCGCGCGAGGATCAGCCGTCCTTCCTCGCGCTCACGGAATGGCGGAATGTTGATCGTAATTTCGCTGACGCGATAGTACAGATCCTCGCGGAACAGGTTTTCCTTGATCATCAATTCCGGATTTTGGTTGGTTGCACAGACGACGCGGACGTCGACCGCAATCTCCTGGAGGCCGCCAACGCGCTCAATGACGCGCTCCTGCAGAAAGCGCAGCATTTTTGCCTGCAACGCAAGCGGCATGTCACCGATCTCGTCGAGAAACAGGGTGCCACCATCGGCAACTTCGATCTTGCCGTGTGTCTGCTTGATCGCACCCGTGAACGCGCCCTTCTCGTGACCGAACAATTCCGACTCCAGCAGGTTCTCGGGGATCGCCGCGCAGTTGATGGCGACGAATTTCTGATCGGCTCTCGGACTAAGGCGATGCAGTGCACGCGCGACCAATTCCTTGCCAGTGCCGCTTTCGCCGAGAAGCAAGGTCGTGACGTCGGTCGGCGCGATCTTCTCGATCATGCGGCAGACCGCGAGCATGGCCTCACTCGCCGCGACAATGCCGTCCAATGGTGACTCGTTGACCCGGTATTGCAGCCGCCGGTTTTCGGCTTCGAGCTCGGAGATGTTGAACGCACGGTCGACCAGCAGTTTCAACGTGTCCGTGTCGACGGGTTTTTCGTAAAAGTCGTACGCACCCTGCGCAATCGCGGTCAGCGCATTTTCCTGGTCACCGTTGCCGGTGACGACGATGACTTTTGTGTACGGCGCTAGCTGCAGCGTGTCCCTGAGCGTTGCGAGCCCCTCTTCGACGCCTTCAGGCTTCGGTGGCAGACCGAGATCCTGCAGCACGACCATGGGCTCGTGGCGCCGCAGCTCAGCAATCGCGGACTCGCGGTCCTCGGCCGTGACCACCTCGTAGTCATCGAAACACCAGCGCAGCTGGCTCAGGAGACCGGGGTCATCCTCGACGATCAGGAGTTTTCGGTTGTGCTCGGTCACGGGTCCCTGGTCAAAGCGATGGGCGATGCGCAATGTTGCCACGTTGGCGCATCCCTGTGTAGGAAGATCTTTGTGGTCAGGACGACCTAATGTCGCGGAGCACAGGGATGTGCGAGAGCGACGACGGTCAGGACGACCTAATGTCGCGGAGCACAGGGATGTGCGAGAGCGACCAGGCCCCGGGCAAGTCACGGCTAAAGCCCCTCCTGCAGCTCTGCCATCAACAGCATACGCACTTTCCGCAATTGCGAATAATTCTCATTAGCATTAATATCCCGGCCTGAAGCGCGTAACCACAGGATCCACGGATGGCACACCCATCGGGCGGCTGCACGACATTGAGTGCAGTGGCTATTTTTCTCGTCCTGGCAAGCCCCGGCGCCGGGGCCGGGACAGTGCATCCGGACGACTTTATCGCGCCCATCGATACGGTCACGATCATCGGCCGCAAGAGCGACGTGGCGGATGTGCCGGGATCCGCGCACATCATCGACAACGAGGCACTCGAGGTGTTCATCGCGACCGACATCCTGCGCGTGCTGCGCACGGTGCCCGGCGTGTACGTGCAGGAAGAGGAAGGCTTCGGCCTGCGCCCGAACATCGGCATTCGCGGCTCCGGACTCGATCGCAGCGCCCGGATCGCGTTGCTCGAAGACGGCATCCTGATCGCGCCGGCGCCCTACTCTGCGCCGGCGGCCTATTACTTTCCGACACAGCGGCGCATGCACTCGATCGAGGTACTCAAGGGTCCGGCAGCCGTCATCATCGGGCCGCGGACCACGGGCGGTGCGATCAACATGATCTCGACACCGATACCGGCCGCGAGCGGCGGCAAGATCGACGTGCGTGTCGGCGACTACAACACACACGATGCGCACGTGAATTTCGGCCATCATGGCCGTCGTCTCTCATGGCTCCTGGAGACCGTGCAAAGCGCCAGCGACGGTTTCAAGCACATCGACGGGCCGACGGGCGGCGACACGGGCTACGCGCTCAGGGACTACATCGCCAAGCTGCAGCTCGACAGCGATCCGTCCGGCGCGCCGTACCAGAGCCTGCGGCTCAAGGCCGGCTACACCGAGCAGGACTCCGACGCGACCTACCTCGGGCTCGTGGACAGTGATTTCGCAATTGACCCGGCGCGCCGCTATGCCGCCTCCGCAGGCGATGTGTTCAAGAGCGAGCACAACCAGTATCAACTGAGCTACGTCATCGATCCGGGAAACAGCTGGCGCGGCAAGATCACAGCGTATCGGAATGACTTCTCGCGCAACTGGTACAAGCTGCAGTCGGTCGCGGGCACGCGCATCGGCAGTGTTCTCGACGATGAGGCCGCTTTCGCCACGGAACTTGGCTACCTGCGCGGCGCGACGAGCCCCGACGGCGCGATCGTCAAACGCGCCAACAACCGCTCCTACTACTCACAGGGTATTGAGGCGAAGTTGCAGTGGGACTTCGGCTACCGTGACACGGAAATCGCACTGACGGCCGGCATCCGCCTGCACGAGGACGAGGAAGACCGCTTCCAGCACGAGGACGGCTATCGCATGCAGGACGGCGCGCTGTTCCTCACGACGGCCGGCGCGCCCGGCTCGCGAACGAACCGCGTGAGTCAGGCCGACGTACGTGCCGTGTTCGTCGATACCGAGATCCGCATGGGCAACTGGATCCTGACGCCGGGGCTGCGCTTCGAGGACATCGATATGCTCCGCGTCGACTACGCGACTGACGATCCGGCCCGGCGGCAAGTGCCTGTCCTTACACGAGAAAACGGCGTGTCGGTGCTGATCCCGGGCATGGGGGTGCTGTATCGCTTTAACGACGACTGGCGGCTGTTGGCAGGCATCCACCGGGGCTTCAACCCCCCGGCGCCGGGCAGCTCGGCGAGCGAGGAAGAGAGCATCAACATCGAGATCGGCACGCGTTACAGCCGCGGTGCATTCGACATCGAGGCAATTTACTTCATCAATAATTACGACAACCTCGTCGGCACCGTCACCGAATCAACGGGCGGCGGCGGCGAGATTGGCGACCAGTTCGACGGTGGCGAAGTCACCGTCGCCGGCCTCGAATTCAGCGCCGGGTACGGCTGGCATCTGGGCCGCATCCGCCTGCCCTTGAACCTGCAGTACACGTGGACGACCGAGGCCGGCTTCAAGAGCGCGTTCGACAGCGATTTCGAACCCTGGGGCCGGGTCGAGATCGGCGACGAACTGCCGTACATCCCGGAGCACCAGCTCAGAATCGCCGCCGGGCTGCAGACCGAACGCTGGCGTATCAATATTGCGGCCAACTACATCGGTAAATTGCGCACCAGGGCCGGCCAGGGCGCATTTGTGGCACAGAACGCCATTGATGATCGCGTGGTCTGGGATCTCATCGCGGGCTGGCGATTTACGCCGAAGCTCTCTACCTACGTCAAAATCGACAACCTGTTCGATGAGAGCTACATCGCATCACGGCGCCCCGCCGGCGCACGCCCGGGCCTGCCGCGAACAGTGTATCTGGGGATTACGTACCAACTGTAGCCAATTCCTTGGCCGCGAATGGTATTGACAATCATTCGCATTTGCAGTTTAATCACATCAAGCTCGTAACTCGTTGAAATCATGTACGTCTGTATCTGCCACGCCATTACCGACAAGCAAATCCGCCACGCGGCCCAGGCCGGTGTGCGCGATCTCTGGCAGCTGCAGCGCGAATTGGGCGTGGCGTCTTCGTGCGGCAGCTGCAAGGAACAAGCCGTCACGATTCTCAACGAGACGCACGCAAAACAGGCGCCTGCCCAGCCGACAATCAGTCGGCCACACGCGGCATAGCCGCGGCCCTCCTGATCGAGATACCTGACAGCCTCGCGACGCGGGGCTTTTTTTCATCGCGGGGGTCCTGACATCCGACAAACGGTTATGATTGTCGGCACGAATAACCCCTGCCCCCCCGCACCGGGAGTATCGCAATGAAAGGTGACACAACCGTCATCAAACACCTGAACCGCGTGTTGAAGAACGAGTTGATCGCGATCAATCAGTATTTCCTGCACTCACGCATGTTCAAGGACTGGGGCTTCGACAAGCTCGGCGATCACGAGTACGGCGAGTCTGTCGACGAGATGAAACATGCCGACTCATTGATCGAGCGGATTCTGTTTCTCGAGGGGCTGCCGAATCTGCAGGACCTCGGCAAGTTGCGCATCGGTGAAGACATCCCCGAGATGCTGAAATGCGATCTCGACCTCGAGATGGACGCGATGCCGGACCTGAAGGCGGCCGTTGCCTACTGCGAGGCCCATAAGGACTACGTCAGCCGGGACTTGTTCGATGCGATCCTGAAGTCCGAAGAAGAGCACGTCGACTGGCTGGAGACGCAGCTGGACCTGGTCGGCAAACTCGGGGTCGAAAACTACCTGCAGTCGCAGATCTGATTGCCGCTGTTCGCCGGTGATACCCGGCTTTGCCAAGCTCACACATGAGATTTACTGCGAGCTGACGATAGTCACGCCTGCCAGATAGTCCATGCACCAACGAATATGAATCCGACACCGGCCATGTATGACAGGTATCTGGGCTCCACATAGTTTGCGATGACGGCGCCTGCCAATACGCCGATTGCGGTGGTGGCGATCAGAGCCGAAGACGCCGCGACAAAAATTGTCATGAGACTGGAACCTTCGCGTGCGGCGAACAACAGCGTAGCAAGTTGAGTTTTGTCTCCCAATTCGGCCAGGAAAATAGTGCCAAAGACTGTTGCCAGTAGCTTGATGTCCATAGTTGAGTCTCGTGCCTGGAAGTGATCCCGATAATTAATCGACCACACGGTGCTCGATGATTATGATTCCGTCGCAAGATATCATACGGGTTGACGACTTCAGGATAATAACAATGCCACTTTTCACCCGGGATGACCTCGAAACAGCAGCGCGGCTGGTGCACTCGCACATGCAACCAACGCCTCAACTCGTCTGGCCGCAGCTATGCGAATTGGTACAGGCAACAGTCTGGGTAAAGCATGAAAATCATACACCGACCGGAGCGTTCAAGATTCGTGGCGGCATCACTTTTGTCGATTGGCTGAAGCGCGCTCACCCCGATGTTCAGGGAATCATCACGGCCACACGCGGCAACCACGGCCAGAGTCAGGCGAAAGCCGCTACAGCCGCCGGGCTGCCAATCAAGATATTGGTTCCGCGCGTGAATTCGCCGGAGAAAAACGCCGCGATGCGAGGCTTTGGAGCTACTGTCATCGAATACGGCGATGATTACGACGACGCGCGTGTTGAGGCTGAACGCCTCTCGAAAGAAGAGAATCTTTACATGTCGCCGTCCTTTCACCCTGAACTTGTTCGCGGCGTCGCAAGTTATGCGCTCGAGTTGTTTGCCGCGGCACCCGACCTCGACACGGTGTATGTGCCGATCGGCTGCGGCTCGGGAATTTGCGGCGTTATCGCGGCGCGAGACGCGCTGGGGCTGAACACGAAAGTCGTCGGTGTCGTCTCGACGGAGGCGCTGGCCGTGAAGCTGTCGTTCGAAGCCGGCCGCCTGATAGAGACGAAGTCCGCATCGACCTTTGCGGACGGCGTAGCGGTCCGCGTCCCCGTGCGGGAAGCGTTTGAGATCTACTCCAAAGGTACAGACCACATCGTCGAGGTCGGCGAGGATGAAATAGCCGAGGCAATACGAGTCTACTTCCGGGATACGCACAACGTCGCCGAAGGTGCGGGCGCCGCTTCACTGGCAGCTCTTCTGCAAGAGCGAGACCTGGTGCGCGGCAAGACCGTTGCTGTGATATTGACCGGAGGTAATATTGACAGCAAGGATTTCGCGACAGTCCTGCAGGGTGAGACGCCACAAGTCGGGTAGTTACGCTATTGAATCCTCCGACACAAAATCACTTCGTGTGCTTATCGATCCACTCGACCATGCGGTTCATCACGTCAATTTTATGCCTGCGCTCTTTGATCCCATGCGGCTCTCGCGGATAGATAACCAGTTCCGTTTCGACGCCGTAGCGCTTCAGCCCCCGATAAAATTGCCGACTTTGAGCGATGGGGTCGATCTCGTCCTCTTCACCGATCAGGATGAGCGCCGGCGTGCTGGCATTTTTGACATAGGTCATCGGTGACATGCGAATGAAGTCGTCCAGATTCTCGTAAGGTGTGCCGAGATACCAGGTATCGTATGCGTTGATGTCTGCTGTCTCGGTCCCGTACTCGACGGCCAGATCCGTCATCGCAGCGCCGACGACCGCGGCCTTGAAGCGGTTCGTTTGAGTGATTGCCCAAGCGGACATGTAGCCGCCATAAGACCAGCCCGCCACGGCGATTTTTTCCGGGTCCGTAATGCCCCTTTCGATCAGATAATCAATGCCGGCAATGGCGTCACGATAGTCTGCACCGCCCCAGTCGTGACGATTGGATCGAATAAAATCCAGGCCGTAGCCGATCGAGCCGCGAATGTTGGGCGCGAGTACGGCATAGCCGCGAGCCACGAGCAGCTGTGCCCAATCATTGATCCGGTGCATCCAGCGGCCTGAGGGCCCGCCGTGGATCAGCAGCACGGTCTTCCATCCCCTGCGCGGCCGTGACATTTTCTCCGGCGTGAAAAGAGCCGCCTCGATGTCGATCCCATCCGCCGCCACGTAATGGATCAGTTCGGGCTCGATCAATGTCGTGAAGTCGTCGTTCAGGTGGCTGACCTGCCGTTCGTCCGATCCGTCCGCAATCCACAATTCCTGCGGATCGACCGCGCTGCCCCCACCGTATGCGATCACCGAACCCGCCACATCGAAAGCGACAATCGATTGATCGGGAAACGTCTTCTGCGTGCGCACAAGACCGTCCATGGAGATACGCACGAGTCGGTCACCGAATCCGTCGGCGGCCACGGCCAGGATGCTGCCATCTCGCGCCCATGCGTAATCCGCGATCATGCGATCCAGCGTGCCGCCGGTCAGGTCGCGCGCATGACCTCCGTCCAGCGGCTGCAGGAAAATACCGTGCGGGACCGGTCCGCCCCCGGTCGATCCGATGTAGGCAAGAAAGCGATGATCGGGTGACACCGACAAGTTGCTGACGGGCCCGTCAGGGCGTGCCAGTTCCTTCATTTTGCGGCCATCGCGACTGACTGCAAAGAATCGGTCGGTCAACAGGTCTGTTGAGAAATTGTCGGTCGCAGTGACAAGCAGCCCCGCCCCATCCTGTCGCCATGCGAAGGCGGACACTCGCCACGCACCCTCGGTCAACGATCGCGTTGTCCGGGAGTCAACGTCGATCAGTCGCAGATGCGTCGGTCTGACGGTTTCGCTGACGACGATCTCGTCATCCTTGAGTTTTTTCTTCTCCTCTTCATCGTCGGGTGCAGGATCGGCGGACAGGTACGCAATCACATCGCCGTCGGGCGACCACTCAAATGCTGTCACGCCGGACTTCTCCCCGGTCAGAGCCTGCGCCTCCCCGCCATTCATCGGCATCACATAGATCTGCGTCTCTCCGTCGCCCCGGGTCGACAGGAACGCAAGCCTGTCTCCGCTCGGCGACCACCGCGGCCGGCGGTTCTCTTCACCGGCCGTGGTGAATCGCCGCAACAGGTCGTCTTCGGAATCGTATAACCAAATGCTCTCGAGCTGCCCCTCGTCGGTGACAGGCTCGGTAACCACGAGCGCAAGTCGCTGACCGCTCGCGGACCATTCGAGTTCGCTGATGTTGGATCGCTCGATGAGCTGTTCCGGCGACAGAGGTGTCTGCGCTGTTACGGCTCCAACTGTGAGCAGGAGTACCGCGGAAAGAAGACAATTTCCCTTGTACCGGCATTTGTACGCGTCATTCTCCACCGCTGTAGCCTCGGGGAAGCTCGGGAGACTTGATAACCTTGCCTCCCTTGATAACGACGCGCACGTTCTGCAACAGCGTGACATCGTCCAGCGGGTTGCCGTCGACAGCAATGAGATCGGCAAAGTACCCCGGCGCAATGGCGCCGACATCACCCTCCATGCCAAGCAGAGCAGCCGCCTTTACGGTTGCCGCACGGATCGCGTCCAGCGGCGACATGCCATACCGCACCATGTATCCGAACTGAATCGCGTTGTCACCGTGCGGGTAAACACCGCTGTCGGTGCCGAACACGACGTTGGCGCCTGACTCGTGCGCGCGACGCATGTTTTCCCGCATGTTGCTCGCGACCTGACGGGATTTATCGAGCGACTCCTCCAAAATACCGACGTGCTCGCCTTGTGCGATGATGTAGTCGTCAACGTAGATATCCATGACCAGGGCGGTGCCGGCTTTCCTGGCAAGACGCAGTCCCTCGGCGTCGATGAGACTGACATGCTCGACCGAATCAACGCCGGCAAGAATCGCCCGCTTGATGCCCTCGGTCCCATGGGCATGGGCGGCAACCTTGCGTCCATGGGCGTGCGCCTCATCCACCAGCGCCTCCATTTCCTCGAGTGTGTACTGCACGGCGCCAACCTCGGTACCCTTGGACAAAACGCCGCCGGTTGCACAGAATTTGATCAGATCCACGCCGTATTTGATGTTCTCTCGCACTTTCGCGCGTACGGCCCACGGGCCGTCGGCGACGCCCTGTGAACGATGCTGAAATCGCGGTGGCAAGAGATTGCTGTCGCAATGGCCGCCTGTCATACCGAGGGATGGTCCGGATACCTTCATTCGCGGCCCGATAATTTCACCGGCGTCGATCGCGTCCCGCAGCGCAATGTCGGCGTAATGCGCCGCCCCGACATTTCGCACCGTCGTGAAGCCGGCCATCAGCGTGGCTTTGGCACCCACAACTCCGTAAATAGCCGTGCGCGCCGCGGACACTTCCAGCCGTCGATAGCCATGCAGATTGTGGTTCGAGTTCAGATGCGTGTGCGCGTCGATCAGGCCCGGAAGCACCGTGAGATTGCTGAGGTCGATCAGCACTGCGCCGCTTGGACGTGCCAGCTCCGACTCCGGACCAAGCTCGGTGATACGATCTCCAACGACGATGATTGCCTGATTTTGCAGGATTTTTCCGGACTCGACGTCCAGCAGAGCGCCGGCGAGGACGTACGACACCGGCTCGGACGAGGATTCCTGCGCAGCGGCGGCTGTCGCTGTCACAAGCCACAACACGGTATTGACCCAGATCAGAATGTGCCTAAGCATCGGTCGCTCTCCTTTGTTTTTATGAGTAGCAACTACCCCTTGAACCTTTCCCGAGGCTAGCCGCACCGCCGAAGAAAAGCGAATACGCTTTGGAGCGTCCAGTTGGGTAACGCAAAAACCCCGCCGAGGCGGGGTTTAGTCGCGAGCAACAGAACATGAATCTACGGGGTTGAGTTCATCTCTATCAATACTTCACTCTCAGTTGGACCACCTGTAAGTCCCTTGATCAGCAGCAGTCCAAGACCAGGGCAATAGTACTTGTGCTCGACGCTCCCGCCAGGCTCCAGCGGGGTCCATTCCTTCACCTTGCGGCAATTCTCCCAGTCGCCTTCGAAATCACCCGACTCGATGGATACGGAAGCATTGAGTTTGAGAATCTTGGCCATGTCCTCAGCGCCCTCGGCCACTTCCTGCATGTAAAAGGTGCCCGGCGAGAGCGGATCACCGAATTCCCCGGTGGGAAAGTCACTCGGTACGACGATGCCGGCTTCGGCGATAATCTCGCCGTCGGGGCCATATTGCCCTGCCTCCCAAGAGCCCTCGGTGCATTCCTCCTGCCAATCACCAAAATCAAGGACTCGCCAATCCTCGGTACCCAGTGGCACCTCCACCTGCGACGGACAGCCGTCACCGAAATCGCGACTCGCTTCACCCAGATACCAGATGTTGCCGTAGTCATCCTGCGCGTACCAGTCAAAGGTCAGTTCGGCAAGGTCTTCGTCGGTCGGAATCGTATCGCAGTCCTCGACCTCCCACTCCTCGTCTCTTATCACCTGCGCCACAAATCCAGCGTAGGCTGGATTGTCGTCGCCACTGAGCGTCTTGATATCTCCAGCGGTGCTGGAAATCACATCGATGACACACCCATCCGCGGTCTCACCAATGTAGGTGAATGCCCGAGACGTGACACCGAGCGGTAACAACGGCCAGTATTCATTGTCGATAGTTGTCGGAGCGGTAAAGGTCGCGTCTCCGAAAGAGGCGGATAACAGGCCGCCGGCCAACGCGCTGCCGCTGACAACAGCCATTGCGATCGCCGCCATGATTTTTGCAGTGAAATGATTCTTGGTGATCTTGTCCATGATTTTTCTCCCTGACACCCATTCACAGAGCGTGCATCGCCTTGTCCCCGGCGAACACATGTCCATCCATACGGTATTGGACAGGAATTACGGAAAAATCGGTTGCCGCAAGCCGATTCGCCGTTCGCGGCCTGCGGCACGGTCGGATGTTTTGTAATATCAAATATGATCTTGAAGTGGTCTACTGAATCCGGACACCGAGTTCAGGCTGGTAAATCCTGAGTGCTACGATATGATCTCAATAGAAAACGATTTATGGCCGATCGTCGAAGTTAAATAGATCGATCGTCTACTGTGTAGTTCGATTTCGAGATTTAGCTTGTTTGCGAAAGCGTGTTGGCGTGGCGCCGGTATGCTTCTTGAATGTTTTGGTAAAGGCGAGATCGGACTCGTACCCTACCCGGCTCGCCACTTCGTAAAGCGGCAGCCGGGTGTCCTGCAGCAATTCCTTTGCGCGCTGCACCCGCAACA
>SMUY01131070.1_pt1 | contig 16441 bp, 15 predicted proteins | sample 2456441 | NCBI WGS metagenome assembly SMUY01 (sample SAMN11095931, study PRJNA526329) | marine sediment metagenome | biome: Marine sediment; feature: Surficial sediment; material: Deep marine sediment; isolation source: Hadal surficial sediment | place: Pacific Ocean | collected 2014-11 | depth...
AGGCGAAAACCCGCCGGGGCCCAAAGAATCAGAAACGCCGGCGACCAGGGGAGCCAGCTGAACCACCACGCGGGCTTAGGGCCGAACAAGCTGTGCGGCGAGTCGCCGAACAGCTCCGGCGAATAGAATGGCGACAAGTAGGGGCCGAAATGGTAGTGCTCGCCCTGAAAAGCCGCCCAAGTCGAGTACAGGATGAATGCGCTCAGGCCAAAAAACACGGTGGTGGGTTGTAGCCACCACGCGTCACTGCGGGCGGTTTGCCCAAAGCCGTCCGTCTTCAACGAAATCGTCGCGTGCGTCATGAGTACGGGGGTGAAGTGAAGAGATATTCCAGTCGCAGCGTAGAATACGGTGAGACGGCGGTCAGGGCCAGTGGCGTTTGCTGAGGAGCTTCATCGGAGGCGAGCGGGCGCGCGTCGAGGACGGTGCGGCCGTGCAGTACGGTCAATGCGCCATTAGCCGTGCGCAGAGCCGGGGCGGGGCGAACGTCGCGCAACTGCCGTCATGGCATGGATCGCCCTGCGGGTATTCAGTCCTGCCACTTCCCGCCGACGCAGGTTCCGGCTATGGCCTCGTTTCCGGTACCGAACACGAACGCTTCCAACAGCGTCGTTTCGTCGCATCCCTGCAAGGATGGTGCGGACAAGTCGATGGCGACCAAATCAGCCCACTTCCCAGGCCTGATGGCGCCGGCGTCAACGCCGAGCGCCCGCGCGCCGTTTTCCGTCGCGATGCGTATCAGGGCCCGTGCGGTGCTTCCCTCAGCGTCGGTGTAGACGCCTCTCGTGTAGTTGACGACCCGCTGGCCGAACTCGAGCCACCGCATTTCTTCGGTCATGCAGATCCGGGCGTTGGAATCGGTTCCCAGGGTGACGCGCGTTGCGAGATCTCGCTCGGCAGGCAGCGCGGGAATCCCGTCCCCCAAGCTCCCCTCGGTCAGCGGGCAGACGCACACGGTGCCGCCGTTGTCGATGAACCGCTCCATGTCTTTGGGGGTCGTATGCGTACAGTGCACCGCCGTGACATTGGTCATGGTGCTCAGGGCGCTGTTCAAGACGGCCATCGGAGGTTTGCCGTACGAGGTGATGGCGTCGTCGATTTCCTTGCGTTGCTCCTCCACGTGCATGTGGAACGGCAATCCGCGTCGAATCGACTCCTCGTGAAGGTCAACGATGTCGTCCAACTTCGCAGCTCGTATGCTGTGTACCACCACGCCAAGACTTTGTGTCCGGGTATCGAGCATACCGGCCAGCTCGCTCATCCGCTCCCAATACACCTCGGGAGACGCGACGCGAAACCGCTGCTGCGCAGGCTCGAGAGGTTGGCCGATACCACCCGTCTTGTAGAACGCGTTCAACAAGACGATTCGCACATTGGCGCTGGCTGCCGCTCTCAGCACCGCCCCATCGAGCGCGAAATCTTCGCCGTCGCCTGAGTGGTGGAAATAATGGAACTCGCCCACAGTTGTGATACCTGCCGCGCGCATTTCCCGAAAGGCCTGCAGACTCAGGTCGTAGAACGACTCCTCATCGAGTTCCCGAACGAGGTCGTACATGGCCTCCCGCCAGGTCCAGAAGGTGCCGGCGCCATCGGGAAACTGCTCGCCCACACCCCGAAGCCCCCGTTGAAATGCGTGGGAGTGGCTGTTGACCAGGCCGGGCAACAGTGCTTGCTGGTGAAGACGCTTGGTGGGAGTCAGACCGAGTCGTCCGATGTCGGCGATCCGGCCGTCGGGGTCGATGACGACCTGGATCCCTTCCTCGAACTCCGCGCCGGTCCAGGTCAAGTCGCCCTGCACGACCTCAGTTTCGGTCACGGGACGATCACTTCGGTGTGAGACAGTGCCGCTCGATCACCCGCTCCACCAGTTCGCTTCCGCGCCGCATCTCCGAAATCGGGATCGATTCGTTGGGCTTGTGGGCGACGTCGATCGAGCCCGGTCCCCAAATGACGCACTCCAGGCCCATCGTTTGCAGCCACCCCGCGTCCGTCGCATACGATGCGCTGTGGGTGTCGGCTTGCTCGACCTGCTGACATGCGGTGCGATAGATGTGTGCCTGGTCGTCGAGGAGCATTGGCGGGCTCTCGCAAAGCACTTGCATGTCGTAGCGCGAATCCCCGAGCGCATTGTCCAACGCGGTGCGGATGCGGTCGAGGATCGGCGTGGCTTCCATCCCCGGCAACAGGCGGAATCCCGCGTGCAACTCACAGTGATCGGGAACCACGTTCACCGCCACGCCGCCGCCCACCTGGGCTACGTTCAACGGCACGTAGGGAACCTCGGGGAAAAATTCTCGGTGTTCCGGTGTCTCCTGCTCGAGCTCTCGACGCAAATCTGCCAGCGCGACGATCATGCGCCCAACGGGTTCGATGGCATTGACCCCCAGGTGAGGATACCCGCTGTGCGCCGGCACGCCCTCGACGGTGAAGCGCAGGTTCACGTGCCCTTTGTGCATGCGGATGACGCGAAGCGAAGTCGGTTCCCCGATGATCGCGCTGCGCGGCAGCGTTTCGGCGTCAGGCCATGTGTCCGCAAGGTGCTTGGCGCCGATCGTGCCGACCTCCTCATCGTACGTGAACACGAGCACGAGCGGATACAAGAGCTTGGTGAGATCCAGTCGGGCGGCCGCGTTGGCGGCGATGGCCAGGAAGCCCTTCATGTCGCAGCTTCCACGACCGGCCAGTGCGTCGCCGGTTTCGGCCAGCGCAAATGGATCCGACAACCATCCCTCCTCGTCAGCGGGCACGACATCCATGTGTCCCGAGAGGACGAGCCCGTTTCGGTGTTCGTCCGTGTCTGGCCCGAACGTGATAACGACGTTGGTCTTGGTGCCGTCCGGCGACGGATTGCGTTGGACGCCCACTCCCGGGCGGTCGAGATACTCACACAGGAAATCCGCGATGGGCAGGTTGCTGTTGCGACTGACGGAGTCGAAACCCACCAGCTGCCTCAGCAGCTGCTGGTCATTCATGCATGACTGTCGTGGAGTGTTGTTCGTTGCATGCCGTCGCCGATCTCACGATAGCTCATCCTCGGAGACGGGTAGGTCTTCTACGTAGCAGGGGTACTCGCGCTTGGCATGCGCCGATACCGATCGGTAGATATCGGCCGCCACCACGAGCTCGTCCGCCGACGTTTCGGCGATCACGACTCCGGAGGGATCGACGATCCAACCCAGTCCTCCGAAGTCGATTCCCTGTTCCTCGCCGGCCCGGTTCGAACTCGCGACATAGCATCCGGACACGACCGCTGCCATTTGAACCGCGGTCCTCCACCGATGGAGCGTGGACACCGGGGTGGCTCGCGGTACCACGATCAGGTCTGCGCCGGAGCGACCGTAGTGACGGGCCCACTCGTTGAACATGATGTCGGTACATATGAGAAAAGCGACCTTCAGCTCCCCCACCTCGGCGATCTCGAACTGGCGCTGCCCTCCTTCGAACCACTGCGTTTCGTGCCAACCCTCTTCGTCCGGAAAGAACTGTTTGGTGTGGACCGGTGACGTGCCGGGCCCGCCCTCCCATACGAAACCCTCGTTCACGCTGCTTCCTTCCTCGAAGGTCGGATGGCTTCCAAACACCACCGAGGCTCCCAGGTCGCCGTAATGCCCGATGCCCTGCTCGTGCAGGCGCTGTACCGAGAGTAGATCATCAAACGAAGGTTCGGTCCGCGCGCACAGCCAGGGCCCGAAGGGCATCTCGTTGAGGAGGAACATGTCCGCCTTCGCAGCGCGTGCGTCTGCGGCAAGCGCCTGCCAGCCTTCATCGCCTGGCGTCATGACGACGGGTGCCTCGCAGACGGCGAGTCGGACGGGGCCTTCGGTGTTCACAGTTTCAAGACCTTTCGAACCGCGTCGATATTTGCTGGTGCGCTGACCGGCTCCGGACACATGTCCGTGATGGCGGAAGGATCTTTGAGCCCGTGGCCGGTCAGCGTACACACTATAACAGATGGGACCGGTATTTGGTCGGTGCCACACACCTTTCGCAGGCCGGCGACGGCGGCGGCCGACGCCGGCTCGGCGAACACCCCCTCGGAGGTGGCCAGCAGACGCTGCGCGGCGAGGATCTCTTCATCGGTGACGCAGCCGATCATGCCTCCCGATTCGTCGCGCGCGGCCTCGGCCCCGTTCCAGCTCGCCGGGTTGCCAATGCGAATCGCCGTGGCCAGTGTCTCCGGGTTTCGCACCGGCCTCCCCTGGACGAGCGGCGCGGCGCCCGATGCCTGGAATCCCATCATCCTTGGTGTGCCGCTGGTGATGCCCGCCTCGTGATACAGGCAATATCCCATCCAGTACGCCGTGATGTTGCCTGCGTTGCCCACCGGCAAGAAGTGATAGTCGGGGGCCCGGCCGAGCGTGTCGCATATCTCGAATGCCGCCGTCTTTTGACCGTGGAGGCGGTACGGATTGATCGAGTTGACGATCGTCAATGCATGCTGCTGCGCAATGGCTGAGACCATCTCGAGGGCTTGGTCGAAATTGCCCTCGATGGCTACGATGCGCGCACCGTGCAGCAGCGCTTGGCTCAGCTTGCCCAGCGCGATCTTGCCTTTTGGAATGAGGACGTAGGCTTCCATACCCGCCTGCGCCGCGTAGGCGGCGGCCGAGGCCGAGGTGTTGCCGGTGGAGGCACAGATGATGGCACGGGAGCCTTCCGCCGCTGCTTGGGAGATGGCGACGGTCATGCCCCGGTCCTTGAAGGAACCGGTGGGGTTGGCGCCTTCGACCTTCAGATACAGGTCGCCCGATAGGCCAACAGCTTGTGCCAATCGGGGGGCTGGCAGGAGCGGTGTGTCGCCCTCGAGCAGCGTGACGGCCTTCACGTCCGAGCCGAGCGGAAGATGCGGTCGAAACTTCTCGATCACGCCCTGCCACTTCACGGACATTCGATGACCGGGTCCGGACCTTTGGGATGGATGCGCAGCATCCGGAAAAGATATGCCGGGGTCTCGATGCTTGGCAGTGTTGTGTGTGCTTTGCCTTCGATGGTCTCTCGTTGTGTAACACTAGCGACGTCCCCTTACCTCCGCTCAGGCGACCGACGAACTTTTGGAGGACACGCGAGGACCTGAGAGGCTGGCGAGTGACAAGACCCAAAGGGCGGGTTGGTTGAGTGATGATTCGTGATTTCTTTCGGCTTGCCGAGCACGACACCGTGTTGGGAACCGAGATCGCCGCGGGCGTGACGACGTTCCTCACCATGGCTTACATCATCTTTGTACAGCCAGCGGTGCTGTCGGGGTCGATGTTGGGGATCGACACCGGCATGGACGCCGGCGCCGTCACGACCGCCACATGCCTGGCGGCGGCATTGGCCACCGCTGTCATGGGACTGTTCGCCCGGTATCCCATCGCGCTTGCCCCGGGGATGGGCCAGAATTTCTTCTTCGTGGTGACCGCCATACCGGTGGCCGCGGCCGCCGGGGTAGCGGAGCCGTGGAGGGCCGCGCTCGGGGCCGTCTTCGTTGCCGGGATGCTTTTTCTGTTGTTATCGCTCTTCGGCGTACGCAAGCAGTTGCTCGAAACCGTGAGCCCGAGCATGAAACAGGGGATCGCTGTGGGCATCGGTCTGTTCATTGCGTTCATCGGGCTTCGTAACGGGCAACTGATCTGGGCGGATCCCGCCACGGCCGTCCGGTTAAATCCGGTCCTCGCTTCGCCCGACACGCTCGTGTTTCTCATCGGGTTCCTCACAGGCGCCGTACTGCACGCCCGCCGGGTGGTGGGTTCGATCATGTGGGGCATGGCCGCTGCACTTGCGGCAACCTTAATCTTCAAGGCGGTGATTCCACTGCTCCCGACCGGCATGGCCGACTCCCCCGCGCTGGCGGGATCGTTGCTGGCGACACAGTTCAAGTTGGCCGACGGCCTGGTTGCCGTGCCACCGTCGCTCGGCCCCACGTTCCTGCGGATGGACATCGCGGCGGCGCTCACCGGCCCGATGATTCCGGTCGTCATCATGTTCTTGTTCATGGACGTGTTCGACACGATGGGCACGCTGATTGGTGTCGGCACGCAGGCGGGCCTGATGCGCAACGGCAAGTTGCCACGCGTCGAGCGGGCCATGCTATCAGATGCTTTGGGAACGGTGGCGGGCGCAGCCCTGGGGACGAGTACGGTTACGAGCTACATCGAGAGCGCGGCGGGTGTAGAACATGGCGGGCGAACCGGCCTTACGGCCGTCACGGTTTCGGTGCTGTTCCTGCTAGCGCTCTTTTTCTATCCGGTCATCGCCATGGTCGGAAGCTATCCGCCCATCACGGCGCCGGCCCTGGTGCTGGTTGGGGTCATGATGGCGCGCAACGTCACGCGCATGGAGTGGTCGGATCTCACCGAAGCGATCCCGGGATTCCTCGTCATGGTCGGCATTCCCTTCTTCTACTCCATCGCCGACGGCATTGCCCTTGGGCTCGTCACATATCCGGTGGTCAAGTCGTTGGGGGGGAAGGGTCGGGACGTGAGTGCGGGGATGTGGTTGCTGGCCGCGCTGTTGGTGGTGTACTACGTTGCCGTGCGGACTACCGTTTAGCAGTTACGGCCCCTTGGCGATGGCGAGGAGGGTGTCCCTGTCCATCCGATGTCCGCCGTCAAACGAGAGTTGACGGGCCTCAACTCCGTGTGCTTCGAGCCGCTCCTGTTGCTCTGCCAACTGCGCGGAGGTGATGGACTTGTCGCGAGCTCCGTATACCAGGGTCAAGTCGAGGGCTCGGAGTCTTCTGAACCCTTCGCGCGACCTGAACTCCGGCGGCATCAGTTCGGCCCAAAGAACGAGGTGTTCTGCACGTACGGTTCCGTGAGCGATCCAGCGGGCCGCCGTCGCGACGCCCTGTGAGAAGCCGAGTACGAACACGTCCACTGCGTCACGATCCACGCGCTCGAACACGTGAGTGTAGAGCGACTCCAGATAGGCCACGTAATCGTCGATCTCGTTCAGTCGGTCCTCACTCGTCATCCACGACGCGCCGATCTCCCGGTGTGCCGCATCCCGATAGAAGCGCGAGAGGCCCTCGGCGGCGACGATGAGCCGCGTGCCGTCGTTCAAGACCCCAAAGTGATCGAGGAATTCGTGCGCCAGCTGTCCGTACCCGTGACATGCGAACCACACCTGGGCCAAGCCGTGGTGGGGTGTCCCCAAGGTCACGTAGCGTGCCGTGCGTTCGATCTTGATGTGATGTTCGCGACGCTCCATCGTCGAATCGTAACGTGCGCCCGCGGGGTCGGAAAGGAGGTCGCGATGATGAGGTGCGGAGTGAAAAGATTTTTGTGCGTCCGGGGGACGGCCTGCTTTGATTTGTGCTGTTGTCAGGATTAGGTGTGGCTAGCCGAGTTCATCTCCGGCCAAGTCGTGAAGCGTCTGCAGTTTGAGAATCTTGAATTTTCTAGTGCCCATCGGAAGCCGAGCCTCCGTCGTTTGGCCGACCTTCTTATTGATCAGGCAGCTTCCGAGGGGTGACGCGACCGAGATCTGTCCCAGATCGAGATCCATGGCGTCGGCGATTACCAATTCGAACGTTTCGTCTTCCTTGGTTGCCATGTCGCGCACGACCACACGGGACCCCAAACCCACTCGATCCGTCGGAATCTTGGACATGTCGATCTGCGACAGTTTGGTGAGGCGCTGAGTAAGATGTCCCAGACGCCCTTGCACGAATTGCTGGCGCTCGAGGGCGGCGTGGTAATCGCCGTTTTCCTTCAGGTCGCCCAGGGCAATGGCCTTCTCCAAGGCCTCCGGCAGGGTCACGGTCAGCTCGTGAGTGAGGGTTTGGACCTCGGCCTGGAGCATTTTGATGACTTCCGCAATCATGATTCAATCTTACCCCATCCGCGGCCGGCTGTCAGCAGGCTGTTGGTGGTTTCGGCTGAGTCGGCCAGTCTCATCGCCACAACATGCTTCTCAGTACGAACCCGACATTTGCCGGCCGTTCGGCCAGCCGACGCACATACCATGCGAACCACGCCTCGCCGTAGCTGATCAACACCCGCATGGGAACGCCGGCGGCGGCCAGCCGAAGGTGCTCCCGTCGCCGGATGCCGTATAACATCTGAATCTCGTACGTATCCTTTCCCCATCCCCTCTCCACGGCGTGTTTTTCGAGCTGGGCCAGGAGTGCGGTGTCGTGAGTCGCGATTCCCGGCTTCACCGGTGCGCCACGAGCGGCATGTTCGCCGAGTTTGATCGCAAGGTCCAGAAACGCGGCATCCACGTCGCGCTTACTGGCCATGGCGACGCTGGGCGGTTCCTGGTAGGCGCCTTTGACCAAGCGGATTGTGCTGCCCATCGCCAGCAAGTCTTCAAGATCTTTGGGCGTGCGGTGGAGATAGGCTTGCAAACACACGCCGACGTTGTCGTGCTTTGAGCGGACCTCGTTGTGGATCTCCAGGGTAATGTCGACGTAGTTCGAACCCTCCATGTCGATCCAAACGACGTTGTTCGTCGTTGCAGCATGTGAGACCAATTGTTCGAGTTGCGAGACGGTCGCGGCTCGGTCGATATCAAGTCCGAGTTGCGTGAGCTTGACCGACATATGAGGGCGCGGTTGCAGATCGCGTGCCTCATCGAGAACGGCGAGGTAATGTTTGGTTACCTGCTCGGCCTCAGCCATTGACGACACGTTCTCGCCCAGTTGGGTGACTACCGTCGCTATGTGGTGTTTCGCCAAATCGCGTGCGGCGCCCAAGGCCGAGCCAACATCCTCCCCGGGGATGAATCGAGACACGGCTTTCTTTGCGAAACGGCGATGGCGGAATTGGTTTTCGATCCACCGGTTCCGGGAACACCACAACAGCGTGCTGCGGGCGATGCCCATGGACGGCTCCTGCGTGATGTGGTAGTGAGAGACGCGCGGCTAAGATAGAGCAATACCTGGCAATACGCGAGTCAGCCTATTGCTTGCGGCCGCGGTGTCTCGGTAGCTTAGCGTGCGTGATGTTCGGGAATTCTTGCTCTTAGACAATCCGGTGTAAGATGATAGGCCTGCCCATGAATCAAGCGCCGCCTGATACGACCGCCGCGAGCGCGGTTACGACGGTGGCGGATTGGCTGAACGCGTATCCGACGGTCGCGACGGCTCTGGCCCTGACCGCCATGATCCTGTTGGCTTGGCTCATGGATGTCGTGGCGAAGCAGAGAATTCTCGCCGCCATCTCCTTGGTCATAAAGCGCACGAAGTTCGCGTGGGACGACGAGCTACTCGAGCACCGTGTGTTCGAGCGTTTCGGGCGCCTCGTGCCGGCGCTCGTGATCTATTTTGTGATTCCCGTTGTGCCGGGAGTCGGGCCGGAGGCGGAGGCGTTCATCCGGCACGTCGCGGCGGCGTTCATGGTGGCGGTTGTGGTGCTGGCCATTGGAGCATTGTTGACGGCCGTCAACGACATCTACGAGCGCTTCGAGATGGCGGCGCACCGTCCGATCAAGGGCTACCTCCAGGTGAGCAAGATCGCGGTGTATGTGTTTGGAGCGGTCGTGGTCCTAGCCACGCTGATGAATCGGTCGCCACTCATCTTCTTGAGCGGTATCGGCGCGATGACCGCCGTCCTCATGCTGGTCTTCAAAGACACGTTGCTTTCCCTCGTGGCGAGCATCCAGCTCATGAGCAACGACATGGTCCGCGTGGGCGACTGGATCGAGATGCCGAAGTACAATGCAGACGGGGATGTGATCGACATCGCGCTACACACCGTGAAGATCCAAAATTGGGACAACACGATCACGACGGTCCCGACGTCCAAGTTCATTGAAGACTCCTTTAAGAACTGGCGAGGCATGTCGGAGTCGGGTGGGCGACGCATCAAACGCTCCATCTGGATCGACAAGGGTACGATCCGATTTCTCTCGGACGAGGAGATCACTCGATTCAAGCGCTTTGCACTGCTGCGGGACTACATCGAGCAAAAGCAGAAAGAACTGAGAGATTACAACGAAGCCCTGGGCGGCGAGCCGGGTGATGTCAATATGCGTCGGCTCACCAATATTGGGACGTTCCGAGCATACATCCTCAACTACTTGAAGAACCATCCCAAGATCCATCAGGAAAAAACCTTGATGGTGCGCCAGCTCGCCCCCACACCGCACGGCATTCCGCTCGAGGTGTACGTCTTCACCAACGACACTGCGTGGAGTGTGTACGAGGGCATCCAGGCGGATATCTTCGAACATGTGATGGCGCTCGTCCCGGAGTTCGGACTGCGGTTATTCCAGAATCCGACCGGTGCCGACTTCAAGAAAGTCTTTAGTTCCGAGACGCCAGCGGGCGCGTAACGGTCGGGACCAACTCGCCTCGCAGCTCGCCTCCTCACATGGTGCCGAGGCAACGTGAGAGGGACGGCGATGTTGGCGGGGCGTCACATGTGTCGTCGGGTGTTCATGACCACTGTCTACGAGACGATCAGAGTCCGGAACGGTCGGCTACCGTTCATCGACCGTCACATAGAGCGGCTCCGAGGGGGCTGTGCGGCCGTCGGCATGCCTCCCCCGAAGGCCCTCGGCGCGCGCCTCGATGAGCTGGGGCTCGGGGACCGGCCCGATCGTGCGCTGCGGGTGGAGTGGGATGGTTCCACGCTCGACATCTCGGAGCGCCCGGTGCCGAGCACCGCCCCCCTAGCTCTCGTCACTTCGTCAGTGCCACACCCCGGCTATGCGGTGAAGACGACTGCCAGGACGGCGTTCGAGCAGGCGCAGGCCGAGGCACGCCAAAATGGCGCCGATGAAGGATTGCTCCTCACCGCGGACGGCGCCGTAGCCGAAGGCACCTTGTTCGCTATCTGCTGGTTCGAAGGAGCTGTCCTACGCGTCCCGTCCCTCGACCTCGGCATCCTGCCCAGCATTGGCCGCGATCGCGTGATCGAACTTGCCGGACAGATAGGGCTCGATGTCGAGCCAGGCTGCTTTGCCCGAGAGCTATTGGAAGGCCGGCCCGCGTTCATCACCACGTCGGTGCGGGGCGTGGTCGGCGTTGCGATGCTGGATGGGGTCAGGGTTCCGCACGACCCGCGGATCAAGCAGCTGCGCGACGCATTCTGGCCGTCGTAACCAGGCGAGATTCCTGCTAGCCCGCCGGAGCCAGCCAGCACGTGAATCCCAGGGGCGGGATGCGCCGTAGGGTGTGGAGGCGGATCGCCCTGGCGAAACACGCCGGCCATCCAGTTCAAGACATTTTGTCTGGTGCCAAAGAGTAAGCCACCGCAGGCCTGGGCGGCATACGCCGGGTTGCCATGCGGCCACTCAGAGAGAGATGTAGCGATATGAAGACTGTTTCAGAGCTCACACTCGTGGCGGTTGCCGCCGTCTTGACTGCGGGACCGTCCGCCGTCGCAGCGCAAGACGAGGATTTCGAATGGAGCGGCACGATAGCCCGCGGCGATGTGATAGAGATCAAAGGGGTGTCCGGCAACATCTGGGCGACACTGGCGTCGGGGAATCGGGTGGAGGTCGTCGCTAGGATGCACGGTCGCCGGCGGGACTTTGACGACGTCCACATCGAGGTGGTCGAAGACGACGACGGCGTGACCATCTGCGCGATGTATCCCATACGCCGCGGACGGCGGCGTCATAACTCTCGCCGCGGGCCGAATGAGTGCGAACCGGGCGGCTGGCACGACCTCAACATCCGGAATACCGACGTCGAGGTTGACTTCGAGGTTCGGGTGCCGGCCGGCGTGCGGTTCGTCGGTCGCACCATATCGGGCAACGTCGAAGCCGAGGGATTGGACTCCCACGTCCTGGCGCGCACAGTGAGTGGCGACATCTACGTCAGCACGTCGGATTTGGCGGACGTCTCGACGGTGAGCGGGTCGATCGAAGCCGAGATGGGGCGGGCAGATTGGCGGGGCGATCTCGAATTTGCGACGGTGAGCGGCGACATCACGCTTTCGTTTCCAGATAATCTCGCCACCGAAGTGGAGTTCGAATCACTGTCCGGTGATATGGACTCGGACTTCCCTATCTCCATCCGGAGCCGCAGCAATCGATGGATCGGCGGGCACATCCGGGGTACCATCGGGGACGGCGGCCGCTCCCTGTCGATAAAGACGCTGAGTGGAGACCTGTGGCTGCGGCGGGCCCGATGATCTCGCCTGGGTGACCCGACCAACCGATCGTCACGCCGAGATTTAGGTCGTGGGGGCGTCGTCTCCACGACCTCTGGCGTTCCTCACACATCGACACGACCGCTCTTTGGTCGGGGCACGTTTGGTGCCCAAGTTGACCGTGACCGTGCCCTAGGCTACCATTTGCCGGGGCGTTGCGGGCCGTGGTCGAGTGTCACCACCGTGACCCCGTAATAATCGCTTTTCCGCAATAGGATTCACCGCGCCATGATTCGATATCGGCGGTCCGCCCTTCGGGCGAAGCCGCTTGTCATGCTGGCGTTCGCAGCCCTCCTCGCCGGCGCGGTGGGATGCCAAGGACCGTTTCCGCAGTCGACCTTCGACCCGACTACATCGTTTGGCCGCGATCTCGCCGGCCTGTTTGGGCTGATCTTCTGGTGGGGGGTGGGCGTCTTTGTCGTGGTCGAGGTAGGCGTCGTGTACGTGTTGATCAGATTCCGCGCCCGGCCCGACGGGGAGCAGCCCGTGCCGATCCACGGGCACACGGCGTTGGAGATTGCATGGACCCTGGCGCCGGCCATGATCATCGTGTTCATCGCCGTGCCGACCATTCAAACCATTTGGCGTGATGCCGGACCAGCCGCCGACAACCCACTGGAGGTCCAAGCCATCGGTCACCAGTGGTGGTGGGAGTTTCGCTATCCCGAGTACGGCATCGTAACGGCGAACGACCTGCACCTGCCGCAGGGTCGCGCGGTAACCGTTCAGCTCACGTCGGCGGATGTCATCCACAGTTTCTGGGTGCCCCGTCTGGGCGGGAAACGCGACATGTTGCCGGGCCGCAACAATCGGCTGTCGTTCACCCCCGATTCGGTCGGGGAGTTTCTCGGGCAATGCGCCGAGTTTTGCGGATTGTCGCACGCCAACATGCGGTTCCGGGCCATCGTCCACGCGACCGACGACTTCGCCGCCTGGGTGGCTGCGCAAAACAGTCCGCACGCGTCTGAGGATTCGCTGAGCACCCTCGAGCAGCAGGGCCTCGCCGCGTTTCGCGCGGTGCGCACCCCGGCCTCGAACTCCTGCATAGCCTGCCACGCGATTCAGAACGTGTCGTTCGGTGTGTTAGGACCGAATCTCAACCATGTGGCCGGCCGATCGACGCTCGCCGCCGGCGTATTGAACAATACAGCCGAGGACCTTGCGGCGTGGTTGAGGGATCCCGCGGCGATCAAGCCCGGCAGCTTGATGCCGACGATTGGTCTCTCCCAGCAGGAAATCACCGCGCTCGTGGCATATCTCCGGAGTCTGAGATAGCGATGGGTGCACCCGCCGCCACGGCTGGCTCGGTTGCGGGTGCTCATGGTGCGGCCGACGCTCGCTCTGGGGTGTGGGGTTGGATCACCACCACCGATCACAAGCGCATCGGCATCCTCTATGGAGCCACCGCGTTTTTCTTCTTCTTGCTTGGGGGACTCGAGGCGCTGCTGATTCGTCTCCAATTGGCGCGGGCCGACAACACATTGATCGGCGCGGAGACCTTCAACCAACTCTTCACGATGCACGGCACGACGATGGTGTTCCTGGCCATCATGCCGATGTCGGCTGCGTTCTTCAACTTCATCATCCCGCTCCAGATTGGAGCGCGGGACGTCGCCTTCCCACGACTCAATGCCTTCAGCTACTGGGTGTTCCTGCTCGGCGGACTGTTTCTCAACTCCAGTTTCTTATTCGGCGCGGCGCCTGACGGGGGATGGTTTGGGTATGCGAACCTGACGTCGATCCAGTACTCACCTGGAATGAACATCAGCTTTTGGGCGATGGGGCTCCAGATCCTCGGCATCGCGTCGCTCGCCGCGGCTTTCAATTTCATCGCAACGATCATCAACATGCGGGCCCCCGGCATGAAGCTGATGCGCCTACCCGTGTTCACGTGGATGAGCTTCATCACGCAGCTCATCGTGGTCGCGGCGTTCCCGGTGATCACCGTAGCGCTGGTGTTCTTGATGTTCGACCGGATGTTCGGCGCGACATTCTTTTCGGTCGCGGCGGGGGGGGCCGTGCTTCTCTGGCAACATCTCTTCTGGTTGTTCGGGCACCCGGAAGTCTACATCCTGATTCTTCCGGCCATGGGGATGGTGTCGGAAGTTCTCCCGACCTTCTCGCGCAAGCCGCTGTTCGGGTATCCGGTGATCGTGTATTCCGGCATGCTCATCGGCGTGATCGGATGGGCCGTGTGGAGCCACCACATGTTCGCAACCGGCATGGGACCCATCGCCGATTCTTATTTTTCGTCGGTGACGATGCTCATCGCGATCCCGACCGGGGTGAAGATCTTCAACTGGATTGCGACGATGTGGGGAGGCCAGATCAGGCTCGCCACGCCGATGCTGTTTGCCGTCGCCTTCATCATCTTGTTCACCATCGGCGGTATTTCCGGCGTCATGCACGCGTCTCCGCCGACCGATCTCCAGCAGACCGACACCTATTTTGTGGTCGCGCACATTCATTACGTGCTGTTTGGCGGCGCCATCATGGGAATCTTCAGCGGGATCTATTACTGGTGGCCGAAGGTGTTCGGCCGGCTGCTGGACGAACGTCTTGGCAAATGGCACTTCTGGTTGGTGTTCATTGGAATGAACGTGACGTTCTTCCCGATGCATCTCATCGGCCTGCTCGGCATGCCGCGCCGGGTGTATACCTACGGTCCGGAGCTTGGGCTGGAGCAGATGAACCTGGTGTCGACGGTCGGTGCGTTGCTGCTCGGGTTCTCGATGTTGATCATGGTCTACAACTTCTGGTGGTCGTCCAAGCACGGCGAGATCGCCCAAAACAATCCGTGGGGCGCGGCGACGCTCGAATGGGCGATGTCCTCGCCGCCGCCGGTGTACAACTTCAGCGTGATTCCTGAGGTGAGGAGCCGGCTGCCGCTCTGGACGGTTGGGGGAATGTCTGAGATTCCGGACGTGCCGCCGGAACCGGTGCACGTGCCCGGCAGCTCGTATTGGCCCGTAGTGGCCGCCGCGGGGATTCTGGTGTTTTTCATCGGGGCACTAGTGCAATCGTTGTGGGTTGCCGTTGGTGGTGTGCTGGTGCTGGTCGTGAGTGTGTTCAAATGGGCTTTCGAGCCCTTCGAGATGTGACATGACCACGACGGCACTCGCACACCACACGAGCACGGGTCAGGACACTCGGAAGATCGCTTTCTGGACCTTCATAGGGTCGGAGTGCATGCTGTTCGGCACGCTCATAGCGACCTACCTCTCGTATGAAGGCAAGAGTGTTACCGGACCTACGCCTCAGGAGATCCTCAACATCCCGGTGACGTCGGTGAGCACCTTTGTCTTGTTGATGTCCAGCTTGGCCATGGTGCTGGCTCTCACGGCTGTAGTTCGAGGGGACAAACTCCAGACGAGGTTGTGGCTCACGGCGACTGTGGGGTTCGGCACGATGTTTTTGGCGTTCCAGTACTACGAATTCAACAGCTTCGTTGCCGAAGGCCTGACGATCTCGACGAATCTATTCGGATCAACGTTCTTCGTACTGACCGGGTGTCACGGCCTGCACGTGCTGATCGGCGTCATATGGCTGACCACCCTCTTGATTCTCTCGTGGCGAGATCAGTTGGGTCCGGAGAAGGCGATGAACGTCGAAATCGCAGGACTCTACTGGCATTTTGTCGACGTCGTGTGGATTGTGATCTTCACGGTCGTGTACTTGATTCAGCGGGGACCGGTGGCATGAGCGAAGACACCGTCACAAAACCCCCCCACGCTCATCCGAGCGTCCGGACCTACCTAGCCATCGCGGCCATTCTGACAGGCATTACGGTCGTGGAGGTGGCGATGTTCTACATTCCCGCCATCAGCGCAACGGCGGCTCTCGCGCCTGTCCTGCTGGTATTGTCCGCCGCGAAGTTTGCCCTGGTGGTGATGTTCTTCATGCACCTGAAGCCTGACAGCAAGATCTTCACTATCATCTTTACGGCGCCGCTCCTGCTGGCTGGACTAATGATCCTGGCCCTGATGACGCTGTTGGGCGCTTGGTGGCTGGGGTGACGAGAAGTGGCGCCGAGCGGCAACGCAAAAGGCCCCCGGTTGGTGCGGGGGCCTTTTGCGTGGCACGCTCGGGTTGAGCGTGGCCGCGCACATTAGCGCAATGAACCGCGTCAGTTGGAGCCGGCTCGGAACCTCACGACTCTCGTGGTCCTTGCGCTGAGCAGGGCCGTGCGCACCGAAATGATCTGCCCGTGTTTCACGTCTTCGAGTGCGGCAATGAGGTCATGTTTCGTCCGCACGCGCTCGCCCTCGACATGCGTGATGATCTCACCCGGCAAGAGATAGTTCCGCGCGGGTCCCTGTGGGTCGATGCGCCGGATCCGCAAGCCGGCGTACCGC
>SMUY01311018.1_pt1 | contig 16420 bp, 13 predicted proteins | sample 2456441 | NCBI WGS metagenome assembly SMUY01 (sample SAMN11095931, study PRJNA526329) | marine sediment metagenome | biome: Marine sediment; feature: Surficial sediment; material: Deep marine sediment; isolation source: Hadal surficial sediment | place: Pacific Ocean | collected 2014-11 | depth...
GGAGTTCCATGAATTCATCGGTGAGATTGGCGAGTTCTTCGGTCGTACTTCCGGCCGATGCCTCTCCTACCAGATCCTGCCCCAGCCCGTACCACTTGTAACCCAGGATCTCAGCCACCCAGACCTGGCGGAAGAAAGTACGATAGGCAAAAAGATGGATCTCGTTGTTGTCGACTCCTTTGGAGTGACTCATGAGGAGGTGACCATCATCCCCCACCTCGATGAGTTCTGAGGTGCCATGGATCAACTTCAGGGCCTTGGCCTCCTGAAGGCTGGCTTCAGCAACGGAACGAAAGTGGTTGGGCGGGCTGGTGTGGCCGACTTTGCCGCCACTGTCCGCTTTAATATCAGAAAGGGTAAAGGAGGCGCGTTGGTTGGTTGCTTCCAGCAGTCCATCCGGCTCCGGGATGGTTTCAAAGCGTCCCTTCAGCCGTTCCATCTCCCCTACCGCGCATTCTCCAGCCGCTCCGGGATTCAAGTAAGGTTCGAATCGCTCATGGCTCACCATGTGTTTGATGAGTCTTGTGGCCTCCCGCTGTACGCGGGAGGTTTCCGCTCTGTTTTGGGCAAAAACGTCCACCACGTCTTTTTCACTCGGAATACGACCGTGGTCATAGGATTGATAGGCATAGGCCACAACTCGTGCGGCCCCGGGCGAGGAGGAGAGGGTGCGGGCTTCCTGGAAGGAAGCGGGCATCAACCCCACTCGGTAGTGTCCGTTCTCGCCACCTGGTGCGAAGAAAAACTCTCCGGTTGCCTGAGTGAATTCGCCAATAGCTGGCAGCCCCGATTGAGATCGTCCAATCAGCACCGGGTCCACACTGCCCGACACGGCGGCGGCCGGTTCCTCGGAGAGCTTACCCTCTCCGAATTTGCCCCGGACCGCGAAAACGCGACTCAAACGCCACTCATCAGCATCGGCGATCAGAGCGATCATTTCATTCACGTAGCCCGGTGCGAATTCAAAGGTCCGCACCTCGGGCTTGTTGGTTTTCAGGTCTTCAATGGATTCAACGATGGCCAGGAAGTCATTTCCTTCGATACGGCGTCCGGAACCCTTATCAGGATTAAAAAATAGGTTAAAGAGTCCCCGATTAAAAAATCCCCAACTGGCATTGATGGCCTTGGCCACGAAGATGGGTTCTGCTCCTCGTTCCGTGTACGGGAAGTTCAAGCTGCGAAGATTCAGGGCCGTGGCCTGGTTGTGGGGAGGAAGGCTGGAGATTTTCTCCGCCTCGGCAGAGCCCAGCCCCATGGCCTGAGCTTCTTCCAGAGCCTTGAGTCCCGCCGCCAGGGCCGCCTGGCCTGACAGGGTGAGGGAATCGGTTTGCTGAAGATCTCCGTTGTAGGTGGACAGGTGCATATGAAGATCTCGACCGAACCCCTGAACGAAAGCTCCCCGCAGTAGCCCTTCCTCAATTTTCTGGTCCAGCACCTCACGAGCTACATCGATAATCTGAGCCGGCAACTCTCCGGCCAGGAAACTTCCCAAATCAAGAGAAATTATATCGATGTTGGATTGCTCCAAAGAACGGTCTTTCATTCTATAGCCTCCCTGGGAAAGTCAAATCATAACATGGTGCTATAGTTCGTCTTCATTGTAAATGTGGAGCGCTCAATTTTGTGCATTCCTGGTCTTCCCGGACTATGCATGAGTTCTCTACTGCAGCGACGAGATCATTCGCGGCGTGCGGCACCCGCCCGTGTGAGCCGCAGCGGGTGCTCCCGGCCTCCTTAGTGCCTCGTTTCATAGATAGGATGGTGTTTGTGGCGGCGGGACGGCATCGATTTCGCGAAGCGATGACGACGCGATGCCAATGTGTATCGCGGAGGAGGAGCGACAAAGAAATTGATGCCGTCCCGCCGCCACCCTTCGGGCTGATGAGGGTTGCGGGCGACCTCTGTGTCGCGCTGGTCGTTGTCGATGTCCCTGCATCGCCTTCTCCTTGCTCCTTGATCTCCCTTCGCAAGCCCCGCGAACGTCACCCTATCTATGAAGCGAGACACTGAACGTACCGTACAGTAGGTTTGCGGCGGTTTTTGTCGCGCGTCGCGGAACGCAGTCAGGCCGGCGCTTTCGTCGTTTCGTGACAAGAACCTATGCATAATCCGGGCTAGTGTCGTGACCTCGTGCTAGGATTCTGTCTAGGGAACAGGTAAGATAGCTTGGACAGGGCAACCTCCCATTGACAAAACTGGGCTTTACGGGTAGGTTTGTACCGAGGCAGATGGCCCTAAGGAGCGGCCCGAAGAGGGACTAAAGATGAGAATTCTGAGTATTTCCTACGCTCTCCCCAGTCGGAAAGTTTCCAATGAGAGCCTGATTGAGGAGATCATCGAGAAGAATCGAGGAAATCTCTCTCCTAAAGAACTGGACAGGGTCGAAAACCAAATGAGGAAGTTCTTCAAGATGTCGGGAACCGTGACCCGCTTCCACAGGGGGATTGGAGAACGGGCGCTGGACTTCGCGGTGAAGGCTGGAAAGGCCGCTCTCAAGAAGGCGGGAGTCAAGCCGGAGGAGGTCGATCTGCTCATCTACGCCGGAGTGGCCAGAGGATGGATGGAACCCGCCACCGCTAACCTGTTTCAAAGTGAACTAGGACTGACATCCGCCACCTGCTTTGATGTGATGGATGCCTGCGCCAGCTGGATTCGAAGTTTGGCCATCGCCAAGAGCTTTCTGGCCCAGAAGGCCTATAAGTTGGTCATGATCTTGAACTGCGAGTTTATTTTCCGAGAATACGCGAACTTCGAATTCAAGAGCAGCGACGAAGTGGAGAACGCTTTTTCGGCCTTTACCATCGGCGAGGCCGCAACGGCTACCCTCCTGGCCTCAAACGGCGCTGAGGACGATTCCTTCTTCTCCTTCAAGACCTGGGGAGAAAAGCACGGGTTGTGCAAGATCCCTCTCCCCAATGCGGATGACTTTTCACCTCAAAATGTCTCTGATGGCCTTAAACCCATGTCTTTTTTTACCATGCCTGGAGAATTGCTTTCTTTCACCGTCAGAAAGCTGGTGAGTCATTTCAGAGAAAGTCAGGCCATCGCCAGTAAAGTACATCAAATTGTCATTGGTCATGCCGTCAGTGTGGCCTCCACCTCCAGAGTGATTAAACTGCTGGGTCTCGATCCGAGCAGTGTTTTTGAAACCCATTCCCGATTTGGCAACACCGTAGCGGCATCTCTTCCGCTGGCACTGGCCGTGGCCGAGGCGGAAGGCAAGCTTGTGCGAGGCATGAGGGTATTGCTGCTCATGGGAAGTGCAGGTGTGAGCACGGCTGTAGGTTCCTTTACCTATTAGATTTCTCCCACCACTCATGACTCACAGATGAGCTTTTCTGTGGATCAAGTCAAGCACCTCTACGATTTTCAATCCCACTACCTCAACCGCCGGGGGTATCAATATCATTACCTGGATGAAGGGCAGGGTGCGCCTCTGGTGATGCTTCACGGAAATCCCAGTTGGTCCTTCATGTATCGGGAGCTGGTTCGAGCTTTTCGAGATACCCACCGTACCGTGGTGCCCGATCACATGGGTTGCGGACTTTCCGACAAGCCTCCCAGTGGGGCATATCACTATACGCTGGAGGAGCGGGTCGCTGATCTGGAAGCACTGATGGATGAAAGGGGCATCCACTCCAACATCACCCTGATCATGCACGATTGGGGCGGTGCCATCGGAATGACCTATGCCGCCCGTCACCCCTCCAGGATTGGAAGGCTTATCGTCCTCAACACAGCGGCCTTTCTTCTGCCTCCGGGAAAGTCTCTTCATTGGTCCCTTTCCCTGTGTAGAAACTCCCGGGTGGTCCAGTTCTTCATCCTTAGATTCAACGCCTTTGCGCGAATGGCCGGGTATTGGGGTTGCCGGCAGCCGATGCCCAGAGAGATTCGCCGTGCCTATCGGGCTCCTTATGACTCCTGGCAGAACAGGATCGCCACGCTGCGCTTTGTCCAGGACATTCCCCTTACTTCTACGGATCATTCCTATGGGCTGCTGCAGCAAACCCAGGAAAATCTCTATCGGTTCCGGCAAACACCGATGCTGATTTGCTGGGGAGAACGGGATTTCATCTTCGACGGTGACTTTCTCAGGGAGTGGATCAGGCGTTTTCCCAAGGCCCAGGTCCATCGGTTTCCAGGGGCGGGACACTATGTTTTGGAAGAACTGCCCGCGACTATCGTCCCGTTGATCCGCGATTTTCTGGCAACTCACTCATGAGCAGCCCCACCAATTTCGCCGCCCATCTTTCTATCCTGTCCACTCAGCGGCCCTCCCAGCCGGCTCTTCTCTCCCGGCACGGCGTTCTCACCTTTCGTGAACTGGAGGAAAGGAGCAACTGTTGTGCGCAAGGGCTCAAAGAGATCGGAATTCAACGGGGTACGCGCACCGTGTTGATGGTCACTCCAGGTGTCGAGTTTCTGGTTTTGAGCTTTGCCCTCATCAAAATCAATGCGGTGCTTGTTTTGGTGGATCCCGGCATGGGATGGCAGAACCTCAAGAAGAGTTTGGAACAGGCAAAGCCTGAAGCGTTTGTGGGTACCCCTTTGGCCCAGATGGCCCGCATCTTTTTTGGGTGGGGCCGAGGCAGCGTGAAGACTTTTCTTACCGTGGGGAGATTCCGACCCTGCAGCGGGTATTCCTTCACTCAGGTGATGCATTTGGGTGCTGGTGGCGGGGAATTTGCTGCTGAGCCTTCAGAAAGTGATGATCTGGCTGCCATTGTGTTTACCTCAGGCAGCACCGGCAGACCGAAAGGAGTCGTTTATACCCATGGGATGTTCTCCTCCCAGGCGGCCCTTATGCGAGATTCCTTCCAGATCGAAGCCGGTGAGGTGGACCTGGCTACTTTTCCGCTCTTTGCCCTTTTCGATCCGGCGCTACAGATGACCACGGTGTTCCCCGAGATGGATTTTACCCGACCAGGTCAAGTCGATCCCTTGAAGATCATTTCTCCTATCCAGGAATATAAAGTCACCCATATGTTTGGGTCCCCGGCTCTACTGGACCGAGTTTCTCGTTACGGAAAAGGTCGGGGAATCAAGCTCCCCACACTGCGGCGCGTTCTCTCGGCCGGGGCGCCGGTGCCGGCCAAGGTTCTTGAGCGCTTCGCCACTTTGCTGGATCCGGATGCGGAGATTCACACTCCCTATGGAGCTACGGAAGCGTTGCCGGTGTGCTCGATCACGAGTCGTGAGTTATCCAGCCAGGTCGACAACCGACCCGGCCGGGGGGTTTGTGTCGGGCCTCCCCTTGCGGGAATCCATTTGGCTGTCATTAGAATCGATGACGGACCCATCCCTCTCTGGTCCGAGGACCTTCGGGTGCCGGCGGGTGAAATCGGGGAACTGGTGGTGTGGGGCCCGAATGTTTCCACCGAGTATTTCGGCATACCGGAGGCCAATGACCTGGCCAAAATTCAGAGCCCCGAAGGAATTCGCCACCGGATGGGTGACCTGGGCTATAGGGACGAGGAGGGCCGAGTCTGGTTCTGTGGCCGCAAGTCCCAGCGGGTGATTACTCCACAGGGAACGCTGTTTACGGTAGCCTGTGAAGGCATTTTCAATGAGCACCCAAAGGTTTATCGAAGCGCGCTAGTGGGGGTGGGAGAGCCGCCCCAACAGAAACCCGTGCTGTGTGTGGAATTGGAAAATGATGGGAAGAAAAAAGACAAAGGATCACCACAGCTCAGGAAGGAGATTTTGGAACTGGGGGCCCACGATGCCCAGACCAAGCAAATCCGGACACTCCTGTTTCATCCCTCCTTCCCGGTTGATGTGAGGCACAACGCCAAGATTTTTCGCGAGCAACTGGCTCGTTGGGCTAGCAAGAAGGTTTCATGAAAGCACTGGTGACGGGTGGAGGTGGCTTTCTGGGGGGAGTCATCGTGCAGCAATTGCTCGAGCAGGGCTACGCAGTGCGGAGTTTCTCCCGGGGAAGCTACCCTCTGCTTGAGGCCCTGGGTGTGGAGATCTCTCGAGGAAATCTGGCTGAGGCGGAAGCCGTCCAGGAAGCCTGCCAGGATTGTCAGATTGTTTTTCATGTCGCGGCCAAAGCGGGAATCTGGGGGAATAAGGATGCCTACTATCGGACGAACGTCACCGGTACGGATAACGTCATCTCCGCCTGCAGGGCTTTGGGGATTTCACGGTTGGTCTATACCAGTACGCCGAGTGTGGTCTTTGACGGACGGAACCTGGACGGAGTGGATGAGCGGGTACCCTATGCTTCCGACTACAAGTCGGCTTACCCGGCCACCAAGGCTACTGCCGAACGGATGATTCTGGCTGCCAATGATGAACGGCTGGCCACCGTAGCACTGCGGCCCCATCTCATCTGGGGGCCTGGGGATACCCATCTGGTTCCAGGCATCCTGGCGCGAGGACGGGCCGGCAGGCTGCGCAGAATCGGGAAGGTCTCCAATCTGGTCGACTTTACCTATGTTGAGGATGCAGCCCAGGCCCATCTTTTAGCGGCTGCTCGCCTTTCACCCGGTTCACCGATTGCGGGAAGGGTATTTTTCATTTCACAGGATGAGCCGGTTCCTCTTTGGGACTTTGTCAATCGTATCCTGGAGGCAGCCGGCCTTCCCCCTGTGACCGGGACGGTCTCTCCCCGTTTGGCCTATGCGGTCGGCTGGCTGTGCGAGGTCCTCTATGGGAGACTGGGACTCAAGGGCGAGCCTCCCATGACACGCTTTCTGGCCGAGGAACTGGCCACCAGCCACTGGTTTGACATCAGTGCTGCCCGGCAGGAACTGAGTTACCAACCCAAGGTCAGCGTCGAAGAGGGGCTCGAACGGCTCAAAGCCTGGCTGGATGCCGAGGGTCAGTCCTAATCCAAATAGGAAGTACGGGCCGGATATCGATAATATTCTACTTTTTGATCGGGATCCTGATTGGGATTAACGTAGACCAGCTTGCCGCCCGTGATGGTCATGAGCACCGGAATGTCTTTGATCTCCATGGGATCAACGGTCAAAAGATTTTTGCCCAGGACGACCAGGTCAGCAAACTTCCCAGCCTCAATGGAACCCTTCACATCATCTTCAAAGAAGGTCCAGGCTGAGGTGATGGTCACAGCTCGAATGGCCTCCTCCAGAGTCAACCTCTCCTTCGGCTGATACACCTTCTTTGATTTACGTACCCGGTTGACCGCCTCCCAGATGGTAAAGAGCGGACCGACCGGGGCCTGGTCGCTGCTTAAGATCACCGGGATGCCGGCATCTCGATAGGTGGCCACCGGCCTGGAACCCAGATGGGGCCGGCTGGGATCGACACTCTCCCTCTCCTCAGCGTCATCGGGCAGGTGGTAGATGCGGTTCACCTGCAGATCAGCAATAATGCCCAACCGTTTCATGGTATCGATATTCTCCTGGGTTGGGTAAGGGATATGGGTGAAGACATGCCGGGCATCTTCTCGAGGATAGAGCCGGTAGGCTTCTTCCAGAGCCGCGCTCACATAGTCGAAAGTCTCTGGAGTGGTGATGTGCACATAGAGTTGCCATCCCGCTTTGTGGCCCTCGATGAGGACCTTTGTTCCTTTTTCCTCCGGTACAATGTAGTGCTTGGCGCCGGGGTAAAACTTATCCATGCTCAGCTTGAAGGTACCCACCCGGAAGAAATCGTTCTTAAAGGGTGGTTCAAAGAGAAGACCTCGGATCAGTTCAAGACACGCTTCAGTGGAGAGGGCCCGAACAGGAATTCGGATCATTAAATTGACCCGAGCAGGCAAGCCTTCCTTGCGATTGGCCACCCGTTGAAAGGCGTGTTGAATGGGTTGATTGTTGCTGGCCATGGCCGGATCCGAAAAGCTGGTGATCCCATAGGGGATAACATCGGCCTCAAGGGATCGAGCAATATTCTCCTCTAGAATGTCTGTCGACCAGACTCCTAACGGCTCCCGCAGCAAATGGGCAGCAGAACGTCCCTTCATGACTCCCGTGGGGTTTCCCCTTCCATCAATCTCAAACTCACCCATCAACCCACTTTTGTAAGGCTGGGGAGTCCGCCGATTGATGTTGGCCTGGGCCAGGCCAAGGCTGTTGGTGACGTACACGCCATCGGCCGCGAAGGTCACAATGACCGGGTTGTCGGGAGAAACCGGGTCCAAGTCATTCTTGTTGGGCCAGCGCTTTTCCTTAATTTGAATGGTCATGCCCGGGCCAAAGGGAATCCACACCAGCTCGCCGGGCGAGGCTGCTTCCACCTCTCGACGGACAATGTCCACAATCTCACCAATGGAACCAGCCTCACCCAGTTCCCGGATGGCAGGATTGGGAGCCTCCCCAACCGGCCAGGCCAGGTGAAGATGAGAGTCATTGAAGCCGGGTAAAACGGTTTTCCCTTCAAGATCCATTCTCTCGGTACTGGAACCGGCCAGGGCCAGAACCTCACTATTTGATCCCACCGCAACGATGAGCCCATCTTTGATGGCCACCGCCTCAGCAATGGAAAAGTCCTCATCCACGGTGACGATCGTTCCGTTGTGCAGTACCCTATCGGGCGCCAAAACATCGGGCACATTCGATGAACAGCTGCTCAATACGAAAAGGCCCAGAAGGACGAATAAACGGCTGACCGTTACTTGTGCAAATTTCATGACTCCTCCCCCACAATCAATAACTCACCCGGCACCAGAGCGACCTACCAACCCTCTGAGACTCTTCAAAACAGAATCTTGAGAGCCAGCTGAATCTGCCGCGAGGTTGTGGTGGTTTGGGTGATGATGCCTGAGCTGGGATACTCACTCTCACGTTCAGCAAAGCATAGCACAACCCCAAAAGTGAAAAAACCACTTTTCGTGACAAGGAATATGGAATTTTCCACAACGGAAGTCGGTCTGCTGGGTTCTCGTTAAGGGAGCAAGTTATTCTTGAAACAAAGGGTTATGAGCCGCGTAGGTGAAAAAGGGATAGGTTCCCATAGATCCAGGGAGGTTCAACATGTTAGTCATCGTGAAAAAAATGCTTCTGTTTTTGACTGTGGCAGTCTTTGTGAATCTGGCTTTAGCTATTCCGGCCCAGGAAGCTGAGCCAACAGACTTTTCCGGTACCTGGAAATTGAACCCGGAGAACAGTGATGCCATGCCTGGGATGGGCCGCGGCGGCATGGGCGGAGGCGGCAGAGGAGGAGGCGAGGGCAGCCAGAGGCGAGAGATGACCATGGTCGTTTCTCAGGAGGGCAATGTGGTCAAAATTGCTCGAGAAGGGGGACCGCAGGGTGGGCAGATGGAAATGGCCCTCATACCGGGCGAAGGTCCTCAGGAAGTCTCTATAGGAGGCGGAACCGCCACCGTTCAAGCATGGTGGGAAGGAAGGGAACTAGTGGTTCAGCAAATCCAGGAACGCCAAACCCCCCGTGGCAGCATGACCATCGAACAACAGCAAATCTGGTCACTCTCTGAAGATGGGAATACTCTCACTCAGCGGGTCAAACTGAAAACGCCCAGAGGCGATTTTGATATGAATCTAGTCTTTGACCGGCAATAACCTGTAACGGCTGCCCGCAGGTATCTTGTGTAGGGGCGCACAACCGTGCGCCCCTACGAAAAAAGATTCAGATAATTCTTTCTTCAGGAATGGTCATTTCCTCGTCACACTCCGGGCCGCGTCGCAGCGAGGGTCTTCCCTTTGTCTTCCAGCTGTCCTTCTCCTGGGCCTTGCTGAGCCGCTCTTTGATTTGACGAAAAGCCGTGGAGTCGATAATGAGATCTCTCTTGGGAGGCAGATACTCGATTTCGCTAAAGGTACTCACGATGCGCTCGAAGAAGGGGGGATGTGTTCTAAAGAAGCTGGCTGATTGGACATAGCCCTTTTCGCTGGCCATCTTATCGAAAAAACTGACAAATCCTTTCGGATCGTAGCCGGCGTTCCAGGCGTATTGGGCCCCCAGCTGATCCGCTTCCTCCTCATAGTCGCGGCTCACTCCCAGCAGGGTCAGATTCAAGACCATACCCAGACCGAAAAAGCCGTACTGCAAGGCGTAATAGGCCCCAACTCCAACCACACCTCCGGTAAAAATCATGGCCGCTACCTGTGCAGCCTGGAAGAAGATGTTGGCGATGGTGGCCTTTTTCATCAGCCGGGCTCCATGGCGCGCTGTCACATGAGCAATCTCATGGGCAATGACGCCTGCCAACTCAGATTCCGTCTCCGCTTTGGCAATCAGGCCGGTATTCACGAACAGGAAGCCGCCGGGCATGGCGAATGCATTGATCTCGTCACTGTCCAGTACCGTCAGACGCAGAGGAATCTGTAGATCGGAATGGTCGGCAATTCTCTTAGCCAACTGGCTGACGTAAGCAGTCAACTCCTCATCCTCCAGCTCGGGGGGCATCATCCTGGACGCTCGCATCTCGCGAATTGCTTCTTCGCCTGTTTTGATGTCCTTTTCCTGTCCCTCCTTCAGCACTCGGATGCCGATGTCCTCCACATCCCCAAACCGGCGTTGGCGAGCCTCTCCTGACTCCAAAGCCAATAGGATCTCTGCCTTTTGGGCGGGCCACTTCTCGATAAGATCCACCTTGGCTTGTTTGTTGTCATAGATAACGGGAAGCCCGTGTTCACGCTCTGCCTTTTTGGCGTTCTGGGCTTGTTCAAGGGGGAGGATCTGGCAATGGAGCTCACTCCTTTTCAGCGTCATTTCCGAGGTGTCCCGGGACCTGTTCTTGTTGAGCTCATCCAGCTGCTTTCGCAATTCCTTGACCTGCTGCTTCAACTTCTTTTCTTCCCGCTCCAGCCTCTTCTTTTCCGCTTTTTCTTCCTTTTTGAGGTCCTTCCGGAACGCATCCAGTTCTTTTTTGGAGAATTGCAACTCCTCTGCCTGTTCGAGAAGGACCAGATAAGGCTCCTGGACCAGATCCGTCAAGGGCGGAACAGTCGCCGTATTGGCGGGCCAGGAGGCCCAAAGGTTGGTCCAAACGAGAAGCCCAGAGAGTCCTACAGCGAAAATTTTCCTTCGATTAGAGTTTGTCTCTCGCATCGTCCAATTTCCTCCTTACACTTGAAGGAACTACAGTTCGCCCGTTGGAGAAGAACCGTCCCGACTCCTACGGAAACCTCGCCGAAAGCCTCGGCGCGAATGCCGGTTGGAGTTGAACTCCTCCAGTGCTGTCAACTGTTCGGGTGTCAGGATTAATTGAAATTGTTGGCGGAAACTCTGCCGAGTGGTGCGGATATCCTCGCCCACACTGTGGCCCGAGAGGACGGCGTTTCCAACATCTGTCGGGTCAGGAGCCTGCAATTCCAACAGGGTCCTGAGCTGTTTACGGTATTCTCTTTGTTCCTCCTGAAGGAAGCCAAGGGTTGTCTTCGCTTCTTCTCTCAGCTGGTTAATCTGCTCCAGCTGCCCAGGATCGGTGATTCCCAGATGTTCCAAAACCCTCTTTGGCGGGACCAGGAAACCGCCTGCGCGACCGCCAAAGTCTTGGGCTGCTGCCAGACCAGAACTCAGAAACGCTGCTGCCAGCAGCAGGATAACGTTCATGGGCCTTGCTGTTCTTCTTTTCATGTTGAGTCCTCCATTTCCAGTTTATCTCTTCGCTCGCATCTTGTGTTGTCGCCCGATGCGCTCACATTGAACATGTACTAATACGAAAACCGATAGAAATGTGTGTCAAGAGTTGGTAATCCTTTCGTAAAGGTTTGTAAAGTTGAAGTCCTCTGAATTGACACTTTTATACGTAAGGTGCAAAAGGTTGGCGTAAAATAAGGCGGATGACGGCAAAACCGATGAACTCAAGAGAACCCGAGGAATCCGTCCTGATTATCGATGACGATGTCGAATTGTGCGAGTTGGTCACCGAATACCTGGAAACGGAGGGCTTCGGTGTGGAGGTGATCCACGATGGTACAGATGCCGTAGAGAGAGCGGTCTCCGGATCCTACAGGCTGATCATCCTGGATGTCATGTTGCCGGGAGTAAACGGGTTTGAGGTTTTGCGCCGAATTCGCTCCCAATCCCAGATTCCTGTGCTCATGTTGACGGCTCGCGGTGAGGAGGTGGATCGAATCGTAGGTCTGGAAGTGGGGGCCGATGATTACCTGCCCAAGCCCTTTAATCCACGCGAACTGGTGGCGCGGATTCGTGCCATATTACGACGCACCCATTCGGATGGCTCCCAAGCGACGCCTCCTCAACCGAAAAGCCTTTCTCTAGGGGACATCGACCTGGATACCGGCACCCGGATGGTCCACCGAGCAGGGCAGGCTTTGGAATTAACCACGGTGGAGTTCGAACTTCTGGAGGTATTCTTGCGGGCGCCTGGATCGGTCATGAAGCGAGAGGAACTGGTGGAGCGGGTTTTGGGCCGCAGTTTCTCTCCCTTTGACCGCAGCATCGACATGCACGTGAGCAACTTGCGCAAGAAATTGGGCCCGAACAAGGACGGAAGTGAACGCATCAAGTCGATCCGAAGTGTCGGCTACCTGTATTCTTTTGACCCGTCAGATAAGGGTTAAATCCTGGAATGCAAAGCAGTCTTTTTCTCAAGATCTTCCTCTGGTTTTGGTTGGCCATGACTATGGTAGCAGGGGTGCTGGTGATCTCGGGTGAAATGACCCGTTCCTTCCCGCAAATTCCTACCTTTCGCGAATTCACCAGGAGAGCCATGTCCTTTGCCCGAAGGAGTACCCAAGTCCTTGAGCGCGGCGGCCTACCCGCGCTGGAGGAATACCTGGAGCAGTTGGAGCGAAGTTCCCGAATTCGCGTTGTTGTTTTTGATTCTCAAGGCCGGGAGATTTCCGGGCGCGCCGCTTCAGCCGGTGCCGGAGCTCTGGCAGCTCGCGCTCTGCGCAGCAGTCGAGTGGAGGTTCAACCCGAAGGAAGAATGCTGCTGGTGGCGCAAAGCGCTAGAGCTCCGGGAGGAGAAGGTTATACCGTGGTGGGCCAGATTCCTGGTCCTCGCATCGGTGGTGGTGCTCAACCTTTGGCACTGGCACTGAGGCTGCTGTTGGTGGTGATGACGGGTGGAGTGGTTTGTTATGGGCTTGCCCGTTACCTGACCTCTCCCGTGGCTAGGTTGCAGAAGGCAACCCAGCAGTTGGCGGGAGGTGACCTTACCACGCGGGTGGGGTCGGTTTTGGAAAAGCGGGGAGACGAATTTTCCGATCTGGGACACGACTTTGATCTCATGGCCGAGCGAATCGAAGGGTTGATCAACTCCCAGCGTCGTTTATTGAGTGACATTTCTCACGAATTACGTTCACCCCTGGCACGGCTGAATGTAGCCCTGGAGCTGGCCCGTCAGCGAGCGGGAGCAGAGGCCGGTGCCTCTCTGGATCGGATCGAACGTGAGGCGGGGCGAATGAACGAGTTGATCTCCCAGCTGCTGGGACTTGCTCGATTGGACGGCGACGCTGAATCGAGACAAGAGGAAAGCATTCCCCTGGCAGACCTAGTGCAGGAGGTGGCAGCCGATGCTGATTATGAGGCCACCAGTCAGAATCGACGAGTGTCAGTCATGGAAAGCGAAAATTGTATCGTCTCAGGCTCACCGGAACTTCTGCGCAGCGCTATCGAGAACATCGTCCGTAATGGTCTGCATTACACGGCTAAAGATACCCGGGTGGAAGTTCGCCTCTCCTGTTCACAGATCGATGATCAGGGGTATGCCGTGGTTGTGGTCCGAGACCACGGTCCAGGTGTTCCAGAGGGCTCTCTGAAGGAGCTCTTCCGCCCCTTCTACAGAGTGGAGGAAGCGCGTGACCGACTCTCGGGAGGAAGCGGTTTGGGGCTGGCTATTGCCGAGAGAATTATTCGTCTCCATGGAGGTACGGTGACGGCAACCAACGCTTCAGAGAAGGGCTTGCAGGTGGAAATCAGAATTCCCCTTAGGAAAGTACCCAATCCCAAATCTTAAGTTCCAAACATATTCAAATCCTAAGTTTCTAATGCTATAGTCCGAAGGGAAGACTTCATTTCTTCGATGAGGATGTCACTTCCGGTTCCAGTTCCAAGTCGAAAACATCGGCCAAACGCACCAGATAGTTAAAAATGCCGATGATGTGGGTGGCTAGAAAAATATCCTCGTCGTTCAAACCGGTCTGGCGCAGTTGGTTTAAATCTTCATCCACGACTTTATAAGGCGTTAGCGACACCTTTTCGGCAAACTCCAACAGGGCGCGGGTTTGGGAATCCAAGTCGGCTCTACGGAAGTCGGTCTGCACCTGCTTGACCAACTCGGGAGCAGCGCCCTCAAAGCGGAGAAACTCTCCGTGAAGTTGAGTTCAGTAATGGCATCGGTTGGCTCCGGAGGCCACGATGGCAATCATTTCCCGTTGAGTTCGGGTCAGTCCACCCGGTTCCACCATCAGAACGCCGAACAATTCCCCGAAAGGAACACCGATTTCGGGCCGGATCGAGAGTAAACGGCCCATGTTGGGGACAAACTGAGTGTAGGCATCGGCTCTGCTCACCCCACGCTCAGCCATCCTGGAATTTCTGACCGCGCATTCCTCATCTGAAGCTAAACGAATTCTTGCCATTCCGACTCCTTACCCTTGTGTTTGAGAAACCGGGAAGAGGTGAGTCTACCATAGAGCGACTCTAGGGCCTTTGTGTCACTTGCTCTGAGCCAGGAAAATTTCCTAATATGAAGATGTAGAGTCCATGAAAATGCGGTATAACGCCCTGTCGGGATTGAGTTTCCCAAGTTGGGGAAAGGTCGCTTATGAAGACGCCGACCCACGATCGAACCTATGCTCTGGTCAACCCTATCTGCGCTATCGTGGAGAAACCTCGCACCGAGCTCAGCCGAGCCGATCTGGTTCGAGTGATCGAAGAAAAACAGATCGAGAAGATCACCTTTCACTACACCGGCCTGGATGGAAAGTTCAAAGAGTTAAGACTGCCGGTGACCAATCGCTATCAGACGGAACTGATTTTGGGAGAAGGGGAGCGAGTGGATGGATCCTCCCTCTTCAAAGGGCTGGTGGATGTGGCTCTCTCGGATCTTTATGTAGTCCCTGTTTATCGTACCGCTTTTCTGAATCCGTTTGACAAAGGCAGCCTGGACTTCATCTGCCGCTATTTGACCCATGAAGGGGAACTCGCACCCTTTGGACCGGATAATATTCTCCACAACGCCTACGAGCTATTTAAGAAGAACACCAACCTGGAACTCTATGCATTAGGAGAATTGGAGTTTTTCTTGCTGCACGAACCGAATGGATCGAGTTATCCAGCAGTGAAACAAAAGGGCTATCAGGCTTCGGCGCCGTACGTCAAATGCGGCGAGATACTCAACGAAATGGTGCATCACATCGCGCAGATTACGGGAGCCGTGAAGTATGCCCACAGCGAGGTAGGCAGTGTCAAAAGTGTGCGCAGCAACCTGGAGGAAATTAAGGGTAAACAGGCGGAACAATTCGAAGTGGAATTTCTTCCCACTCCCATCGAGGAGGCGGGGGACAATCTCATTCTGGCACGCTGGTTGATACGGAACATCGCCTATAAGTATGGCTGTGTGGCCACTTTCGCACCTAAACTGGAAGAGGGAATTGCCGGCAATGGGCTTCATATCCATTTGAAACTGATGCAAAATGGCCAGAATGTCATGACGGATAAGACTGGGGAGCTTTCGAAGCAGGCCAAGAAACTGATCGGTGGCTTGTGCACCTATGCGGATTCCCTGACCGCTTTCGGGAATACCGTATCTTCCGCTTACCTCAGACTGGTACCGAATCAAGAAGCACCTACCCGCATCTGCTGGAGTGACTTGAACCGCAGTGCCATGATCCGCGTGCCTCTGGGATGGTCCAAGACGAGTAATCTGGCCAGCAAGCTCAACGGTCAGGAAGACTCAGGTTTGAAAGAACCGGTAGATCGACAAACCATTGAATTCCGCAGTCCAGACGGCAGTGCCATTATTCACTTGTTGATGGCAGGCATCACCCTAGCGGCGGAATGGGGACTGACCCATCCCGAGTCGTTGAAGATTGCAAGGGAGCGCTACGTTTCGGGAAACATTTTCAAGAACGACAAACTCTTGCAAAAGTTGGCCGCTTTGCCGGGGAGTTGCGTCGAATCCGCTCGAATCCTGCTGGAAAAAAGGGGGCTCTACGAAAGAAAGCATATCTTTCCGAAAAGCATCATTGAGCACGTCGCCGAATCGCTTCGAGCCGAGAATGATGAGCACATGAACGAGTTTCTGGTGGATTTACCGGCCGATGATCGCTTGCAGGAAACCCGCAGAATCATGCACAAGGATTTGCACCGGAACTAAGTCGCTAACCTCACCTGCCTCTCCCAGAAGGCCTCTATAGCTCAGATTCGCTTAGAAGGACTGCCTGTCATACAATGAGAGCGACATGCAGCTGGATTTGAGGCTTTTGGAAATATTTTGCCGAGTCTACGAGGAAAGAAGTTTTTCCCGAGCAGGCGAGAAACTATGGATCTCACAGCCCACGGTCAGTGGGCA
>SMUY01184655.1_pt1 | contig 16402 bp, 14 predicted proteins | sample 2456441 | NCBI WGS metagenome assembly SMUY01 (sample SAMN11095931, study PRJNA526329) | marine sediment metagenome | biome: Marine sediment; feature: Surficial sediment; material: Deep marine sediment; isolation source: Hadal surficial sediment | place: Pacific Ocean | collected 2014-11 | depth...
CACCCAGCTGAGCTACGGGCGCTTGCGGCGCGTAGTGTAGCGGTTTAGGTGTCCACAAGTAAATTTCTTCTGCTTCCTGCCTCTCTGACGAATGGATATAATGGGCGCCCTTTTCCGGCTGGCAAACCACCGCGCCGCCTGGACATTTTCTGTAGAGGAAAAACATGCGCGAGCACGACGACAGGATTTTTATTCGGCGCTTTAGTGGCATTATTGTAGGGCTGGTCATAGTCACCATCCTGATCATCGTCATTTCCGTCGGCACCGATAGTCCGGAATCGGGTGCAAATCCCAGCCGGGCACTCCTTGCTGCCGAGCGCGTTGCACCGGTTGCGGGCGTACGCACCGAACTGCCGGAAGCGCAAACTGCTCCTGCCGCATCCATCCAGGAAAGCGCTACGGCGCAATCTGCCGAAGCCGGTGCGGGTATTGACGGTGGCGCTGTCTTTACCAGCAGCTGCGGGGCCTGCCACCTGAGTGGCGTGGCCGATGCACCGATCCCGGGCAGTGAGGCCTGGGCTGAAAGAGCCGCTAGTGGTATTGATGCGCTCACCGCCAACGCCATCGCCGGGCTGGGCATCATGCTGCCGAAGGGCGGAAGAACTGACTTGTCGGATGATGAAATCAGGGCTGCCGTGGAATACATGATGGCCCAGTAATGCCTGCGTGTAGATGCTCATGGAAAACGCCGCTCAGTGCGACGTTTTTTTCCTTCATTACCGGGTTTTACGGTTGCACCGCACCCGCTACGATCACGCAACTCCCTGCCAGTGCCTGTGAGCAGGAGAGTACGCCCATTGCCCTGGTTCAAGGCGCAGGTTTTCAGTCCCCCATGCTGGAACGCCGGGTCACCATCCGGGGTATTGCGACCTTTGTGACGCCCGGCGAAGGACTGTTCATCGAACAGCCGCTGTCTGATACTTCAACCAAGACTTCCGACGGGCTTTACCTCGATAGTGCGGGACTCGCATCCAGGGTAAGGGTTGGCGACCGCCTGGTGGTTGCTGGAATTGTGACCGAGTTGGGGGAAGGCAGCGACACTCTGACCGCGTTGACCGGCATCAACGGCTTCAGGGTCTGCGCGTCCAGTGTCCCACTGCCGATCTCTGAAACGCGACTGCCGCTGTCCGCGCAGGAAAGAGAATCCCTTGAAGCCATGCACGTGGGCATGCAACAGGCGCTCATGGTCACGGACGTGTTCCGCCTGCGCACGGGGCAAATCAGCGTCAGCAGAAATGACATTCTTCCGGCCCCCACGGAGGTTGCCCGGCCCGGCCCGGATGCCCGCGACCAGGCCGCCAGGAACCGCCGCGCAGTCATTAATGTCCGTCTCGCTGATGGAGACCGGCAGCGGTACGCGGTGGGTACCGGAGTACTCGCCCTGCAAGGCGTGATCGGACATGACGGGAGATCCCCGCAGTTGCGGGTAAAAACCGATCTGCCCACCTTGCCGCTGAACATTTACCGGATCCCCGAAGTCGGGGAAGATGAAATCCGCATCATTGGCCTGAACCTGCTCAATTATTTCAACGGCGACGGTCATGGCGGCGGTTTCCCCACCGCACGAGGCGCAAAAACCCCGGCAGAATTTTCACATCAAAGGGGCAGGCTGTCGGCGGCCATCGGCCAGATCGGGCCGCACATGGTGGGCGTGATGGAACTGGAGAACGACGGCTTTGGACCAGGCAGCGCGGCGCAGGATTTTCTTGACGACCTGCAGTCGGCAACGGGGCATCCATGGGCCGTGGTCAACCCCAATGATGCGCCGGTGGGCAGCAACGCAATCACGGTCGGTATTTTTTACCGCAGCGACATTTTGCAGACTGCCGGCAAAGCCGGGGTATTTACCGCACCGCCGTTTGAACGCCTGAGCAGGCGCCCTGTTGCACAGGTCTTTATTCACAAGCCCAGTGGCGATAATTTCATGGTCGTGGTCAATCACTTGAAATCCAAGGGTTCCTGCCCCCAACAGGGCCGCAATTCCAATCTGCACGACGGCCAGGGCTGCTGGAACCTGGCCCGTGTTGAAGCGGCCAGGGCCATGTCAGCCTGGGTGAAGTCCCTGGCCATTACCAGCGACGCCAGCAGGGTATTGATACTGGGGGACATGAATGCCTACCGGATGGAAGACCCCATTGCGGCCATCATTGATGCGGGTTTCAAGGATCTGACGGCCTCGTCCGGCCTGCGGCCTTTGTTCAGTTACATTTACTCGGGCAGAGCGGGCACGCTTGACTACGCGTTCGCCTCGCCGGAACTGCTGCCGCATGTGCGTATCGCCCGGATTTTGAATATCAATTCGCCCTACCCCCGCGACATGGACCTGCCGCTTCCCTGGCTGGGATCATCCGATCACGACCCGGTGGTGGTTGACCTGCGCTTTCGCCAGGCGGCAACCTGGGACTGAATCTCGGGAAAAAAAGACACGAAGGAATCGTGAATATCCTGATTCAGATCTGGCCAGATTTCACCCACCCTGTGCAACGGGTTGGCGCGTTTCAAACGCCTGCCGAGTCCTGACAGGCTGAACAGTATTTCGTTCTCGTGCCGGTAGTTCGCGAACAGGCCACGGCGGTCCGCGTAGGCCATGAACCGCTTCAGTTTTTCCGGCGTTTGCGATGCATGCCTGGACAGTACGTCGCGCACCTCCAGGTCGAACTCGCGCAGGTCGCAGGAGGAATACATCGACCAGTTCCGCGCCAACTCGTGATCAAAGGCGAGATCAATCACGATGCCGGAATAGCGCCTGAACTCGCGCGGGAATTTGCGCCGCAAGGATTTAACCTGTTGGGATTGATCGGTGAACTTGTCGATCCGCCGGTGTAAGCTGATTCCGTCGCGGATACCCTTCCGGTAAGACCAAAAGGCCCGTTGTCCGCGCACAAAATCACCCAGAAAAGCGCCCAGCATCAGGTCCTCGTCGCCCTGCGCGAGGTAAAGGTGGGCGAGGAAATTCATCTGCGCACAATATCATAGGGACAAGCAGGGCGGGCCATTACGGATTCTGGCCCGATGGTTCAGCATTGCGTTAAAATGGCGGAAACCAAAAGACTCATCAGTGCATGCCAGATACCCAGGTCGTTGAACAACCAGATTGTTTTCCGGAACGCCGCACGGAATTCAGCTTGCGTGGGCCGGCCGGTGCGCTGGAGTGTGTTTGCGATGCCCCCAATCCCCGGGAAGGGCGCCCGGCGACGGTGGTTCTGTGTCATCCGCACCCGCAGCATGGCGGGACCATGCATAACAAGATAGTCACCATCATGGAACGCGCCATGCGCGAACTGGGCTTACGGACCGTGCGCTTCAATTTTCGCGGCGTTGGCCGCAGCGAAGGTGTATTCGATGACGGATACGGGGAAACAGACGACCTGTTTGCGCTCACCGAATGGGTGCGCCGTACCCGTGAGGATGACCAGTTGTGGCTGGGTGGTTTTTCATTCGGAGCCTATGTGGCGCTGCGTGCCGCGCAAAATCTTCAGCTTGGCCAGTTAATTTCCATCGCCCCTGCGGTTCAGCGCTATGGCTTCGAGCAATTGACCCATCCAGGGTGCCCCTGGCTGGTGGTCCAGGGCGACGAGGACGATGTTGTCCGTCTGGATGATGTGGTGGAATGGGCGCGCAACATTGATCCAAGCCCGGACCTCGTTGTAATGAATGAAGCAGGGCATTTTTTCCATCGCAGATTGATGGACCTGCGCGGCCTGCTCAAAAATGGCGTCAGGGCCCAGTTGCCGGAACCACGCGTCACTCCCGCCTGACCGTGCCAGACAATCCCCTGCGTGCCTATCATTCGCGCATAGCTTCCGGCGAATTCAAGGCTGATCCGGCCCAACTCAATGCCGTGACGGCGCTCGATGCCCTGTGGCAGGACCTGGTGTCAACATCGCGTACGGGTTTCTGGCGAAATTTGCTGGCTTCGGCCACCCCGCCACCCAAAGGCATTTACCTGTGGGGCGCTGTGGGCAGGGGCAAGACCTGGCTGATGGACCTGTTTTTCGACTCCTTGCCTTTTGCCGGTAAGCAGCGGATTCATTTTCACCGCTTTATGGCAAGGGTCCATGCAGCGCTGCGGGTGCATGCTTCGGACCGCGACCCGCTGAAACTCATTGCCAGGGAATGGGCAGACCGCTACCGCTTGCTGTGTTTCGACGAGTTTCACGTGTCAGATATCGCTGATGCCATGTTGCTCGCCGGCCTGCTTGAGGCACTTTTTGAACACGGCGTCGTGCTGGTGGCCACCTCGAACCTTCATCCCGACGAGCTTTACGCCGATGGGCTGCAACGGGCAAGATTCCTGCCGGCCATAGCGTTGATCAAATCACACACCCGCGTGCTGAAAGTCGATGGCGACACTGATTTTCGCCTGCGCATCCTGGAGCGTTCCAAAATCTATCACCACCCGCTGGACCCGGCTGCGGAAATCAACCTTGCACAAAGCTTTGACCGCATGGCGGGTGGCTGTGAACTGGCTCCGGAGCTCGAAATCAACGGCCGCATGATGCGCGCCAGGAAGCGCGGTGACGGGGTCATCTGGTTTGATTTTGAGGTCCTGTGTGAACAAGCCCGCAGCAGCAGTGATTACATTGAAATCAGCCGCAGTTTCAACACGGTGTTCATTTCCGGCCTGCCGGTCATGAGTGAATCCAATGCCGATGCAACGCGGCGTTTCATCAACCTGGTGGATGAATTTTATGACCGCAACGTCAAGCTGTTGATTTCAGCCGCAACGCCCGTTAACGAGATTTATCAAGGCAACGCCCTGGCCTTTGAATTCCGCCGCACCATCAGCAGGCTGAGTGAAATGCAAAGCCATCATTACCTGGCTCGCCCGCATTTACCGTGACAACAAAGGGCACTGTGAGAGGCTGGTTTGGGCCGCTGAAAAAAAGAAAGGACCGGCAAGGGGTCAACCGGTCCTTTCCATGAGATCCGGTGTAAGGGGAACACCGGCCTCAACACGGAAATAACGCAAGGGGAGCGTTATTTCCGATTCGGTTAATCATTTACTTCAACTTTCCCTTGGAAATGCGGTGTCTATAACGCTATCTATAACCATTTTTGACCATATTTTCAATAGTTAGATCAAAATAATCCACTTAAATGCTGATATTTCGCCGTTTTGCCTGTTTTCGGGCAGTGCGTAATGATGCAACGGAGAAAGTCGCCGTTTCTCCTTCCGGTGTCCGGAAGGGCTGGCCTTCTTCCGGCCCAAACGCCACGCCGTAAATCACTTCGTATGTCGCAGGATAAACGCCCTGTGTGCGGAATTCGTCGTAGGCCTCGAGCGCCAGTGCAAACTTTTCTTTCCCGGTTAAACCTGGATTACGCCCGGTGGCGGCATTGCATGCCCCGGTAGCCTTGAGTTCGCGCATCAGGCCGATCACGTCCCGGTACTCGAGCGTCAGTTTTTCCATGTCCATCACCGGCTCCGCAAATCCTGTCTGCACCATCAGATCACCAATTTCGTGCATGTCCGTAAAGGGGTGCACATGGGGCCCCTCGTCCACCCGCGACCATGCATTCCTCAATTCGCACAGGGTGTCGGGACCAAAAGTGGTGAACAGGAACATCCCCCCCGGCCTGAGCACGCGCCTCAGTCCCATGAACAAAGACGCCAGGTCGTTGGTCCACGCGATTGCGAGGTTGGAAAACACCACGTCCATGCTGTGGGCTGCGAGGGGTAAAGCATGCATGTCAGCGCATAAGCCAATGGGCATGGACACCGAATTGCTTCGTTGCCTGGTCAGCTTCAGCATGGCGCCGGACCAGTCCAGGGCAATGATGTCTGCTGCGGGATATTGCGCGTGTAACCGCTGGCTGGCATGGCCAGTCCCGCAACCCACATCCAGTATGCGAAGCGGCGATTGTCGTACGTATTCCAACCGTTCCAGCAAACGGGATTCCACTTCCTGTTGCAGCGCTGCGTGGCGGTCATAAGCCGGTGCCGCACGGTCGAATGCCCGGCGTACCGCGTGAAGGTCCAGTGGCATAGCGATCACAGTACAAAGCGTGAATGTACTACCACGCGCGACCTTCTTGTCTGACTTTCGCAGAAGGCTGAATCATTAAAATGGCTCCAAAGAGATAAGGGCTGGAAAAACGGGGTTGGGCAGACCCGACCATGAATTATGTTGAGCACAGAAAATCCTGTCAACCAGGCTTGAGAAGGGTGTTTGACTTCCTGGGCTTAGGTATCCTTGGGTTTGACACCCTGGCAGACACCGTTCTGCCGTGGCGTTGCGTGGTTTGCGGAATGGCCTGTGGCCGGCCGGGAATTTGTGTGCCGTGTAAAAAGGGCTTGCCGTGGAATATTCGCGCCTGTACGTTATGCGGTCTGCCACTGAGCACAGATGTTGATTCGCACTGCGGTGCCTGCCTGCGCAAATCCCCGGTTTTTGACGCGGTAATGAGTCCTCTGCTATTCAAATTCCCGGTAAACCGGCTGGTGCACCAATTCAAGTTCAACCGCGACCTGGCAGCCGGCAGTGTATTCGGGTCAATACTGGCCGAATACCTGGCGGACTCGAAAGCACCTCGCCCCACCCTGCTTGTGCCGGTACCGATGCACCGTTTCAGGTTGATCAGCCGCTGCCTGAACCCCGCGTATGAACTGGCCCGGCAGCTTGGGCATCAGCTCGACATCCCGGTATCCGTACACGGGCTTCAGCGCCGTCGCCACACCCGGACCCAGACCGGGCTGGATGCCAAAAGCCGCAGGCGGAATCTCAAGGGTGCTTTCCGGTGGCGCGGCGTCGGGTTAAAGCACAAGCGAATCGCGCTGGTCGACGACGTGATGACTACCGGTTCGACGATGGCGGCGTGTACGCGGGAACTGAAACGTTGCGGTGCGCAAAATGTTGTTGCCTGGACGGTGGCCAGGGCGGTTCGCTGACGAAGTGGCTAGCCCGCATATTTCACCAAGGCGGACAACAGAATGGAAAATATTTCGTTAGGTCAGGAGAATAAGGGTGTTTGCGCTTATTTCTGGCCGTTACAGTTTGTCCTATCCGGTTTTGCACAGCATCTGGCTTCACATTTCGGCCGATCCTTCTCGAACCATAGCTACCGCTATGCTTCTTCGAAAGATCGACCAAACTGCTTCGCCAGCTACAGTGCAAACTCCGGATCCTTGATGAAATATGCGGGTTAGGGCCTGTCGGCGCTGACAGCGGGGTCGAGCAGCATTGACCTGACCTGGACCGACAATGATGGTTTCTTCTCATACAATTCTGGACTCAATGGTGGCGGCAGCCATACGCACGTGGTGTGTGAAACGGATACCGGCACGTGCTCAAATGAAACCACCACCAGCTTTTGAGAAAGCCCGGAGATAATGAAAAGGGCCGCCTCAGGGCGGCCCTTTTTTAGGCACTGGTATTGCGCAGGACCTGTAAAAATTCGGTAGGCTCCGGCCGGATTCGGTAATTGTCGGTCAGGTCGGAATAAAGGATGGTGCCGCGCGCATCGCAAATGATGACCGTTGGCAGGACCGTGTCCGAGGCATAACCCAACAATTGCATACCCATTGGCGTTCCCCAGGGCGCCAGGATCCCCAGTTGTTTTGCCGCCTTGTTATCCGGATCGCGCAGAAACTGCAGCGGAAGATCAAATTTTTTCACCAGCTTCTGGTGCTCAGACAAGGGCTGCGGGCTGATCAATACAACCGTGGCGCCGCTCGCCTCCAGTTCACGGTAATGCTGCGCAATTTCCTTGATTTGAGCGCTGCAGAACGGGCACCAATTACCGCGGTAAAACAACAGTACATGTGGGCTACCCCGGAAAACGGCGGAGTTGACGGCTGCTCCCGCGGTATTTTGCAGGCTGAATGCCGGCAGTTGCATACCTGGAGCCAGTAGCCTGGTTTCCCGGCCTTTGAAGCGGGAATACCAGCGCAGGTAAACAATCCAACCCAGCAACGCCAGGCCTGCCCAGATATGAATCATCCCGGCGGCGTCGCCGTGGCGCCATGACATGGCCATGGTGATGGCCAGGCCCAGGCCACTGATAATGCTGTAGCCCACCGGGTGGTGCTCCGTCCTGACCGGTTTGCAAATAAAGACCCATGCAAAAAAGGCCAGCGGTCCCGCGGCTGCCAACGCCATGCCCAGCCAGGACAGGATCGGGTCTATACCCCGAATTAGCTGGGTCAGGGCATAAGCCGATGCGCCCAGCAGGTAAGAAACGAAGCCGGAGATATAGAGTGACTTGAGAAAATTCATCATCAGCGTCAGGGTTTCCCTGCATCGTCATCGGATTGATTTTTCAAGGGGCGGTTCAAGGATTTGTGCCAGAACTCCGTTGCCCGTTGCTGGGCCAGCCTGAGCAGGCTACCGCGTGGGTATTGACCCGATTCATCGGCCGCGCCGGCCGGCATCCCCGTCAGCACTTCCAACGCTTCGTGTACGGTCGCCACGGCGTAGATGTTGAATTCACCATTGCGGCAGGCCTTTACGATGTCTTCGCGCAACATCAGGTCGCCCGCATTGGAACGGGGAATCAACACGCCCTGTTCACCGCTCAGGCCCTCGGCTTTGCAGATATCGTAAAAGCCCTCAATTTTTTCATTGACGCCGCCAATCGCCTGGATGTGTCCGTGCTGGTCGATCGCGCCGGTCATCGCGATGCCCTGGCGGATGGGCACACCGGTCAGGGCGCTCAAAAGACAGCAGATTTCAGCACCTGAGGCTGAATCGCCGTCTATGCCGCCGTAGCTCTGCTCAAAAGCTATCGAAGCGCTGAATGTCAGCGGGTGGTCGGTACGCAACAGGTGCCGCAGGAGGCCACCCAGAATATGGAATCCCTTGGTGTGGATGGAACCGGACATCGAGGCTGCGTCTTCGATATTGATGATTCCAGCCTGCCCGGCGCCGATGGTGGCGGTTAACCTGGCCGGGAATCCATAACTCAGGGGACCGGCACGAATAATGGCCAGGCCGTTGATCTGGCCGACTACGGAATCTTTCAGTGCGACCCAGATGGTGCCGTCGTTGATCAGTTCCTGGAAGCGTCGCGACGGCAGGCTGGCCCGGTACTTGGTCCGTTGCACCGTTTGCTCCACGTGCGCCCGCTCGACCATATCTGTATCGCCCCGGCGCGCAACGTAGGAAGCTTCGCGCACGATATCGGCAATTCTTCCGAAGCGGGCGGTGATCTTGCCCTTGCGGGCCGCGATCCGTGCTCCATGTTCCGCCAGTGCAGCGATGCCTCCGGCAGAGAAATCCAGCAGGTCTTCCTCGCGGCGCATCCTGGCCACCACCCCCGCATACTGGTTCACGCCGTGGTCGGAGCGCTCAATCTCAGAATCAAAATCCGCCAACACCTTGAACAGGTCGGAAAAGTCATGGTCTAGCTGGTCCAGTTGGTAATAGAGTCCGCCGCTGCCGACCAGGATGATGCGTAAGGAGATTTCAATGGGTTCGGGTTTGAGTGACTGGGTGGTCAACGGCCAGCCCAGTTCAGCCGGCACGATTTCCACGCAACCGGTGCGCAGGGCCCGCATCAACATGCGCCACGCGCCCGGTTCAGACAATACATCGTGGGCATCGAGTATCAGGAAACCGCCGTCCGCGTGGACCAGTGAACCGGCCCGGATGCTACGGTAATTGGTAACGGCCTGGCCGGCAGCGACAAAGTCGGGTTCCACCGTGCCCAGCAAATTGGCCACGGTCGGGGAATTCTCCGTGATCACCGGGCTCGCCGCAGAATTCTCATGCGTGCAAATGACATTGACCCCGTAAATATCCTGCGGGTCGGGAAGATTTGAACCGGGACCGGCTTGCAGGCGGTTCTCCACCGTGTCGTCGATCACCTCGCCAATAAAAGTCGCGACCGCGGGTACCGCAAACCGGGCCAGGATATCGCTGGTTAATTCCTGCAGGATGTCCCTGGACCGGGATTCAACAAAGTCCTGCAGGGTTTGAACGCCATCACGGTACGCCTGGCTGGCCTGTCCGGAGACTTCTCCGAGGCGTTTGCTGAATTGCCTGATGCTTTCTTCAATGCGGTTGTATTCGGCTTCTTCCATTTTGCCGGTCATCGCCATTTGCTTGAACTGCTCGGGCGAGACCGGTTCTCCGTCCAGCACCGGAAAGATGGCGGCCTGTGCCACCGGACCAGTCTGTAGCTGGACCAGCGTCAGGTCATTGGCACGTAATTCCTGCTCCAGCGGCTTGGTGATCGCTGTCACTTGTTGTTGGGTCTGCTCCTTGATGGCTTCCCTGCGTGCCTTGAGCGGCGGGCTGTCCAATGCCTCACCCAGGCGTGTGTGCACAAAATCGGCCACCTCTTTCATGGCGCGCCGGAAACGCGGGCCATCGCCGGCCGGAAGGGTGATCAGCCTGGGACGGTCAGGTTGATTGAAATTGTGCACGTAACAACGGTCCAGGCGCCGCCGGGCCTTTGGCTGCAACTCCTTCAGCATCGACGTCACCAGCGTCATCCGGCCGGTACCGGTCACGCCCCGCACATAGATATTCTGACCCGGCGCCTTGCAGTCCACGCCGAAGCGCATGGCTTCAATGGCTATGGGCTGGCCAACGATCCCTTCGGCCGGATCAACATCGGCAGTGGAGCGAAATGAAAGTTTACTTTCATCGACCCGCCACCGCAGGTCACCGGGGCGGAGCGCGCTGGAATGAGTCAATGGAATCTCCTGTTATTTGTCATTTGATGATAGCAACTTATGCTGTGCGCAAAACTCGCGGAAAAATCCGAGGGATTCCCCGGGTGTCTCCAGCATCGGCAGGTGCCCGACTTTGCTCTGCACCTGCACAGTAAGTTCCTGAATCACCGGCTCAAGGGCCGCAACGCCGGACACATCCACCACGCGGTCCATTGCGCCCCATTGCAGCAACACGGGAATTTTAATCGTCGCCGCAATCGATTCCAGCGGCGTTGAGTCCTTGAGCACTTGCATAAACATGCGGTCACCAATCTCACTTTGTTCTATCGCCTTTTTGGCATAGAACATCAGCAGGGGGTAGGGGATCCATGGCAACCGCCCGAACATGGGAACCACGACCCGCTGTTTGAACTCTTGCGGATTGGCGATGTGAATTGGGCTTTCCTGACCAAGATCAATGGCCTCCAGGGTCCTGCTTGGTTGGCTGTTGTGTACCCCCAGGGGCGCCAGCAGCCAAAGCGCTCGCAATTGTCCGGGGTAGCGGGCGGCATAGGCCGTGGCGATCCAGCCACCCATGGAACTGCCCACCACCACCTTTGGTCTGACCCCCAGTGTGCGCACAAAGGCATCGAGCCTCGTGACCTGGCTGTCGATGTCAAAGGCCAGGTCGTTGCCCGCATCGCTGCTGCCAAATCCGGGCAGATCAGGGGCGATGACGCGAAAGTGTTTTCCCAGTCCGCGTGCGATGCGCAGCCAGTTATCGGCATCGCCGCCAAAACCATGCAGCGCGATGAGCACCGGACCGGTACCGCCTTCCAGGTAGTGCCACCTGCGCCCGTCAATGTCGACCGATGCGCTCTTTAGCCCGGCCGCAAAGCGCCCGGCCGTCAACAGCCGTTGCGCCCAAAAAAGCGGCGCCACGAACCAACTGATGACAATCAACAGTACCGCGAGCAGCACAATGGCCATTACAGGCGCTTCCATGGGGCATTATGATAGTGCTTTCCGACACACAGGTGACCGACATGTCTCAACGGCTACTTGCCCTCATGCTGTGCTTTGTTCCGTTGGTCGCCAACGCCGATTGTGATTGCTTCCCGGAGGAGGTGTTGGCCGACAATATGTTTCCCAGTATCCGCTTTGAAACCAGCATGGGCGACATCATCGTCGAACTTAACCGCATGCGCGCGCCCGCAACGTCCAACAATTTTTTATCCTATGTGCTGGAAGGGAGTTACGACGGCACCATTTTTCATCGCGTGATGACCGATTTTGTGGTCCAGGGTGGCGGCTACGAGCCGGATTTCACCGAACGTAAACAGCATGAACCGGTGATCAATGAATCCGGTAACGGACTCGCCAATAATACCGGCACCATCGCTATGGCACGATTCTCCGATCCGCATTCCGCAACACGCCAGTTTTATTTCAACCTGGACAACAATAAGTCGCTCAACCCGGGCGCACGCAACTGGGGCTATACCGTGTTCGGCGATGTGCTGGAAGGCATGGACGTGCTACAGGCGATTTCCGTCGTTGAAACCGGCTACAGCGAAGGACTCGACGCCATGGACGTGCCGTTGGAGCCGGTGATGCTGATCAGCGTCAAGGTGATGGAATAGGCCCCTATGAAAAATCCTTCAGGACTGAAGCAATGGAGCATTGCCAGCGCATTGCTGCTGGCAGCCGTGCTCTCCGTGTTGCCGGTCATCGATGACCAGGCACAGGAAAATTACCAGTCCCTGTTTCAACGGGCCTTCGTTACCTTCGCCCTGGCAAGAACGCTCAACGGTGTGATCTCGGCAGTGCAGGGCACCGAACTGGCGATTACGCCTGCCGGTGTGGGCCTCACGCTGACGCCGGGTGAAATCCTGGATCCGATCAACGACCTGGTGGAACGCTTTTCCTGGATCATGCTGGGCGCGACCGTGTCTTTGGGTATCCAGGATATCCTGCTGGATGTCAGCGCCTGGTGGCTGATTAAGTTGCTGGTGGCGGTGTTGGCGATCTGGTTGCTGCTGGCCTATGTGGGTGGTTTACCTCCAAGAGACGGCAGCAGGCGTTTTTTGCTCAGGGTTTTCATGATCGCGCTGTTCCTCAGGTTTGCCGTGCCGCTGACCCTGATTGCCAACGATGCGCTCTACGATTTGTTTCTTGAAAACCGCTACACCGAGAGTACCCGGGTGGTCGGCGCGGCGGGTGCGGAGATCGAGTTGATCGGCCAATCACAACAAGCCGGGGAACGGGAACAGCGCGGGGAAACTGAACAAGGCAGCATGTACAGCCCCGGACTGTTTGAAAGCCTTGGAAATGTCATTGACAGCACCAGGCAGGCCTTAAACCTGGGCGACAAGGTGGCACGCATCAAGGCCCGGGCCGCAGAAATGATTGAGCACCTGATCCAGTTGTCGGTGGTTTTTATCCTTCAAACCGGGATATTGCCGATTGTTTTCCTTTGGATGTTCCTTCAGTTGGCGAAATGGGCTTTTCGGGTGCGAATATTCTAAGTAGTTGAAAGTGGGCGTTATTATCGTTCTCCGGCATTCCTTTTTTGGGGTTCTCTTCAAGCAGAGTGTTTTTCCTACAGATATAAAATTGACACTGATGTCAATATATGACATAAATGTCAATCAAAGGGGAGCACCATTGAGCACGTTAGAACCCCTGGTGGTTCGCACAGAAAAAGGGGAGTTTCTGTTGCAAGAACCCGGGGGGAGCCAGGGGGTTTGACGTGTCAAGGGGCAAAGTTCGGACTGATGAACAGTTCGGACTTTGTCTCGTTCGAGTGTTTTGAAAATTCTGGAAAGGGGATTTCTTAGAATATCAACAGGGATAAAAGGAATTCAAAATGTCTCTAAGCATGGAAGAAGGGCTACGCAAAGAGGCTGCCATACTTACCAGGGCGGTTGAAAACGTGTTTCGCAAGTTGATTCGCCTCCTGATCGGTCGAATGTCACTGACCAGGCTGCAGGAAATAATCCGGATTATTTTTGTTGAAGAGGCCACAGCAAAGCTGGAGTTGGAGGATTTGGGCGGAACGGTTTCACTTTCCCGTCTTGGCTTATTGACGGGTCTTGATACGCGAACGCTTAAAAAAATTCGTCGCACTGTTGCCGAAAAATCGTTACTGACCAAAGACGAAGAGCTTCTTGATGGATTCAATCCCTTATTGCGGGTTATTGATCTATGGATGAGCGATGAGCGATTTTTTGACTTTAATCGCTCCCGGCCAAAGGGCTTGAAAATTGATTCAGAGGCGGAATCAAACGGGTTTAGTGATTTGATCAAAGACTCGATGCCCGCCAGGGGTATAACGGTAAGAGCCTTTCTTCAAAGGCTAAAACAAAGTGGAATGGTCCACGAAGACACGGAAAACAATAAAATTGAATTACTGACAAAGGAACGTATATTTGTCAGTAAAGATGAGATGGAGATGATAGAGATAGGCATGGAGGCTACGTCAAATCTTCTCGGTACGATTACGCGCAATATTGGCAGCAGGCGAAATGCAGACTTGAATTTTTTCCAAAGAGGATTTTGGAACTATCAGTTTGACCGGGAGAAAATGCAAGAAATCAGAAAGATCATTCACTCATTTCTTTTGGAAACTGATAAAAAAGGGCGGGAATTGATTACCTCCCTGGCGGAGCCGGAAATGAACAAAGGTCAAGTTACGGCGGGTGTAGGAATGTTCTATTTCGAAAGAGATATCAGCAGCTGAAGCGCCGGCCGGTCCAGCAGGAGAGTATTCATACTTCCTGGCGCTATGCTGACAAGCGATGAAAGGCCTGTCGCTTTGTCGGCTGCTTGAACGAATAGCGAAGTTGGCCACCTGTCCTGGCCAAAGGGCCAACCAGATAATCCGAAGAGATTTTTTCAACCATCCCCAAGCTCCAACGAACTCCTCGTACAGTAGATAGAGAATAGAACAAAAGCTCACTGTTTCCTTAGACGGCATTGGTTGGCGACGCCCTAATGTACAATCTGCATGGACCGCAATGTCCAATGCACACCTCGCCGGTCGGAATCTGATGACTGAAATGAGTGATAGCAATGAACGATGAGAAACAGCGAAAACTTGCAGCCATTATGTTCACAGATCTGGTCGGGTTTTCCTTATTGATGAATGAAGATGAAGCCAGAGCAATAAGGCTGTTGGACCAACATGATCGGATCGTAGACGAGGTTATCAAGAAGTTTGACGGTAATTTGTTGAAGCGCATGGGTGATGCGGTATTTGTTGAATTCGGATCGGCATCGAGTGCCGTTAATTGCGCTGTTGATATCCAACAAAGATTACATCTCTATAACACGGATAAGGCCACTAAAGATCAGATCTGGGTGCGCATAGGCATACACGTTGGAGACGTAATGGTTCGTAAGGGTGATCTGTTTGGCGACGGTATCAACGTCGCTGCACGACTTGAACCTATCGCTGATCCTGGGGGTATCTGCATTTCACAGGCAGTGTATCACCTGATCAAGTCTCATATGGATGTTGAGCCCATCCTGATTGGAGAGGTCGAGTTAAAAAACATACTGGAAAAGCACACGGTTTACCGCATCCCTACAATGCTCGCGATCGAGCAGGAAGCCGCTAAAATTGGTCGTGAAGAGTTTGCAACGACCGAACGACCTGAACCGCTACAAAATAGCGTTTCTCAGGTGAATAATTTCCTCAGGATTAAAACAACTATCGCACCTATTGCTGTTTTGCTCCTCACTTTTGGTGGTTACTTCCTTTGGCAGCAAGATTCCGTCACCGTTTCTGTCGCGGGAACCTGGAAGTGTACTTTTACACAACGCTTAGTTGAGGGTGGATCATTTGTGGGATCTTCTGTACTGAAGTTTACTCCAGTGAACGACACGCTTTATTCGTACTCAATACATCTTACAATGTATGGAGGTCCGGCCAAAAATGTAGTTCATCTCATAGGTAAAGCTACTGGGCAAGCTACGCTCGAAAATGACGAGTTAACACTTCAAGCAAAGAACGGAGAAGTGAGAGTGAATGGCACACTTACCCAACGATGGATTGATGGCAGGCGAACCGAGTATCGGGACGGTCAGTGGGTAGAAAAGGACTCAGGACCGCCACTTGTGTTCCAGATCAAAAACGACGGCATGGTCAAAACTTCCGTCAATTTGAGCCCTAGTGTACTCAGTGAAGAGTATCGTTGTACTCCTTCCAATGGGGTTTAGCGGATAGATGTATCTTTGCGTTCAATCGGGCTCAACTAGCCTGTCCCAGGCCTTGCGTAAACCAAGCTGGGCTAGTTTTGCTTGGTTTCTATACGTTACCGAGCCTATATGTCCCGATGCCAAGGTCGTTGTTTCATTTCCAACACTGCTTCTTTTTGCTAAAGAATAGAATGTTGCATCGACCGGTTGAATCCACAGATATATGAATATGGCAAGGCAATTAACGGAATTCCTCAGCTGCGCAAGACCTTTGCCCTGAACGCGCTGGCCGGACTCGATAATGCGGCTTGCTTGCTTTATGCACAGGAGAGATGTTCAAGCCTCATTAGTTGCGATTTCCCTCAACGCTGTTCACGCCGGGCATTTTGGCCAGCGCTGAGTTCTTAAGGGAGCAATTGGCTGCCTAGTTCGATCCGGCCGCTGTGCGAAATGTATTTAGGGAACCTCTGATTTATTCTGGGCGAAGTAGATTGTGATTCAAAATGTCCAGATTCAAGGCGCGAATCGCAGGTAATAGCTGGCTATTGACAAGATTTGCAACGCAGAAGGTGGACATTTTGGACGCAAGATACGAGTTCA
>SMUY01282837.1_pt1 | contig 16394 bp, 14 predicted proteins | sample 2456441 | NCBI WGS metagenome assembly SMUY01 (sample SAMN11095931, study PRJNA526329) | marine sediment metagenome | biome: Marine sediment; feature: Surficial sediment; material: Deep marine sediment; isolation source: Hadal surficial sediment | place: Pacific Ocean | collected 2014-11 | depth...
GGTTTTGTAGCTGCAGCTTTGATTACGTCTCTAACGCTTATTCCTAATTTGTCACATAAAATAGCCAATTCATTTACCAGTGAAATATTTACCAATCTAAAGGCATTTTCATAAGACTTTACAACTTCGGCAATTCTTGGGGAATCAACTCGAAGGAGATGAGCTTTATTTACATTTTTATAAATAATTTCTGCAATTTTAAAAGTCGTGTCATCTGAACAATAAATTATTCTTGGAATATTCTCAAGATGCCATTTTTTGTTTTGTGGATCAATTCTTTCTGGGCAAAAGCTAAATCCATAATCTTGTCCAACACTATAACCCTTTGATTGTACAATTTTTTCCATTTCATCTGTGGTTCCACTTCCAACACTACTTTCAAGAATAATAATATCTCCAGCTTTTGAAGTTTCAAGAAAGTTTTCTATAGCCTCTTTTACGAATTTGTTTGAAGGAATATTTTCATCAGGTATTGGAGTATGGACGGATATTATTCCTATTTTAGGTTCTTCAGATTTTATCGGAGAGGTTACTAATTCAAGATTCGTGTTTTTAAGACAATTAATGAATTCATTTTTTAGATGAAGTTCAGAATCCATGAGGTCATTTTTTTTCAGCCTTTCAATTCGTTGTGGATTGATATCAATTCCTCTAACTTTGAATCCACTAGAAGCTAATCTTACAGCTAGCGGAAATCCTACATAACCCAAACCAAAAATCTCAATCAAACATGATTTAGAGTTTATGGAATCTAGTGTTTTCTCTAACATATTACTTAGAAGGAGAGTCAGCTTTGGTCTATTTGTATTTTGGTAGGAGATATAAGTTAAAATTTTGAAATTTTTAGAGTGTTTCCTAACTTCCAATCAATTTTTTGTAGAGTTCTAATTCCTTTTCTTCCATTTTATCTCCACTAATTTTTTTTATAGTTAGTAAGGATTTTTCCTTTAATTTTTTCTTATATTCTGAATCTGTTAAAATCCGATTAAATGCCATTCTAAAACTTGAAGGATTATTATCCACAAAATAAACGGCATCATCTATTATTTCGGAATAATTTTTAGAGTGTCTAGACATTACAACAGGAAGACCACAAGCCATCGCTTCTAGAACCGGCATTGGAATACCACCTAAATTTTCCATTACTTGTGCATAAATATCACAAGAAACATAATATTGACTAAGTTCATCATTGGAGACTCTTTTAATGATTTTTACTTTATCTGAAACTTTTAATGCATCTATCATTTGGTTTAATGAATTAAAATTTGGACCATCTCCAATAATTAACAAATTAGCATCTAAATCTTTGATGGACTTTATTAGGTAATGATGATTTTTTTGCTCAATTAATCTACCCACAGATATTATTGTAGGTCTTTTTGATTCAAACTTTTTATTAGTAATTTCTGTAAATTTTTTTAAATTTATTTTATTGTATATAATATGGATATTTTTAGCACCCATTTTTTTTGCATAAGGAATAATAAATTCATACACACAAATTATTGCGTCAGCATTTTTCATAACAAACGATTCGAGTTTTTTTGATGCATATTTAGATTTGAGATATCCAAAAAAATTTCTCTTCTTAAGAAGATCTCTTTTTTCTTCATAATTTGTATGGAGTGATACAACTAAAGGAATTTTAAATTTTTTTGAAGCTTTCACCGCTAACCAACCTTGTACTAATGGGTTAAAAGACCTGATTAAATCTGGGTTTATTTCTTCGACAAGAGTATTCACCTTAGTTTCAAATTTTCGGAAATTGGAAAGATTTGCTTTTCCTAAAATATGGATTATTAGTTCAGCATTTCCTGCTAAGCTCTTGACTTTTTCAGGTTCAATTTCTTTATCAAATAATGATAAAACATGAATCTCATTAAAAAAATTGTATGGATTAAAGTAACCCTCCTTAATCTCTCCTTTCTCATAATATGAAAGTAAAGAATCATTTGCAAATACGCATAATTTCATATTTTTCTTCTATTCCTTAATTGCTTCTATGTAAAAAGAAACACTATTTCGTTTTACTCCCTTATCATTTTTTATCAATGATTGAATTACTTCATCCCGATCTTTGATTTTTGCCAAAAGTTTAGGTATGATATTTGCAAAATTCAATTTTCTATATTTTAAGCTAAGACGTGGAAATGTGTTGAAAAAATATAATATGTAATTTTTAAAATGATTTTCAAATGCTTTTTTAATCTCATAATAATCAAACATATAAGATTGATAATACAAATTATTTGGAGTAACTAAATAGAGCTTCCCTTGATTATTCAATACTCTATAGATTTCTGACAAAGTCTTCTCAACAGTAGGATATTTTTTTATACCACCAACTACAGCAGCATTTTTTTTCTGTAAATCATAGTTTTTTGCATATTGTAAAACGCTTGATGAAATCACACAATCAAAGCAATTGTCTTTAAAAGGAATATTTGCCATATCACCTGTAATAGGATTTATTTTTTGATTCACTTTGGTAATACATTTTTTTAAATCATCAAACGAATGATCCAAATTATATCTAAAATTATTATCATCTAATTCTCCTGAAATTATTCCAATTCCTCCTCCCAAATCAAGAATTTTTTTGTTAGAAATTTTTTTAATTTTTGATATTAAATAAAATCTGACATCAGCGTCATCACCCCACCAAGTTTTTGGGTCATATGAAATAATTCTTGATTTAATAGCTTCAACTTCGTTTGGCATAACTTAGTTACCAATTAATTGAGCAGTAATTTCTGTAAAGTTTAGTTCACTATAATATTCACTAAAATAAATTCTATCCTCTAACAAATCATAATCACCATTGAAATAGTGATTAAAGACAATTCTGAATGAATTTACTGGTGTAATTGAATCATAAAGCAATGAATTTCCATCATCTGGCAAATAATATGCATTTAATATTTTCAATTTACGTAACATGTTTTCAGTTTTATCTTCTGATTCAAGTGAAGTCCCAACATCAGATTGAATGATTATGATTGGTTTTGTCTTAGATGTGTCAAGGATATCATCTACTATTTCAATAAGCTTACTTTCGAGAAATTTAACTTGATTTAGATATCCTATCTTATGTTCAGATTCTGAGATACCAATAAGTGGAGGGGGATTTTTAATTTCTTCCCCGGCAGGCCCAAATCTAAAAGGTGAATGTGGTAATAGAAAATGAGCAAAAACAAAGAAAGGCTCATCAATTTTTTTACTCATAGAAGATAATTCTGTAAAAACACAGTTAGTCCTTTCATTAGAATAATAGTCATTATACTTTACATAAAAGGGATTTAGGATGGTTTCTCTTATCACCATTATAAATAATTGAGATTCTAAAAAGGGGTTTTTTTCACACAAATTAATATCTGCCAACTCAATCTGACCTGTAAGACCATCATTTGAAGCAAAACTAATGATTTTATATCCACGTTGTTTTAGTTTTGACATTACCTCATTTTCATCTACCAATTCATAGATATTTCGAAAATTTCTTGAATCTACTCCAATTTCCTCTGCTAGATAATTGATATATTTCATGTTCAATGACGAACTTAACGACATGAATCCATGACGATAATTGCTGTTGCCATTTTGTACAACATAAAATCCTTTTTCATTTAATTGATTAATGAAATGGCGGTTATCGTAATTATATACTGAATTTAAAACTGAAGAGTGAGCATATGCATCCAAAATAATGTAATAGATATTAGGAGAATCATTTATGGCAGAATCTAAAATATTACTATCATCAGTTATATCAAAACTCAATCCTATAGTAAACATGGGAACCGCAATCAAAATAATCGAAAATATGTTTATTGCTACAGTAGTTTTTGTAAAGTTTTTTTTTATTTTTAAAATAAAAAATGTTCCTATACTGAATAGAATCACGAAAACTCCAATTAAGTATGAATGCTTAATGTAGAATTCATCTATCTCTATATTATCTAGATAACCATGAATCATACTATAAGAAAAAAAGAATATCAATCCCCAAGAAATAATAATTCCCGCTTTCATACTGTTATTTAGAATTTTTCGTAATGATATCCAGAAGAGAAAAATAGGTGTGATTATAATTACTAAAGAAAATAGTAACTCCTCGCTTTTTAGGAAATCTAAATTATTAGAAAAAAGAGATAATCCAGGAAAAATACCCAAAAGAAAAGGGTGAATAACTATGGATTTTATTGATAACTTCATTTTCAAAATTTTTTATGAACCCGTTAATTTAGTAAATATCCGTTCTGCTGCTTTACCATCATTATAGTAATTATGTAATTGAATGAATCTTTTTCGTCCCTCTCTTAACTCATTATTGTATTCGCCTTTTTTTAGAATCGCATAGATTGTTTCTTCCAATTTACCATAATCATCTCCTACAAATATTGCTGCCCCATCCTCATGGTACTTGTTTTGTCCTTCAAAACTCACATTCTGAAAATTAACCGTAACTACAGGTTTATCTAATAATATTGCCTCAAATCCAATAGTAGAATATTCTGTTATGAAAAGATCACAAGCCGGTAGTAATTCTTCTAGTTTCATATCATAGGTGATTATGAATTTATTATTTTTGCAGTTTGTTATAATTTTTTTAATTCCATCCTCAATAATCTCTCTAGAACTTGATTTGTACCTTGGATGAATTTTAAAAACAATTTCTAATTCATTTGTATTACAAAACCTAATCAAATTAGATATCCATTCTTCATCATTATCTTTCCAGCTGCTCATCCCAACAACAACTAATTGTTTTTTTTGTGAAATACCAAAATCTTTTTCCAAAATATTTCTAGCTTGGGTTTTATCTAATTTATTGAAATAATCATATTTAGGATCTCCAGTAATTAACAATCTATCTTTACTGTAACCAATCTTATGAAGAGAATTAAGATGGAATTCACCATAAATTAGAATATAGTCGGAATGAAACCACTCTGAAAAAATGGGATCAGGTTCGTAGGTTCCCTGAGCTAAAGTAAAACTAGGAATTTTTATTTTTCTTGCCGATTCAATCGCTAAATTTTCTAACATCTCTCCATCAGCAGCAGCAATGATGGACTTTAGTGATCTCATTTTTTTTATTACATGTTCACAAATCATTGTTACAGCATATGATCTATATGCCATTGATTCAAGATCCGATGCTCGATGGTAAGTCTTTTCGATATTTTGTAAAATTTTTTCGTTAATTTTTTTTCCAATATCAGAAATTCGAATCTCTTCCGATAGTAAATTAACTTCTTCAAATAAATTTACAAAAGGAATTCTTTCATTTGAAAGAAGTATCCCTGTAGTTAAATCACTTGTAACAATTTGATATGGTATTCTATTTTCCTTCAATTTTTTCAAAACTGGTAACCATGGTCGAAGAAATAGATCTAATCTAGTAGTTGTAATAAATAAAACACACTCGGAATGATATTCTTCAGGTCTATGAAGAATTTTCTTATCAATATTACTTAGTATTCCTTTTGTTTGATCTTTATTTAATCTAAAATATTTGATTCTTAACTGTCTTAACCCAAGAGAAATTACACCTAAAGCAAAGGAACTAAGTATGCTGATTTTCTTGAATGGTCTTTCATCTTCAAACCTTCTTTTGATGAAATTTTTTGCTCTTAAAACTGAGAATTTATTTTGATAGACTACAAATTTTTTAGTATCTTCAGGTAGTTCGTATTCTAACTTATTTTCTGTTAAATATCCCAATTTTGATTTTGAATCATAACCTATCTCCTTGGCTAATTTTATAATACCATGATAAACTGGAAAATATCCATCTAGAATTATCAAAATATTCTCTTTTTTTTCTAAAACTTTCGCAAATCTTGATAAATAAAAAAGTTGACGATAAAGAGTATACTCAAAACCCACAAATGCCTTAATTCCATTAAATGTAAATTCATCAAAAATTTGTCTGTACCTTTCACGTATTTCCTTAGCATATTCATAAATTTCTTTACCCGTTTGTCCGTATTTCGAAATTTCTTCATTAATATTTAGTACCTCTTTTCCAAGATTACTCAGGATTTGTCGAACTTCGTCACTATTTGTATAAATCATAGATGTTGGTTGAATACTGATTAATTGTTTAACAGCATTTTTGAATTTTGTTCCACTACTATTAAAAAAAATTAATTCACAATTCATCATGAAGATCTTAAAAAGTCATATTAAAGAACATTATGAATAACAAAAAATAATTTTTCTCATAATATAATTTAGTAGTTTATCCATAAGTTCTATAAATTAAACAATCAATTAATATTATAATTTTTTTAGAATTATGAGTATGCCACTTTTCAAAAGTGATTTTAAAAAGAGAAACAAAATTCGGAGTACTATTAGAAATTTCTTCTTACATCATCCCTCAATTAACCCCTATGCCAATGAATATGGTGGAATACATAGGATTCTAACAGCGCCATTAAGAAAATTACCTGATTTCTTAATTATTGGGGCAGGAAAATGTGGTACTTCTTCCTTGTATTATTACATGATTCAACATGAAAAAATATTGTCGGATAGACAAAAAGAGTTGAATTTTTTTGATTTTAATTATGAGAAAAGTTTGAATTGGTACAAATCACAATTCCCTTTAAAATTTCATAAATTTCATTTTTTAACAGGAGAAGCAACACCATATTATTTCTATCATCCCTTAGTTCCATCAAGAGTCAAAAAATCACTCCCAAATGTCAAAATGATAATTCTTCTAAGAAATCCAACCGATAGGGCATATTCTCACTATCAGCATTCAGTAAAAAGAGGATATGAAACTCTTTCTTTTGAGGATGCTATAGAAAAAGAAGAAGAAAGACTCAGTAGTGGAGATTTTAATGACTTGAATCATGGAGCATTTTCATACTTGTCAGAGGGTCTTTATTTTATTCAACTAAAAAGATGGTTATCATTTTTTCCTCTAAAACAATTTTTGATAATTAAGACAGAGGATTTACTAGTAAAAAGAGGGGCTACTCTTAATAAAATATTTAATTTTTTAGAATTATCATCTTTTGAAATAGAACGAAAGACGGAAATGAATGTAGGAAAATATAAGCCCATGAAGATAGAAACAAGGAAAAAATTGAATGAATATTTTAAACCATTTAATGAGGAATTGATTGAGTTTTTAGGTATGGATTTTGACTTAGGTAAATAGATTTGGTTGATGAATGGAAAATCCCACTGTATAAGATCTTCACAGACGAAGATGATTTGAACTTAATTACAAAAATAATAAAACGTGGAAACCAATGGGCAATAGGACCAGAAATAGAAGAATTTGAAAAATTAATCAAAGATTATGTTGGAACCGATTATTGTGTAACCCTCAATTCAGGTACCTCATCATTGCATGCTACTCTATTAGCTTATGGTATTTCAAAGGGTGATAAAATAATCGTACCGTCTTTTTCTTTTATTGCAACTGCTAATTGTGTATTGTATGTTGACGGTATTCCTACTTTTGCTGACATTGAAGAATCAACCTTTGGATTAGATCCAAAATCTATTTTAGATTCTATTGATGAACAAACTAAAGCAATTATTCCCATGGATTATGGCGGAATGAGTTGTGATATTATTCAAATAAAAAAAATTGCTCATGAACACAATTTGATATTAATTGAGGATGCTGCAGAATCCCTAGGCTCATCTATTAAAGAAAACAAGGTTGGTTCTCTTGCGGATTCTGCAATTTTCAGTTTCTGTGGAAATAAGGTTCTAACTACCGGTGAAGGTGGAGCCATTGTGACTAATTCCAGAGAAGTCTATGAAAAAACAAAAATTATTCGTTCACATGGTAGAGTTGAAAAAACTTCTTATTTCAACGATCCAAAAACTTCGGAATATATTGATATTGGATATAATTGGAGAATGTCTTCTATTACAGCTTCATTAGGAATTTCTCAAATACAAAAACTAGATAAAATTATTGACATGAGAAAAAAAAATGCACAATATATCTCATCAAGAATTTCAAGACACATAGAAATTATGGTACCAAAACCACCCTCTGGTTACGACCATATCTATCAAATGTATACAATCAGACTCCCAAACAAAAAAATTCGTGACGAACTACAAAAACATCTTACCAACAAGAAAATTTTTTCTAAGGTGTATTTCCAACCAATTCACAATACAAAATATTATAAAACTAAATTTTCAAAATCTTATAGTTCGTTGGATGTAACGGAAAAAATATCAAATCAAGTTTTAACACTTCCTCTTTATCCGAATATGACCAAAGAAGAGAAGGATTATTTGATTGAATCCATTGATGAATTTTTTGAAAATAGATAATTATATTCTTTAAGTCTAGGATTGAATTCTAGGTTTAATTATCCACATATCGGCCTTTTCTTTACTTCTTTTGAGTTCATCTTTTGTTATTAGAATCTCAGATAGTTTTTCTCCAGGTCTTGTACCAATGATTTTTTGTTTTTTAGAAATTTTTGTTGCTAAATTCTTTATATCATAGGCTTTCATTTTTGGGACAAAAATCTCGCCTTCATTGATTAATGGAATACATTTTAGAATAAAATCCACAGCTTCATCTACATGAAAAAAATACCTATTCATTTTTTCATGTGTAATAGAAAGAGGTTTTCCCTTTTTTAGTTCCTCTTGCCAAACCTCAAAAACATTTCCTCTTGATTCAATAACATTTCCAAATCTTGCAGATGCAAACTTTGTAGTTGGATGTATGTGGATTCCAGCCCAAGTAACAAGACGTTCGGCCATTAATTTTGTTGTACCATACATGGTAGTTGAATCTGCAGCTTTGTCAGTACTAATATTCAAAAATTTCTTTGGACTAGTTTTCATTGCCATTTTTATCATATTAATCGTTCCATTAATATTCACATCAACTGCTTCTATTGGATTAAATTCAGAAATTTCTATATTTTTAATAGCAGCTAAATGGATTATCAAATCCACTTTATTTCCTGCCATCTCGATTCTATCTATATCTAAAATATTTCCTAGTAACAATCGAAGTCTCGTATCCTTGAGAGTCCTATTTAGCTTGAAGAGAGCATTCTCATCTATATCAAGAACCCTTAAGGATTTTATGGGATATTCTAATAATTTTTTGCTAAGAACAGAACCAACACTTCCTGCTCCACCTGTGACTAAAATGGTCTTTCCCTTCAGCTCTCTTATTACATTCAATTTTGTAGAGGATTTTTTTTGGGATTTTTTCACTTTTTTTGCAGTTTTCAAATTATAGCCTTTATTCATGACTGTTTATTTATTAATTTATAATAATTATCATGGCTTATCTTGTAGGATAAAGAAATTTACATCAATTACTAATATTCATCTATTCATCCTAAAAACTGTTGAAAATTTTAGTTATCGGTTGGTGGATTTAATAAATTTGCTAATACTGTATTATTTTATTTTTTATTATTGACTCTGCAATTTTAAATTCAAATTCAGTATCAATCATCCATCCAAATTCAGGAGGAATTTCAAAAGGTAAAACTTTTGGCATATACACCTTTCTATATTTCAAAAATTGATTTACATTTAAAACAAGTAATCCATTTAACTGGTAAACTATTGGAGCATCTTGCCTTTTAAAAATCGGTTTTTTGGTTTTTTTACTAAATTTTAGAAATCCCCTCGAATTTTTTTCCATCATGTTAAAATATGGATTATGATGTTGCTTGTAGACACTACATACTGCATCACATTTTTTCTTTCTAAATAATTTGATAGCACCACTAATATCTGAATTTCTAATAAAAGGAACTGTACAGTCTCGGTTAACTAAAATATCGAATTTATATCCCAGTGAAAAAAGTTCCTTAATTACATGAAAAATTACATCGTCCATACTGGTTTGATCTTTAGCTAATTTTTTTGGTCTCATAAATGGTACCTCAGCACCATAATTTTTAGCAATTTTTGCAATCTGAGAATTTTCTGTAGAAACTACAACATGACTAAAAATTTTTGATTTTAAGGCTGATTCAATACTGTGTGCTATTAGTGGTTTTCCCCCAAGTTTTCTAATGTTTTTGTGGGGGACACCCTTTGATCCTCCTCTAGCTGCAATCAAACAAACAGGTTTCATCTTAATCACACGTACAAAACCAATATGAACTATTTTTGAATTTTTTCCGACATTTTTATCTGCTTAACCAATTCCTCAAGATTAGAATAATCAAAACTTACTATATTATCGATAAAATCTTTGTTTTTATCAGAAGTAATGTGAATTTCAATGATTTTTGCACCTAAATTAGCTGCAGTTAAGGGGGCAATTTTTTGTGGACAATGATTTGAATACCCATCAAAATCCACTAATTTTGAGAAATCAAGATCTTCCATACTACAGGGATATTTAGGAACGCAATAGAGCCATTTAATCTGTTTATTGTCATAAAATTTACACATTTTAGGACTTTGGAAAGCGCTTACAAATACTTCTTTACCAGTTTTTATAATCTTTTCAAATAACTCTGTAGATTCATTTTTTAATAATGGCCGTCCATCAATTTCTCTTATCTTGAATCTACTTACATAATGATTCAAAAAGTCAACTGCCTCAGTATACATTGGGGTGCAAAACCACTCAATTCCAATTTCTCTTGCTAGACTATCTATTTTTTCTATGTTGACAGGAGAAATAGATGATTTCAATAGACGTACACTCAAAGGATGATTTCCAATTGTTTCTTTGTTGAATGCTTGAAATTTTACAGCATCACAACCTGCACTTTTTGATTTTTCCATCATCTCTTTTACAAGCTCAAAATCCCCTTCCCAATTAACCCCTAATTCAGCAACGACAATAGTCATATAATATCAATTTTTCCTATGTTTAATTACATTTTAATGAAAATTGGTAGACAAATATTAGGAATAATAAAACATAAAAACTTGATATAATTCCTAATGGAGTTGATTTTGAATGAAATATTGTAAAAAATGTTTAATGCCCGATACTAGACCTGGCATAAAATTTGATGAGCATGGAATTTGTTTTGCTTGCATTCATTTTGAAGAACAAAAGAAAACCGATTGGGAAAAACGTTGGAAAGAATTAGAAAAATTATGTGAAAAGTATAGAGGGAAGAATGGAAATGGTTACGATTGCGCAATAGCGGTTTCAGGAGGTAAAGACTCACATTTTCAAACATACATTATGAAAGAAAAATTGAATATGAATCCAGTTCTTTTTACGGTAGGAAATCTAGATTGGACCGAAACTGGAAGAAAAAATTTAGAGAATTTATCTGATTCCTTTGGATGTGATATTATTCAATTTCAACCAAATCGTAAAATTGCACGGAAAATGATTAAAAAAGCTTTTGAAAGGATTGGTTCTCCTACATGGTATATTGATTCTCTTATCTATGCATTTCCGATTAGAATGGCCATGCAGTTAGGAGTAAAGCTTGTTGTTTACGGTGAAGATGTAAGCTATACTTATGGAGGAAAATATGACGAAGAGACTCCATCTGCTTTAAAGCAATCCCAAAATGATGTAGTCAAACCGATTTGGGATGATTGGTTAGAAGATGGGGAGATCACAGAAAAAGATTTAGATGCAGCAAAACAGCCAGATTTCAAAAAAATTCAAGACCGTGAATTAGAACCTATCTATTTGAGTTATTTTGTACCTTGGAATTCTGTACATAACTATGAAGTTGCAAAACGGCATGGCTTTAGGCATTTAGGACATGAACATGAAAGAGAGGGCTCTATTGATAATTATGACCAAATAGATTCTTTATCATATATGCTTAATCCATACTTGAAATACCTAAAGTTTGGTCATTCTGTAGCGACTGATAATGCATCTAGATGGATTAGATATGGGGACAAATCACGAAATGAATTGATTCCTATTGTAGAAGAAATTGATAAAAAGTTGGACCAAGGGACTATAGATAAATTCTGTGAGTTTTTGAGGATTTCACATAAAGAATTTTGGAAAATTATGGATAAATGGTACAATCATGATTTATTCGAACAAGATGATCATGGAGTTTGGCATCCAAAGTTTAAGGTAGGAACTGATTTTAATTTATGAAAAATAATTGCTTTACCTATGTTTTTTAAGTTCGGAATATATGCATAAAAGAAAAGTTTCAGTAACAACAGGCACTAGAGCAGAGTATGGAATACTACTTCCACTTCTTAGAAGAATCTTAAAAAGTAAGAAACTTGAACTCTCTTTAATCGTAACTGGTTCACATTTATCAAAAAATCATGGAATGACTATCAACGAAATTAAAAAAGATGGCTTCAAAAATTTTCACACAATAAAACTTTCTCCAAAAAATGACTCCACTTATGAAATCACTTTGGCCTTAGGTAATGGAATATCAAAATTCTCAAAATTTTTTAAAAAAATAAATCCAGATATTAACATTGTATTGGGAGATAGAGATGAAATGCTAGCATCTTCCATAGCAGCTTATCATATGAATATTCCAAATGTGCATATACATGGAGGAGATATTTCCGGTGGTATTGATGAGTATACTCGTCATGCTATAACAAAAATTTCTAATATACATTTTCCAGCAACAAAAACAAGTGAAACAAGAATTTTACAAATGGGAGAAAACCCAAAATACGTCTTTCTTACCGGTTCTCCTAGTTTAGATGATTTAGATACAACTTCTTTCGAAAAAAAATCTTTTGAACAAAAATATAAAATAAAAATTAACAGTGACACAATAATACTAATTCAGCATCCAGTTACTACTGAAATAAATCAAACAAAAAAACAAATTCAAAATACTTTAAAAGCAATTGGTGATGTCGCTCATTCTACTATTGCTATTGCGCCAAATTCAGATGCTAGTCATAAGATAATATTTAAAGAAATGAAAAAATTTACAAAAAAATACAATTTCTTTAAAATGTATACTTCTTTTCCAAGGTCTGATTATCTTTGCCTGTTAAGGTACTGCGGTGCTCTAGTCGGCAATTCAAGTAGTGGAATTATTGAAGCAAGTTATTTCAATATACCTGTAATCAATATTGGAAATCGTCAAAAAAGAAGGGAAAGAAATGAAAACGTAATTGATGTAGATAACAATCCTAAAAAAATCAAACTTGCAATTTTGAAATCTCTTGGCAAAAAGTCTAAAAAACGTAAATATAGAAATGTTTATGGCTCTGGAAAGGCTTCACAGAAAATTGTAAAAATCCTGGAAAATATTTCTCTTGATAAAGAATTACTTAAAAAACAATATGTGATATTAAATGACTGACCAAAAAAAGTGGAAAAAGCCTGAAATTAAACACGGTAAATTTACCAAATATAATTACATAGTACAATATCCTAAGGGTCTAAAATTAGGAAAAAACTTTGACATTGGAACATTTACTTACATTAATGCTCAATATGGAGTAGAAATCGGTGATAATGTTCAAATCGGTTCTCATTGTTCAATTTATTCAAATTCAACGATAGATGAGAAAAAGGGCTTAATCATTCTCAAAAAAAATTGTAGGATAGGTACTCATAGTACAATAATGCCTAATGTTACAATAGGTGAAAATTCTATAATTGCAGCATATTCATTTGTAAATAAAAAAATCCCAAAAAATCAGGTTTGGGCTGGAATTCCTGCAAAATTCATGCGTTCATTAAAATAAATTATTTTTAACCCAAATTTGGTTTCAAATGTATTCATAAATTATTATTTGAACTTTTTTTTATAATTTATTAAGATAAAAAAATCTTTGAAATATGATATGAATGAACAATATAATGTAACTACTTCAACATATGAAAAAAAATATGATTCAGGATATGGTCTACAATATCCAGATGGTCATATTATAAGAATCCACAAGCATATTCTTGAATACGAGCTTCATCTTAATGGGGGAACCATTTTAGATTTTGGATGTGGAACTGGTACTCATTTAAAATATTTTTTGGAAAATGGCTACATTCCTTATGGTTGTGACATTAGTAAAACAGCTATCAATTTTTGTAAGAAAAGAATGAGTAGATATGAAAAAAATTTTCATGTAACGCCAAATCTTCCCAAACTTAAAGACTACTTTACACAAAAATTTGATGTAATATTATCTAATCAAGTATTATATTATTTGAATGACCAAGATATTAAAAATTTAATTTCTCAATTTCATGAAATGTTAAACATCGGCGGTGTATTTATTGCTACTATGATGTTGCCTTCCAATACCTACTTTAAACAGGTAGTATCTAAAGAAGATGATTTATGTAAAGTGGTATTAAATGGAAGACTACATGAAACATCTTATATCAATTTTAAAACCAATGAAGAAACATTGAATCTTTTTAATAAATTTTCAAAATTACATTTAGGATTTTATGGTTCTACAATCAGAGAAGATGATGGTCCTACTGATCATTGTATTTTTATTGGTAGAAAAGAATAGGCATTACTTTCTCAATATGATCAAAATAAATTAATTAAAAAAAATTGGTAGACAAATTTTAGGAAGAATAAAACAAAAAATTGAATAAATATCAAAAAAATACATAGCTCACTTTTTATCTTATCGATTCTTGCAACAAATCAACATTGAATGAAATTAGAGTAACTTATTCAGGCTTAATCGCTTTTTCAGTATCTATTTTAAGTTCTGTCACAGGTTTGATTTTTGTAATAATAGTGACCAGGAGATTGGAAGCCGATGAATTTGGACTCTGGACACTTATTGGAAGCATGGTTGGTTATGTAGTAATAGCCTCACCAATAATCTCTTTTTGGTGTACACGACAAGTATCACGAGGTGAGCAGGTAGGAAAAACGGCCATCTTTACTGGGGGGATCTTTTCTATTTGTGGTTTTGTAATTTATTCAATAATAATTATTTTTGTAGCAGCATCACTAGAAGCAAGTCTAACAGTTCTATTTCTATCAGCACTTCTGATACCATTTAGTTACCTTAACAACATCATTAATTCTATTTCAATGGGATTCAAACCCCAAGTAACATCCTATGGGATTGCAATTTTCGAAATATCTAAACTACCTCTAGGCTTTATTCTTGTTTACACATTTGATTTGGGTATTTCTGGAGCTCTATTAACTCTGATTTTAGCCAATGGGATGAAAATGCTTGTTCTAGCATTATATACACGGGAAAAATTGTTTGGTGAAATTAAACGTGAGGTAATGAAATTTTGGTTTCGTATGTCTTGGCTTACACTTTATCAAAACGTAGGAAGCTTCATACGAACCTTAGATGTCATGATATTTTCTCTACTAACAGGTTCTTTGTTAGGTTTAGCGTTTTGGGGAGCTTCAATAACAATAGGTAATTTAGTGCTTCATTCACAAAAATTGTATCAGGGATTGTATCCTAAAATGCTTTCATCAGCAAAAAAAGAATTTGTCATAATTTCTTTTACTAGAACTCTATATTTTGCAATACCAATTTTTTGTGCCACATTGATTCTAGCAAAACCAGGTCTGCATATATTAAATCCTCAATTCGTTGCTGCATCTACAGTTGTATACTTTACTGCAGCCTTTGCATTTGTAAATATAATTAATGCATTTTTCTTTAGTGTACTCAGAGGATATGAAAAAATAGATATTTCAAAAAACACATCCTTTAAACAATATGTTAAGAGCAAGCTTTTTCTTATTCCAACTTTAAGTATTATTTATTCAGTTTCTTACATTTCAGTTTTAACATTTTTCTTTATCTATCTTGTAACACCGTCAACTAGTGATATAGAAATAATTACTGTATGGTCATTTATTTTATTTGTATTGTTGATTCCATTTATGATATATAGTGGAATCCTTGTTAAGAAAAACTATCAAATTAATTTTAATTTTAAACCAATAACAAAGTACGCTGGCATTGCTTTATTATCTTCAGTAATGATATTTTATATTTTAGAAAATTATATTATTTATTATGAAAGCATCTATGATTTCCTTCCCCAAGTGTTTCTAATTTTAATTATAGGGGCAATATTTTATTTTGGAATAACATATGCTATAGATAACTCGACAAGAAAATTATTCAACTCTATTATTAATGAGATTAGAAAAAATTGATTTTACTTAGTAAGTATTATGATTTACATATACTTGCCCAGCACTATCAAGAACTTGGTTAAAGATGTCGAATTGAAGTTGTAATATATCATGTCAAATTGCTATGCTATGCCTAGAGTCGGCGTAAATCTACGTTTAGTATTTCATCTAAACTGATTTTTCTTTTATTCTAACTCTTTGTAGATCGTGAGAAGTTCATTGGTGATTTTTTCTAAATTATAATTTTTATGAACAAAATTAGAACCTTCATAATTTAAAGTTGGTTTTTAAGAAATTCAATTTTTTCTTCAGACCCTTTGGAAAGATTATCATAAATAGTTA
>SMUY01309064.1_pt1 | contig 16387 bp, 10 predicted proteins | sample 2456441 | NCBI WGS metagenome assembly SMUY01 (sample SAMN11095931, study PRJNA526329) | marine sediment metagenome | biome: Marine sediment; feature: Surficial sediment; material: Deep marine sediment; isolation source: Hadal surficial sediment | place: Pacific Ocean | collected 2014-11 | depth...
TGTTGTCTTCTTTATATTCCACTCTAAACCAATAATCACTCGAAGGTAATGGATTGCCATTATATGTACCATCCCATCCTTCACCAATTGGACTTATCTGTTTTAAGAGTTTTCCAAACCGGTCAAATATATAAATTTTTGCGGTAGGGTCACTTGTGCCTATACCAATGATGTTCCATGTGTCGTGATACCCATCCTGGTTAGGTGTAACAAATCTTGGATAGTCTATCACTATTACTTCTATCATTACACTACCACAACCGTTTACATCCTTTATGGTTATTATATGAATGCCCGGTAGAACATTTACAAATAAATCGCTCTCTTGAAAAGGCCCGTCATCCAACTGGAATACATAGGTGCCTAAGCCCTCTACACTTACGTGGATCACATGGGTGTCTATAGTGGTTATTGTAATCCCCTGTGGGCCTGTATGGATCACCTCATTGATGCCAAAGGCACCACTAACTACTGCTGCACTATAGATAAAAGGAGGAGAGGATACCGTTACCGTTGTGGTAGCTGTCGAACTACAACGGGTATCTATTTCAGTAACCGTTACCGTATATACACCGCCCTGTGTCGCTGTGATAAATGGAAGGGTCTCTCCAGGGATTACAACTCCGTCAATTTCCCATACAAAAGTATACACCCCGGGATCTAAACCAGTATCTATCAATGGAGGTGAGGTCTCCCCTTCTTCCGACGGGAGAGGATCACCATTCTCATCAACACATAGTCTATATTCATCCTCTATATCAATATTAGGCAATTCTTCTACTTTTAAAATTACCTCGACTATATCATGACACTTTTTATCATCACTAACGGTATTATCTGTATTGGTAACACGGGCATAAATAATCTGTGGGTTAATCACATTTGTATAAGGACTTGAAATCGGATTTGTATTATCCATAGCGTTTTCAATACTCTCGTGGTATGTAATAATAAATATTGTAGGATCCTGGGTACCCAGAATCTCGCCCGCTATATCTATTCCATTGATATTAGAATCAAAATTTAATAAATCAAACTCAGCAAAACCATCATTTGGATCTGTGTTATCACATATAGCATAGGGAGCTGATGGAGTCGTTGCGTTTACTCCTTCCTGTACAATTAATATAAAAGATTGAGTTGCTATATAACATTCCGTATCCAAATTAAAAATCCCTACATAAATGGTTCTTTCGGTTGTATCATAAAAATAAGGTGTAGCCGAAGATATTGATATCATAGTTACAGGATATGCATCAGCTTCTGCCTGGGATTCAAAATATACTACATCGAAAATCAAAGGATCTTGACCGTTTAATATCTCTGCATCCTTAGTATCAAAAATAATACTACTGGTTCCAATAAAAGGCAATTGACAATTGATCACATCTTCTATAACTACAGAATCATCCGGTAATGGGTTTACAATTAATTCTAATTGTATAATTGTATAACAACCCGTTCCGTTTAAAGGCGGTGCCGGGTCATACTCCACACGTACCCATACAACATCATTATGAGCCACCTGGTTAGTGTAGGGGCTCACTAATGCGTCTAATAAACTGCCTAACTCTGCCAATTCCTGTGTTTCATAATATCTAATAATAATACCTGTCTCATTTCCCGTGATCTCTGCATCCTTATCTTCAAGAGTAAACTCTGCAAAACCATTTCTATTATCTCCATCATTATCATCATCACAAACCTCTAAGGGTGTTGGGAGCACCGGTGTTGGATTAGGAAGTACAGTAAGGGTAAGCAATGTACGTTCCTCACAGCCCTCTACATTAAATACACTTACAAAAAGTGTCTGAGGGGTTGTTATGTTTTGATAGGCAGTATCGGGATTAATAGCCATACTTATACCTGCATTCTGATCATTTAAACTTTCAAAATAATAGACAGACAAGCTTATATCTCCAAGTGTGATATCTTCATTATTCAAGGCTAAATTAAAGGTAGATATCCCGTCTGTGCCTGTACTGCCATTTATCATATCATCGCATAATTCATCCATAAAGGGACCCGAACCAATAATTGGTAGATCAACCACTATAAGATCAAAATTAAAAATATTAAAACATATTGTATTGATGTTTTCTATTCGCACCCAAATTGTCTGTCCTGTGCTCGGAAAACTAATTGGATTTAAAATTTCGTTTATTGGTATTTCGGCTTCAAGTTCAGATAAATAATAAAAAACTGTATAATCTGAAAGGGGTGGAATTTGAGAACCAATAACAAAGGGAGTATTAAGTGTCAAATCAAAAAATTCTTGCCCATCGCCATTTTCATCACACTTAATTAAATCTCCAAAACCTTCTAAAGGTTCTACGGGGATTAAATTAACGATTAATTGTATCTCTATTACTGTAAAACAGCCTGTTGTAATGCTTTCAACTCGTGCCCATATAAAATCTATAAAAGGATCGTCGTTAAAATAAGGGGTGGGTAATACCGCTAAAGGGTCTCCTTCTATGGCTAATATTTCTTTGCCGTAATATCTTACAATTAAATCGGGATCGCCACCAGTAATATCGTCATCATAATCGGATAAAATGAAAAAATAAAAACCATCGTTATCATCATCGCATACCTCAATGGTTATAGGTGATACTAATGGGTTGGGAGGAACTATCAATTCAAACTCTCCTCTTAACTCACAGAGATCTGAGTTAACAACTGTTACATATATGGTTTGTGGAGAAGAAGTGTTAGCATATGTATCTATTGGGTCTATAATAGGAAATCCATTATTTTGAGCTGTCAGGGTTTCATAATAATATACCAAGAAGTTATTATTGCCTATTAGAATCACTTTGTATTCCTCTAAATTAAAAATCGAAATCCCATCTGTAGTACTTCCACTTTCTATATCATCACATATTATTATTGGGGGAGGGGGGTCTACAATAAATATTGGCGATATCGAAACTACAATTTCAAATTCGTTATTATTTTCGTCTGTTTCACTAACCACACCAACTCCTGTACCATCATCATCAACTACAACTTTTAAAATAAAAGTGCCGGGAATAACTGGAGGAATAATGATGTTAATCGTACCTGGCTCATTTCCACCTATAGGAATATCAGCTACAGTCTGGCTTTGACCAACCAAAACATTATCAGCATAAAAAGCAATAGGGGTATTAGCAGGAAGAATATCTGTACTATTTACATTATAAACAGTATAGACTATATCAATGTCGGTATTTCCACAGACAATAACTATATCTTCAACCTGTATAGTAGCATCGGGTAATTCAGAATTAATAACAGTAATCACATTATTAACAATAACAAGATCTTGTCCAGAGGTAAGACCTATATCAATGCTTGTATCTCCTGTATTAATAACATTTTCAACATTATAAAAATCTAAATCCATATTAAATAGTTGACTCGACCCGGTAAAACTATTAGTACCGTTAAATGCGTTATCTGCGGGATTTAAGGGTGGGTTACTCATAATAATCCCGTTTACCGTTAAAGTTTCATTAACTGCTATATTTTTATCTCCTTCCCAAGCTAAAAACCCAATTTTAGCTAAATCAGGGCTTGCAACTTCTATATTTTCAAGAACAAAATCCAAGACTGGATTAACAGCCCAAACGGCTTCAAAACCGTCAAATACCCCTATTTGATTTTGTGATAAAGTAGCTTCTTGATAAATAACAAGAATTGACCATCCTCCATAATTGGTAGCACTGCCACAATAAGCAGGGATTACAGTTGTAAGGTCTAGATCAGAAAGTGTATAGGTGCCATTTCCCTGGTTAAACACTATTGCCGTAACATCGGCGTAAGCCGAAAAATAGTTTCGCCCAGTGAAATTACCAGCAAAAGTTCTTTCTGCAACAATATTATTTCCGTTAAGCTTAACATTAAAATCACCTGTTCCAGACCCTGACCAATAAAGTAAGGCTGCAACTAAGGTCTGTGTGGGCTGTAAATTGAATTCGGCACTACTTTGAGTTAATATATCACAAGCTCCACCTCCACCATTTTCCTCAATGTTTAGTGTGTTTCCAAAAGCAGTATAATCGTATCGTCCATTAAATTGCTGAAACAACTCAATTTGTTGCGCAAAATTCTTATTAGAGAACAATGAACATACCAATAACAAAAAAAATAAAGGGATATTTATTTTCATAGCTAAATAGGTTATTTTCTTCGAAATTTAAGGATTTTTTATGAAAAGACCTATTTCGGTATTGAAAAATAGCAAAGTCCAATTTTTATAGCATTAAATGAATATGTACCTTTGCACATCGTATTTTTTTTAAAATACACATTATAATTTCGTATGGATTTAGAAAAACAACTTAAAGCTATTGAAGCATTAGGCAATGATCATGTAGGTACATCTGCCAATACTCCTTTACGTCCTGATGCCTTTGAACTCAGTGATATTGAGAAAATAGCAATTATTAAAAAAGATGTAGAAAACATAATGCACACCCTTGGTCTGGATTTAACTGATGACAGTCTTATGGGGACACCTTCTAGGGTTGCAAAAATGTATGTAGAAGAAATATTTAGTGGCTTGCATCCAGATAATAAACCAAATGCTTCTACTTTCAAAAATAAATATAAATACGGTGAGATGCTTGTAGAGAAAAACATATCCCTCTATTCTACTTGTGAGCACCATTTGCTTCCCATTGTAGGAAAAGCTCATATCGCTTATATCTCCAGCGGAACAGTAGTCGGTCTTTCAAAAATGAATCGTATTGTAGATTATTTTGCCAAACGCCCTCAGGTTCAGGAACGCCTTACTATGCAAATTGTCAATGAATTACAAAAAGTTTTAAACACTAAGGATGTAGCTTGTGTAATTGATGCAAAACATTTGTGTGTAAATTCTAGAGGTATCCGCGATATTGACAGCAGTACATTAACCAGTGAATTTAGAGGCAAGTTTAAAAACTCTGAAATTCGCAGAGAATTTTTAGATTACATTAAACTAAACACAGAGTTTTAATTTCAAACGCGTTTAATGAAACTTTACAAACAGCAGGAACTTTATATTTACAATTCCCTTACTAAAACCAAAGAATTATTTAAACCAATTAACGAAGACACAGTGGGAATGTATGTATGTGGACCTACGGTTTATAGCAATGTACATTTAGGAAATTGCCGTACTTTTTTGTCTTTCGATTTGATTTTTAGGTATTTAAAACATTTAGGGTATAAAGTTCGCTATGTACGTAATATAACCGATGCCGGTCATCTTGAAAATGATGGTGAAAGTGGCGAAGATCCAATTCTAAAAAAGGCCCGACTAGAACAGTTAGAACCTATGGAAATTGTACAAAAATACACGGTAAATTTTCATACTACTATGGCTAGTTTTAACGCCTTAACTCCCAGTATAGAACCTACAGCTACTGGACATATTATAGAACAAATTGGAATTATTGAAACCATTATTTCTGAAGGCTATGCATACGAAGTAAACGGGTCGGTCTATTTTGATGTTCATAAATTTAATGAAGATTATACCTACGGAAAACTTAGCGGACGACAACTAGATGAAATGATTACCAATACGCGTGAACTTTCTGCACAATCTGATAAGAAAAATCCTCAGGATTTTGCCCTTTGGAAAAAAGCTGAAACCCAGCATATTATGCGTTGGCCCTCGCCCTGGAGTGTTGGTTTTCCGGGCTGGCACTTAGAATGTACAGCAATGAGTACTAAGTATTTGGGAGAGCAGTTTGATATCCACGGCGGTGGTATGGATTTAAAATTTCCACATCACGAATGTGAAATTGCACAAGCCGAAGCATCAACAAAAAAATCTCCTGTTAACTATTGGATGCATACGAATATGTTAACTCTTAATGGGAAAAAAATGGCAAAATCAACCGGAAATAACATATTACCACAAGAAATTTTTTCGGGAGATAATACTATTTTAAGCAAACCCTTTTCTGCAACCATTACTAAATTCTTTATGTACCAAGCTCACTACCGAAGTATATTAGATTTTTCGAATGATGCATTACTGGCTTCTGAAAAAGGATTTAATCGACTTTTGGATGCTTATCGAATCTTAAAAAACATTAAAGCATCAAGCACAAGTGATTTTAACGTAACTGAATGGCGACAATCTTGTTACGATGCTATGAACGATGACTTTAACAGTCCCATACTTATTGCAAAATTGTTCGATGTTGTTAAAATAATTAATTCAATAAAAGAAGGGAAAATTACTATTGATAAAAGTGATCTAAATCTACTTCAAAAAACATTGCACGATTTTATTTTTGACGTATTGGGATTAGAGGATACTGTTACAACTAAAACAAATGATGGTGCCAAGTTAACAAAAGCCATTGAACTATTGATCGAATTAAGAAATCTGGCACGTGATAATAAAGATTTTGAAATGAGCGATAAGATTAGAGATCAATTATTAGAGGCTGGCATACAGCTTAATGATGGAAAAGAAGGGACCACTTTTTCATTGAATTGACAACTACGATCTTTTCACAGTGTTATTGAACATATTAAATTTTGTATACCGGGATGAGTTATATAGGCGTTTTAATATAAAATAGTTAGATTGAAAAGAATTCTCACATATCCCTTTGTAATTCTAATTAGAGGTTACCAGATACTGTTATCACCCATTTTTCCCTCAACTTGTAGATATCATCCTACTTGTTCTCAATATTCAATTGAAGCCTTACGAACTCATGGACTATTTAAAGGAGGCTGGCTTGCTCTTAAAAGAATATCTAACTGTCATCCCTGGGGGGGGTCCGGTCATGATCCTATTCCTAAAGAAAAAAGTTAATTTTTATTTAATCCCATTTTGCTTTTTTATATTTACGCTTCGTTTAAAATAAATTAATATGCATTTTTTAAGTTTTACATGGAACCCTTCTGAAGGTATTGATCTCGGATTCTTTACAATACGTTATTATAGTTTAATGTTTGTAGTAGCTTTTACATTGGGATGGTTTATTACGAAAAGAATTTTTAAAAATGAAGGGCAAACACCCGATAAAATGGACAGCCTTTTTATTTACGTGGTCATTGGCACCTTGATTGGAGCAAGATTGGGGCATGTTATTTTTTATCAATCTGAATTATTTTCACAAGACCCTCTTTCTATATTACTCCCCTTTAAAACTGTACCAGAATTTGAATTTACCGGTTTCCAAGGTTTAGCTAGTCATGGAGCAGCAATAGGGATAATCATTGCTATGTACTTATATAGTAAAAAATTAATAAAGAAACCACTACTTTGGGTTTTGGATCGTATTGTAATAGCTGTGGCCTGTGGTGCTATCTTTGTGCGTATTGGTAATTTTATTAATTCTGAAATAATTGGTAAAGCAACAAACAGTGATTATGGAGTAATCTTTCAACAACTGGGTGAAGATTTTCCTCGTCATCCTGCACAGTTATATGAATCTGCCGGTTATGTATTCGTATTTTTAATACTTTATTATATCTACTGGAAAACCAATAAAAGTAAACAAATGGGTTACCTTCTTGGAGCTTTTTTAATACTGTTATGGACCGTGCGATTTTTTGTAGAATTTGTAAAAGAAGCTCAGGTAGATGAACGAGCTGATTGGGTACTTAACACCGGACAGTGGTTAAGTATTCCTTTTATTTTGGCTGGAATTTATTTAATGGTACGATCTTCAAAAAAGCTGGTAACCTTATGAAGCGAATAATTTTTTATTTTGCCTTTATTGTCACAATAGTCATTGGGACTGGTCTTTTCTATTCAAGTTGCACAGAAACTCAAAAAAAAAATAAAGTACTTACTAAAGAAATTAAATTTACAAAAGAGGGTGAAATTACTCTTAAAAAAAGGGTATCAGATTCTATTTTAGCAGAATTAGATTTAGAAATCGCTGAGACAGATTATGAGACCCAAACCGGGTTAATGTACCGTCATTCTATGGATAATAAACAGGCAATGCTCTTTATTTTTAAAGAAGAAGAACCGCGTTCATTTTATATGAAAAATACTGAGTTTGCTCTAGATATTATTTTTATAAATAGTAAAAAAGAAATTGTGAGTATTCAACAAAACGCTAAACCGTTTGATAAAACTTCACTTTCATCTAATGCTCCAGCAATGTATGTATTAGAAATTAATGCAGGGCTTTCCGATACCTGGGGTCTTGAAATAGGAGATGTTCTTGAATGGAAAGTATATTAATTAAAAAACCCATTTTCTAAGAAAATGGGTTTTATATTCTTCCGATGAAAAGAAGGATTTACGAATACTCTTCTACTTTAATTTTATCTTTTAAATCAATTCCTTTTTTCTTAACTGTATCGTACATGACCGGAGTAGCTATGAACAATGATGAATATGTGCCTACTACTACACCAACCATCAATGCAAAGATTAGTCCACGGATTGATTCTGCACCAAAAATAAATATTGATGATAATACGATTAGGGTTGTAAGTGAAGTATTTAATGTACGACTCAACGTACTGTTTAAAGCTGTATCAATAACTTTGTTCATCTTCCAGGTGGAATGATCATTAAAGTACTCACGTATTCGGTCAAAAACAACCACGGTATCATTTAATGAATAACCAATTACGGTTAGTATGGCCGCAATAAAAGATTGCCCTATCTCCATATCAAATGGCATAATCTTGTAGGTTAACGAAAAGATCCCTAATACAATAAGCACATCGTGGAATACGGCAATTACAGCACCTAAACTAAATTGCCATCTTCTAAATCGTAAAAGAAGGTATAAGAAAACAACAACCAAAGATCCTAATACAGCCCAAAATGAGGATTTTTTAATATCATCTGCAATGGTAGGACTTACTTTATAATATTCCATTCTACCAGCCACTTTATTTTCATCATCAAATTTAAACTCTTCATATGTCATTCCAGAAGGAAGGTGGGATCTTACTCCTTCAAAAAGCATTTTTTCTATTTCTTCATCTGCTTCTGAACTAATATCATTTACTTTATATTTTGTGGTAATCTTTAATTGGTTGTCACCTCCATAGGTTTTAACTTCGGCACTTCCATATACTTTAATTAGATCATCTTGTATTTCAGAAGAATTCACATCTTTATCAAAACGAACTGTATAGGTACGACCTCCAACAAAATCAATACCTTGGTTAAGTCCTACTGTAAATAAAGAACCTAAACTAACAGCTATTAATAACCCCGAAAGTACATACGCGAATTTACGTTTTTTCAAAAAATTTATCTTAGTGTGTCTAAGTATATTCTTAGTAATTAAAGTAGAACATGGTAATGGTTTACCATTTCTTGTATAACTATCGATAAATAATCTAGTAATAAAGATTGCCGTAAATAACGATGTAGCAATACCAATTAATAAAGTGGTAGCGAATCCTTGTATGGGTCCGGTACCAAATATTAATAATATAAATCCTGTAAGTCCGGTTGTAATATTGGCATCCAGAATAGAGGATAGTGCATTTCTAAAACCATCATTAATAGCATCTTTTTGTGATTTACCTTTGGCAAGTTCTTCTTTTATTCGTTCAAAAATAAGTACGTTGGCATCGACTGACATCCCTATGGTTAATATAATACCTGCAATACCTGGTAATGTTAATACCGCGCCAAGTCCTGCTAATATTCCAAAAATAAAAATAATGTTAACAACAAGTGCAACATCTGCAAAAAGACCTGCCCTACCGTAGTAAAAAAACATCCACAATAACACGAAACCAAATGCTAAAAGAAATGAAAATATTCCGCTGTCAATTGCTTCTTGGCCTAAAGTGGGACCCACTACTTCTCCTTCTATTATCTCGGCTGAAGCCGGTAATTTTCCTGCACGAAGTACGTTTGCTAAATCTTGACCCTCGACAATACTAAATTCTCCAGAGATTTGGCTTCTTCCCCCTTTAATAGCTCCAGTAGTTACACCAGGAGCAGAGTAAACAATATCATCAAGTACAATGGCAATCTGTCTTTGATTGCTATAGGCATTGCCTGTCATTTGCTCCCATATCTTAGCACCACGACCATTCATTTGCATATCGACTACTACTCTACCTAATTGATCATATGATTGTGATGCATCTACCACAACACCCCCCGATAAAGGTGGAATATTATCTCGGTTTGATTTAATTGCGTATAAAGAGGTTACATCTTCACCAATTATTTTATCATAAACCGGAAGACCCCAAAGAAATTTTGTAAATCGTTGATCATTTACAAGTAAGGAACGTACTTGTGGCATACGCAAATAACTATTAATAATTGCTGTGTCTTTTAAGGCAAAATTTCCTAATATAGGTCCACCTTGATAACCAAGAGAAATTATTTTGGAATAAATAGGATCTTCTTGAACTAAAGAAGTTAATGAATCACTTATTTCTTCACCTCCTAATAATTCATCTATAATACTTTCTTCTGTTTTAGTTGTATCGGTAACCTCTTCTTCCGGAGTTTTATCTTTAATAAGCTCTTTTAATTTGTTATTTGCAAGTTGTAAGAAACTTGCCATTTCATCATACTTGTAAACATCCCAAAATTCCAGTTGAGCAGTACTTTGCAATAATTTCCTTACCCGATCTACATCCTTAGCACCTGGTAATTCTACTAAGATACGAGCAGATTTCCCTAAGCGTTGAATGTTTGGTTGTGTAACTCCAAATTTATCGATACGTTTTCTTAGTACTTCAAAAGCTGCAGTAATAGATTCATCTATCTTTCTTTCGATTACAGGTCTTACTTCCTCATTTGTCATTTGTGCATTTATGTAATCTTCTAAATTTTTATTGAAGAAAATATCTGGAGATGCTAATGTATTTTCACCTGGAAGATCCTCAAAAGCTTGAAAAAAGGATTCAAGGTAGGTCTCTTGGGCATCTTTTTGAATTTCTGAAGCATTTGCTAAAGCCTGATTAAATGCTGCATCCTTAGAATTGTTAGACAATCCTTTTAAAATATCCTTCACAGAAACCTGAAGAATTACGCTAATCCCTCCTTTTAAGTCCAGACCTTTGTTTAGCTCTTTCCCCTTTGCATTTTTATAATGAATCCCTAAAAAGACAGGAATAGTAGCAATTGAATCGAGATATTCAGTTTCTGCTAAATCTCTTTTTTTAGGTTCGTTTTCAGAATATTTTGCATTTGCAAACGCCTTTGCTTCACCTTCTACCTTGTTTGAAATATATGTAAATGATAATTGATATAAACTTACCAATCCAAACAATATGGCAAATACTTTAATAAGTCCTCTATTTTGCATTCTATGGGTATTTAATCACTTTTTTAAAACGTGCAAATATAGCTTTTCAAAAAGGAAATGACAATTATTTTTTCTGAAAAACGTGGACAAATAAAGACCGTCCTAAGCGGTCTTTAATTCAATTAGAAGAATCTAAATTAAAATTCTAATAAACCATTAGTTTTACTAACGCCTTCAGCACTTCTGTTTATATGTTCTTTTTCTGAATCGGTTAAATCGATTTCTACAATTTTTTCAATTCCGTTTTTACCTAATATGACAGGCACACCTATGCAGATATCATTTAACCCATATTCACCCTCTAAAAAGGTAGAACAAGGAAACATTTTTTTCTGATCACAGGCTATGGATTGAACCATTCCCGATACAGCAGCACCGGGAGCATACCATGCAGACGTGCCCAGTAATTTTGTTAACGTAGCACCCCCCACTTTGGTATCTTCCATGACTTGTTCTAAACGTTCCCGGGAGATAAATTTAGTAACTGCCACACTGTTGCGAGTAGCCGTACGAATTAGAGGAACCATTCCTTTATCGCTATGACCACCAATCACCAAACCATCTACATCGCTTATTGGAGCACCTAAAGCTTCGGCTAAACGATATTTAAAACGAGCACTATCTAGTGCACCCCCCATACCAATAATTTTGTTTTTTGAAAGGGTAGTGGTTTTATGAACTAAATACGTCATGGTATCCATAGGATTACTTACCACAATCATAATAGTACTTGGAGAGTACTCTATTAAACTCGAAGAAACATTTTTTACAATCCCTGCATTGATCCCTATTAATTCTTCACGGGTCATTCCGGGTTTTCGGGGAATTCCACTTGTAATTACTACAATATCACTATCAGAAGTTTTTGAATAATCGCTGGTTGTTCCAACAATTTTAGTATCAAAACCATTTAGGGAAGCCGTTTGCATCAAATCCATAGCTTTACCTTCAGCATAGCCTTCTTTAATATCTAACAATACCACTTCACTGGCAAAATTTTTAAGAGCAATATACTCGGCACAACTCGCACCTACTGCGCCTGCTCCGACAACTGTAATTTTCATTTTTCAAATATATTTTCTATTGTTTTTGTTTATTACTGAAATACAAAAATACGATATGAAACCACTAAAAAACATAAAGCCCGAACAAAAATCGGGCTTATTAATAATCTAAGTTAATCTATGCATCTATATTTGCGTACACAGCATTTCTTTCAATGAACTCTCTCCGTGGGGGTACTTCATCTCCCATAAGCATTGAGAAAACTCTATCTGCTTCGGTTCCATTGTCGATTACTATTTGACGTAACGTTCTTTGTGAAGGTTTCATGGTAGTGTCCCAAAGCTGATCAGCATTCATTTCACCTAGACCTTTATAACGTTGTATTTTACAACCTTCTCCAAATTTTTTAACTATATCGTCTCGTTCCTTATCACTCCATGCATATTCTTTCTTAGCTCCTTTTTTCACCAAATATAATGGAGGTGTAGCTATAAATACATGACCTGCTTCTATAAGATCTTTCATATACCTAAAAAAGAAAGTCAATATTAGGGTGGAAATGTGACTTCCATCTACATCTGCATCACACATAATCACGATTTTATGATATCTTAATTTCTCCATATTAAGTGCCTTGCTATCTTCTTCAGTTCCAATGGATACTCCAAGTGCAGTGAAAATATTACGTATCTCCTCGTTTTCAAAAACCTTATGTTGCATAGCTTTCTCTACATTAAGAATTTTACCTCTAAGTGGTAAAATTGCTTGAAAGGTTCTATCACGACCTTGTTTTGCAGTACCCCCGGCCGAATCTCCCTCTACAAGGAATAGTTCACATTTTTCAGGATCTTGTTCAGAGCAATCTGAAAGTTTCCCTGGAAGTCCTCCCAGACTCATCACGGTTTTACGTTGTACCATTTCACGAGCCTTACGTGCTGCATGTCTTGCTTGAGCAGCAAGAATTACCTTTTGTACAATTATTTTAGCCTCGCTGGGATGTTCTTCCAAATAATTTTCTAACATTTCTGAAACAGCTTGACTAACAGCCGAGTTCACTTCTCTATTTCCAAGTTTGGTTTTGGTTTGACCTTCAAATTGGGGCTCTGCTACTTTTACAGAAATGATAGCCGTAAGTCCTTCACGAAAATCATCCCCAGCAATATCAAACTTTAGTTTATCCAATATCCCAGAGGCATCTGCATACTTTTTAAGTGTGTTTGTCAAGCCTCGTCTAAATCCTGATAAATGGGTCCCTCCTTCGTGAGTATTGATATTATTTACATAAGAGTGTAGATTTTCATTATAAGATGTATTATATATCATGGCTACTTCAACAGGTATGTCATTTTTTTCACCGTCCATATAAATCACATCAGCTATAATAGATTCACGTGTACCATCTAAAAAGCGTATAAATTCTTTTAATCCTTCTGTACTATAGAAAGTATCAGATACAAATTCTCCATTATCCTCTTTATTTCGCTTATCTATTATTGAAATAGTTATCCCTTTATTAAGAAAAGACAATTCCCGAAGCCTACTTGAAAGTGTATCGTAATTGTATTCCAATGTTATATTAAAAATCTTATAATCGGGTTTAAAAGTAATTATTGTACCTCGAAAATCTGTTTTACCTACGGGTTTTACCGGATATAATGTTTGACCCCTTTCATATTCTTGTTCCCAGATTTTCCCATCGCGATGAATGCTGGCTTTTAAACTTTCAGAAAGTGCATTTACTACCGAAACCCCTACCCCGTGTAATCCACCCGATATTTTATAAGAATCCTTATCAAATTTACCCCCGGCACCAATTTTGGTCATAACCACCTCTAAAGCAGAAACACCTTCTTTTTTATGAAGGTCAACAGGGATACCTCTACCGTTATCTTTTACCGAAATAGAGTTATCTTCGTGTATACAAACATCAATTGTATCACAATAGCCTACCATAGCTTCATCTATAGAATTATCAATTACTTCATACACCAAATGGTGTAACCCACGTGACCCCACATCACCAATGTACATGGAAGGGCGCTTGCGCACATGTTCCATTCCCTCAAGAGCCTGAATGCTATCGGCACCATATGTTTCTTTTTTCTGTTCTTTGCTCATATATTTTTATTAGTTTTTCTAAATTTTTTCGCAATAAACAAATATAACAAAACCCCCAATAAATAATAGGGTTTCGGACTTTTTTAGCGATGAAGTTATCAACAAATTATTGTAGAAAAACAGCTTCGAAAAGTATTAAAAAATAAAAGAAATATTTTATGTTAAGTAACAAATATATACACGACCAATTATCTAACTTTATATCAAATAATTTTTAACATTATTTTTTTAAAATTTAATATTCAAAAAGGTATTTTTAACATTCTAAAAACAATCAATATGAAAAAGTTTTCAATTATTACGAGTATAGTTTTTGCATTTACTATGCTTATAACCAATAATACTAATGCACAAAAATTTAGTGATCTTGATGTAAGCCCTTTGGATATTGCATCTTACCCAAGTAATTACAAAAATTCCGACAAGCAAATAAAGATCATCTATAGCAGACCACAACTAAAAGGCAGATCTTTAAGTAAACTTACCCCAAATGGTAAAGTATGGAGAACCGGAGCAAATGAAGCTGCCGAACTTGTTCTTTATAAAGATTTTAAACTTGGTGACACTACTCTTAAGGCTGGAACTTATACACTTGCTACAATCCCAGGAGATGAAGAGTGGACGATTATTATTAATTCAGATCTTAATACTTGGGGTGCCTATTTTTACAATGAAGCTAACGATGTTGCAAGAATTACTGTTCCTGTTACATCTAGTGACGAAACACTTGAAGCATTTTCAATAGCTTTTGAAAAAGCAGAAAACGGAGTTAATATGCATTTGGGATGGGGAAATGTAAGGGTAAAAGTTCCTTTTAATAACTAAACTTTTATTTCATTAATAATTATAAAACATCTTGATTTCTCAAGATGTTTTTTTTTACGGAATATTTAAATACTTATGAGTCTGTAAGGATACTTTCCATTTTGGATTTTGCATAACAAAATCTACGATCTGAGGTATCATCTTTTCTCTATTGCTCCACTCGGGTTGAAGATACAGAATACAATCGGTATTTACTTTGGAAGCTTGTTCTTCAGCAAATCGAAAATCATCTTTATTGTGTACTATTACCTTAAGTTCATTAGCAACTTTATAAAATTCATTTTTTGGTAGTTTTATTTTTTTTGGGGAGAGACATATCCAATCCCATGTGCCTGTTAAATGATATGCTCCAGAAGTTTCAATATGTATTTGCATCCCTTTTTTCTTAAGGGAGGCAGTTAAGGGTCCCATATCCCAGGTAAGGGGTTCTCCTCCAGTTATAACCACTGTCTTAGAATATTTTGATGCATTTTCAACGATAGTTTCAGTCTTCGTAGGCGGGTATAAATCTGCATTCCAGCTTTCTTTTTCATCACACCAATGACATCCCACATCACAACCTCCAATTCGAATAAAATAAGCTGCAGTTCCCCTGTGATAACCCTCACCCTGAATGGTATAAAACTCTTCCATTAACGGAAGCAATTCTCCCTTAGCTATCAATTCCTTAATTTCTTCTTGCATAGAAACACAAAGGTAATTATTTAAAGATTCAATAATTATATCTCTACCAGATTTTGTATATAAATATTAAATTGTTCCTCGACAATTACTATTTTTAACAAAAATAAATTTGATGGTAGATAAACTGGTTTTAATGACTTCGTCAATGAGGGAAATAAAACCAATGAAGATTCAATTACTTTAGGAACTGCAATGTTAGATGGAGAAACCATTACAAATGCACTGGTAAAAATCCCTTTAAAAACCCATAACCGTTACGGATTAATTGTCGGAGCCAATGGTACTGGAAAAACAAAAACATTGAAATTGCAGAAAGAGAAGAGTTTAGAAGGACTTCATCAAAATCCTTTTGTTAAGATTTTATCCAGCCCAACCGTAATAGTAGTGTTTTAGGTATTTTGGGAAAAATGATGCGATAATAACAATAATATTATAAAATCTATGAAAAAAACCATATTAATAAGTTTGATTACTATCCTACTCTTTGTACAATGTGAAAA
>SMUY01279173.1_pt1 | contig 16356 bp, 13 predicted proteins | sample 2456441 | NCBI WGS metagenome assembly SMUY01 (sample SAMN11095931, study PRJNA526329) | marine sediment metagenome | biome: Marine sediment; feature: Surficial sediment; material: Deep marine sediment; isolation source: Hadal surficial sediment | place: Pacific Ocean | collected 2014-11 | depth...
AGGGTCTGGGTGAGTTGCGTGACCGCCGCCTTCGTGAGGGCATACAGCCCGTAGTTGGGGACCGCGAGATCGATGGCTGCCGATGCCATGTTGATGATGCTGCCGCCGCCCCGAGACGCCATGACCGCCGCGGCGGCCTGGCACCCGAAGAGCGTTCCCTTGACGTGGATGCCCACCACTCGATCAAATTCCTCCTCACTCAAGTCGCCCAGCGGGCCGTCTGACGGAACCCCCGCCACGTTGCATAGGACGTCGAGTCCGCCCCACTCTGCGGTGGCTCGCTCAATCAGGGCCTCCACCTGCACGCGTTGGGAGACGTCCACTTCGTGCGCCAGGGCCTCGCACCCGGACTTCCGGATTGCCGCAGCGGTTTCCTCTGCGCCAGCCGCATCGCGATCGCCCACCACCACTCGCGCCCCCGCACTGGAGAGAACCTCCGACACAGCACGCCCGATCCCGCTCGCTCCTCCGGTGACGACAGCGACCCGACCGCTGAGACCGAAAACCTGCTGGATGTCATGCATGTGCGTCTCCTTTGCGAATCGCCTCGACGTGTACCGGGCCTAATGCCTGGGCCATCAGTCGGTGTCCGTCGTCATCGGGGTGAATGCCATCGGGCAGGTGCGTTTCGGGAACGAGATCGCGCCCCGAAACGAGCCGCAAGTGAATGTCGCCGTTCTCCCGGCGCTGCTCCACCACCGTCTCGAAGACGCCGCGCAGGTCCGCCAGGCTCATGCCGAAGACGTTGGGTGTGAACTCTGCGTCCATCCTGAGTATGGGACTGATGGCCACGATGGGCGTCTTTGGATGGCCCGCGCGCACCAAGTCGAGGAACGCGTGCAGGCCCGCCCGAAAGAGGTCGGCGCTCTGGGGGGTGCGGCTCCAGCAGTTGGTCCCGTGTGCCACGGTGATGAGGTCTCCGGGTAGCGATGCGATCTCTTGCGCCGACGGCAGTTCTCCACGTGCGGAACCTGCGTAACCGAGGTTCACGACGTCGAAGTCGTGCCGGCGGCTGACGATGTGGGGCCAAGCAGCCGCCGGCTCCGATGCACACCAGCCCTCGACGATTGAATCGCCGTAGCAGAGCCAGCGCTTTTGCTTCGGCACGGGACGAATCTCGCCGCCTTCGGGCCGCAGGGCGAACACCGTCGGCCGCATTCCCTCGGGCAGGTAGAGGGTTGCAGCCGCCACGCCGCTCCCGACGCGCAGACGCACGGTGCCCTCTCCAAGCTGGGCCGGGGCCGCATCGACGCGCTGATCCCCGCGGAAGATCACGAACTCCGTGCCTGCCTGCTTGCCTCGGTATCCGAGGTTGGACGTCTCGGTTCGGTAATCCACCTCGAGTGCTATGGGCTCACCCAGGAATACGAAGCGAACCCCGACTGGAATGGCGGCAACCGCGCGAGTATCCGCAGGCAACCTCAAGCCTTCCGGTCCGAAATCGCAGCGCGGATAGACAGCCTCGGAACACGACGGCCATGCGCAGCCGCGCAGGAACGGCTCGGGCTGCGCGGGGCGAGACTGCGTGTCACTCATGACCGCGGATTCTAGGATTCCGAATCCGTTGCCGGCGTGGCGGGGGCGGGGGACTTCGGTGTGTAGCGCTCGATCTCCGGCAGTACCTCCTTGCCGATGAGTTCGATGGTGCGCATCACGGATTCGTGCGAGTGATAGCCGAACTGCACGTAGCAGATCAGCTGATCGACGCCGAGATCTGCGTAGTGACACATCTTCTCGAAACAGCGCGCTGGATCTCCCACGATGATCATGTCGCCGTCGTGGAAGCTCTCGATGGGAATGTTGCCTTCGAGTAGCGGCTTCATCAGCGGGAAGATCCGGTCCTGCTCCTCCTTTGTGAGGTGGGGCAATTCCCATTCCAGCGTAAACTGCGCCAGGTTCTGGTACCACCAAGCGACAGACTTCCAGATGTCATTCGCCTCGGCATCGGCCATGGAATCCGCGCAGTGGACGAGGGTGTAGGCCGCCACCTTGTTGGTCGAGACATCGGTGAGGGGCTTGGCTCGCTTCTGTGCGGCCCGGTAGGCCGCGATCTGCTTCGCCATCCGCTCGAGGGATTGCATGATCGAGAAACTGAGTAGACCGAGAGCATTTTCGCCCGCGACTTCCGCCGATCCATCGGAGGTGGCCGCCATCCAGCATGGGGGATGGGGATCCTGGTAGGGCTTGGGCGTGACCACCCGCTCCGGGAACTGGAAGGTCGGTGAATCCCAGGAAAAGCGTTCCTCTCGCCACATCCCGCAGATGATCTGGATGGCCTCGCGCCATTGCTCCCGCGACTGCTCGCGATCGACATGGAAGGCGGTCTGCTCCATGGGGGTCGAGCGCCCGGTGCCCCACTGCACGCGCCCCTTGGAGAGGATGTCCACGGTGGCAACCTTCTCGGCGACGCGGGCAGGATGCGTGAAACCGAAGGGTGTGAGTGTTACACCGAAGCCCAGCCCGATCTGTTCCGTCACCTGGGAGAGCGCACCCAGCAGCACCTCGGGCGCGGGGCAATGGGACCGGCCCTCGCGAAAGTGGTGTTCGACTGCCCAGAACGTGTTGAAGCCCAGCGAGTCGCCCAGCTTGATCTGCTCGATCGCCTCATAGTAGGCGCGCTGCTCGCGCTGCCGCTGTCCGCGAGGATGTGTGGCGCCCCAGGGCTTGGGAGCATCAATTTCGTAAAGAAGGTCGAGCTTCAAGGGATTCTCCGGTTTGGGTCTGCGGGCGCTATGAGTCTTCGGCGCAATGGGTCTGGGGTACGACCTTCATCGCAGCGCGTAAGGAAACTTCGTCGTGGAGCCGCCATCCACGACCACGGATTGCCCGGTGACGCGACGGGCGAGGTCGGAGACCAAAAAGAGGATGGGCCCCGCGATGTCCTCGGGCAGCGCCATGCGCTCCAGCGTGTCCTTGTCCGGCCGCGGTATGCTGCCCTCGGCCCAGGCGGACTCGATGCGCGGCGTGCGCACCGCCCCGGGCACCACCGCGTTGACCCGGATTCCGTAAGGCCACCATTCTTCGGCCGCCGTGCGCACGAGGCCTAACAGGCCGGCCTTGGCCGCACCGTAGGCCCCGTGGTTCGCCGCGGAGAAGACGCCGGAGATTGAACCGACCACACACAAAGCGCCGGGTTCGCCGGCGTCGATCCAGGCCCGAGCGGCACTGCGCGCCACGTACCAGTGATGCTTGAGATTCACCGCGAACTGGGCCTCCCAGGTCTCTTCGTCCAACTCGAGGAGCGGTGCCCAGAAAGAAGCGCCCACGACGTTGACCACGATATCGAGTCCGCCGAGCTCGTTTCGCGCGCCGGCGAGCCCGCGCGTGGCTTCGTCGGCTGTGGTGACGTCGGCTGCGAGCGCGCACGCGGGGCGGCCGAGATCGCGCACCTCCGCTGCCACGGCTTCTGCCCGTTCGGATTCAACGTCGATCACCGCCACCCCGGCTCCGGCGCGCGCCAAGGCCAGCGCGGTCGCGCGACCCATGCCTTGCCCACCTCCGACAACCAGTGCGTGCTTTTCTGCGAGATCCAATAGCGCCACTTCTCAAGCTCGCGTCAGGGTGAGATGCAGCGTCTGCGGGCCAAACGCCCAAAAGACGGGATTCGGATCGAATCCGTAACCCGGAGCGAGCTCAAGCTTGGCGACGCGATCGAGGAGGGTCTCGACCGCGACCTGGGCCTCCATCCGCGCCAAGAACGCCCCCGGGCAGATATGGGGACCGGCACCGAAGGCGACGTGATCCCGAGATCTGGGGCGATCGAGCCGGAACCGATCGGCGTCGGGGTAGACGCTCTCGTCGCGGTTTGCCGAGGCGATGCTGTGAAGCAGCCGCTCTCCCTTCTTGATGAGAACACCATCAATTTCAACATCCTCGGTGCAGGTTCGGGCCAGCAGCTGAACCGGGGAATCGATCCGCAATGACTCCTCGATCAACGTCGGAATCAAAGCCCGGTCGTCGCGAATTTGCTGATAGAGGCTCGGGTCCTCGGCGAGTCGATAGATGAGATTCCCGATGAGGTTTCGCGTGGTTTCATTGCCGGCGATGATCAGGAAGATCGTCTGTGTCAGCACTGCCCGCTGGCTCAACCGTTCGCCTTCGACCTCGGCCTTGAGCAGGCGGGTGATCATGTCATCCGGCGGCTCGTCTGCATCGACCCGGATCGAAATCTGCTCCTTGAGATAGGCGCCGAACTCCGGATGGAGCATCCCGATGGGCAACTTCGCTTCGTCGTCGACCCCCATCGCCGACAATATTTCATCGGACCAGCGCGCGAAGTCATCGGTTCGATCATCGGGTATCCCCAGCACCTTCGCGATGACGGCGCTGGGAATGCGCCTCGCGTAGCTTTCCATGATCTCGACCTGACCGTCGCGAGTCGCGAACGCGAGGCTCTCTTCGAGGCGCTCCGCTGAATAGTCGCGCACGAAGGGCTCGATCTGGGAGGCGTGGTGATAGCCGAGAGCGGAATTCATGAGCTTGCGAATTTTTCCATGTCGCGGCTCGGGGATCGCGGCCATCACCGTATCCTCTTCCGCTGCGTCGCCGGTATTGCCAAAGCTGCCAACAAACGACTCGACGCTCGACAGGCCATCGGCGACGGCCCGCTGACTCACTACAATTCGCCGACCGCCCACAATCTCATGGACGGGCCCCTCCGCGCGCATATCTCGGAGGGCCGCGTAGCGGATATCCGACTGCGGATCGAAGGGATTCACCCCGGCCTTCTTCATGATGTCGACTCCCGAAAAGTTTTTGACTCCGCTGGAGCGATCAGCGCGCTGCGTGGCTGTGGGCCGCCGGAACCACCATGCGCGGATGAGAAGAGAAAATCCAGTGCGAACCGTCCCGCAACTAGGGCAGGGTCCAGGCGATGACGGCGTCTCCGGGCTCCGACCAGCCGTGTCCGCCGGCCGCCACGACCAGATACTGCTTTCCATCCTTTCGCAATCGGTAGGTCAGGGGGGTCGCGTTGGCTGTGAAGGGCAGGCGTTCCTTCCAGATCAGCTCGCCGGTCCGGGCGTCATAGCCGCGCAGAAACTTGTCCGTCGTGGCACCGATGAACACGACACCGCCCGCCGTGGCAATGGGCCCACCCAGGTTCGGCGAGCCGAACTCGAGCCACATGGGAAAGGGCGCCTGGTCCCGGGTCGATCCGAGCACCGACTCCCACAGGATCTTTCCCGAAGCGAGGTCGACTGCGGTCAGCAGTCCCCAGGGCGGTGGGTTGCAGGGAGCACCCAGGGGCGAGAGCAGCGGACCGCGTTTCACGGCATAGGGGGTGCCCGCCATCGGATAGATCTCGTTGGGATACCCGAACTGGGAAAGGTCCATCTGTTCGTAGGTCTCCCGCGGAATCAACTGGACCACCGAAAGCAAGCGCGTGGTGTTCACGAACATCACGCCTCGTTCGGGATCAATAGATACCCCGCCCCAATTCGCACCACCGACCGAGCTCGGGAAGTGGACGGAGCCTTCGAGGCTCGGCGGCGTGAAGATCCCCTGGCTGCGCAGCTTGGCGATGGTCTCGGCGCACGCCTTCTTGTCCCACCACGTGAAGCCCCAGGCGTCCTCGGGTCCGAAGCTGATGGGGTGGAGCGGTTCGATGTGGGTGGGAAAGGGCTGGGTCGGCGTGACGGTCTCACCTGGGATCTCTCGCGTGGGTACCTTGCGTTCCTCGACTGGAAAGAGAGGCTCGCCGGTCTCGCGGTTCAGCACGAACACGAAGCCCATCTTGGTCGCCTGCACGACGGCCGCAACCGGGCCAGCTTCCGTGGGGAAGTCGTAGAGCGTCGGCTGGGACGCCACGTCGTAGTCCCACACGTCGTGGTGCACGGTCTGGAAGTCCCAGACCCATTTGCCGGTATCGGCATCCAGGGCGACCGTGGCGCTCGAGAAGCGGTCGAGACCCCGGCGCGCGCCCGAGTAGTAGTCAGGCGACGCGTTCCCGGTGGGCACGAAGACCAGGCCGCGCTCCGGGTCGCCGGACAGGATCGACCAGACGTTGGGCGTTCCCGCCGTGAAGTCGCCGCCTCGGGCTTCAGGCGTCCAATCTTCAGGCACCGGATCCCAGGCCCAACGCAATGCACCGGTGCGCACGTCGAAGGCCCGCACCACTCCCGCCGGAGCGTCGACCCGCAGGTTGTCGGCCACCAGCGCTCCCACCACGACGACGTCGCGAATCACCAGCGGCGGCGAGGTCGGGTAGTACTCCCAGGGCTCGGCGTCGCCGATCCGTTCGCGCAGGGCGACACGACCGCCGGCACCGAAGTCTCGACACGGCTCGCCAGTGCGAGCGTCGATGGCGATCAGCTCGGCATCGAGGGTGCCGGTGAAGATGCGCTCGGTGCAGGCTCCGGGGTCAGCGGCCAACCCGTCCGTTGGGCTCTTCCAATAGGCGACGCCGCGGCAGGTACGCGGATACGGGCCGTCGATCTGCTTCATCTTCTGGACCGGGTCGAAGACCCAGCGTTGCTCGCCGGTCTCGGGGTCGAGGGAGAAGACGCGGTTGTAGCCGGTGCAGAAGTAGAGAGAGCCTCCGGCGACGATCGGGGTGGCATTGAAGCTGGTGCGCGTGTCGCCGTCGGAGCCGTCGGCGACATCTCCGTGGCGGAAGGTCCAGGCCACTTCAAGGTCATCCACGTTGGCCGCCGTGATCTGGTCGAGCGGCGAGTAGCGCAGGCCACCCTTGTCGCCACCGTATTCGGGCCAGTCCGCCACCGGACCCGAGGTATCGATGGGGGTGGGCTCGGAACACCCGAGCAGCAGGGCGAGAGCCAGGCAGTGGAACGCATGGGACGCTGTCACGGGGCCTCCTTGGAGAGCGCCCGATAATAATGGAGGTAGGCGTCGACCTGCCGGTCAAGATCGAATCTTTCGGCAACGGCGCGCCGACCCGCATCGCCAAGCGCTGCAGCGAGGTCGGGATCCTGCAGCAGTCGCAGGCAGGCGGCTGCCATCGCACCGGGGTCATCGACCGGTACCAGCAACCCACCCACGCCGTCCTCGATCACTTCGGGGTGACCGCTCACGCGGGTCGCCACGACCGGGGTCCCCTGCTGCAGTGCCTCGATCAGCACGTAGGGCAGGCCCTCGTAGGCCGAGGGAATCAGCACGATGCGGGCCGCCCTGTAGTAACCGGGGAGTTCGTCCGAGCGCCTGCGGCCGATGCACTCGACGGCATCGAGGCAGCCCTGCGCCTCGAAGAGCGCGCGGAGCGCCGGAGCTTCGTCAAGCTCGAAGCCCGCGATCCGAAGCCTTGTGCCGGGCCGAGCGCGTCGAACTCGGGCCAGCACGAAGGGCAGCAGGGCCACCCGCTTCCGGTGAGTCGCCAGGCCGGCATAGAAGAGATCGACACTCTCGACGCCCTGCTCCGCATCGAAACTGGAAGCTGAAGCCGGCGGCAGCGGATTGTAGATCACCTGGCTGCTGGCTCCGAGCCGCGGACCCATCAGCTCGCGTGCCGTGGAGCGCGCAATCGTGTTCAACCCGTCCGCCAGTCGCAGGGCGAGCGCGTCTGTCGCGCGATGCAGGCTTCCCATCACCGCTCCGGTCAGACGCCGCCCGAGTCCGGGACCGAAGCGCCGCCCCTCGATTCGATAGGGCGCGTTCGCCCGCATCATGCCGGCGCTCGAACTGTGGAAGGTCACCAGGATGCGGGCGCGGCGCCGAGGGAGCAGGCGCAGTCCCAGCATCACCAGCAGCGCCTCACCCGCCTGGCAATGGACCACGTCGCAACGCGATGCCGCACGGATCCAGCACAGCGTCGACAGGAACCATCCGAGACGCGACCGGGCGATCCGATGCACGGGGCCCTCGGACTTCACGCCCGCGGTGACGACCTCGGAGTCGTGGCCACGCTGCAACAGCCCCCCGTGAAGAGCGGCCACGAATTCGCCGACTCCGCCGACGCGATCCGGCGGAAAGTACGGCACGAAGTGCATCACGCGCACGGTCCAATCCTACCAGCGTCGAGCAAAGGAAACCGGCGGCCGTCCAGAGACGACCGCCGGCATCGAAGATCTGCAAGCCATCGGACGCGTCCCATGGCCGTCATGCTGCGCGCGGAGCGCGCCATGGGCCCTACTCCACGTACGCGCTCTCGCTGTGCGTCGCGAGGTCGAGACCTTTGTATTCGTCCTCTTCTTCTACGCGCAGGTCGCCGAAAACGGCCTTCAGTGCAAAGAGGATCGCAAGGGTCGCGAGCGGTGCAAAAAGTGCCACAAACACGACGCTCTGAAGCTGGATTGCGACCTGAGCCCCCCAGCTCACGCCCTCGGGCAGGGCGAAGTCGGCGATGAACAGGCCGGTGGCGATGGCGCCCCACATGCCGCCCACGCCGTGCACGCCAAAGACATCGAGGGAGTCGTCATAGCCCGCCAAGGGCTTGAGCACCGTTACCGCCAGGTAGCAGAAGGCGGCGGCGCCGAAGCCGATCAGCAGTGCGCCGCCCGGGGTCACGTAGGCGCAGGCCGGCGTGATCGCCACCAGGCCCGCAACTGCTGCGGTCGCGCCACCGAGAACGGTCGGCTTGCCACGATGCAGCCACTCGATCGCGATCCAGCCGAGCACGGCCGCGGCCGTGGCCGTATTGGTGGTGAGGAACGCCAGGCCCGCGGTGCCGTCGGCGGCCAACGCGCTGCCGGCGTTGAATCCGAACCAGCCCACCCAGAGCAGAGCGGCCCCGATCAGGGTCAACGGCAGGTTGTGGGGCGGCATCGGGTCCTTGCCGAAGCCGCGGCGCTTGCCGAGGAACAGGGCGGCCGCCAGGGCCGAGAAGCCGCTCGACATGTGCACCACGAGCCCGCCCGCGAAGTCCATCGCTCCGAGGCCCGCGAGGAAGCCACCGCCCCAGACCATGTGGGCCAGCGGCACGTAGACGACGAACAGCCAGAGGCTGATGAACAGCAGATAGGGGCCGAAGCGCATGCGCTCGGCGAACGCGCCAATCATCAGGGCGGGCGTGATGACGGCGAACATGCTCTGGAAGATCACGAAGACGTACTCGGGGATCGTGCCCCACAGGCTCTCGGGCGTGATCCCGGCCAGCATGAACTTGTCCAGATTGCCGACGAACTGGCCCTCGCCACTGAAGGCCAGGCTGTAGCCCGCGACGATCCAAAGGACGCTCATCAGACCGGCCGAGAGCAGGCACTGCATCAGGATCGAGAGAATGTTCTTGCTGCGGACCAGGCCACCGTAGAAGAGCGCCAGTCCGGGCAGGGTCATCATCAGGACCAGCGCGCTGCTGGTCATCATCCAGGCGGTGTCACCGGCGCTGAGTTCGTCTTCGGCGAACGCCGTGCCCGCGAGCAGGAAGACGGTCAGTCCCAGCAACAAGCCGGGAATCGTGCGAAGGGCAGAGCCCATTTGCGAATCCTCCGAGAGTCAAATTCGTCGACGAAGGAAGCAAGGGCTGTGCCATGGGCGGCACAGGCGCAGACAGCCCAGCTGCGGTCGGGGGGTCTTCCGGAGGGCGATCAGGTGTCGGTCCTGCCGGGTTTTTGAGCAGGTCTGCTGTCGAATTGGGCAGGACGGCCCACTGCGCCGAGGCGCTGGGCTCCGGTGCTCATTCCACCTCGACCACGCGGATCAGGTTGGTGCTGCCGGCACGCTGGCTGATGCCGGCGGTAGCCACCACCACATCGCCCCGCTGGACGTAGCCCTGCTGGAGCGCGCGGCGGATTCCGAACTGGATCATGTCCTCGTCGTTTCGCTCGTCCTCAGCGCCACGCTCGTGCTGATAGAGGATCGCGGTCACTCCCCAGTTCAGGGCGAGCTTGCGCACCACCTGCTCGGAGGCGCTGACCGCCAGGATCGGGCAGCGCGGCCGGAACTTGGAGATCGACCGGGAGGTGAAGCCGCTTTCGGTGAGAGTGATGATGGCCGCGGCTTCCAGGTGGTCCGCCATGGTGATGGCCGCCTGGCTCACCGCCTCCGTGACCACATGGGTCGGCTCCGAGCGGATGTTCTGGAGGTCACCGTACTCACTGAGCGCGCCCTCGGCTGCCCGAGCCAGGGAGGCCATGGTGCGTACGGCCTCGACCGGGTAGGCCCCGATCGCGGTTTCGCCCGAGAGCATCACAGCCGAGGTCCCATCGAGAATCGCGTTGGCCACGTCGCTCACCTCGGCCCGGGTGGGGATCGGGTTGCGTTCCATCGAGTCGAGCATCTGCGTGGCGGTGATGACCGGCTTGCCCGCTCTGACGGTCGTCCGGATGATCTTCTTCTGGATCATCGGGATTTCTTGGAGGGGCAGCTCGACCCCCAGGTCGCCACGGGCCACCATGGTTCCGTTGGAGATGGCGACGATCTCGTCGAGGTTCTGCACGGCTTCCTTGTTCTCGATCTTGGCGATCACTGGGATTTGCGCTCCGTGGTCCTCGAGCAGCCGGCTGATCTCGGAGACGTTGCGCGCGCTGCGCACGAAGGAAGCGGCGATGTATTCGATGTCGTGATCGATCGCGAAGAGCAGGTCTTCGCGATTCTCGCGGCTCATGGGCTGGTATCCGAAGCGCGCGCCCGGAACGTTGACGCCGCGCCGGTCCTCGAGCCGGCCGCCGCGTGTGATCTCACAAACGAGCTGTTTGGCCGCGGTCTTCACCACCCGGAGCTCCATGACGCCGTCATCGAGAAAAATCAGGGATCCCGGGTGGACCTGGTCGAAGAAGCGGGAGTCGGAGATCGAGACGCCGGTGCTGTCTCCCGCCCGATCTTCGGCGTAGAGAGTGAACGATTCGCCCGTCGTCAGGCTGACGCTGCCGCCTTCGACCCGGCCGCTTCGGATCTCGACACCCTTGGTGTCCAGCATGATGGCAATGTTGGCGTCGAGTGCGGCAGCGGCTTCGCGCACGGCTTCCAGGCGCTTGCGGTGCTCCTCGTGAGTGCCGTGGGAGAAGTTCAGGCGGGCCACGTCCATGCCTGCGTGGATCATCGCCTTGAGCGTCTCGATCGAGTCGCAAGCTGGCCCGAGGGTCGCGACCACCTTGGTCTTGCGAAGCTGACGGTTCTTCACGTAGCTCCCTGCATCCACGTGATTATGTGAGGGATTTCAGCACGCCGCCAGATCCAAACAGATTCCGACCCAAACTCGCGCGCGCCAGCGCAAGCGGCTCCCGGTTGCGCGCCGCGATGACAAGAAGCGCGCACCGCGCGTTTCTTGTCATCGCGCCTTGACCACAAACGTGAGGCTCTTGTCGAAGCGCAGGTGGCGGCCGCGGAACACCAGCTCGTAGGCGTAGATCCCGGGCTCGGCTTGGTCGGGGAGGGCGACCGCTGCGTCGACGACCCAGCGCCCAGGCTTGATCTCGAAAGTGACCGTCTGCTTGCTCACGATGGGGTCGCCGCGAAAACGGATCCGGGTCTGCAGCTCACCCCGGACCGTCTGCGTCGACTCGCGCGGACACATCACGTAGATCATCCGGTGATTGAACTCGCCACCGGGGTAGACCAGGGGCGGCACCAGCTCGTTCTCCTCGATGATGAAGAACGGGCGCTGCTGGGTGTCACAGTCGTACTCCTCCCAGACGATCTCAGGAAAGGTGGCGAGCTTCTCTCCCGGTTTGCGAAACGACTTCTTGAGGTCCCAGCGCAGGCTGGCGCAGCCGCTGCTGCTGGCGAGCAGCAGCGCGACACAGAGTGCGATTACCTTCGGATGACCCAAGCTTCAGCTCCCCGTTTTTTGGCCTTGGGCTTCGAGCGGGTGGCGGCCGGTGCCCGCGGTGCCTGTGCCGCCGGAGAATCGCTCGCCTTCGGCGCTGCTGCCGCGGTCTCGGTGACTTCGCCCTCTCCATCGGCCAGTTGCTCGGCGGGCAAGACCCCCGCCGCGCGATCAAGGCTCAGAAGCAGCTCCTCGGGGGTCTGGGGATCTCGGGAAACCCCGGGTTCGTAGGAAATTGCACCCAGAGGCAAGGGCACCCGCTCGTCCTCGGTCAGCATCGACTCCAAGCCGGCGACGCTCGCCTGGGGGCGCCTGGGGGTCGCCCCGGGGCGGCTCGAATCGCCCAGGATGAGGCCGTTCACCGTGACCAGCAGTCCGAGCAGGACGACCCCGATGGCTCCGCGCAGCCAGCGAAACGTCGTCGATGGGTCTTCGGTGAGGATCCCGGTTGGGTTGGAGAGGGTGCCTTCGAAGTCCTGGGTGCATGGAGCGATCACTTCGTTGACGGCCGCGTCGATCGCATCGGCCGTGACGCCGGTGACGTTGGTTTCGTCGGCGCCCATGACGTAGGTGGTGTCGATCGTGCGATTCGTCGGGCCGGTGCCGGAGTCCGTGGCTTCCCGGGACCACGCCGCCAGACGCTCGGCCGTACTCACATTCGGTGAGATTCGAATGCCCGTGCATTCCTCGAGTGCGCGCCGGAACCCGGCCGTGCTTTCGAAACGTTCGTCGGGCTGCTTGGCCAAAGCACGCAGCACCAGGTGCTCGAGCTCTTCCGAGAGATCGGGCACGAATTGTCGCAACGAGGGCGGATCTTTCTCAACGTGGGATCGCATCAGCTCGTAGTCGTTGGTGCGCTTGAACGGCACGCGTCCGGTCAGCAGGTGGTACAGCATGATACCCAGCGAGTAGATGTCCGAGCGGGTGTTGGCCTCGAGTCCCCGGACCTGCTCGGGCGACATGTATTGGAGCGTGCCGACCATGTGCCCTTGCCGCGTGAGCCGGTCCGAACCCAGTGCGCGCGCGATGCCGAAGTCCATCACCTTGACCACGCCATCGAGATTGAGCATCAGGTTCGAGCCCTTCACGTCGCGGTGGACGATGCCGCGATCGTGGGCGTAGCCGATGCCATCGAGGGCCTGGTAGAAGAGGGGAATGGCCTCGTCGAGGGGAAGGCGACCGACCCGCTGCACCAGTACCGAGAAGGTCTGGCCTTCGACGAACTCCATCACCATGAAGAACGTATTGCCGTCTTCGATCATGCTGTAGACCATGGCAACGTTGGGGTGGTTGAGCTGCGCGAGGGTCCGGGCCTCGGAACGGAAGCGTTCGAGAACCTTGGCCTCGCTAGCGACGGCAGTTCGGAGCGCCTTGATGGCCACAGTGCGTCCGAGCACGAGGTCGGTCGCACGGTAGACTTCACCCACGCCGCCTTCCCCGACCTTGTGCAAGATCCGGTAGTTACCGATCGTCTTGCCGATCACGGACGTCACCCCTCTCCGCTCAGACGAGCGGTCCACCAGGCCATCGCTATCGGCTACCCGCGGGGGCGTCTTGATCTCAAGCGTTGCGCGCGACCCCCGGGTTGCGCAAGCGGATGGTTGTGATCCGGGCTGACCGGTCTGCACAGCCGTCCGCCCTCGCCGCGACCCCCGCGTCGGACAGCTTCCGGGGTGCCGGGCAGGCTGAACTGCCTGGAGGGTGTTTCATCCCGTTGAGACGCATCGCCCGGCCAGCTGTATGCTGCGTCCGCCGTGCAGTCGCAGCGTCTTCGCCATGGAGCCGTCCTGTTCGGAGCCGTTCTGGCCTTCGTTGCCGTGGAGGCCGCAGCCCAACCCGTGAAGCTTCGCTGGCTCGGTGTCGCCGGCTTCACGATCGAGGCGGGCGACAGCGTGTTGGTCCTGGACCCCTACCTGAGTCGACCGGGCCTGCTGCGCTGCTTGTTTTGCCGCTACCGCCCGAATCCCGAGGTGCTCGCGCCCTGGCTGCTTCCCGATGGACCGACACCGGAGCTGGGAAGGGCGGGCCTGATCCTGGTGGGACACAGCCACTTCGACCACCTGGGAGATGTCCCCTGGATCGCCTCGCAGACCGGTGCGCGCATTGCGGGCACGCGAACCACTGCCGCGATCAGCGAAGGCTACGGCGCAGACCCCGCGCGCTTGTTGGAGCTGGCACCGGGCGACGAAACGTCTGAGGGTGTGTTCGACGTACGGGCCGTGGCGAGCGAGCACGCCCGCGTCCTGTTCGGCAAAGTGCCGCTTGATGGTGAGGTGTCGGAGGTGCCGAAGGCGCCGTGTCACGTCTTGTCGTTCAAAATGGGGGGCGCGATCGGCTACCTCATCACCCACCGCCCGAGTGGTCTGCGCCTGTTCACGTTGAGCAGCGCCGGCCTCGACCGCCAGGCTCTTCCCGGGGTGCTGGCCGATGGCGGCCGGATCGACGTCCTGCTGCCCGCCATCGCGGGGCGGGCGGAGGGCTACGCCGAGTTGCTGGTGAAGCACCTGCGACCCCGTTGGGTGGTGCCCCATCACTTCGACAACTTCTTTGTCGGGTTGGACGACCCCGACGCGGGTACACCGATCGACCCCGAGGATCTGGCGGCGTTCGAAGCTGAAATGCAGGCTGCGGCCGAGCATGAGGGCATCGATCTGTCGATCCGGCGGCTCAGTCTCTTTGAGAGCTGGAGCGTGCCCGCTCCCTGACAGGCCGCCGACGCTAGGGGGGCGACCGGGAGCCTGGGGCCGCGGAACCGGCACGATCAAGCGACGCGGCCGGATGACCGAATTCGTTGGGGTCATGTGGCTCAACGTCATCGCGCTGCTGCTGCTGGGCTTCTTTGCCGGAGTCGGTGCCTTGCGCGGCGCGCTGGCCAGCGGCATGTCGCTGCTGTCGCTGGCCGTGGCCTACGGAACTGGCATCTGGGCCGCGCCCGCGTACGGTGATCGGGTCGCGGAAGCTGTCGGCGCGCCGAGCTGGTTGGGTTTCCCGCTGGCGGGCAGCCTGGGATTCCTGGGGGCTTTGATCGCGATGGGCATTCTGTCGCGTGTGCTGCGCCGCCGGGAGAAGCGGCGCCGGAGAGGGCTGCCACGTGCGCCGGGAGACCGCTTCATCGGTGGCGTCTTCGGAATGGTCCGGGGCAGCCTCGTCGTCCTGCTGCTTTCCTACCTGGCGCTGTGGATCGACGCCCTCGGCTCCACCGGCACGGTCGAAGGCCTGCCCGAACTCGGGGACTCGGTGGCCGCCGATGTCGCGGCCGCGGTGGTCGAGGCCGGGGTCGCGGTGGCCATGGGCCAAGAAGCCGGCTCTGCGGGTCGTGCCCTGGCGCGCATGGTGTCGCGGCCCGCGGATTCGATCCAGGGGCTGCAGAACCTGATGGCCCATCCCGGCATCGAGGAGCTGCGCGCCGATCGCGCCTTCTGGACCTACGTCGAAGTGGGCGCCGTGGAGGTTGCCATGAACCAGACGAGCTTCCTGCGCATCGTGCACGACGAGAGCCTGCGCGGCAACATGGCGGCCCTCGGGCTCGTCTCTGCCGAGTCCGCAGCCGATCCCCAGCGCTTCCGCGCGGAGGTGGGCGACGTCCTGCGTGAAGTTGCTCCCCGCATCAAGGGCCTGCGCGACGATCCGGCGATCCAGGCGCTGATGGAGGATCCGGAAGTGGTGGCGCTCGTCAATTCGGGCGACCACCTGGCCCTGATGAGCCATCCGCGCTTCCTGGCCGTCGTCTCCCGTATTCTCGAGAACGACGGCTCCTAATGCCGACGTCAGCCGGTCGAATCTCCCCGAGATGCCGGCGCCGAGTCAGCGGCGCTTTCGGTCGCGGCCGGCTGCGATCCGTGGTCACTCGGAGTCACGATACCGGCAGACATCACCAGCTTGAATGCGTCTTCCACCGTGATGGCGGCTTCCGTCACCTCGTCTTCCGGGACCAGCAGGTAGAAGCCCGACGTCGGGTTGGGCGTCGTCGGTAGGAAGCAATTGATCATGCGCTTCTCGGTCAGTGCTTGCACCACGCCTTCTGCGGGGCCGGTCGTGAAAGCCAGCGCGTAGATGCCCTTGCGCGGGTACTCGATCAACACGACCCGGTTGAAGCGGGATCCCCGATCCCCTCGGAAGATCGCCTCGAAGAGTTGCTTCACACCGGAGTAGATGTTGCCGGCCACGGGCACCCGACTCAGCAGACGTTCCCAGAGCTTGAGGACCTCTCCTTCCAAGAGGTGGCGGGCGATCACGCCCAACAGGATGATCACGATGAACGTGAAGATCATGCCGATCACCGGCAGCCGCGGCGGTTCGTCCAGCCCAGGAAGGAGCAGCTGCAACAGTCTGGGCAGGATCAGGTTGTCGAGCCAAATGACGATGGACACCATCGCCCAGATGGTGATGCCGATCGGTGCGAAGAAAACGACGCCGGCCACGAAGTAACGACGGATCGCTTCCCTGAGCAGCGCGGCGATACGGCGCATCATGTGGGGCGCCTCCTTTCACACGTCTTCCATCCGCACATAGGAGTGTCGCACTGAGCGGGGATGGGCGCGCGACTCAGAGAAGCGGACGCTCGTCGTCGTCTGGCGCGTAGGCCGTGATCTCGCAGGCGAGCGAGATCACCTCGTAGCTGGGCCGGAGCGACTCCGGCGCTTGCGCCTCCGGGCTGGGATCGATCGGAGAAGCTTCATTCATGGGCCAGAAAGTAG
>SMUY01006048.1_pt1 | contig 16350 bp, 17 predicted proteins | sample 2456441 | NCBI WGS metagenome assembly SMUY01 (sample SAMN11095931, study PRJNA526329) | marine sediment metagenome | biome: Marine sediment; feature: Surficial sediment; material: Deep marine sediment; isolation source: Hadal surficial sediment | place: Pacific Ocean | collected 2014-11 | depth...
CAGACCGACGTCGGTAGCTACTTCGTTGCCAACTATCCCCCGTTCTCGCAATGGACGCAGGCGGCGGTCGAGACCGACGCCAAACCGGCGCTCGCCCATCGTCCGGCCGACGTCCCGCTCGGGCTATATCTCCACATCCCCTTCTGCCGCAAGCGCTGTCACTTCTGCTACTTCCGCGTGTACACCGACAAGAACGCGAGCGAGGTGGCAGAGTATCTGGACGTCCTGGGCCGTGAGTGGGAGCTCTATGCCACCCAGCCCGCGATCGCCGGCCGGCCGCTGCGGTTTATCTACTTCGGGGGTGGCACCCCGTCGTTCCTCTCGGTACGCCAGCTGCGGGGACTCGTCGACCGCCTGTCGCACGTTACCCCCTGGACGGACGCCGAGGAGATCACCTTCGAGTGCGAGCCGGGCACGCTGACCGAGCCGAAGCTGGCCGCGATCCGCGACATGGGGATCACCCGGCTCAGCCTCGGACTCGAACACTTCGACGATCAGGTGCTCGAGCTGAACGGCCGCGCGCACCGCTCGGCCGAGATCTTCCGCGCCTACACGTTCGCCCAGGCGCTCGACTTCCCGCAGCTGAACCTCGACCTGATCGCCGGTATGCTGGGCGACACCGACGAGAAGTGGCGCGTGGCGGTCGAGCGGACGATCGAGCTCAACCCCGACAGCGTGACCATCTATCAGATGGAACTGCCCTACAACACGACGATCAGCAGCGACCTGCTGAAGGGCACCGGACAGTTCACCGATACGGTGGCCGGCTGGCCAACCAAGCGGCGGTGGGTACAGGAGGCCTTCGACGCGCTCGAGCAGGCCGGCTACACGGTCACCAGCGCCTACACCGCCGTCAAGACGCCGAAAACGACCCGGTTCGTCTACCGCGACCAGCTGTGGCAGGGCGCCGACCTCGCCGGCCTGGGTGTCGCGTCGTTCGGGCACATCAACGGCGTCCACATGCAGAATCTGGACACATGGGGTCCGTACGCCGCCGCCGTCCAGCGCGGCGAGATCCCGCTGAACCGCGGCTTCCGGCCGACCGACGAGGAACGGCTGATCCGGGAGCTCGTGCTCCAGCTCAAGCTTGGGTCAATCCGTCCGTCGTATTTCCAGGGCAAATACGGGGTCGACATACTCGAACGTTTCGCGGGTGCGCTGACGTCGCTCGGTGACGACGGCTATCTGATGGCGGCCGACGCCGGTCAGATCACCCTGACCCGCGAGGGGTTGTTGCGGGTCGACAACCTGCTGCCCCGGTTCTTCCTGCCCGAGCACACCAACCTCAGGTACACCTAGTAGTCCGTGGTGACAGTCGCGCGTCGCACCGAGGGTGGCGATGCGCCGACCTGGCAAGGCGAGACGAGGGAGCATACCGGCAGTATTCGACCGAGAAACAACACAGGCAGGGCGGATGCAGCGCCAGCCGAACGCAGCGGGACTTTCACCACGGGCTGCTAGAGGCTCTGCGCTCTCAGGAGACAGGAGACAGGAGGCAGGAGGCAGGAGACAGGAGAAGCCGGGGGCTTCGCCGCGTTTCGCCACCAACCTGCCCAGATGTCCTTCATCGGTTCCCGATGGCCAAATCGACCCGATCCACCCGCACGACGCGCGGACAGCGCAGGACGCGCCGGTCGTCGTCCCGCGACACGCTCTTCCCACTCGATGTCGTATATCGCCGGGCCGGCGTCGAGACGCCGGCCATGAAGATCGTGGCGCCCTACGAGATCCCGATGCCGTACCGCTCGCTGCTGGTGCATGAGGACGACATGACGATCACCCTCGAGCGCCATTTCGGTGGTCGGGTGATCCTGCGCGCGCTATCGACGTTCACCAGTGGCGCCTGGTATTTCCGCCGCGTCCTGCTGGTGCAGGAGTACACCGGCCGTCCGGTCGAGATGGGCGCCATCCGGATGAAGCTGGATGGGTTCGGTGCGCGTCTGAAGAAGCAGATCCTCAAGAACGAGGTCCCGCTCGGCCGCATCCTGCGGGACAGCGGCTTCAAGTACGTCAGTCACGCGATGGCGTTCCTCGCGATCACGCCCAACCCCGAGATGATGGGGGTGTTCTGGATGCGCGAGCCGAAGACCCTGTACGGCCGCCGCACGGAGATCATGCGTAACGACACCAAAATCGGCGATATCGTCGAAGTGTTGCCGCTGGTGTGAACAGGAGAAGTCAGAAGTCAGAAGGTAGAAGTCAGAAGAAGCCGGAAGGTTTCGCCCGGCATTGAGCTAGGCCGTTATGGGACCCAGCACGAGAAGCTTGCACTCATTGTGGACGGTCGGTAACGGCCAAGGCGCGCACGGCGCGCCTCGCAGGTGCGAAGTGGGGCTATCGGGGTCCCCGCATAGCCAGCGGAAAGGCACGCGACAATGCGCGCCTTGCGAGGAGCGGCGCAGGGCATCGGGCCCCTGCAAGCGACGAGCCGGGGTGTGGGGCCGAGCCCCACGGAAGCAAGGTTCGGGGCGAAGCCCCGTCTAGTTATGACCTACGACGCGATCGTCATCGGCGGCGGACCGGCCGGCGCCACGACCGCGACCGTGCTCGCACAGCACGGGCGGCGGGTCCTGCTGCTCGAGCGCGAACCGTTCCCGCGGTATCACATCGGCGAATCGCTGATGCCCTACACCTGGTTCAGCTTCGAGCGGCTTGGGGTGCTCGACTGGCTGAAGCGGTCGGGCAGTCCACGCAAGCACAGCGTGCAGTTCGTCTCGACCAACGGACAGGTCTCGCAACCGTTCTACTTCTTCGAGACCATCAAACACGAATGCGCCAGCACGTGGCAGATCCTGCGCAGCGACTTCGATGCGATGATGCTGGAGAACGCGACGGCCAAGGGCGCGGAGGTCCGTCAGGGCGTCGCCGTGCGAGACCTGCTCATGGACGGCGACCGGGTCGTCGGCGTGCAGGCCGACGTCGCCGGTGGTGACCGGGAGACACACCAGGCCAGGGTGGTGGTCGACGCGACCGGTCGCGACACGTTGCTGGCTGGCCGGCTCGGGTGGAAACGACGCGACCCGGACCTACACAAGATCGCCATCTTCACCTACTTCAAAGGGGCGCGCAGGGACCCCGGGCTGGACGAGGGCGCCACGACGGTCGCCTACATCCCCGAGAAAGGCTGGTTCTGGTATATCCCGCTGCTGAACGACACCGTCAGCGTCGGTGTCGTGGCCGAGCACGACTATCTGTATCGCGAGACACGTGACCCGGAGGCGATCTTCCGGGGCGAGGCTGAGGGATGCCGCTGGATCCGGGACCACCTCGCGCCCGGCACCTACCTGGGCCCGATGCGGGTCACGGGCGAGTTCAGCTATCGCGCCACCAAGGCGGCGGGCGACGGCTTTTGCCTGGTGGGTGACGCCTTCTCTTTTCTCGACCCGGTGTTCTCGTCGGGCGTGTTCCTGGCGCTCAAGAGCGGCGAGCTGGCAGCCGACGCGATTCATGTCGGGCTCGACCAGGGCGACATCACCGCGTCAACGTTCGACAGCTACACGCGCGACGTCAATCACGCACTCGCCAGCTTCCGGCGACTGGTCATGGCGTTCTACGACCGAAGGTTCAGCTTCGGCGAGTTCATCGGCGCGCATCCGGAGCTGCAGCCGCAGCTGGTCGACGCGCTGGTGGGCAACGTCTACAAGGACCTCCGGCCGCTGTTCGACGCCCTCGGGAGCTTCTCGATGTCCCCGAGCCGATCGGCGGACGCAGTGGGCACGTAACCGGAGCCAGACACGGCGCCTGTGGTTCCGCTGCCTGCCCACGGCGGTCAGTCGCTGAGCGTCACCGTGAGGTTGGGCCCGGAGTTGACGGCCAAGGCGCGCACGACGCACCTCGCAGGTGCGGAGTGGGGCTACCGGGGCCCCGCGAGCGCCCGCGTGGGGTTCGGGACGAAGCCCCGTCTCGGAAGGCGGGCCACGCCGACAGAGCGAGAAGGCCCGCCCGGGCGCGCGACAATGCGCGCCTCGCGGGCGCGGAGTGGGGCTACCGGGGCCCCGCGAGCGTCCGCGTGGGGTTCGGGGCGAAGCCCCGTCTAAGAATGCCACTCACCGAATTCCGGCTCACTCGCCGCGTGCAGTTCCACGAGACCGACGCGGCCGGCATCGTGCACTTCAGCGTGTTCTTCCGGTATATGGAAGAGGCGGAACACGCGATGTGGCGCGCCGCCGGTCTGAGCATCGCGGCACCCGGCGCACCCGTCGGCTTCCCACGGGTGGGGACGAGCTTCGAGTTTCTCAAACCGCTGCGGTTCGAGGACACGTTCGACGTACGGCTGCGTGTGACCGGCAAGACGCCGAAGACCCTCTCCTACAGCGCGACGATCGAGAAGGACGGGACGACACTGGCGCGCGGCACCCTGACCGTCGCCTGCGTCAGCAAGCGCCCCGGCGAGCCGATGCGTGGCACCGAGATCCCGGCTGACATCGCCGATCGATTCGCCGTCGCCGCCCTGGTGGATGACGAGCGCGAGGACGAGGTGGACGGCTGATGGCCCAGCCGACCACCCCGGTCCCACCCGAGTCCGAGTGCCGGCCACGCGTGGCGCTGCTGGAGCACCAGCACCGACGGCTCAGGACGCTGCTGTCCGCCGTGCACGGCCGCAACCGGTTCTACACACACAAGCTCGACGAGGCCGGCGTGCGACTCGACACACTCCGGCTCCCTGACGACTTCCAGACCCTGCCGCTGACCACCAGGCACGAGCTGACCGCGGACCAGGACGCCTCACCCCCCTGGGGTACTGCGTACACCGAGCTGCTCGACCGCTACACGCGCTACTCCCAGACCTCGTCGACCACCGGCCGGCCGCTGCGCTGGCTCGACACGAACGAGAGCTGGCAGTGGACGCTCGACTGCTGGAAGACGGTGTATCGCGCGGCGCATGTCGGTGCCGCGGACCGCATCTTCTTCCCGTTCGGGTTCGGTCCATTTCTCGGCTTCTGGACGGCGTTCGACGCCGGCTCGCAGATCGGGGCGCTGTGCGTGCCCGGGGGCGGCATGTCGAGCCAGACCAGGCTGAGTCTGCTCGAGACCGTGCGACCGACCGTCGTCTGCTGTACCCCGACCTATGCGCTCAGACTGGTCGAGGTGGCCCACGCCACCGGGACGATCGACCTCGCGAACAGCAGTGTCCGCGTCGTGATCGTGGCCGGCGAGCCGGGGGGCAACATCCCGCCGACGCGGGCGCGGATCGAGCAAGGCTGGGGCGCGCGGGTCATTGATCATCATGGCCTGACCGAGGTTGGCGCCGTCAGCTTCGAGTGCTGGGAAGCGCCAGGCACCCTGCATCTGAACGAGTGCGAGTTCATCTGCGAGGTGATCAACCCGACATCCGGCACGCCGGTGCCGGACGGCGACACCGGAGAGTTGGTCATTACCAATCTGGGTCGCACCGCCAGCCCCGTGATCCGGTATCGGACCGGGGACATCGTGACCTTGCGCCGCGAACCGTGCCGGTGCGGCCGGACCCTGGTCCGCGCCGAGGGAGGCATCCTGTCGCGGACGGATGACATGGTCAGCGTGCGCGGCGTCAACGTCTACCCGACGGCGATCGAGGCGGTGGTCCGCCGTTTTCCGGACGTGGTGGAATTCCGGTCAACGGTCTCGACCCGCGGCACCTTGCACTCGTTGACACTCGAGATCGAGCTTGGCCCGCGTGCGCCCGACGACTCGGACGTGGCGGCCCAGGTCGCGCAGGCGTTGCGCGAAGGGATGGGCTTGACGGTGCCGGTGCGGGTCGTCGCGCCGGAGATGCTACCCCGATTCGACATGAAGGCCCGCCGGTTCGTGGTGGAGAGGGAGGATACTTCCAGAAATCAGGAGTCAGCAGTCAGAAGTCAGGAGGATTAGGGTGGCCGACCGGTGGTCGGCGGCTTCTGGTTCTCGGCTTCATCACAGGAAGGCCCATGAGCAACTTCAAGCTGACGCAGATCAGCAACGTGATGCTGGGAACGACCGATCTGGCACGGTCGCTGGCGTTCTATCGCGACACGCTGGGGCTGGCGGTACAGTTCGAAATGCCCGGGTTCGCGTTCCTGAACGCCGGCGGCGTGACGCTGTCCCTGAGCGAGGCGCACGCGAAGCTCGCGACACCGGTCGCCGGCGGCACCGAGATCGTGTTCGGGGTGGCCGACGTCACCGCGGCGCACGCGGCACTGAGGGCGCGAGGCGTGGAGTTTCTCAACGCACCCCGCCACGTCACCGGCGATCAGTGGGCGGCCAATTTCCGCGACCCGGACGGGCACCTGCTCTCGGTCTTCGGGCCGGAGAAGGCGGAGCCGGCCGACTGACACCACGTCGGCGTACAGGCGTCAGGCCGTGGGCTTCAGGCGATCCCGTGGTGCGCGCCGCATCAGCTGCGCCGTCGATCTCGAGTGTCCTGTCTGCAGTCTGGCCTCTGGCAGCCGCCGGACGGCGGCGTTCCCCGCCAGCTTGCTAGTGTAGGATCAAGGGCTTGATATGCGGGGTGTCCGCCGTCGCTCGCCGATCGATGAGCGAGCTGCGGCGGATCTCGCCGAAGCGGTAGCCAAGCGCACGCTTCGGCTCGAGAGATTGGGGACAGCATGCGCCGAGCGTGGTTGGTTGTTGCGTTGATGGTCTGCGCCCTCGCGGCGACGTCGTGCGGCGGAGGCGGTGGCGAGTCTGGTGACGGCGCACCGGCGCGGGTGTTCCTGAGCATAGGCACCGCACCGCCGGGCGGCGCCTTCTTCGTCGTCGGCAGCGCGCTCGCCGAGGTACTGAACGAGTTCGGCGCCGGGTTCGGCTGGCGCACGACCGCCGAGGCGACCAGCGGGTCACAGGAAAACATCCGGCGGCTCGACAGCGGAGAGCTGGATTTCGCGATGTCGAACGCCGCGATCACCTACTTCGCCGGGCGTGGCGGTGAAGGCTGGGACAAGGCCTACCCGGTCCGGGCGGTGATGACCCTCGCCCCGAACGTGGCGCTGTTCATCAGCCCAGCCGGGTCCGGCGTCGAGACCATCGATGACCTCCGAGGACAACGTGTGGGGGTGGGTCCGGCCGGCGCCGGTTTCGAGTTCTTTGTCGGCCCGTTGCTGGCGGCGCACGGGGTCACCTACGACGACTTCACCCCGCTGAACGTGACCCAGGCGAGCGCGGTCGACCTGATCGCCGACGGGTCGGCGGCGGCGGTGTTCGTCGGTGGCGCGGTGCCGACCGCGTCGATCACACAGGCCTCGGCCTCACAGGACATTCACTTCATTCCGTTCGACGAGGACGCCAAGCAACAGCTGATCGAGGAGTATCTCTTCTTCCGGCCGGCTACCATTCCGGCCGACACCTATCGCGGACAGACCGATCCGTTCGAGGGGCTCGACGTCGGCTCGATGCACTTGATCGCCTCCGCCAGCGCCAGCGAGGAGCTCGTCTACAACGTCACGAAGACACTCTACGAGCACCGTGCGAGCGTCGTCGAACGGCATGCGGCCGGCCGTGCCATCAACCCGAACAACGTCGTGCGCGACACCGGCACCCAGTTCCACCCCGGCGCCATCCGCTTCTATCAGGAGATCGGGATCTGGCCGTGAGCACGTGACCGGGTCACACGGGTCATGACCGAGCACGCACGGCCAGTGGAGACACCCGGCAATCAAGCGGGCGGCCCCAGACAGCTCGTCACACGCGCACTGTCGGTCCTGCTCTGCCTGTTCACGCTGGCCCAGGTCAACTACCCGCAGCTCTCGCCGCAGTCGCAGCTTGCGGTGTTCTTGCTGCTGGGGCTCGTGATCTGCTTCCTGAACGTTCCGGTCCACCCCACGCTGAAGGATCACCCCGTGGCCCGTGCCGCCGACATCCTGCTGGCGCTGCTCGCGGCGGGCTGCTGCGGGTGGATGATCGTGCAGACCGAGCCGCTGTTCGAGCGCGTCTGGCAAGGCGGCGCGTCGCTGGGCAACCGCGCCGGATTCGAGACCTCGACGGACATCCTGGTCGGCGTGGTCGGACTGGTGCTGGTCATCGAGGCGGCGCGCCGGTCACTCGGGTTGGCGTTGCCGATTCTGTCCGGGCTGTTCCTGGTCTATGCCTACATCGGACCGAGCCTGCCGGACTGGCTGTTCCCACACCGCGGGTATTCCATCGAGCGGATCGTCGCGCAGACGTTCCTGCAGGCGCAGGGCGTGTTCGGGGTCGCGCTGGGCGTCATGTTCACCTACGTGTTCCTGTTCGTCATCTTCGGCGCCTTGCTGTCGGCGACCGGCGCGACCCGGTTCATCATCGACTTCGCGCAGTCGGTCTTTGGCGCCAGTCCGGGGGGGCCGGCCAAGGTGGCGGTGCTCGCCAGCGGTCTGATGGGGTCGCTGTCGGGCAGCGCCGTCGCCAACACGGCGACCACCGGCACCTTCACGATCCCGATGATGCGCAGCGCCGGCTTCAAGGCGACCACCGCCGCCGGCATCCAGGCGGCCGCAAGCTCCGGGGGCGCGCTCATGCCGCCGGTGATGGGCGCCGGCGCCTACATGATGCTGCAGATCATCGACCCGCCGGTCACATATCTGCAGATCATCCGCGCGGCGCTGATTCCTGCGCTCCTGTATTACCTCTCGCTGTTCCTGATCACGCACTTCCACGCGCGAAAGGTGGCCAGCGGCACGACCGCCCAGGCGGACCGCGCCGCCGAGGCGGCCGCGGCGTCGCACAGACTGCGAGAGTCGCACATGGAGGGGATCGTCTTCGCCACCGCGCTCGGCACGCTCCTCCTGATGCTGGTCCTGGGCTACACACCGTTCCGTGCGGTCAGCCTGTCGCTGGTCGCCATCGTCGTGGTCGGCGCGTTCAACCCGCGCACGCGGCTGTCGATCGGCACGCTGATCAAGGCGTTCATCAAATCAGCTCGCGACGTCGTCTCACTCGTCGCCGCCTCCGCGTCGGTCGGGATCATCATCGGCATCGTCACCCTGACCGGCATCGGTACCCGGCTGCCCGCCACGATCCTGCCACTGGCGGAGCAGAACCTGTTCCTGGCGCTGGTGCTGATCATGATCTCGTCGATCGTCCTGGGTATGGGGCTGCCTTCGGCGGTCTGTTATTTGCTACTGGCGACACTGATCGGCCCGGTGCTCGGCAACCTCGGTGTGGTACCGCTGGCCGCGCACCTCTTCATCTTCTACTTCGGGATGATGTCGATGGTGACGCCGCCGGTCGCGCTGGCCGGCTATGCCGCCGCCTCGATTGCCGGCACCAACATCATGCAGACCAGCGTCGCGGCGTTTCGTTTCGCCCTGGTCGGCTTCACGCTGCCCTTCATCTTCGTCTACCGTCCCGAGCTGCTGATGTTGACGTCGACGGGCGAGACGGCCAGTCCGGTTGAGATGCTGGTGCCGGTGCTGATCGGCACACTGGGTGTCGTCTGCTTCGCCTCGGCCATCACCGGGCAGCTGCGCAGCGCACTGCACCTTCCGCTCCGCATCGCCATGTTTGTCGCCGCGGCACTCCTACTCGCGCCCGGCCCGACCGTCTCGCTGGCGGGTCTGCCGGTACCGATCCTCGACGCCGCCGGTCTCGTCCTGTTCGGGGCGATCGTCGCGATGAACCGGGACCACTGAGCGCGCGGCGCGCACGCGCGTCATCTCGACGCGACCGATTCGCCAGGCAACGCCCGTGTACGTGGCATGATGCACAGCGAATCGTCCGACCAACTGTCTCGTCGTGCAGGTGCCGCTTGCGAATGGCGTAGTGACAGTCTCGCGGTGCACCGAAAGCGATTACAGCGCTCTACCGCATCCCGGCGACGCTGTAGGCGGCGGCAAGAATCGAAGAAGGAGTGGACCGAATGACATCACTGCGTCACGTGCTCTGCTGCGTCGTCGCGGCGGCCTGGGCCATACCCGCGTCCGCGTCGCAGCAGCCGCCGGTCAGATCGGATCAAGAGATCCTCATCGAGCTCGAGCAGGGCTGGAACGAGGCGTTCTATCGCAAGGACGTCGCCTTCATCGAGAACCTCCTGGCCGACGAGTTCATGGCCACGTACGACGATGGCAGCCGGGGTGACAAAGCCAAGGAGCTGGCCCTGACGGCGGAGTTCAATCAGCAGGTGGAGTCGGCCATTCAGGGCGAGTTCACGGTCAGGGTCTACCGCGACACCGCGGTGGTGTGGTTTACGTTGCACTTGGTCGGTATTCGGCAGGGGCAGCGGGCAGAGGTGACGTTTCGCTACACCGACGTGTGGGTACTGCGCGACGGCCGGTGGCGATGCGTGTCAACTCACAGCACGAAGGTGGACCCCGAGTAGTCGCGATGACACTCCATGACCTCCTCGATCTCCACGTCGGCGCCGACGCCGCCGACGTGCTCCGCACGATGCTGGCCAAGGGCGTTGATCCGAACAGGCGAGCGGGAACGCTCTCCGAAACGCCGCTACACGTGGCGACCCGTCGCCCGGCGCAACGCCAGTGGTCCCGTGACGCTGTTGATCGGCGCGGGCGCCGACCTGGAAGCCCGCGGTCTCGATGACGGCACGCCGCTGCACCAGGCCGCCTGGTTCGGACAGCCGGACAACGCCAACCTTCTGATCGATGCCGGGGCGCCTCTCGACCTCCTTGATGCCACTCATGAGAGCTCACCAATCGGTTGGGCCGTACACGGGTCCCGATACTCGGGTGGCGCAGCGGCTCGTCAGGATGTCTACATCGCGTGGGTCCGGATGCTGCTCGCGGCAGGTTCCGGCCTGCACTACCCCGGCGAGCCGGAGACCGACCGGTACGTCCAACGGCTACTGAAAGACGCCTCCCCGCGCGTCTGTGAGGTCTTGCACAACGGGCGGCCCCGATAGCTCGGCGTGCGTGATGCACAGAATGGGCCCAAAACGGTTCTTGGGTCTGCCGGGCACGATGGCCGGGCGATCCTGATCACCGTCGCTACGCCCGAGGGTCGCCCCCTCGTCCGTGGCAGAAGAACCACCACGCCGCGACCGCCGCTACCTTGGGGGTCTCGCCGGCTTTCAGCAACTGACCCTGCCCGACTCCTGATCGGGCTGTGGGTGGTTCGTGAACAATTCGGACAAGACCCACGCTGAGCCGATGATCGGGGTACGGCTGCCTGGCCGACACCGGGGACGCGCCGTGGCGAATATCCCACCGCAGCAAGACATATGTAACGGGCAGGAGGAGGCACATGATTCAGATCGAAGAACGAAACGACGTCACACCGCTCTGCCCATATTGCGAAGAGCCCGTGCGTGGGGTCCACTACCGCCGACTCGAGGGGTTCCTCGGCCGCCGGTATGTGTATTTCTGCGCCACGTGCAAGAAGGTGCTCGGTATATCCCACCGGAAGGGCTTCTGGATGGGCTAGCAGCCCGGGGTGAATGTCCCGCCGCATTCGGCTGGTGCTGCATCCGTCCCGACGGCGTTGTTCCTCGGTCGAACACTGCCGGCATGCTGCCCCGCGTATCGGCGAGAGTGTGCGAAATTGGTGGGATCGTGATAGGAACACTCACCGCACAGATCGCCGATTGCGTCGACGATACCGGCCGGGTGGACAGTTGCGGTGCTGGGAACCAGGTGGGTTTCGCGCTGGGCGCGGCGGGGTTCTATGCCGCGATCGGGACCGCCATCGATGCGTTGATCCAGGGGCGGACTACGCTTTACGAAGCCCCTGCTGCGAGTTCAGCACGTCAGGATCGTTTCGAAGGACGCCCAAGCTCCGCAATCAGCGCCCTGAGCGCAACGTTCAGTTGGTAGCGATCGCCTGCGAAAGCCGGCAATCGGTGGCGAAAGTCCCGCGTCGCACACGAGCCGAGACCGGTGTGGCTACGGCCCGGTCTGTACCGGCTGATCGACACCGACCCATTCATCGGTGGGGCCTTAATGGTCCCGGTCATAATTACGACACCGCACCGAGGGTGGCGAGGCGCCCGGCTGGCAAGGCGCGACGAAGGAGCACATTGGGGGATGTGTGACCGAGGAGCAACGCCGTCCAGGCGGGATGCATCGCCAGCCGAATGCTACCGTAATTATGACCGGGGCCACGAAGTCGGCCCGCGTGCGGATCTCGTCGATGACATCTGTCTACGCTTTTCCCGACCGTCATGCCAGAATGCTGTGGAGACCGGCATGAGGGCCACTCGACTCGTCTGCCTGTTAGGGGTCGCGGGCGTGCTGTGCGCGCCGATGTTGATCTACGCTCGGGCGGGGCCGCAGACCCGGGCGTTCGAGGCCGACGTCCTGCCCCCGACGATCCCGATCTTTCCGCTGCAGGACGTCATGCTTTTCCCGCACGCGACCCGACCGCTGCACATCTTCGAGCAGCGCTACCGCGATATGGTGGCCGACGCCCTGGAGGGAAACCGGATCATCGGGATGGTGTTGCTCCAACCGGGACACGAGGCGGAGTACGAAGGACGACCACCGGTCTACCCGGTCGGGTGCGCCGGCATCATCGCCGAGGTCGAGGAACTGCCGGACGGACGCTACAACATCCTGCTGCGCGGACTGACCAAGTTCCGCATCACCGGCGAAGACCAGAGCCGCTCCTACCGGCTGGCTCAGGTGGAGGCGCTCCCGGAAGAGCTGACCGACACCGAGCGGGTGGCGCTGGGCGACCTACGTGAGGAGCTGTCGGTGCTGCTGCCGTCCGGCATGCCCGGTCTCGACGTGCCGGCCGGTGTGCGGGACGAAGATTTCGTCAACGGGATCGCCCAGGTCATGCAGCTCGACCCACTCGACCGGCTGGGACTGCTCGAACAGCCTGGCCCGCTCGCGCGCGCCCAGGCGCTCATCGAACTGCTGTACATCCGCTCGGCCCTCCGACGCTGAGCGGTCCCTGTGGATCGGTGACACCATGCTGCGAGCACGCGCGGCGCTGGACCGGATCACGCGCGGCGACATCAAGGGGTGTCCCCACCTGAGCGCCCGGGGACTGGCCACACGGCTGGTCGGCGAGACGGACTGGCTGACTCTGCAGGTGCGACAGCTGAAGACCCTCGGTCTGACCGTCAGCCATCACCCCGGACACACCCGGTCCCCGCGGGGACACGCGGTGCTGGGCCACCTACGCAGGGCGGCGCCCGTCGATCCCCGCTCCGACCCGCCGGCGGGGGCGCCGGACCGCCACCCGTGCTGAAGACCCTGCTTGTCTATCTGTGGGCGCCGTTCGCCAATCTGCTGTGGTACACGCACACCGTGATCATGGGCAGCCTGTCGTTGCTGCTGTGGCCGTTCGACCGTACAGGCGCGTTGCAGTTCTGGTGCGCCCGCTGGTGGTGCCGGCTGATCGCGTGGTCGATCTTCGCCCGCATCCGGGTCCACGGGGTTGAGCGCGTCCGCGCCGGGCAACCCTACGTCTACATGGCGAACCACTCGAGCCTGATCGACACCCCGGCGCTGTTCGCGTATCTGCCGTACCCGTTCCGCATCATGGCCAAGCGCGAGCTGTTCTTCGTGCCATTCATGGGCTGGCACCTGTGGACCGCCGGACATTTCCCGATCGATCGCCGCGACCGCCGCAAGACGGTCCGGAGTCTGCGGCGCGTCATCGACGGTGTCCGTGGCGGCAAGTCGCTCGCCGTGTTCCCCGAGGGCACCCGCACCCGCGATGGCCGTCTCCAGGAGTTCAAGCCGGGCCCCTTCAAGATCGCCCTCAGGGCTGGAGTGCCGATCGTGCCGGTGACCATCCGCGGCACCTTCAGGCTGCTGCCAAGCACCACGCTTGCGCCGAGACCAGGGCGGATCGAGGTCATCCTGGGCGAGCCGATCGAGACACGGGACTACGACGAAACGCGGTTGCCAGAGCTCATCGAACGCACGAAAGAGGTGATCCGCCGCACACTCGCCGGCACGAGCCCCACCGGGGCATGAACACATGAACAGAGGACATGCCATCATCACGACCTGGGCGGCGGACGACGGCGGAGACCCACGTCGCGCTGCTACGCGGCATCAACGTCGGCGGCCGGAACACGCTGCCGATGACACGCCTCGTCAGACTGTTCGAGGACGCCGGGTGTGAGCGCGTGCGCACCTACATCCAGAGCGGCAACGTGGTCTTCGAAGCATCCATCGCGCGGGCCCGTCTGGTTCCAGGCGCCGTCACGGCGGCGATCGCCACCGAGCTCGGGCTCGACGTCCCGATCGTGACGCGCAGGGCGACCGACCTCGCACGGATCGTCACCGCCAACCCGTTCGTGACACCCGGCACCGACCTCGGCGTGCTGTACGTCGGGTTCCTGGCCGACCATCCGAACGCCGCCCGGGTCGCCACCCTCGACCCCCATCGATCGCCGCCAGACGAGTGCACCCTGCACGAGCGCGAGCTCTATCTGCGGTGCCCGAACGGCCTGGCGCGCACCAAGTTCACCAACACCTACTTCGACGCGACGCTCCAGACGGTGACCACCATCCGGAACTGGCGAACAACCCTCAAGCTCCTGGAGATGTCCGGTACCATCCCACGCCGCCTGTGCTGAACCCACTCGACCTGTTCTCCCCCAGCTACGAGGTTGCACGGCGGCGTTTCCGCGACGCTGCGCGCGCGGCAGGCGCCACCCTCGAGCAGCATCCGGTCGACACCGGCGAGGCTGGCGGCGATCTCACCATCGATGTCGCCACCGTGGGCGGTCGCGAGCCGAGCTGGGCTGTCGTCGTGTCGTCGGGTGTCCATGGGGTCGAGGGGTTCTTCGGCTCGGCAATCCAGCTCGCCTGGCTGTCGGGCCAGACCGCCGGCGAGCCTCCACCGGGTGATGGCGCCGTCGTGCTGATCCATGCCGTGAACCCATACGGCTTCGCGAGGCTCCGTCGAACCAACGAGCAGAACGTCGACCTGAACCGCAACTTCCTCGACACCGCCGACGCGTATACCGGCGCACCCGACGGCTACGAGACGCTGGACCCGTTCCTGAACCCGGCGTCGCCACCCTCCCCGTTCGAGCCGTTTCGGCTGAAGGCGTTCTGGCATATTCGACGGCACGGGCTGCCGGCCCTGAAGGACGCCGTCGCCGGGGGGCAGTACCGATTTCCGCGAGGATTGTTTTTCGGGGGACACGGCCCAGCGTCCTCGACCCGGATCATGCGGCAGCATCTGGCCGGTTGGCTTGGCGGCGCGCCGCGGGCGATGCACGTCGATCTGCATAGCGGCCTGGGGGCACACGGCCGCTACCGGCTGCTGCTCGAGGAGTCGGCACCCTCGCCCAACGTCGAATGGTATCGTGACACCTTCGGGTCGGACGTCGTCGAGCCGTTGGCCACTGCCGGCGGCACCTCGTACGCCGCAACGGGCACGCTCGGCGGCTGGGCCCTGACGCACCTCGGCGACACCCGGTATCGTTTCGTCTGCGCCGAAGTCGGGACCCATTCGATCCTCCGCGTGCTTGGGGCCTTGCGCGCCGAGAACCGGGCGCACGTCTTTGGCCGACCGGGCAGCGGCGCCCACCAACGGGCGAAGGCCGAGCTGCTGGAGTGCTTCTGCCCACGCAGCGACCGCTGGCGGGCACGGGTCGTCGAGCAGGGACTGGCGATCATCGAACGGGCGGTGCGCTCGCAGCGTATCGGATGACCGGTCGAGACACAGCGAACAACCAAGGGGGAGACGATGCGGTCAGCGGCGCGCACGGTACGGGAGTACCTCGCGGAGTTGCCGGCGGATCGGCGCAAGGCGATCTCGGCGGTCCGGACGGTCATCCGGGAGAATCTGCCGGACGGCTACGACGAGGCGATGAACTGGGGGATGATCACCTACCAGGTCCCGCTGGCCACCTACCCGGACACCTACAACGGCCAGCCGCTGATGTATGCGGCACTGGCGTCGCAGAAGAACCACATGGCGGTCTACCTGACCGGGATCTACATCTCGGAGGGGTCGCGCGCCGCGTTCGAAGGCGCATACCGGGCCACCGGGAAACGGTTCGACGTCGGTCAGTCGTGTGTCCGGTTCAGAACGCTGGACGACCTGCCGCTGCCGCTCATCGGTGAGACGATCGCGTCGGTGCCGGTCGCGGCGCTGATCGAGCGCGTCCGCCAGGCCACGTCGGCGCGCACGACACGCGCGAAGGCAACCCCGGCGAAGCGCCGGGCGCGGCGAGGCGCCAAGAAACGGTAGCCCGCACCGGTGGGTTGCCAATCCGCCGGGCAACGAGTAGCCTGATACGGCTGGGGCGACTCGGTCCCGGCGCCACAGCGTTTTCTCCGTAGGTGAAGGAGCTTACATGCGCACCCTGCTGACAGCGATGGTCCTGCTGCTGGTCGGTCTCGGTTCGCCGATGACCGCCCAGACCCAGAAGCCCGTGATCGAGGTGTTCACGTCACCCGGTTGAGGGTGTTGCATGGGATGGGTCTCACATCTCCAAGACAACGGTTTCACAGTACGGACGACCGACGTGCCTGACATCAGCACGTTCAAGGC
>SMUY01205725.1_pt1 | contig 16339 bp, 17 predicted proteins | sample 2456441 | NCBI WGS metagenome assembly SMUY01 (sample SAMN11095931, study PRJNA526329) | marine sediment metagenome | biome: Marine sediment; feature: Surficial sediment; material: Deep marine sediment; isolation source: Hadal surficial sediment | place: Pacific Ocean | collected 2014-11 | depth...
GCTTTCAGATATAGCTGGTGCAGCAAGGAATTGCACGAATTGTTATTGACGCAATTCAGTGGATGATCGCGAACGTCCGCTTTGGGTCGGTAGCGGCCCTTTAACATCGTATCAGCTCAACGACCGCTATCGGGCGTGAAGCGGACATTAGATAAAAAACTTCAGATTACGTTATAAATTGGTGCCGGCACCAAGAGTCGAACTCGGGACCTGAGGTTTACAAAACCCCTGCTCTACCAACTGAGCTATACCGGCATCGTGTTTCAAAGTGACGCGCCCATCGGCGGGGGCCGAATTATTCGCTTTTCAGCCCAGCCTGGCAAGAGCAGGTATCTCGGCTTCCCTAGCGCGATTTCGGGCACGTCGCCTGATCGCGTAGCAGGACTTTTTCCTCGCCGTACTTTTCGACGATCGCACCGGCGCCCTTGCCCGGCGGCAGCCCGATATCAACAAAGTAAACCATGCCTTCGCTCATTCGCGGCGTGATCTCCGCCGCGAGGTCCATGGATTTTGCCTGCAACTCGATCTTCTCGGCGCGCTCGACATCGCCGAACAGCCCCAGTGAAATCTTTAGGCCTTCATCATCCGTCTCAACGATGTACGCATCGCTCAGCCCGCCTTTTCGCAGCTGCCTTAACATCTTGTTGCCTGATTTCCGGTCACCAATATTTCGAATCTGCACCCAGTGGCCAACGAATATCTTTCCTCGCGACGAACGCAAACTTGTGCGCATTCCTTCCGCGGCATACTGCAACGACGCGGTATCTGCATCCGAGCTTTCCCTGAACGGACCAATTGTCACACACGACTGGCCAACAACGGCGGCCAGGTCCGATGGCTCACCGGACCCGAGTACGGCGCCGACGCTCGCAACCACATCGGCGTTTGGATTTGGCGCCACCGCGAGCGGCGGTCCTAATTCGGATTCATCCACAATGGCCACACCCGGCTGCCCGGCGTCCTCGACAAACATTCCCCATAAAAAATAGAGAATGTTCGCAAGCAGCAGGAGCAACAACAGGTTTTTCATCGAGTGCTTTCCAGCATGTGTGCGAGCCCGTGCAGAACGAGGTGCGGCCGATGCAGTACGCCATCGCCGAGCGCCGTAAGCATGCGTGAGGCATCTCCACCGGTCAAGACCACGGTTGGCTTGTAAGAATTTGATCGCAATGTCCTGTTTGCACGCTCGACGGCACCGGCCACGGCCGCCCACGCGCCGTGGCGAACGGCAGCAGCCGTGTTGTCGGCGAACATCTCCATGTCCGCCGCCGCGTCCGGAACGCGCCGGCCAATCGTTGGAATGTCGCTGGTCTCGGCGGTCAATGCTTTTGCCATTAGCCTCACGCCCGGCACTATCTGGCCGCCGAGATGACGGCCCTTGTGATCGAGCGCATCAATCGTTACTGCAGTGCCGACATCGACGATCAGGCACGACGTCTGCAGTTCCGACCAGGCCCCGATCATCGCAACCCAGCGATCGACTCCCATGCGGCGTGGCTGCCGGTAACTATTGGTTACGCCAAATGCCTGTCGATCCGTCCTGGCAAAATGCACGTCACAGCCACAGTGCGCACCGAGTACGCCAGTCAATCGCGTTGCGAACGTTGTGCCGGCGACATTGCTTGCGAACACTGTGTCGACGTCCCTCGGCAACTTCGACGCCAGTGCCGTGATGCCCTGATCGTGGATATTCTCGTGTGTGATATGCCCGGTCCGTGAAATGGCACCGCCATCGAGCACGCCCCACTTGATACGGGTATTGCCGATATCCATGAGCAGCGCCCTCATCCGGTCAGCTCCATCGCGTTCGTCACAATGATCGAGCCGGAAATAATGCGCCGGGTGCCTGTGGCCGTTCTGACTCGCAACGCTCCTTGCGCATCGACGCCGTCCGCGATCCCGCTGACTGCACCGCCCGGTCCGTCGACTGTAATTGCACGGCCGAGCAACCAGTCGTACTGGGCCCAATCGGTCGCAAATGCATCGAAGCCTTTGCTTGCATATGTCGACAGCACTGCAAACAACTCATCGACGATGGCAGCGGACAACTCTTCGCGCGACGGTGGGGTCGCCATGGCGGATTTAAGATCGATCGCACGATGCGCCCACGTCGAGGCAGTATTGCTGCTGACCACCTCGGGCACGTCGATATTCAATCCGATGCCAATGACAACCGTGACACCAGTGCTGCCGCCGGGTCGCGTCTCGGTCAACATGCCACCGAGTTTACCGTCGGACAGGACGATGTCGTTAGGCCATTTCAGCCCCACTCCGTCGATGCCGAATCGGCCGAGCGCATTGACGATGCCGACACCCGACGCGAGCGTTAGCGCGGACAGATTGTCCGGTATCCCTGTGAACGTATACGCAATCGACAAGCACAGGCTCCCGCGATGCGCCGATAGCCATTCGCGACCATGCCGTCCGCGGCCAGCCGTCTGGTGCCCGGTGATCGCGACGCGGTGCCGTCCGTGTAACGGCGGCGACTCTCGCAACAGGTACGAATTGGTTGAATCGATTTCGGAGAACACTTCGAGCCGATCGAGACTCGAAGCCGACGCGTCGCTCAGCGACTGCCGAATGACCGCGGCGTCAATCTTGCTCATCGTCGCTAACGATTCCCCTGCGGCGAAACAGCATCAGCTGCGTATTGCGGTGCTCGCTTCCATCCCTCATGCGCTGAATATTGGCGTGATGACAATAGATAATGAAGGCAGCCATCGCGGCACTAAAGATAAAGAGTGGTTGCTCAGCCGGCAATTGCGTGACCGCAAGCCACACCGGCAATGCGACAGCCGCCGTCATCGTCGCCAGACCCACATAGCCGGACAATACCAGAACCACCACCCACAGCAGCAGCAGCGGCGCGACCAGATTCAGACTCAGGATAATTAATGTGCCGGCAAGCGTGGCGGCTCCCTTGCCGCCGCGAAAATGATGGTACATCGGCCAGACGTGCCCCATCACCGCAGCAGTCGCACAGCACAAGGTCAGCCAGGTACGCGATATGGTCGGATCTGTAGCAATGAACGGCAGATTCAATTCAGGCACAACGCCGGCGCCAATGACGCCCTTGCCGATATCAATAATGACCACAGCGACGGCAAAGGCGATGCCCTGGGTACGGAGTGCGTTCGTGAACCCGGCATTGCCGCTGCCCATGGATCGAATATCGACGCCGCCCTTGAGTCGGCCGACAATCATCGAACCCATCAAGGAGCCAATGAAATAGCTGATCAAGAACTTGGTGCCGAGTTCCAGCATCCGGATTTACCGCTTTGCATGAGGAGTCGTTGGCATTGTAGCATTGGGCCGGAGATTTCCACGGTGCGAATATGACAACAGATTCTGTCTCACTGTTCGTCAATCCCGCGGCAGGACGAGGGCGGACCGGCCGTCGATTGCCGAGGATTCGTGAACTACTGGCCGAAGCGGGCGTTCAGTACACGCTGTTCACGAGTCGCGCTGTCGGTGATCTCGAGGCGCAGGTTCGGAAGCAAGTTGCTGCAGGTGCAACGAAAATCATTGTCACGGGCGGCGACGGCAGCATCCATGAGGCGGTGAATGGAATCATGAGCGCGAACAAAGACGCCGCGCTCGGAGTGATCCCGAGCGGCACCGGTAACGATTTCGCGAAGGCGTCATTGACTCCGCTCGACTGGGAGACGGCGACAAAACTGCTTGCCAATCGCATCGCCGCCAATGCGCCGCCCCGGACGATCGATATTGGCAGAGTGAATGACCGTTACTTCGCAAACGGCGCAGGCATCGGCTTCGATGCCAAGGTAACCGCGATTGCACAAGCGTATCGATGGCCGATCGGCGATTTCATCTATCTTGTTGCAATTGTTCGCGCGATGCTCGACGGCATAACTACACCGGATCTGACAATTACGGGTACTGACGAATTGTGGAACGGGCCCGTTACGCTTGCCAACATCAGTAACGGACCATGGGTCGGGGGCATGTTCTACATCGCGCCGATGGCCAATATCGATGACGATCAACTCGAGTTGATCATCGCCGCCCCCGTAACGCGCACCCGCTTACTCGGGCTCCTACCAAAACTGATGCAGGGACAGCATCTCAATGAGCCGGAAATTCATCATGCCAGCGTGCGCAAATTACACATCAGCGCGAAGGCGCCAATACCGTCACAACTCGACGGCGAAGTTCAACCGCTGCAGTCGGAGTTCGATATCGAGATAATGCCGGGGGCGTTGAAGTTGTTGTGAGTGCGGGCTGTTGTCGGGCCTGGTCGCTCTCGCACATCCCTGTGCTCCGCGACATAAGGTCATCCTGACCAAAAAGACCCTCCTACCGTTTTTGTTGGCTCGATCGCAACTAAAGCCGCTCCTACGGTTTTTGTTAGCCGTTATCTCGCCCGAAGGCCCGATCGTCGTCAGAGCCGCGTGCCGCCGGTCTCGAGCCAATAAAAATCGCGATCAAGGCAATTGCCGCGCCAGACAATTCAATTGCCGTCATCGAACGTGAGAAAAACACGATGTCCCAGATGAAGCTCAAGATCGGCTGCAACAGCAATGCCAACCCGGCCTCGGTTGTCGTCACCTGTCGTAAACTGCTTGCGATAAATAACAGACCGATGCAATGCGACAGGATGCCGTAGCAGACGAGCCACATCGCATCTGCGTAGCTGGGTATGGCGAGCGACTGACCTTCAGCGAACGCCGACGCACCGAGGATCATCGCCGACACGATCGATATGACCGCAATTTCACGCACCGGCAGTGCATGTATCGAATTGGCGCGTGACGCGCGCAGCGACAGCAGGTAACCGGCATACGAAGCTGCCGTCAGCAAGCCGAAAATTACTCCGAGCCGATATTCCTCAGACAGGCTCTGCCAGTCGAGCCCAACGATCATGCTGAGGCCTACAAGCGCAAATAACACAGCGATCAGGTGAATCGGACGCGGCGCCTGTCGCAGCAGCACGAAGCCGGCCAGCATCATGATGAACACCTGAAAATTCGCGAGCAACGTAGCAAGGCCCGGGCCGACATACTGAATCGAGCGATGCCAGAACCACAGGTCAAGCGCGAAGAACACCGCAGCCAGGATCAGTATCGACCAGACCCTGCGCGACAGTTGCAGACGTCGCCCACTGACAGCAAGAAACAATGCCAGCGCCGCGCCGCCAATCGATACACGATAGAAACCACTCGTCGTCGGCGAAACCGACACGAGCTTCACCCACACGGGCGACAGGCTGATCATCGCCGCGCCGACGAAGAGCCGCAGTCGAGGATTGGCCAGAAATTTTTTCGTCATCGCACTTTCGCGCGGAGTATCAACCATGTAACCAGGCGGTGCGGCGCTCAAGAGTTTCAGCGTCGATATCGCCGATCAACTCCAGGTAACAGGTATCCTCCGGCGGCGCCGTCAGACAAACACTGGTCGTAATCAGCTCGTCGCCGCGAAATGCAACAAGCTCAAGTACATCGCCGTCGCGATACGCGCACAAACGCCGATCCGCGTTGACTGCGGTCAGCCGAACGCCGTCGAGAGCCACTGCCCGGTCTCCCGGCGCTATCCCGGCCAGTTCGGCAGGCCCGCCATTCGACACATTCTTGAATACGGAATGCCCGCCCTCCGCAGCCAATGTTGCGCCCAACCAGACGCTGCTGCATTTTTCCGGATCGCTGTTCTTGCCGCCCTTGTCGTCGCTGCCGCTGGAGGCACGCAGGTTAAGGCTGACGCCGAACCGTTGCAGCAAGGATTCCAGCGGGAGGTCTCCGGTTCCACGCACGGCCGCATCGAAAAAGTCTCCAAGCTCCAGGCCCGAGACTGAATCGCAGACCGTTTCGAACCCACGCTCGGGCATACCCTCACCTGTGTCGCCCCAGCGACGCCAGCACTCCTGCATGACGTCATCCAATGACACACGATCCTCTGTTTCGACCCGCAGCTTGAGATCGAGTGACAGCGCGATCATTGCACCCTTTGCGTAGTAACTGACAATCGCGTTCGACGCATTCGCATCCTGTTTGTAGAATTTCGTCCACGCATCGAAACTCGACTCTTCAACGCTCTGACGCAGTCGGCCAAGCCCTCGCGATACGCGTGTCATCGTCCGGCCCAGCATTTCCAGGTAGCTACTCTCGGAAATCAGGCCCGAACGCACGAGCGCCAGGTCATCGTAGTACGACGTAACGCCTTCGAACACCCACAACAGTCCCGTGTAAGTCTCAGCGGAAAGGTCATAAGGGGTAAATGCCGCCGGCTTCATGCGTTTGACATTCCAAAGATGAAAATACTCGTGGCTCGCAAGCCCGAGAAACTTGCGGTAGCCGCTACTGACATTGGTGTCGCCGCGAACCGGAAGATTGTCGCGCGCGCAAACGAGGCTCGATGACCACCGGTGTTCGAGCCCGGAGTAGCCGCCGCCGGGTGCGTGCAACAGAAACAGGTAACGATCGAGGCCGTCGGGCGCACCCAGCAAGGACATATGTTGCTTGCAAAACATTTGCAGATCATGGCAAATTCTCGCCATGTCCGTGCGCGTATGACCGCGAATCGCAATCGCGTGCGGCATACCGTTGACCTCGAATTCGCCAATGGACAACCTGGCGATTTCAACGGGGTGGTCAACGAGCTCCGCATAGTCTGCCACCTCATAAACGCCGAATCCGTATTCCTCAGCGTCCTTGCGTCGCATCGAAGTTGCGACTCGCCAGTCGTTTCCGAACGGCGCATCGGGTGCAACAATGCGCAACTCGCACTGCGTTTGCTCCTGACCGACGACGGCCGGAAATACGCAGGCGCCGTTGAAGTAGGCGTGTGTCGTATCCAGATGCGCGCCACGCACGCTCTGGTCGTAAGCGTAGATCTCGGCAACCAGCGTCAACGGTCTGCTGACGACCTCTGCCTGCCAACGACTCTTGTCGAGTTTTGTCAGCACGACCCCACACTCATCGGATTCGGCACGTATCGCAACGACGTGTCGCGCGTAGTCGCGAATCATGTAGCTGCCGGGAATCCAGGCCGGTATCGCGAATACCTGTCCTTCGGCATCCGGTCGCTCGACCGTCACGCTGATCTCGTAAAGATGCGCCGCCGGGTCTTTCGGCTTGATGCTATAGCGGTGCGGCGTACTCATGTCGGCCGACGCTACTTGCGCCGCGGCTCCGTCAGCTTCAACGTCAGGCATTTCGCAGATCCACCCGCTTTGAGAAACTCGGTCAACTCCACCTCGTGTACCTTGAATCCGGCGAGCATGAGTCTTGCTTTCAACGGCTCGGAGGCCTTGTGCAGGAAAACCTGGTCGCCGACGTTGACCGTGTTGCACGCGAAATTTCCCGCATCCGCGGTATCAACGACGATCCGCTTGTGTGGCGGAATACGGCTTTCGATCGCCATGCGCGACTCATAGTCAAACGCCGGCGGGTGATACATCAAGAAACCGTCGGTCAGCGGACAGAAACACGTATCGATGTGGTAGAAGCGTTCATCGGTCAATCGAATGGACACGACATCGATGTCGAAGAAATCGCGAATCGCATCATGCGCTTCAATCTCGGTACGAAATCCGTAGCCGGTCCACAACCACGGGCCGCGACGATCGTGCAGGCAGTCACCAGCGCCTTCGAAGCCGATCTTTTCGTCGAGACCCGATAGCTCGAAACCGTTGTCACGAAACCACGACTTGAAGTACGCCTCTTCAGCCCGACGTTCTTTCGGCATGAAGTGACTTGCGACAGCCTTGTTGCCGTATACGGCGCCCGCGTTCGCCGTGAATACCATGTCCGGCAAGTCCGGCTGTGGATCGATTGTGACAACCTCGGCGTGTTCGCTGATGACGTCGCGCAGTCTCTGCCACTGCTCAGTGGCCAGCTCGAGGCTCATGGACCCCGCATTTCCGGCCATCCACGGGTTAATGACATAGTCCACGGTGAAGTAGTCGGGTGGACACATCAGAATCCTGTCTTTGGTACTACTCATCGATATCCCTGCACGAAACATTTCCAAGTACGACAAATTTCGGCGTCAGTCATCCGCGCGCGGCAAGTGAACTTCGGCCAGCATGCATCGTACGCTACCGCCCGCCGAATTTTCGATGTCGTCGATTACTGTCGTGATGATGCTGCCATTGTCGCGCAACTTACGCTGCTGCTTCTTGTCCAGGGAATCGTACGCCCGCTGCGACATTGCAAGCAGGCGATCACCGTTCTTGTTGCGCAGCTCGAGCATATTGCCGGCGAACGCATCCAGCTGATCGTAGTTGAGTGATACGACGTCGTGGCCGGTCTCCTGCAGCCGTCGCAACACGGCCGCACGCTGATCATCTCTTGCAATCGCACGGTCGCAAATGACGGCAAGCTTCTCACCGACGTTCATCAGGACATTGGTATGGTAGATCGGCACACCGTCTCTATCGACGGCATCGAACGCGACGACATCGTATTCAAGTCGCTGTGCGAAATCTCCGAGCACATCGAGTTGCGTCCGCGAAGACAGGCACGCATACGCGATGCGATTGACACGATCGAGCACCATGCTGCCGGTGCCTTCGAGAAAGTGTCCAGCTTGTTCATGGTGAGACAAATCGACGACCTCGGAAACCTGAAATCCATACGTGGTGTCAAGGCTTTCAACGATATCCATGCGCCTTTCAGTACGGCGGTTATCGGCTTCCATCGGATAAAGTACGACGCGGCCATCGGCGTGAAAGCTCACCCAGTTGTTCGGAAAAATAGAGTCCGGCGTGCGCGGCTCCGAAGTGTCTTCGACGACGATTGCTTCAATGCCGTTGGTGCCCAGATCGGACACCAGGTCGTCGAACTGCACCAGCGCAGACTCCTGTTGCTCGTCTGGCGACGCATCGGTTTTACCCTGGAAGCGATTGGATGCCGCCGTCTGCGGATTGCTTTCGAAGCGCGCCGGTCGAATCATCAGCACGCTTGACGCAAGTTGTGATTCGCGTGTCGCCGTCATAGAGTTAATCTACCACGAACACGGCCACTAGGAATCGCGGGGTGTTTGCAGACTCATGCCATTCATCGTATTGACAGCCATTGTCCAGATTGGCCTGATTATTCATGTTGTGCGAACCGGGCGCCCGCCGTTCTGGGTCTTTGTCATCCTGTTCGTTCCCGGAATCGGCTCGGTCGCGTATTGCATCGTCGAGCTGTTGCCCGAGTTATCGAACAACCTGATGGCACGCCGCGCGATGCGCGGCGTGAAGAAAACCTTCAATCCCGGAGGCGAATTGCGGCGACGGCAACTGGAGCATCGGCTGTCGGGCAGCGTTGATGCAGCCAGGCACCTGGCTTCCGAACTGATGGATAGCGGCCGCTACGCCGAAGCTGTCGACCACTATCGATCCGCGTTGACGGGTCTTTACGAACACGACCCGGACCTGATGCTTGGACTCTCGAAGGCACAGTTCGGCAACGGCGATGCCGAAGCATGCAAACGGACGCTGAAGCTTCTCAACGAAAAAAATCCGGAACACCGTTCGGCCGATGGCCACCTGTTGTATGCCAGGGCGCTCGAGCAGGGCGGGGATTTGGCGGCTGCCGAGGAAGAATACGCCGCCGTCTCAGTTTACTATTCCGGTGCGGAGGCGCGGGTTCGATATGCGCAATTGCTCGAAAAACGTCAGAAAACCGACGCGGCGCGGGCCGAATATGCCGACATTCTCACGTCCGCCGAACTCGCCCCCCGGCACTTCAGGAAAGCACAGAAAAAATGGCTCGCCGAATCGAAAGCCGCCCTCGCGAGACTTCGTTAGCTCAGGCACCCGAGCTGGAACGGGATGACACTTGCTCGTACCAACGCCCCAGATCCACGGCATCGTCCGGCAAGCCGATCTTGATCGTTGCCGCGAAATCGATAACGACCATGGCAGAGATATCGGCAATCGAATAGACGTTAGCTGCGACGAATTCCCGTCCTTCGAGGCGCCGATTCAACATCTCGTGGAACAGCCCGACGCGTTTGCGCCCGCGCTCCGCAAGTTCCGGTATCTGGTCGAATTCGTGGGGTCCCGGCAGGGCATGGTTCTTCAGCCACTTAACAGAATTGCGGTACGCGTCCGCCGTTGCGAAAAATCCCTGCTGATCGATCTTCGCATTCCACATCGATATCGTCGCGCGTTCCACGGGCGTACGGCCCATGAGCACCGGCTGCGGTTTAAATTCCTCGAGGTACTGGCAGATGGCGAATACCTCGCAAATCCGGGTACCGTCGTCGAGCTCCAGCACGGGCACGACACAGTCCGGGTTAATTTCGCGAAAGTCCGCACCGAGCTGCTCGCCACTCGCCAGATCGACGGCGATTTTCTCGAGTGCGATGTTTTTTTCCGCCGCGAAAATACGCACGCGACGCGGGCTTGACGCGGCGGCGCAATCGTATAATTTCATCTCAGACCTCCAGTGCTTTTGCGGCCTTGTGCACGGTCTTTGCGTCCTGGCCAAAGAGCATCGCGTGTGCCTCCTCACTGGTCTTCTCGTCGCGCTGCCAATCCGCGCCTAGATTCGTACCGCGCTGCACGGCGGGCCTTGCCTTCAGCGCGTCATACCAACGCCTGAGGTTCGGGCAGTGATCCATATCGTTGCCGAGGCGCTCGTGCGAGCGGACCCACGGAAAAGCGGCAATGTCGGCAATCGAATAATCGCCTGCCAGAAATTCGCGGTTGCGCAGGCGAACGTCCATGACGGCCAGCAAACGGTCGTATTCCTTCGCGTACCGCTCATGCGCGTACGGCTCGGGAGATTTCGTGTAACTGACGAAGTGGCTTAACTGGCCCGCCATCGGCCCGAGCCCTCCGGCCTGCCAGAACAGCCATTGTAAAACTTCGAAGCGCGCGGCCTGATCGGTCGGCAGTAACCGTCCGGACTTTTCGGCGAGATAGATCAGGATAGCGCCGCCTTCGAAGACCGAAATGCCCGTGTCCTGGTCGACGATCGCCGGCATGCGATTATTGGGGCTGATCCTCAGGAAGTCGGGATTAAACTGATCGCCACGGCCTATGTCGACCGGAACCGTGTTGTACTCCAGCCCGCACTCCTCGAGCATGATTGAAATTTTTTGCCCGTTCGGCGTCGGCCAGTAGTAAAGATCGATCATTGCATGCTCCTGATGCTTGAGGACAAGGCTGCGAATTATCAGGCTTTGAGTATAAGATATTTGGACGGTATCAACTTCGCTGGTCCAAAAATACGGAATGGTCATGACACAGCTGCGGCACGACAAACAAATTCTGAATGCGCCCGATGGCCACGAGATTCATATGCACATGTGGTGTCCCGACAGTCCGGCCTCACGTGTCATTCAGATTCTCCATGGGCTGGGCGAGCACGCGGCGCGTTACGAGCGATTTGCGCGCGCAGCGACGTCCCGAGGCTACGCGGTGTGCGTTCACGATCATCGCGGTCATGGCCCGCACACCGGGGAACTCGGGCACTTCGCAGATGACGGTGGCTGGCATCTGCTTGTCGCCGACGCCTTGCTTGTTCACGATTTTTCCCGTGAACGATTTGCCGACGCACCGCACGTACTCCTCGGACACAGTATAGGTTCCTACATTGCGCAGAGCTTTGCCATGCTGTATGGCGACCGCTTGTCGGCGCTGATTCTGTCCGCATCGACCTGGCCATCGCGCTTGCAGCTGATTCCGGCGCTTGCGATCGCGCACATCGAAGCCTGGCGCCGCGGCATTCGGGGCAAGAGCGCGTTGCTCCACAAGCTCGGTTTCGGCAATTTCAACAAGCGTTTTGCACCTGCGCGCACAGAGATGGACTGGCTGTCGCGGGACGTAGCCGAGGTTGACAAGTACATAGCCGATCCACTGTGCGGAGGGCCGTATAGCTGCGGATTGTGGCTCGATTTGCTGGGTGGGCTCTTCGACATTTCTTCCGATGACGCGCTTACCCGAGTTCCCGCCACCTTGCCGTTGTTGATTACCGGCGGTGAGCGCGATCCGGTCGGCGGCGAACGCGGTATGACGCGCCTGATGATGCACTATGCGCAAACCGGTCATCAGCGTATCTCCGTCAAGGTCTTTCCCGACGGCCGGCACGAAATGCTCAACGATTCAAACCGCGACGAGGTCACCGCGACCTGGCTGGACTGGATCGCTGCCAATACTCGCAGCGCTTAACTCCCGCGGAGTTCCGGCGGCCACCGCATGCGATTGCATTTTTTGCCGCACCGGCCGACACTGACGATCCATTTGCCAGTTCACGGATAATCCCCATGTCAGCATCATTCGATTTTTCGGCCAGGCGCGTCTTCGTATTTGGCGGTACGAGCGGAATCAATCTCGGCATCGCCCGCTGTTTTGCCAGCGCCGGTGCCGATGTCTCAGTCGCGAGCCGTTCGCAGGAAAAAGTTGACGCGGCCGTCGCCGAACTCCGTAACCTCGGATCGAAATCGTTTGGCTACGCCCTCGATGTGCGCGACGTGGATGCTGTCAGGGATGCGCTTGCGCAGCACGCGAAAGATGCCGGCGACATCGACATCCTGATCTCTGGCGCAGCGGGCAATTTCCCGGCGTTCGCCAACGATATGTCCGCGAACGGTTTCAAGGCCGTTGTCGATATCGACTTGCTGGGCTCGTTCCACGTACTGCAGTCGGCATATGAGCATCTGAAAAAACCGGGCGCCTCGATCATCAACATATCGGCGCCGCAGGCATTTGTTGCGATGCCTATGCAGAGCCATGTGTGCGCGGCCAAAGCTGGCGTCGATATGCTGACGCGCACGCTCGCGCTCGAGTGGGGCCCTGCCGGGGTTCGCATCAACAGCATTGCGCCGGGCCCGATTGAAGGAACAGAGGGCATGCGACGTCTCGCGCCGAATAAGAAAATCGCCGAGCAATGTGCTCGCAGCGTACCACTGCAGCGTCTTGGGACCACCGAAGAAATTGGGCAGGCCGCCATGTTCCTGTCGTCCGACGCTGCGCAGTATGTCAGCGGAGTCGTTTTGCCGGTTGACGGAGGTTGGTCTGTTGCCGGTGCCGGCGCCGCTGCACTTGCGATGGCGCAACCTCACAAGTAGCCGCGAAGAGTGCCTACTCTCTTTTCACCCTGTCTTTTGATTGTGGGTGGCTGGACAACCACCCCCGAATGCCGTCGCCATCCCCGGACGTAGTGTCGTCGAGTCTCAGTAGCAGTTCCTGCAACACGTCCGTACGGATGCCGCTGGACTCGAGGTAGTCAAACGCGAACTCGTCCGCCTCCTGCTCAAAGTCCCGAGAGTATTTCGCCTGCATGAGCACTGTTGGCAGGGTTGCCGACAGCGCCGTTACATTGGTCAGGTCACCGGTAAGACCGGCAATAATCAAGGCGCTTGCGGAATCCTGCAACAGGATCCTGAGACCATGCCTGCCAATGAGATGGCCGACCTCGTGCGCAAGGACAGCGCTGATTTCATCATCCGACTCGGCAATGGTGACCATGTCGTCGGTGATGACCACAATTCCCCCCGGAATCGCGAACGCGTTTGCGCCGACATGAGAGGCGCGGAATTCGAGTCGGTAGGCCTGATACCGTTCGTCGCCATCCTGGATATCGGCGAACAGTTTCGCGACCCGCATTTTGCTTTCTTCCGGCAGCTCGCTGCGATCGAACAGTATGTCGTCCAGCAAGCCCAGGCCGTCGTCACCCATCGAATTGATTGTGTCGGCCGGAATGGCGAATGCGACGTATCGCGCCCCGACCGGGACGCCGAACGTCAATAACAGCCACGTACCGGCAACGGCTACGAACAAAGCGATGAGGGCCCAGTGCCACTTGCCTTCCAGGCGACGCACGAGGCTTCCTTCACCGAGAGCACTCGATAAATGATTGCCGAAATCGTCATTTTGAAAATGCAGCGATGCGCGCTCGCCGAATTCAATGACCCAGACGCCGCGTCCGACCGGAGAGATCAGGCGTACGTCCGATATGAGAATGGATCGTGCATCCTCACCTACCTGAAACTGGAGGCTATGCCCCACCAGCGACAGCACGACGGTCGTCGATCCCGCCGTGAGGCCGTCGTAGTAACCGGCCTCGGTACGCATCAGAAAGCAACGTCGATTTCGACGTCAAACACGTCGCCCACTTCCTCGCCGAGTGCCGATCCTTCCTCATTGAGCGCGGCGATATGGTCCTTCCAATCGGCGCCAAGACATACGGCCAGATGGTCTGCACGATATTTCGCCAGCCGGATTTGCGCCCATGGAACCAGGAGCCCAAGTGACAAGATGATAGCAAGAGCATTCGTCAGGTACAGGCCCACCATTTCGGTGACGGAAAGTGTCGACAGGAAGCTGGAATCGCCGAGTTCTGTCGTATTCCAGACATAATTGCGCTGCCGAACCTGAACGTATATGCCGATTGCGGCGTAGAAAGCGAGCAGCACGATCGTTGACGCCGCTGAGTACAGAGAATTTGCATTTGTACTCGTCGAATTTCCAATCAGGCCACCGGACAGGCCCAATATCAGCATCAGCGCGAGAACGCCCAGAATCGCAAGCCCGATCGACTTCCAGATGATCGAGTAGAACTCGCCCTGGCGTCCGTTGAAGACGAACTGTGTTTGACCGAATCCGGCATTGTTGGCCACAAACTTGTTGCGCATGTATATCGCCGTGGGTGCGCCGAACCCCAGTGTTACGACGGTTATCAAGGCGCCGCCGTAGAAAGCCTTGAACGAATCCGCGTAGTTCGGCTGAAAGTTGAAACGCAGCCCATGATAAGACGTGTTTCGAAGTTGAAAAATACGTGACCTGACGACGAGCCACGGTATCGAGAGCATAATCACGGCAATTACGATGAATGGCGCGACAGGCGACATGTATCCTGACGCCCAGTAGATGCCAACCATCCCAATGGCTATGAGACGGCCAATTAGTATCGCCCTGGGCTTGGCGTGATAATCGAAATGCCCGTCCTCAAGCGATGTGTTCGTGTAAAAGTATCGTAACTTCCGGATCTTGGCCCAAGGCGAGTAGATGCCGAGCGTTACGAGGGTCAACGCAATGTTGACGATCCAGATCCTGAAGTACTCGCTTGCATTTCCGCTAAATCTAATTGGCGTGGCTTGCGTCGTGGCTGCGTGTTCTGTCTCCATTTTCCGATCCCGTTCATAATTATCCTGCAAAGACGGTACGGACCAAAAAAGCGGTCCGACAGCTGGTAGTTATTCGCCCTGATCGTTTTCATCCAGGAACTGGCGAAATTCCCTTGCGGCCGAATCGAAAACGCTCAGCCACTCCATAAGCTGCTTTCGTGTATAGCCTGCATTGGCCAGCAAATCAGCTTCCAGAACCGGATCATTTTCGTCATCCAGATAAGCACGAGACAGACGTTTCGTACGATTCCAGTCGTTCATATGCTCGTTCGTCAGTACGTAGCCAGTCAGTCCAAAATACAACTGCAGATCCTCGTCATCGTAAATGTATAGCGCATAGGTGTGGCCATCGATCTTGATTTTGATGACGCGCTCGTCGACTCGCTCGACGGCGCGATAACCGTCTGACTGCAGGATGTCGACCAACTCGCTGTCTGCAAGTGTCTTCATCAGACTTTCGTCAGCGTGCAAGGTGAGTGGCAGTGCTGCCGCTAGCAGGAAAAGAACGATACCTCCAACACTTTTTGCCATTGCCTGCATTCCTGATCTACGTGGTTACGGGTAGATTATTCGCATAAAAAAAGCCCGCATTCAACTTGAACGCGGGCTTTGGCTATCAAAAGCCTGGCGGTGTCCTACTCTCACATGGGGAGACCCCACACTACCATCGGCGCTGAGCGTTTTCACTTCCGAGTTCGGAATGGAATCGGGTGGTTCCCACTCGCTATTGCCGCCAGGCAATTCGGTTGAGGGGAAAAGTGGGGTCGAACCGCAGTTTTCGACTTTGCGATCAATACCACCATTTTTCTCAACGAAAACTGCGGTTCGACCCCAGTTTTCCCTCGAATAAATAACAATTTGGAAAAGTTTTGATGTCTTGAGATTATCTTCGTGTCGCATTACATGTCGCTACATACAACGCCAAAGTGCTTTGGTGTTATATGGCCAAGCCTCACGAGCAATTAGTACTGGTTAGCTTCATTCATTACTGAACTTCCACACCCAGCCTATCAACCTCGTAGTCTTCGAGGGCTCTTCAGGGACCTCAAGGGTCCAGGGAAACCTAATCTTGAAGGGGGCTTCCCGCTTAGATGCTTTCAGCGGTTATCCCGTCCGTATGTAGCTACCCGGCAATGCCACTGGCGTGACAACCGGAACACCAGAGATACGTCCACTCCGGTCCTCTCGTACTAGGAGCAGCTCTTCTCAAATTTCCAACGCCCACGGCAGATAGGGACCGAACTGTCTCACGACGTTCTAA
>SMUY01406073.1_pt1 | contig 16316 bp, 14 predicted proteins | sample 2456441 | NCBI WGS metagenome assembly SMUY01 (sample SAMN11095931, study PRJNA526329) | marine sediment metagenome | biome: Marine sediment; feature: Surficial sediment; material: Deep marine sediment; isolation source: Hadal surficial sediment | place: Pacific Ocean | collected 2014-11 | depth...
ATCGGCCTGACCTCCATGAGGGGTTCCTTGGCGGAGTTCGCACTACGGCGCCGCCGTGATCGGGCTAGCGTCCAGAGAAACCGGGATTCGACCGGCCGAACAATCCCTGGGCGATAACGGTTGGCAATATGCCGAACGACCGTTGCCGAGCGCGAGCGGCGTCAAGGAAGAAGCCCCGCAAAAATTAGGCGGCGAGCCGTTCGTAGCGATGACGCAGGGCGATGACCTCGAGCTGCAGCGCGGCGCGGCTTCGGACGCTCCTTGGTCTAAGTGCCCCAAAATTCTGAGATCACGAAGCGAGGAATCGCCGCAGGATCGCGTTGTACGGCTCGGGATCCTCGATATAGGGGGCGTGCCCCACGCCGCGCAGGATCACGCGTTGGCAGCCATCGATCATGTGCACGAGTTCGTCTGCCTGGGCGGCCGAAGCGACTTGGTCTTTGTCGGCCGAGATCACCATCGTGGGCAAAGCGAGGCTTCGAATAACCTCCGAATTGTCGGTGTTCATGAGCATATGGCATGCTGCGCCATAGCCAGATAGACGCGCCTGCGAAGCAATGCCGGCGACCTTGGCCCGTACGGTCGGGTCGCAGTCGTCCGCCACCATCGTGGCCGCGCGCGCCGCACCGAATTCGGCCGCGGTCAATGCACGAAGTTCGCTCAGCCGCCTCTCAAAGCCCGTTGCCCGCGCGGCATGGCAGGGGCTGCCCCATCCCACAGAGGTGCAGGAGAGAACCAGGTGGCTGACGCGCGCCGGGTGCCGAGAAGCCAAACGACCTGCGATGACGCCGCCCATGGAGTGCCCGAGCAGCGCGACCGTCTCGAAACCTAGCGCATCGATCAGGCCCAGAGCCGCGGTAACATAATCGTCGACACCCGGGGTGGGGTCGGCGAGGTCGTCCGACGCGCCATAGCCCGGGCAGTCCCAGGCAACGACGCGAAACGTATCGCCGAGATTGCGATACTGAAACTCCCACGACCTCGATGAACCGCCGAGCCCATGCATGAGCACCAGCGGTGTGGCCTGGCCGGCACCTCTCCAAGCCACTATTCCGTGGGCCAGATCAGTCGTGGACAGAGGCGGAATCGTCATCCTGATTCTCCGGCCTTATACCAAGGAGCGTCGATAACGACCCAATCGGATGCCCATTTCAGACGGCATCGTTCAAATGGCAGGCCGAGACCCGGCCCGGTGCGACCTCCTTGAGCAGCGGCACCTCGTCTCGGCAGCGATCCATCGCGAACGGGCAGCGCGGATGGAAGTGGCAACCGGGCGGTGGGTCGAGAGGCGAAGGAATCTCCCCCTTGACCGGCTCGAACCGCCGCCGCCGCGTATCGAGCCGCGGCACTTCCCTGAGCAGTGCCTGGGTATAGGGGTGGTTCGGTTCGGCGAACAATTCTTCGGTCGGCCCAAGCTCGACGATGCGCCCCAGATACATGATCGCCACGCGATCGGACAGGTGCTCGACGACGCCCAAATCATGGCTGATGAACAGGTAGGTAAGTCCAAGCTCCTCGCGCAACTTCATGAACAGGTTGAGGATTTGAGCCTGGATCGAGACATCGAGCGCCGCCACGGCTTCGTCGCACACGATGAAGTCGGGTTTCACCGCGAGCGCCCGGGCGATGACGAGGCGCTGGCGCTGGCCGCCGGAGAACTGATGCGGAAAGCGGCGCTTGAAGCTCGGGTCAAGGCCAACGCGAAGCATCATATCGTCGACCCAGTCGTCGATTTCGTCTTTCTTGACCAAACCGTGCACCCACGGCGCCTCGCCGATAATGTCGCGCACGCGCATGCGCGGGTTCAGCGAGGCGAAGGGATCCTGGAAGATCATCTGGACCTTGAGCGCGGCGCTCTTCGCCGCGTCGTGGGCCAGAGCGGCAACGTCGTCGCCCCGGAACAGGATGCTCCCCTCGCTCTGCATCAATATGCCCGCGACGATTCGCCCGATCGTCGATTTCCCGCAACCGGACTCGCCAGCCAGGCCCAACACCTCGCCCTCGCCGACGAAGAGGCTCACGCGGTCGACCGCCTGGACGGCCTGCTCGCGCACGTTCATGCCCAGGGCGCCGAGCAGCTTCTCCGCCAGGTCGAGCGTCTTTACGAAGCGCTTGGAGACGTTGCGCAGCTCGATGATGGGCGGCGCGCTCACGACCCCCCCGTCAGGTGCGGGTGAAAGCAGCGCACTTCGCGTCCGGCAAAAGGCGAGCTCATCTCCGGGTCTGCCGCGCAGGCGCCATCGGATCGCGGGCAACGGGTTCGGAAGGCGCAACCCGACGGCAGATTGAGGAGCGAGGGCGTCATACCGGGAATCTGCGACATCGGCCTGCCGCGTGGGTTCTGGCTCGGCACCGACCGGATCAGGCCCCGCGTATAGGGGTGCAGCGGTGCATCGAGCACCTCGTCGACGGTGCCGGATTCGACGATCTTTCCGGCATACATCACGCAAACCCTGTCGGCGAGACTGGCGACGACGGAGAGGTCGTGGGTTATCCACAGCAAGGCGGTCGACGTCTCGCGGCACAGCTTCTGCACTTCGTAGAGGATCTGCCCCTGAATGGTGACATCGAGAGCGGTCGTCGGTTCGTCGGCGATGAGTAGATCGGGCTTGTTCAGAAGGGCGATGGCGATGCATACGCGCTGGCGCATGCCGCCGGAAAACTGGTGCGGGTACGCCTTGAGACGCTCTTCGGCGGCGGAAATGCCGACCTGACCAAGCGCGTCGCGCGAGCGGCGCCAAGCCTCCTTGCGGTCGACGTCTTCATGCGCACGGATCGCCTCGATCATCTGCGTGTCGATGCGCAGGACCGGGTTCAGGGTCATCATGGGATCCTGGAAGATCATCGCGATATGGCGGCCTCTGAGCCGTCGCATCTGCCCGTCCGGCAGTCCGGCGATGTCGGTTCCCTGGAATAGAATCCGCCCGGAGGTGACCCTCCCCGGCGGATCCACGAGGCCCATGATCGAGAAGCCAGTGACCGTCTTGCCCGAGCCGGATTCGCCGACAAGCCCCAGAACCTCGCCCCGGTCGACGCTAAAACTGACGTCGTCCACCGCCTTGACCACACCCGCCTTGGTGAAGAAGTAGGTCTTTAGGCCTTCAACCTTGAGGGTGGAGAGGTTATCGGTCACAACCGCATATCTACTTTTGCAGGCGCGGGTTTAGAATGTCGCGGAGCTGGTCGCCGACCAGATTGATGCTGAAGATCGTGATGAGCAGAGCGATGCCTGGGAAGAAGCTGATCCAATAATTGCCGGTCAGCATGTAATCGAAACCGGTGGCAATGAGCAGCCCGAGCGACGGCTCGGTGACGGGCAGGCCGATGCCGAGAAACGACAACGTCGCCTCGAGCGCGATGGCGTGCGCCACCTGGACCGTGACGACAACGATTAGCGGCGGCATGACGTTGGGCAGCATGTGCCGGAAAACGACGCGCCGGTGGCTGAGCGCGAGGCATATAGCGGCCTCGATGTATTCCTTTTCGCGTTCGACCAGCGCCGAGCCACGTACGGTACGAGCGTAGTACGCCCATTGAACGAGAACGAGAGCGATGATGATCTTGTCGACCCCCTTGCCGAGAACCGCGACCAGGACCAGCGCCACGAGAATCGCCGGAAAACTGAGCTGTAGGTCGACGATTCGCATGATGATGGTGTCGACCCGGCCGCCGAAGTAGGCGGCCACGAGCCCGATGGACATGCCCAAACAGAGCGCAAGAAAGCCACTCATCGCGCCCACGGCGAGACTGGTGCGGAGGCCGTAGAAGATCGCGCTCAGCATGTCGCGGCCTTGATCGTCGGTACCGAGCACGAACTTCATGCCTGTCAGCCCGATGGACCCGGGCGGCTGGCGGCCGTCGAGAATGTCGATCTCGCCAAGGTCATACGGGTTCTGCGGCGAGATCAGCGGCGCGAAGATCGCCACGAAGGCAATCGCCATTATGACGAACAGTGCGCCGATGGCGACCTTGCTATCGCAGTAGTCCGAAAGGAACCGCTTGAGCGGCGACTCTGCCTGGGCGACGCCCTCTGAAGATGCGACCGGGAAGGTTTCCGTGGTTGCCATTATCCCTTCACGTCCTGCAGCCGCACCCGCGGGTCGAGCACCGAGTAAAGGATGTCGACCAGGAGGTTGATGGTGATGAACAAGAACACGACCATCAACAGGTAGGCGACGATGATCGGTCGGTCGAGCAACTGCATCGAATCGATGATTAGCTTGCCCATGCCAGGCCAGGCAAAGACGGTTTCGGTCACCACCGAGTATGCGATCACGTTGCCCAGTTCCAGTCCGAGCACCGTGACGACCGGAATCAGGATGTTCTTCAGGATATGAACCATCACGATGCGCCGTGGGCTCAAGCCTTTGGCCCGCGCGAACTTGACGTAATCCTGCAGCGCCGCCTCACGGGTGCCGGCGCGGGCCAGGCGAATCACCAGCGCCAGCTTGAGCAGCGCCAGGTTGAGCGCCGGCATCAACAGGTGCGAGAGCCCGTCCGCGGTGAGGAAACTGACCTGCATGCCTAAAAACTCGACGGTTTCGCCGCGCCCGGTGGCGGGCAACACGCCCAGCACCACGGCGAACACCATGATCATCATGATGCCGACCCAGAAGGTGGGCAGGCTGAATCCGAGGATCGAGCCGCCCATGATCGTCTTGCCAACCATCGAATCGGGCTTGAGACCCGCCCACATGCCGAGCGGGATACCGAAGACGATCGCGATGAGCATTGCCGCCAAGGCCAGCTCGAGCGTCGCCGGAATGCGTTGGACGATGAGCTGAATCGCGGGCATGCCGAACACGAAAGACTTGCCAAGGTCGCCTTTAACGGCGTTCTCGACGAAGACCAGATACTGCTGCCAAATTGGGAGGTCGAGCCCGAGCGCCTTGATCGCCCGTTCCAGTTCCTCCTGGTCGAATTCCGGATTGATCAGGATGTCGACCGGGTTGCCGATGACGTTGACCCCGAAAAAGACGAGGAGCGACATGGCCACGATGACGGCTAAGGACTGCAGCAACCGTCGGACGATGAAAACCGACACCTTGCGCCTCCGTCCCGAGATCAGCCGATAAGCATCAAGCGGAAAGGGACGCGGGCGGCCCCGTGCCGCCCGCCTGATTCGTCCCCGCTACTTCTTCACTACGTTCATAAGTAAGGTCGCCTCGTCGGTACGGGGCGTATAAGCAAGTCCGGGGCGGGTCGCCCAGGTATTGACCTGGTAATGCAACGGGATGATCCCAAGATCGTTGATGGCGATCTCGGTCGCCTTTTGCAGCAGCTTCTCACGCTTGGCGTCGTCCACGGTCGCGAGCGCATCCTCGATGATCTTGTCGACCTCGGGATTGGAGTAGCGTCCGCGGTTCGAGGCGCCGAAGCCGCGCGCCTTGTCGTAGGTGTGCAGCAACGACTTCAGCGGCGAGGAGGCCTCGCCCGTGCCGGCTCCCCAGCCGACGAGGATAAAGCTGAACTCGGGCGTCTTGTTGGGGCCGCCGCGCGATGCCCGACTGAAGTAGACGCTTCTCGGCATGGTTTCGATCTTGGCCTCGATGCCGACCCGAGTCAGCATCTGGCCGATCGCCTGGGCGATCTTGTCATCGTTGATATAGCGGTCGTTCGGGCCGTGGAGGGTAAGGCCAAAGCCGCCTCCCCAACCCGCTTCGGCGAGAAGCTTCTTTGCGCCCTCTGGATCGTACGCCTCGACCTTGAGGTTCGGGCTCACCCCGAAGAACCCCTCCGGCAGAAGCTGCCCGGCCGGAATGGCGATGCCTTCCATGACCTTCTCGACGATCGCCGGACGGTTGATCGCCTTGGAAATCGCCTTGCGGACGCGCACGTCCTTGAGCGGGTTCTTGCCGCCCGTCCCGGTGACGAACGGCGAATCGTCGCGGTCGTGATCCAGGTGCAGGTAGATCACGCGGTTCGATACGCCCTGGGAGAGGACGACCTCGGGGTTGGTCTTGAGATGACCGATGTCCGCCGTCGGCACCAGGTCGATCATATCGACGTCGCCGGCAAGGAGCGCCGCGACGCGCGTCGGGTCGCTATTGATCGGCTTCATGACCACATGGTCGAACGCGGCCTTCTCGCCCCAGTAATCGGGGTTCTTCTCGAGCACCAACCGGTCGCCGGGTACCCACTCGACGAACTTGTACGGGCCGGTGCCGATGGCCGCCTTGCCGGAATTGTAGTCCGCGGTCTTCGCACCCTCGCCATGCTTCTTCGAGATGATGTTAATGGTCGAGACGTCGTTCGGCATCAGCGGATAGGGCCGCTCCGTGGTGATATGGATCGTAAGGTCGTCGATCTTCTTGAGCGTCTTGCCCTTGGTGTAGAGGGCGAACGACGACGGACTGGCCTCGACGTTGGGTGCCCGCTCGAAGGTGAAGAGCACGTCATCCGCCGTGAACGGCGAACCGTCGTGGAACTTTACGCCCTGGCGCAGTTTGAACTCCCAGACGGTATCGCTGAGTGGCTTCCACGACACCGCCAAGCCCGGGCCAAGCTGTTGTTTCTCGTTGGTATGGACCAGGCGGTCGAATATGTGCCGAGCGGCCGAGTTATTCGGTCCGAGATTGTGATAGTGCGGGTCGATCGACGATGGCTCGAGCTTCAGGCCGACACGCAAGTCTGCCGCCCCAACGGTGCCGGCGAGCAAAACCGCCGCGACCGCGCCGAGCAATCCGAGTGTGATTCTTTTCATGAGCGTTTCCTCCCGATTCTGGGACTGGAACGAGGCAAGCGTATGTACTTGGCGCCTTTTCGATCAATCGCGATTAAGCCCATGCCTCGACTCGCGCCAACCGCTTGGGTGCAACATTGACTCAACACCGGGCTGGCGGCAAGCCTCGCGCTAACCACGCGGCGGTGTCCACGTGGTCTCCGGGTCGAGCGGATAGACCGGACGCGGCAGCCTGGCGAACCGGATGCGGGAGAGAACCGGCGAGACCAGGCCGCCGGCGTCGACCTCGACGACTTGCGAATCATCGAAAAACTCGTCGAAGCCGGCCCGAAAGTGGCCGCGCGACTTCACCACCACCGTACGGAAGGCGGCGATATCGAGCCCAAGCGATTCGAGGAAGGCCGGATCGGCGCACTGCACCCGCCGGGTGGCGACGGCCACGGTGACGTTGCCGATCTTCAGCGCGGCGCACGCGCCAAGATCGACCATGCGTCCGCGATAGGTCCCGCGCCGGCCGACGACCCCGCCGTCGCCAAGTTTCAGAACCGTCGCCGACTCGGTGAAACGGCGAGCGTGCTCGCCCGCCCCGGAGGAATTGAATGTCGCCTGAATCGGGCTGCCCTCGCCCGCGGCATGGCATTGCATCGCGAGCGCCGGATCGATGAACAGGCCGAGCAAAGCGCTCTTGGCCTTGGCCGCGATCAGGGCCTCGAGGATCTCGGTGGTGTTGCCACGCCCGCCGCCGCCCGGATTGTCGGCCACGTCGGCGAGACAGACCGCGGGCTCATCCTCGTTCAGACCCGCGTGGACCGCCGCCGCAACGGCCTCGGACACGGGCGTCAATCGGGCCTGGAATCGCCCGCGGTCGGCCCAGGCCCGTCGTGCCAGGTCGAACGTCACTTGCGCCGGACGGGCGCCGGCTCCATAGGCAAGGATCGCGAGACCGTTCTTCGGCGTATCCGAATAGGCGAAACCGCCCACCACCGAGACGATGTCGAGACCGTCGCCGATGGCCGCCTGCCCAGCCGCGATTAGGTCAGCGTACGGCCCGCGCGCGGTCAGCAGGGTCACCGTCGGCGCGACAATGGGCAAGCGGACGAAGCTCGCGGCGAGCCGATCGCCGTCGAGCAACCGGCGCAACAATCGCGCCGCCTCGGCCGCGCGCTCGGCCTGATCGACGTGTGGGTTGGTGCGGTACGCGATGATGGCGTCGGTGCTGGCCGCCATTTCATCGCTGATGTTGGCGTGCAGATCGACCGTGGCGACCACTGGCGCTCGGGGCCCAACCACGTTCCGCACCATGCGAAAAAGCTCACCATCGGGGTCGAGACTGCCGGTGGAGGTCATGGCGCCGTGGTTGCTGATATACACCGCGTCGAGCGGCAGTCGGCGCGCGAGGCGGGACCGAATCGCCTCCATCGTCTCGGTGAAGAAGCCATGGTCTACCGGACCGCCCGGCTCGGTCGCGGTGACGATGATCGGTACCGGCTCCCATGTCCCGGCCCGGTCCATCTCCGCGATGAAGCCGGGTATCTCGGCCGGCATCGCCGGCGCGGGCTTTGCCGCCTCGGCGACGATCTCGTCCTCGACCAGGTAGCATGAAGCGCGGAAGTCCGCGCCGGTCGTCACCGGCGCGAAGGCGTTGCTTTCCAAATGCATGCCGAGGATCGCGATGCGCGGTTTGCTCATCCCCAGGATTCCCGCTCACAGTTATCGTCATGGGCCGAAACGGCGACCCACCCTAGCAGAGCGCAGCGGCGCCATGTACCAATCGGAGGGACCCGCGGCGCGGGTGGTGCCCGATCGCGGATTCGCGCATGGCGAGATGCGTGCAAGGTATTGGGAATCGGCGGCTTAGGCGGTATCGTAGCCGTCCTCGCCAAGCCCGACGGAGGATCCAAGGTGTCCGAGAAGACGTACAAGATCGAGCTTACGCCGCCCGACATCGCGCCGTACCGGTCCGGAAATACCGGGGTCGACTTCGTCACGACCTTGGACAGCAACGAACCGGGTCCGCATGTCATGGTGAATGCGGTTGTCCATGGCAACGAGTTGTGCGGCGCGATCGCGGTGGATTTCCTGTTCAAGCACGGTATCCGGCCGACCAGAGGCAAGCTCACCCTAAGCTTCGCCAACCATGAGGCGTACCAGCGTTTCGATCCGTCGGACCCCTCGGCCACGCGTTTCGTCGACGAGGATTTCAATCGGCTTTGGTCGCCGGAGGTCCTGGAAGGACCGCGCGACAGCGTCGAGTTGCGCCGTGCCCGCGCACTCCGGCCCATCATCGATGAGGCCGATATTCTTCTCGATATCCACTCGATGCAGACCGGATGCCCTCCGCTGATCATGGCCGGACCCTTGCCCAAGGGCCGCGAGCTTGCCGCCGCCGTCGGATTTCCCGCCCATGTCGTGATCGATGCCGGGCACGCCGCCGGGCGCCGGATGCGGGACTACGGCGGCTTCGGCGATCCGCTCAGCGCGAAAAACGCGATTCTGGTCGAGTGCGGCCAGCACTGGGAGGCCTCCAGCGGCCCGGTCGCCATCGAATCGACGTTGCGCTTCCTTCGTCATCTGGACGTCATTGATCCGGGTTTTGCCAACGCACACCTCCGCGAGGCGCCGCCTGCGCCGCAAAAATTCATCGAGGGGACCGAGGCCGTTACGATCAAGACCGACCGGTTCGAATTCGTCGACGAGTTCCATGGACTCGAGACGATTCCCACCGCCGGCACGGTCCTGGCGCACGACGGCGACGAACCCATCGTGACGCCGTACGACGACTGCGTGTTGATCATGCCGTCGCGGCGGCTCCAGCCCGGACAAACGGCAGTCCGGTTCGGCCGTTATATCGCGTAGGTGCAGGAAGACCGAGTGCTCCTTGGTATAATACCGAATATTTGCCGCCGCCCAGGCCTCGATCCACAACCACTTCAACCACGACCGCAACCTGAACCGGCGCGATATTTTTAAGCAAAACCGCGCTACCGCGCTCGCTGAATGGCGTCAACTCGCCGCGTGAGAGCCTTGGCCGCAGCTGATCTGCCACGTCCTACCGGTTTAATGCGACAAAGCCCTTGCGGGGCCTGTTCACGCGATCCTCCCGGATGGGATCGCGAACATAAAGCGGAAGAGCCGCTCGTTATGCAGCGGCGTCGAAGGTGCTGACGGTCTGGGCCATGTCGACGATGAATCGGATCAGCGGCGATTCCGTGTTGCGGGGATAGGCGGCGACGAATTCCAGATCCTCAAGCCGGGGCGACGTTTCCAGTGTCTTGAGCCGCTGCTCGCCGGCGAAGATCGAGGGCGGCAGCATGGCGATGCCGAGGCCGGCCATTGTCAGCGAGGCGACGACGCCGAGACTGTTGCAGACATCGATCCGCCGGGGCCGCGCCTCGTCGTGGCGGAACCAAGCTTCGATGACGTCGTGCAGGTTGGATTCGCGGCCGAGGGTGATGATCGGCCAGGCCGCGAGATCGGTTGGTGTCAACAGCCGGTCGGGGACGTTGAGGCTGGGGCTCGCCATCCAGTCGTAGCGGATGAAGCCGAGCGAGCGGCACTCCAGGTTGGGGCCGGCGACCGGTCCCGGCAGCAATGCCACCTCCAGATCGCCACGGTTCAAGCGGTTCCACACACCCGCGGTCAGGTCCACGCCCAGCTCCACGGCGACCTCCGGAAAGCGGGTGTTGATACGCTCGACCAAGTCCGGCAGCCAAGTCAGCGCCACCGTCTCGGTGACGCCAAGGCGAATATGCCCGGTGACCGCCCGTGCCGCGCCGAACTTAGCCAATGCCTCCTCGGTCATGGCATGGATGCGCTCGGCATGCTCAAGGAAGGCGCGGCCGACCGGCGTCAGCCGGACGGCACGGTGCGAGCGATCGAACAGGTCGGCCTCGATGCTGCGCTCCAGTTCCCTAAGCCGCATGGAGATCGCCGGCTGCGTCGCGTTGAGCCTAGCCGCTGCGGCGGTGACGCTGCCGGTCCGGGCGACCTGAACGAAGGCTTCGATCTGCTTAAGGTTCATGGATGTGGATCGCCAAAAATTACGCAACTCGTTATATCAGAATTTCTTATGGATGTTGATAAATTTATATAACTTGCTGTGTTGGTTGATGTTCGCTCATAATTCTAAACAGGGGGAAGCAGCAAAACCGCCGGAACGAAGATTTATCAATCATCCGGATTTAAGGGAGGAGAAGACCATGTCCATCATTCGTAAAACTATGCATGCCGCCCTCGCGGCGGCGCTGATCTTCGGCTTTGCCCGAGCGGTCGATGCCCAGACGCTTCGCATGTCGAGCCAGTGGACCGAGATCACCACCGGCGCCAAGGTCGACAAGTGGTGGGCGGCCGAGATCGAGAAGCGCACCAACGGCGCGGTCAAGATCAAGATCTTTTGGGAAGGTGTCTTGGGCAAGGCGAAGGAAAACCTGGGCCTGATCCAGCAGGGCGCCATCGACCTCGCCGCCATGTCGCCGGGCTATTTCCCGGCCGAGTTGCCGTTCCACGCGGCGCCCAATTCGATCCCCATGGCCATGTCCAAGCCGAGCGAGGCGACGGAGTTGATGGAACGCCTGCTGACCGAGGTGCCCGAGTACGACAAGGAAGCCAAGCGCAACGGCATGAAGGCGCTGTTCTTTCACCACCTCAATCCCTATCAGCTGGTCTGCAAGGAAGAGGTCAAGGGCGTCGCCGACATGAAGGGCAAGAAGGTGCGCACCTGGGGCAAGGACATGCCGCGCATGGTCCAGGCCGTCGGCGGCGTGCCTGTGACGCTTGGTCTGTCGGAACTCTACGAGGGCCTCAGCCGCGGGACCGTAGACTGCATCCCGTTCTCGGTCGACCTGATGGTCAACTACAAGATCTACGAGGTCGCCAAGCATGTGCACTCGATCACGCTGTGGGAAGGCCCGACCAACGCCGTGTGGATCGCGGTCAAGGTGTGGGACAGCCTGACCGCCGAGCAGCGGAAGGTCTTCCAGGAGGTCTCCTTCGCGGCCGCCCGGCGTGACCGCGACCAGGTCATCGCCGCCGGCGAAGAAGCGATCGCCACCCTGAAAGGCAAGGGCGTCAAGTTCCACGAGTTCCCGGCCGCCGAGGCCAAGAAGTGGAAGGCTGCCAATCCCGATTTCTTCGCTGACTTCATCAAGAACCAGGAAGCCAAAGGCCGCGGCGCCGCGGCCAGGGAGACCATCAGAATCTGGCGCGAAGTCGTAAAGTAAGCGAACGACGGACACCGGAGCCCGCCCGGACCGCAGCGGCCGGTTCGGGCGGGCCGGTCTCGCGTGAGCGTATGGCGCCCATATGACGACTGAACCCGCACCCGACACGGCGGAGCGACCGCGGTTCGCCGTCGCGCGCTGGATTTTACGCATCAATCTCGCCTGTGGGCTGCTGTCGGGGATCGCGCTCTTGTTGATGATGGTCGCGGGGGCGGCCGATGTCATCGGCACGAACCTCGACCTCGTCGGCATCCCCAGCCAGCCGATCCCCGCCACCTTCGAGTTCATGGCGACGATGATGGTCGTCACCGTGTTCCTGGCCACCGCTCTCGGACAGGCGCGGCGCAACCACATCCGCGTTGAGGTTCTGGTCAATCTGCTGCCGCCGGCAGGCCAGCGCATGATGGACGTGCTGCGGCATCTCCTCAGCGCCGGCATGTGGGGATTGATCGCCTGGTATGGCTGGAAGTCCGGCATGCACAGCGTTGCCGTCGGCGAGTATGCGCCGGGCTTGATCAATTTCCCGGTTTGGCCGGCGCGCCTTGTCCTTGGCTTCGGTGCGACGCTGATGACCGTACAATGCGTGTTCGACCTGCTGGCTGTGTTCAGCCGGCGCTTCGACGCCACCGACATGGCACACCATACCGACACCCCGGTGACCTGAGGACACGCGTCCATGGAACCGCTCACCATCGGATACCTGGGTGCGGCCTTGTTGTTCGTGTTCCTGGCGGCCGGCATCCCGGTTAGCGTCTCCATGGGGGTGATCGGCATCGGCGGCATGCTGCTGGGGGCGGGGCCGCTGTTGACCATGGGCCAACTGAGCGTGCTGCCGTTCTGGGTCGTCAACAACTACGCCTTCGCCGTATTGCCCATGTTCGTGCTCATGGGCGTGCTGGCCGAGTCGTCGGGTGTCACCACACAGGTGTTCCAGGCCGCCGATCTGTGGCTGCGGCGTTTCAGGGGCGGGCTCTACCATGCGGTCATCGTTGGCTCTGCCATTTTCGCCGCCGTCTCGGGCTCGACCATCGTCAACGCCGTGGTGTTCACGCGCATTGCCTTCCCGCAGATGATCAAGTTCGGCTATTCCAAGAGCCTCTCCCTCGGCGCGATCGCGGGGGCAGGCAGCTTCGCGGCGATGATCCCGCCTTCCATCACCATGGTCATTTACGCCATCATAACCGAGCAGTCGGTCGGCCAACTGCTGATCGCCGGTGTCATCCCGGGCATTCTGACCGCCATCGTCTACCTCGGCGGAGTCACCATCTTGGTGCGCATCAAGCCCGACCTGGCGCCGCCCATCGAGGCGCCGGTAACCTGGCCCGAGCGTTGGCGCGCCGCCGGCCAAGTGTGGCCGATCCTGATTCTTATGATTCTTGTGCTGGGCGGCATCTATACGGGTCTGTTTCCGCCGTCGGCGGCGGGGGCGGCGGGCGCCTTTGGTGCCTTCTGCCTCGCCGTCTTCAAGAAGCGTGGCTTCCGGGGTGGCTGGCTGACCTCGGCCTTGCGGGACGCGGCGTCGATCAGCTGCATCATCTTCGTCATCCTGATCGGCGGGTTGCTGTTGTCGCGCATGCTGGTGGTCGTCGGGGTCATCGACGACATGGTAGGGCAGATCACCGCTATCGCGTCGTCGCCGGTCAGATTCATGATCATGGCGTCGATCCTCTACATCGTGCTCGGCTGCTTCCTCGATACGACCTCGATGATGATCGTCACGTTGCCGTTCCTGTTCCCGGTGGTGACGGCGCTTGAAATCGATCCCATCTGGTTCGGCATCGTGCTGGTCAAGCTGATCGAGATATCGGTGGTGACACCTCCGGTGGGGATCAACCTGTTCGCGGTGCTGGGCGCGGTCGGCAAGGAAGCCGATTTCCGCCACGTCGCGCTTGGCGTCATTCCGTTCATCTTCTTCGACCTGATCGTGCTGGCGCTGCTGATTATCTTCCCCGAGCTGGCGACCTGGCTCCCAAATAAGATGATCCAGGGGTAAAGGGCGATGACCGATGCCAGACCCCTCATCCTCGGTGGTGGCGTGACGCCCTTCGGCCGGCATCGGGACGGCGCCCACTGGCGCGACTGGGTACGCCGGGCCGGTGCCGACGCCCTTGCCGATGCCGGCCTCGAGGTCGCCGACATCGACGCCGTGGTGGTCGCCAGCGAAAGCGATTTTCTGTCCCTGCAGGTCAACCCCGGTCCGGTGGTGCTCGACGAACTCGGGCTCGCCGGCCGGCCCGTCGTCAGGGTCGAGGGCGGGGGGGCCTCCGGCGGCCTGGCGCTCCGCGAAGGGATGGCACAGATCATGGCCGGGATGGCGCGGCGCGTCCTGGTAGTCGGTTTTGAGGCCGCGGCCGGGCATCTGGACCCGGGCGGTGTCCAGTTAGTCTATGGCCTCTCGTTCGACGCCGAGGTCGACGGCATGGCCGGCGCGACGGCGGTGGCGCTCTATGCGCTCTCCATCGCCGAACACATCGCGCACTATGGCACCACGGTCGAGCAGATAGCCCACATCTCGGTCAAGAACCACGGCAACGCCGTCGGCAACCCTTGGGCGCACAAGCCGATGACCATCACGATCGACGACGTGCTCACTTCGCCCATGGTGGCAACCCCTTACCGCCGGCTCGATTGCAGTCTCGCCAGCGACGGCGCCGCCGCCATCGTGCTCGCCCATCCCGATGCCGCGCCAAAGGCGGTGCGCGCCCGGAGCCGCATCACCGGCAGCGGCGTCGGCAGCGACTTCGCCCGCCTCGGTGACCGCGCCCAGCGCCACGCCTTCCGTGCCAAGCGCCGTGCCGCTGAGACCGCCTACGCCATGGCCGGCATCGAGGACGCGGCCCACGACATCGACGTCGCCGAGGTCTGCGACCCCTTCACCGGTGCCGAGATCCAAAGCCTGGAGGCGCTCGGCCTGGCATCGCCAGGGGGCGCCGCCCCCGCCCTCGCCGACGGCGCGTTCAATCGGGACGGCCGGCTCCCGGTCAACCTCTCGGGCGGCTTGATGGGCCAAGGCGGCGCCCCGGGGGCGACCGGCATCGCCCAGGCGGTGACCATGGACCGGCTCCTGGGCGGGCGTTATCGCGACGCTGCCGTAGGCAACGATTTCCGGCGCGGGCTGGTCGACGTGCACGGCGGCGTCGGTACGCTGGCGGCCGTGCATGTGCTGGAGCGGGTCGAGCCATGAGCGACAGCACCATCCGGCTCGACCTCCGCCTCGGCTACGACCACGGGTCGGGCGCGCTCAGCGACTACTTCCGGGCCCTCGCCGAGGGACGGGCGTTGGCAGGGCGTTGCGGGACTTGTGGGCGGACCTGGTTCCCGCCGCACGCCCGTTGCCCCGAGGACGGTGGGACATGCAAACCGGTCAACCTCGATGGACACGGCGTCGTGGTGTCCGAGACCCGCACCCGGACGCGGTTGCCGTTCACAGACCAGGATCGGGAGGTAACTTTCGTCCTCGTCGCCATGGCGGGTGCCGACAACGCCGCCTTCGGCCGCCTCAAGAACTTCTCCGGCACGAACGCCACGGGAGAACGCGTGCAGCTCGTGGCGGTCGCGGGCCCGCTCGGCCATCCGGCGCAGGCCGCCGTCTTCCAACCTGTGGAAGACGGCTGATGGCCTACGACATTGACGACGCCCTGCTGGACTCGTTGAACCTCCGGCGCTCCGATGGTCCAAGTGGCTACGAGATCGTCATCCCGCCAAGGTCCAACATCGCCCGCAACACGGTCGAGCGCTACGCCGCCAAGCGCCCGGACCACATGGCGCTGATCTACGAGGGCGCGGACTTGTCCCTCCGCACCTGGACCTTCGCCGAGCTTGACCGCGACGCTTCGCGCCTGGCCCATGGCTTGGCGGGGCTCGGGATCGGCCGTGGCGACCGGGTGGCGCTGTACACCGGCATGCGGCCCGAGACTGGCATCGTCCACATGGCGCTCTACAAATTGGGCGCCATCGCGGTGACGCTGTCACAGCTCTACGGGCCCGACACGCTGGCACATATCCTCAACCACGCCGAGGCGTCGGCCATCGTAACCCAAGACCAGGCCTGGGACCGCTTTCGCGGCCGGGAGGGCGAATTCCCCACGCTCAAGCACCGCATCGTCGTCGGCGCTGCCCGGGGCGACGAGATACCGTTCGACGGCCTTGTGGCGGCCAGTGCCGGCGCGGACAGCTTTGCCGCCGTCGACACCGACGCCGACGAGGTCGCACTCTTGATGTACACGTCCGGCTCGACCGGTCTCCCCAAGGGCATCATGCACGGCCACCGCATCCTCGAGGCCTACGTGCCGAGCCTGTCGCTAGTGTACAACCTGGATCGGGACGACCCTGGTTCGGTGTTCTGGTCGCCGGCCGACTGGGCCTGGGTCGGAGGGCTTCTGGACCTGTTGCTCATCGCCTGGCGTTTCGGCCGC
>SMUY01358344.1_pt1 | contig 16283 bp, 10 predicted proteins | sample 2456441 | NCBI WGS metagenome assembly SMUY01 (sample SAMN11095931, study PRJNA526329) | marine sediment metagenome | biome: Marine sediment; feature: Surficial sediment; material: Deep marine sediment; isolation source: Hadal surficial sediment | place: Pacific Ocean | collected 2014-11 | depth...
ATGACGTGGGCGGACCGCGTGCGTCGCCTCGGTGTACGTGCCAACGCCGACCAGCCCGACCAGGCGGAACTCGCCTATGCGTTCGGCGCGCGTGGCATCGGGCTGTGCCGGACCGAGCACATGTTTTTCGGGGAAGGCCGGATCGCGATTATGCAGCGCATGATTCTGGCCGACACGGAGGTCGATCGCCGGGAGGCATTGAAACAGCTGCTGCCGTTCCAGCGCCAGGACTTCTACGGGGTCTTCAAGGCGATGCGGGGCGGGCCGGTCACGATTCGCACCATCGACCCGCCGTTGCACGAGTTCCTGCCGAAGCGCGAGGATCTGCTGGTCGAGATCGCCCGCCTCGAGGCCGTTGGCAGCCGGTCGCCCAAGCTTGCGGAGAAGCGCACGCTGCTCCGCCGTGTCGAGCAGCTGCACGAGTTCAACCCGATGCTCGGGCACCGGGGCGTGCGTCTCGGGATCAGCTATCCCGAGATCACCGAGATGCAGACACGCGCCATCATCGAGGCGGCGGTGCAGCTGGCGAAGGAAGGGCTGGTGGTCGTGCCCGAGATCATGATCCCGCTGGTCAGCGACGTCCGGGAGCTGCGCGACCAGAAGACGGTGGTCGACCGTGTGGCGCAGATGGTGATGGCCGAGCAGGGTGTCACGGTCGAGTACCTGGTGGGGTCGATGATCGAGGTGCCGCGGTCCGCGGTCACGGCGGGCGCCATCGCGGAGGAGGCCGACTTCTTCTCGTTCGGCACCAACGACCTGACCCAGATGGTGTTCGGGTTTTCTCGGGACGATGCCACGAAGTTCCTCACGCTGTATCAGGCCCGCAAAATCATCGACAGAGATCCGTTCGCCAGTCTCGACACGGTCGGTGTCGGTGCGCTGATCAAGATGGGGGTCGATCGGGGACGTGCGGTGAAGCCCGGCCTGAAGGTCGGCATATGCGGTGAGCATGGCGGCGATCCGGCCTCGATTCGGTTCTTCGACCGCGTCGGGCTGGACTACGTCAGCGCGTCGCCCTACCGCGTGCCGGTAGCGCGGCTCGCCGCCGCGCAGGCGACCATCGAGGCAGAGACAGCAGACTGAGGCCCGCCTCTGAGAGATGGTGCAGAGCAACACCCGTGGTGGGCGCTCCCGTGTCCCCCTCGCGGTTGGCTTCGTTCCACCGGACCATGGCTGATCAACCCGTGATGCGAGCGTCCCGGATCAGGCGTCTCTCGACCGAGCTCGCGAACCAGATCGCGGCCGGCGAGGTGGTCGAGCGGCCGGCGTCAATCGTCAAGGAGCTCGTCGAGAATGCGCTCGACGCCGGGGCCACCCGGATCGCCGTGACGGTCGAGTTGGGCGGCAAGCGTCTCGTCAGGGTCGAGGACGATGGCGAGGGCATGACTCCGGACGACGCGGTGCTCGCGCTCGAGCGGCACGCCACCAGCAAGATCCGACGGGTCGAGGACCTGGCGGCGATCAGCACGCTCGGGTTCCGCGGCGAGGCGCTGCCCAGCATCGCGTCAGTGTCGCATCTCCTGCTGCGGACCCGGACGCAGGGCGCGTCGCGTGGCACCGAGATCCGTGTCTCCGGCGGCGTCGTCGCGTCCACCCGCGAGGTCGGCGCGCCCGAGGGTACCACCCTGGAGGTGACCGACCTCTTCTACAACGTGCCGGCGCGTCGGAAGTTCCTGAAGTCGGACGGCGCCGAGACGACTCAGGTGTCGCGGCTCGTCACCCAGCTGGCCCTGGGGCATCCGGACGTCGGGTTCACCCTGACCAGCGGCCCACGCCGTCTGCTGCAGTGCCCGCCGGCGGCCAGCCTGGCCGACCGGCTGTTCCAGCTCTACAAGGACCGCAGCGACCTGGTCGAGGTGGGGAAGTCGGCAGCCGGTGTGCGGGTCACCGGATTCGTGGCCGCGCTGGCCGGTCCGGGACAGGGCCCGGTCCGTGGGCCGCAGAACATCTTCGTCAACGGGCGCGCGGTGAAGGACCGCACGATCGCGCATGCGATCGTCCATGCCTATAGCACCGCCACGATCAAGGAGCGCAGTCCCGAGGTGCATCTGTTTCTCGAGGTGCCACTCGACCGGGTCGACGTCAACGTGCACCCGACCAAGGCCGAGGTCCGATTTCTCGAGCCATCGCTGGTGCACGAGGTGGTGCGGCGTGCGCTCAGCGAGGCGCTCGGGCAGGGACCGGCGCCGGAGATCACCCTGGATGTCGTCGCGGGCGGCGGCGGCGCGCAACAGCCCGGGTCGAGCGGGTCGGCGCCGGCCACGGCCATGGGGGCTCCGGGTGGGGGCGATCGATGGCAACCGTTGGCCGAGACGCCCCGCGGCGGCGCGCCGGTCGTCGGGGCGGGGTATGAACAGCCGTTGCGTGACCTGGTGCGCGAGGTTCGTCCGGGGGCGGTCGAGGTCGTGCCGGTGGCGGTCGATCGGCCGTTGCTGCCGCTCGGACAGTTTCGGGACACGTTCATCATCGCGATCGACGACGACGGAATCGCCATCATCGACCAGCATGTCGCACACGAGCGGGTGCTGTTCGAGCAGGTGATGGAGCGACTGACGACCGGGTCGCTCGAGAGTCAGCGACTCCTGACCCCGATGATCATCGAGCTGCCGCCGGCCGAGCGTCAGGCGCTCGCCGCCCACGGGCCGGCGCTCGAGCGGCTCGGGTTCGAGGTCGAGGAGTTCGGGGGGGACAGCGTGCGCATCGCGGCCATGCCGGCGCTTGTGGGGCTGGCGGCGTGCGAGGCTGCCGTGCGCGCCCTGGCCCAGGATCTGGATGGGTTGGACCAGGGGAGCGCGATCGACGAAACGCTGCGACGGATCGCGGCGACCACCGCGTGTCACGCTGCCGTCAAGGCGAACGATCGGTTGACCCCCGAGAAGATGGTCTACATCCTCGACGAGCTGCGGCGGACGGCGCATTCCTCGGTGTGCCCGCATGGGCGGCCCGTGATCGTCCGGCTCTCACGCCGGGAGATCGAGAAGCGGTTCGAGCGGATCTGACGGCCGCAGACGGCGCTGTCAAGGTGACGAACAGCGGGCGTGGCGAACCCGAAAGGGCGCAGTGTCCTGCATCGTTCAGCCGGCACACGTCATCTCAGCCCAGACGCGGAACGAGCGCGTTCTGAGCCACCGGTGGGGAACAACCTGGAGCAGGGGACGGCCCACGCGGACGAGGTCAAGGACGCGGCCCTGGACCGAGAAACACCGTTACGCAGCCGCCGGGCCGACGGTCCGACACCACTGTCGAATCGCCTCGTAGGACACGGTGCTGCCGCGTTGGCCGAGCAGAGCTTCACGATCTCGGACGCTCACGCAGACGCGATGGTAGAGCCACACGGCGTGATTGATCATCTCGGGCAGAACTCGGTATCCGTGGTCGCTGAGCGTGTGGCTGGTCATCGGCCGACATCGCCGGCTACCGCCTCAACGTGACAATGCCCGACGCCGGGTACCGATAGGAAACCGTGTTAGGATGCGACGGAGTGGGAAGGGTGTCGAGCCGGACATGCGATCCAATGAGGGAGTCGACCCAATGACGACGGTATGGATGTCGCGCTGGACTCGCGTGGCCCTGCGAGCGTTGCTCACCGTGGCGGTCGGCGTCGTGGTGGCATGGCCTTTGCCGGCGGCCGGGCAGACCGCGTCGGCGGAGCCGCAGGTCACGTTCACGAAGGATATTGCGCCGATTCTGCAGCGGAGCTGTCAGAAGTGCCACCGGCCCGCGTCGATTGCGCCGATGTCGCTCCTCACCTACGAAGACGCGCGCCCCTGGGCGCGAGCCATCAAGTACCGGACGGGCCGTGGGAGCAGGCCGGACGTGATGCCGCCCTGGTATATCGAGAAAGACATCGGCATCCAGCAGTACAAGGGGGACATCTCCCTGAGCGAGGAAGACATCGAGAAGATCGCCACGTGGGCCGACAGCGGCGCGCCGCGCGGCAATCCGGCCGACATGCCGCCACCGCTCACGTTCGCCGACGCGGCGCTCTGGGAGATCGGAGAACCTGATCTGATCGTCTCGTCACCGACGATCGACGTCGCCGCGACGGCTCCCGACTGGTGGGGCCCGATCGGGTCGGTACCCACCGGGTTGACCGAGGACCGATACGTCCAGGCGGTCGAGATGAAGGAAGTCAACAACAAGGACCTGAACGCCGCCAGAGAGACGGTCGGTGCGAGGTGGTCGATTCACCACATGATCTGGTCGGCGGTCGATCCCGATCGGCCAACCGCGGAGGAGATGGCACGGCTCCAGCAGGAAGACCCGGACGAGTTTCGGCGCGTGGTCGCGCAACGCGTCGGCCGGGGGTTCTGGCCCGTTCACGAAGTGGGCCGGAACGCAGACTACTTCGACCAGAGAGCGGGCCTCCGTCTGAGTGCTGGCTCCAGCCTGGTGTTCAGCTCGGCGCATATCCATTCGACCGGCTCCCCTACCACCACTCGTCTGGACATCGGCTTCAAGTTTCATCCCAGGGGTTATAAGCCGACGTTGAGAAATATTCCGGCGTTCACCGGGACCCTGAACATCGACATCAGGGGGAACGAGGCGAACCAGCGGGTCGAGGCGTTTCAAGTACTTCCGCGGAACGTGAAGTTGTCGGTGTTCGAGCCTCACCTGCACGCCGCAGGGGTGAGGATGTGTCTGGACGCGATCTACACCACCGGTCTCATTGAAACGCTGAGTTGTGCCGGATACAACCACAGCTGGGTTCGAGCCTATCCGTACGCCGACCATGTCGCCCCACTTCTACCAAAAGGCACCATCTTGCGCGTCACAGGCTATTTCGACACCACGCCCGCAAATAAGAACGTCGCCGACGGCAGAAACTGGTCGGGACTGGGTCACCGGTCGATTGACCAGATGATGATCAATCTCTCTCAGGGCGTGTATCTAACCGATGAACAGTTTGCCGAAGAAGTGGCACAGCGGAGTAAAGATCTCAACCTGACCGCGGGGCAATATGTGCTGGGGTGTCCGCGCTGTGGCACTGGTGATGGTGAGGTCGAGACGTCGTCGAGCCAGGACCAACAGTAAGGACCCGGGCGGGAATCGGTGTGCCCCTTCTGGGCGTCGAGGCGCTCGGCGGGCGACAGCGTGGTGAGGGTATGGTCACAACGATGAAGGCGTGCGGCGTGCTCGCTCTGGGGGTGGCTGCCGTGGTGATGGTCTCGCCGCCGGCTCCTGCGCAGGTGGCCTCCCCGTACGGGCAGAACATCGCCCCCTCCTACGAAGGGTGGGAGAAAAACGCGGACGGGTCGTTCACCCTGGTGTTCGGCTACTTCAATCGCAACTGGGAGGAACGGATCGATCTGCCAGTGGGTCCGGACAACAGCATCGAGCCGGGCGGACCCGATCAGGGGCAGCCCACCCACTTTTATCCGCGACGCAACCGGTTCGTCTTCCGGGTCCGTGTCCCGGCAGATTTCGGCGACCAGGAGCTGGTCTGGACACTGACGAGTCACGGGAAGACCGAGCGGGCGTATGCAACGCTGTTGAGCGACTACTTCATCGATGACACGGTCATCATGAACAACAAGGGCGCTGGTGGCGGCGGCGGCGGTGCGCATAATCTCGAAGGGAACACGCCGCCCGTTCTCAGGGTCGAGGGTGACAGGACACGAACGGTGGCCGTCGGCGAGCCGGTCAGCTTGATCGCGTTCGCCAGCGACGACGGGATACCGAAGCCGAGGACGCTGCCACCCATCCCGGGCTCCTTCCGCGTGACCCCCGACAGCGCCTCAGGTTTGAGGCTCTCCTGGTTCGTGTACCGAGGCGCAGGCACCACCGTGAGCTTCAATCCGCCACAGACCTTGGTGTGGGAAGACTTCCGAGACGGCGCGAACTCCGCGTGGGCCTCGGGATGGAGGGCACCGCCTGTGCCCCCCGACGGCAAGTGGGTGGTGTCGGCAACGTTCAGCGAGCCCGGCACCTACGCGCTTCGGGCGTTGGCCGACGACGGCGGCCTGATGTCCCACGAGGATGTCACCATCGTCGTCAAGCCCTGACGGCGACCACGACCGTCGCGGTCGGCACGCGGCGGTGTGCGCCGTCGCTCCCGAACAATGCAAGACCTGCACCTTCGGCTTGACGGAAGGGACAGGTGGCAGAGCCAGACAGCGTGACCGATGATGTTACGAGGACATCGGTGTCCGCAATCGCTGGGCGGCTGGCTCGTCATCGGCCTACGCCGCCAGCCGCAGCGTCAACGTGACACGGTTATCGTCCGCGTTGCGCTACGTGCTGGTTGTGCGCTTGACCAACCAGACGCCGACCAGAAACGCGGCAATGCCAAACCCGAAGATCCGGGGACTGGGACCGAGCGGGCCGGCGACCAGGATCGCCTCGAGCAGTGCCGCCATGCCCAGCAGCTGCAGTCCGCGGCCGACGTAGTACAGCGTCCCGGGCATGATTCAGTCTTCCGGTGTGCGGTCGGGAGGGTCGGTTGGCGCGGCGTCCGGTGCGGACGCGCGCCGGCGTGCCTTGATGCGCCGCCAGGCGGACAGACGGCGGCCGATCTCCTTCTCGAACCCACGCGTCGTCGGCACGTAGTACTGCCGTCCCTGGAGCGAGGGCGGCAGACAGTCCATCGCCGCCACCGCGTCCGGCTCGTCGTGCGCGTAGCGGTACCCCTTGCCGTAGTCGAGCTGCTTCATCAGACGAGTCGGTGCGTTCCGGAGATGGAGCGGCACCGGCTCGGCAACGTCCCGGTGGGCATCGGCGGCGGCCCGGGCATAGGCGGTGTAGAGGGCATTGCTCTTGGGCGCCGACGCCAGATACACGGTGGCCTGCGCGAGCGCCGTGTTGCCTTCCGGCATGCCGATGAAATGTACCGCCTCCTTGGCCGCCATCGCCACGACCAGTGCCTGGGGGTCGGCGTTGCCGATGTCCTCGGAGGCGAACCGGACGAGGCGGCGGGCGATATAGAGCGGGTCCTCGCCGGCCTCGACCATCCGCGCCAGCCAGTAGACCGCCGCGTCCGGGTCGCTGTTCCGCATCGACTTGTGGAGCGCGGAGATCACGTTGAAGTGCTCCTCGCCATCCTTGTCATACACGAGCGCGCGTCGTTGCATCGCGTCGGAGGCCAACTCCAGATCGAGCCGAGCCGTTCGCGTATCGCCCGCCTTGGCGGCGCGGGCGAGGGCGGCCGCTGCGCCGAGCTCGAGCAGGTTCAGCCCGACACGGGCGTCGCCGTTGGCGTGCCGGGCGATCGCCGCCAGCGCCGCCGCGTCGACTTGCAGGTCGTGACCGCCCAGTCCGCGGGTCTCGTCCGTCAGGGCGCGTGTCAGGAGGGTCGTGATATCCGGCACCGTCAGCGGCCGCAGCACATACACCTGCGACCGGGAGAGCAGCGCCGCGTTGACCTCGAATGACGGGTTCTCGGTGGTGGCACCGATCAGCACGAGGTCTCCCGCTTCGACGCTGGGCAGGAACGCATCCTGCTGCGCTTTGTTGAACCGGTGGATCTCGTCGACGAACAGGATGGTGCGCCGCGCGCCGCGTCGCCGGTCGTTCTCGGCGGCCGCCATCACCGCGCGAATCTCCTTGATGCCGGCGAGCACCGCGCTGAAGGCGACGAATCGCGACTTCGTCATGGCGGCGATCACACGAGCCAGTGTTGTCTTCCCGGTGCCGGGTGGGCCCCAGAGGATGAGCGACTGCAGGGTGTCCCGCTCGATGGCGTGACGGAGCGGCCGATCCCGGCCGAGCAGATCGTCCTGGCCGATCAACTCGTCGAAGTTGGTGGGTCGCATCCGGTCTGCGAGCGGCGCGGTCGGCGAAGCGGCCGGGGTAGGTGGCTCGTCGAACAACGATCCAGGCGTCACGCGGAGTGCCTCACTGGTGGGGTGGCGGCGGTCGGCGTGGCGCCGGCGCGTTGTGCGGCGGCGGCGTAGACGATCAGGGCGGCGGCGACGGCGATGTTGAGCGATTCGACCTGCGGGTGCATCGGGATCGAGACCCGCTCGTCCGCGGTGTCGACCACACGTGTATCGAGCCCGCCACCCTCACCCCCGAGCCAGACCAGGCACGGGCCACGCAGATCGGTGTCCGCCATCGGGGTCCCGTCACGCGGCACGGCCGCAAGCACTCGCAGCCCGCGCGCGTCCGCTTCGGCCCGCACCTGGTCGGGGTCGAGGGTTCGGACGACCGGGAGCCGGAACGCGCTGCCCATCGAGCCGCGGAGCGCCTTCCATCCATACGGGTCGGCACCGCCGACGGTGATGACGCCGGTTGCGCCGCCCGCCTCGACGGCGCGGATGACGGCGCCGGTGTTCCCGGGGTCCTGCACACCAAACAGTCCGACCACCAGCGGTCGTGGCGGCGGGGCCGCCGCGTCGAAGCCGGCCGGCTCGAGTGTGGCGAGCGCCACGAGACCACTCGGTGTGGAGACCGGACTGAGCGCCGCCATCACCGCAGGCGAGACCCGGACCAGCCGGGTTTGCGTGGGGTCGAGCCGGTCGAGGACGGCGGCCGAGCGGCGCGCGGTCGCCGTGCCGGTGCTGACGGCCGCGAGATCGATCCGCACACCGGCGGCCAGCGCCGCTTCAATCAGACGTGGTCCTTCGAGCAGGACGGTGGAGCTGGCCGGTGTGGCGGAACGGGTGATCTGACGGAACCGGGCGACGATCGGATTACGCCGGCTGGTGATCTGCTCCACGGCCTGATAGAGGTCCGAGAAAAAACGCTCACATGTCTCCCTCTCCCTCTGGGAGAGGGCCGAGGGGAGGGCCAACGGGCGCTGGAATTGCTGCCTGCGTGAGCCGCGTCACCGGCAGCAAGGGCGAGCATAGCAGATGTGCTATCGTTGCCGGTGAGGTGCTCCTCGTCGCGCGCTGGCGGGGACACAGACGAGTGTGGCATGAAGGCGGAACTGATCAAACGGTTCGAGCACGACATCCACGAGCTCGAGCGGGAGCTGAAGAGCGTGCTGCCGAAGGAGATCAAACGCGCGCGCGAACTGGGCGACCTGCGTGAGAACGCCGAGTATCAGGCAGCCAAGGACCGGCAGTCGTTCGTTCAGGCGCGGCTCGCGATGCTCCACAAGCGGGTCGCTGAGCTGTCGCTGATGAACCTGGACCGGATTCCGACAGACCGCGCCAGCTTCGGGTCCACCGTGCACCTCCTCGAGTCGGACGGTCAGCCGGTCGTGTATCAGCTGGTCCTGCCCGAAGACGCCGACCCTGACAAGGGGTGGATCTCGACCGCCTCGCCCATCGGTCGTGCGTTGATGGGCAAGGAGGAGGGGGACGAGGTCGCCGTGCCGACCCCCAGCGGCACACGCGAGTTCGAGCTGGTGAAGCTCGTCACCATTCACGGCGAGTGAATCACCGACAACCCTCGTCCTTCTGACCTGCCCGGGACGCCTCGAGCCTGTCGAGGGTTCGACGTCGCTCACCCTCGATCCTGAGCCATGTCGAACGGTCGAGAGGCGGTGCGTCCCCGTACTCATGACACGGACCACTGCCGCCCCGTCCCCGCCGTCCCGCTCAGCGACTGATTACTCCCCCCACATCCGAACGGCGCTGGTGTTGACCGGCACCGGCACCGCCGGCGCCTATCATGCCGGCGTGCTGCGGGCGTTGCACGAGGCCGGGGTCAAGATCGACCTGGTCGCGGGACGCGGCATCGGCGCGGTGGGCGCGATGTTTGCGGCGGTCGACGGCGCCGCGCAGCTCTGGGAGCCCGCTGGTCTGTGGAAGGCCACGGGCGCGACGTGGCTCTATCGCTGGCGACCAGCGCTGCGTGCCGCCGCCTGGATTCTCGGTGTCGCGCTAGGCGCGCTGGTGCTGCCGCTCGGTGTGGTCGTGTTCGCGGCGCTCGTCTACCCGTTGGCCTATCTGCTCGGGGTCATCGGGCTGGCCGGGGGCGAATGGCTGACGACCCGGTTCGGGCGGCTTGTCGAGTGGGTCTTCGCGCCGGCGGTGTTGCCCATCTGGTTGCCCCGGCTGATCGTGGTCGCGCTGGCGATCCTGCTCGGGGTGCTGGTCTGTTCGGCCGGTCTGGCCTGGATGCGGGCCCGCGCGCAGCGGCGAACACGGGGCGCGTTGTGGTGGGTGCTGCTCGGGGCGCCGCTCGATGTCAGTCGCACGCTGGGCTGGTTCGCTGACGGACTGTGGAAGTTGATGCGCGGCGCCACGTCGATCGCGCGGCCCGGTCCTGAGGACCTGGGTCAGCGCTACACCGAGCTGTTGTCCGAGAACCTCGGCCAGCCCGGTTTTCGCGAGTTGTTGATCACGGCGCACGATCTCGACGGGCGTCGCGATCTGGTCTTTGCGCTCCTCTCGGAGCCGTACCGGCGGCGGTTCTTCCGGCGGCGGGGTGGCGAGACGCAGGGCGACCGGCATCTGGAGACGCTGGATCTGGCCGGAGATGCCCGGCGGCACGGGTTCGACGCGCTTGCCGCCGCGCTCAGCCTGCCGGTGGCGACCGAGCCGTGGCTGGTCCGGTTCTCCCCCGGTAGCAGTTGGCGCGGCGAGACACACCGGGTGTGCGACCGACCGGACGCGATCGGAAGGTTGCTTGACGAGGTGGCCCAGGCCGGCGCCGAGCAGGTGATTCTCGTGTCCGCGTTGCCCGGGCCGACAGGGCCGCACGCGCTTGGCGCCGGTCGACGTGACGGTCGCGGCCGGATCGGCGAGGCGCTGTCGGCCATCGAGTCAGCTGCCGTCCGAGACGCCATGACCTCGCGTGCCGGGCTGTTCCAGGCGGTCTTCGAGATCCATCCGGCCCACAACCCCCTCGGGCCGTTCGACTTCGCGGGGTGTTACGACGAGCGGTCCGACCGCGAGCAACCCCTGGCCGAGTTGCTGGAGCACGGGTACGACGACGCGCACCGGCAGTTCGTTGGTCCGGTGGTCGGCGCCAGTGGCGAGCAGATCGCACCCCTGCCGCAGCCGCGCTAGCAGTCCGTGGTGAAACCCCGCGTCGCACCGAGAATGGCGATGCGCCCGGCTGACACGGCGCGCCGAGGGAGCATACCGGCCTGTATTCGACCGAGAAGCAACGCCGGCAGCCGGGTTGCAGCGCCGTTCGAATGCAGCGGGGCTTTCACCACGGACTGCTAGCCGAGCTTGTCTCAGAGTCCCGCTACGCGGGGGCGAGACTCCGTGCCCGGAGGCTGTCGTGGTGAGAGGGACAGGCAGACGATCACACCGTTACTCATATGGTCACGTGACGGTGTTCAAGGAGTCTGACAGTTCGCGGGAACAGTCCCACGCCGGTCGCAGACAGCTGGACTCTCACCCCTGGCTGCTAGGCGCGGCTGGCAGTCCGCCGGCGCTCGGTGGCCTGAGGCTCTTTGAGAAACTGGTCGGCGAGGTGGTGAATGGTCGCGCGAATCCGTTCTGGGTCGTGTGACCCGAACTTCTGCTGGAAGCGGTCGAGGGGCGCCACCGCCTTCGCCATCGTGCGGTGACCTCCGGCGCTGCCGATGTCGCCGAAGCTGCGCTTGACGAAGTCGCCGGCGTTGCGCGAGGAGCCGAGGTTGCGGACCGAGACGACGATGTTCTCGTGCACGACTCCGGAGACGACCGACCATTTGATCTCCTCGACCTGCAAGAGAAAGTCGGCCACATAGGCGATCAAATCCTCGCGCGCCACGTCGCCCAGATGGGCCGTGTACAGCGACCCGGCGACCTCGCCGTGCTGTACCGCCTCCGACACGCAGTGAAGCCGCTCGACGGTGGTCTCGGCCCCTTCCATCTTGCGGATGAGCGCCGCGTCGGCCAGCGGGTACAGGAACCGAAACGCGTCGAGGTCGGGCTCGTTGGTCTGTCGTGACAGAAAGAGCGTATCGGATTTGATCGCGTAGAGCATCGCCGTGGCGGTACGCTCCGAGATATTCACGTCCACTGCGCGAAGATGCTCGGTCAGGATCGTGCAGGTCGAGCCGTAGTCGGGTCGAATATCCTTGAACGCCGCGCTGTAGCCGGCGCGTTCGGGATGATGATCGATGACGAGGTCCACCTTGTTGATGAGCCCGCCGAAGTAGTGGGGCTGCACGTCGACCGTGGTGACGCGGTCGAACCCGGTCAGGGACTTGCGGCTCAGCGGCTCGACATGGATGTCGAGAAGACTGGCCATCCGGAGGTTCTCGGGTCGCGTGACCCCCTGGAACGCCCCGATGATCGCGGTGGTCTTGGTGCGGTGCAAGAGGTTGCGCAGGGCGAGACCGCTGGCCATGGCGTCGGGATCCGGGTCGTTGTGCAGCAGGATCAACACGCGGTCGGCGTCGGCCAGATAGCGTTGGTACTGCTGGACCCGCGCTCGTGTCATCGAGCGATCCAACTCTCCGCTGAGGGCGCCACGCAGGAGGTCCGCCAGCGCCAGATATCCAACTTCGGGAAAGCGGGTTCGTTGTTCCTCCTGCCGCCTGGGGCTCAGCGGGTGTCCAACATCGAGCAGATAGACGAGGGTGCCACCGGCATCGCGGATCGCCTCCACTGTTCGCCTGGGACTACGTCGTCCGGTGTCTTCGACGAGCAGGCAGGTGCTGGGGTCGATGTCGGCCCGCACGTAGCTCTCCATCGTGCGCGGATTGCCGACGTGAACCGTGACCTCGGCGTCGTGCAGCCGGCGCGCCAGCAGCCGGTCTTCGACAAGGAACTCGACGTCCAGGGTTGGCTTGAGAGCCTTGGCCAGGATCCGGATGACGAGCTCGTCCTGGCACACCGCGAGGCACTTCATGGTAAGGACCGCGAGCAACGCTGCGCCTCACACCGACGGACAAAGCGGCGCAGCCGTGCCGGCAGATGCTTGTCTCACAGACCCGCTACGCGGGGCTTCGTGGCCCCGGTCATGATTACGGTAGCATTCGGCTGGCGATGCATCCCGCCTGGACGGCGTTGCTCCTCGGTCACAAATCCCCCAAATTTGCTCCCTCGTCGCGCCTTGCCAGCCGGGCGCCTCGCCACCCTCGGTGCGTTACCGTAATTATGACCGGGACCACTTAGGCATCTCCGCGTGACATGATGACTGGCTGGACACGTCACGATGTCACCTCTCTCGAAGATGTCTAGTCGGCTGCCCGAGCTGTCGATTATACGCCCCCGTCCCTCCAAGACTGTTCGTGACGCCAAATGTGTTGCGCGCCGTCTCGTGGGGGCGCAGATCGGGTAAGATGCCGGGTAATGGCAGGGGACTGCGCTATGCGCCCACACCTGATCGTCCCGTTGGTACTGGCCATGTTTGCGACACCGCTGCAGGCGCAGCCGGTGTTCAGGAGTGGTGTGGATCTCGTGCGTCTCGGGGTCACCGTGGTGGACAAGGACGGGCAGCTGGTGTCGGGCTTGACCGCCGACGACTTTGTGATCCAGGAAGAGGGGCGTGAGCAGCGCATCGCGTATTTCTCGCGTGGACTCGACAGCGATCTCGAGACCATGCCGGTCCATCTCGGCGTGCTGTTCGACACGAGCGGCAGTATGAACCGCGACGCCGCGTTCGCGAAGACCGCCGCCATCAAGTTTCTCCGGGGTCTGAATTTCGCGGTCGACATGACCCTGGTCAGTTTCGACACCCAGGTGCGTGTGAGCCGGTTTGACCGGGCCGACTTTCCGCGGCTCGTCGAACGTCTGCGCAGCCAGAAGACCGGCGGGATGACGGCGCTCTACGACGCGCTCGGCGTCTATCTCGACGGCGCGTTCACACAAGATGGGCGCAAGGTGCTGCTGCTCTATACCGATGGCGGCGACACACGGAGCCGGCTGCGGCTCGGCGAGTTGCTCGATCTGGTCCGAGCCTCCGACGTCACGATCTACGCAATCGGGTTCCAGACCCAGGTCCGGACGGCTGATCGGATGATGGAGCGACGCCGGCTCGAGGAGATCGTCGGTCTCACCGGCGGGCAGTGCTACTTCCCGGACTCGCTGGGCGAGCTGGACGAGATCTACGCGCAGATCCGGGAAGAGCTGGCGGTGCGCTATTCCCTGGGCTACGTGTCCACCGACCCGACCACCGACGGGGCCTGGCGCCGCGTGACAGTGAGGTTCGCCGATTCGCGGCCCGATCTCAAGGGCGCCCGCATCCGCGCCCGCAAGGGCTACTTCGCGCCCCACTTCGAGGACGCACCGAGAGACCGATGAGGGGCGCCCGCCGGCCGGGCCCGTCGCGCGGTCCGACGGGTCTTCAGGCGTCGGCAGTCGGAAGGCAGTAGAAGCCGGGCTTCGCCAGCCTCACCTGATGACGTGCGAGCGCCTCTGTCGCTGCCGCGTGAGGAGAGGCGTTGAAGCCGGCCCTGCAATTCACGGCCCCGCCACCCGGGTTGTTGCGGAACCCGTGCTGTCGCTGTGCCACAGACGCCGTGGTACGATCATCCGTTCCCGCCGAGCGGGGTGTGCGTCGGTCCGCCCCTACGCGGCCAGGGGAATGCGCGAACCAGCGCTGGCACCGGACGAGAGTCACTCGGTTCCGCTTCTGACTTCTGCCTGCTGACGTCTTCACGTGGCCGCGCTGCGGGTGCCGGGGCGGCCAAGTCCATGTCCTCCACAGACAGGCGGTTCACGTTAGTCACCGATTTCGAGCTGCGCGGCGACCAGCCGCAGGCTGTGCAGGAGCTGACCGATGGGCTACAGCGGGGCGACGCGCACCAGGTCCTGCTCGGGGTGACCGGGTCCGGGAAAACGTTCACGCTGGCGCACGTGATCGCCCGGGTCAACCGGCCGGCCCTCGTCATGGTGCACAACAAGACCCTGGCGGCCCAGTTGTTCCTCGAGTTTCGCCGGTTCTTCCCCGACAACGCGGTCGAGTACTTCGTCAGCTACTACGACTACTACCAGCCGGAAGCCTACGTCCCCGCCACAGACTCGTATATCGAGAAGGAGGCGACGATCAACGACGAGATCGATCGCATGCGGATGTCCGCGACGCGGTCGCTCTTCGAGCGCCGCGACGTCATCATCGTGGCCAGCGTGTCCTGTATCTACGGATTGGGTTCGCCCGAGGCGTACTACGGCCTGTTGCTGTCGCTCGAGCTGGGCCAGCGCGTCGAACGGGAGTGGATCCTGCGCAAGCTGGTCGAGATTCAGTACGAGCGGAATGACCAGGAGTTCGCTCGGGGCACATTCCGGGTCCGGGGCGACATCGTCGAGGTCTATCCGTCCTACGAGAATGTCGCCCTCCGGATCGGGCTCTTCGGCGACGAGGTGGACGAGCTCGTCAGTTTCGACCCGGTGACGGGCCGCACCCTGCGGCGGCACGACCAGGTGGCCGTGTATCCGAAGTCTCACTTCGTCACGCCCCGCTCACGGACGCTGCAGGCGGTCGAGACCATTAAAGCCGAGCTGGTCGAGCGTCGCGCCGACCTGGAGAGTGTGGGCAAGGTGCTGGAGGCGCAACGGCTGCACCAGCGGACGATGTTCGACATCGAGATGATGCGTGAAATCGGCTACTGCCACGGCATCGAGAACTATGCCCGGCATCTGTCTGGCCGCGCGGCCGGCGAGCCGCCGCCGACCTTGCTGGACTATTTGCCGCCGGACGCGTTGACGATCGTCGACGAGAGCCACCAGACGATACCGCAGGTGCGCGGCATGTATCACGGTGACCGGTCGCGCAAGGAGGTGCTGGTCAGCTTCGGCTTCCGTCTGCCCTCGGCGCTCGACAACAGACCGCTGAACTTCGACGAGTGGAGGAGCCGGGTCGGTCAGGTCATCTTCGTGTCGGCGACGCCGGGGCCCTACGAGCTCGAGCAGAGCGAAGGGGCGGTGGTAGAGCAGATCATCCGGCCGACCGGGCTGATCGACCCGGCGGTGGACGTCCGGCCGGTCAAGGGGCAGATTGACGACCTGCTGCACGAGATCCGGCTACGCGCCGACCGCGGCGAGCGGGTACTCGTGACAACGCTGACCAAGCGGATGGCGGAGGACCTGACGCAGTTCTATCAGGAGCTCGGTGTGCGGGTGAGATACCTGCATTCGGAGATCGAGACCCTCGAGCGGGTGCAGATCCTGCGGGACCTGCGTCGCGGCGTCTTTGACGTCCTCGTGGGGATCAATCTCCTGCGGGAAGGGCTCGACCTGCCCGAGGTCTCCCTGGTGGCGATCCTGGATGCAGACAAGGAGGGATTCCTCCGGTCGTCCGGGTCGCTCATCCAGACCTCGGGCCGAGCGGCTCGTAACGTGCACGGCCGGGTGATCATGTACGCCGACGAAGAGACCAAGTCGATGCGGGCGGCGCTGGATGAGATGCAGCGCCGGCGGTCCCGGCAGGAGGCGTACAACCGCGAGCACCACATTACGCCGACATCGATCGTCAAGGAGATCGACGATGTCCTGTCGAGCGTGTATGAG
>SMUY01395022.1_pt1 | contig 16257 bp, 16 predicted proteins | sample 2456441 | NCBI WGS metagenome assembly SMUY01 (sample SAMN11095931, study PRJNA526329) | marine sediment metagenome | biome: Marine sediment; feature: Surficial sediment; material: Deep marine sediment; isolation source: Hadal surficial sediment | place: Pacific Ocean | collected 2014-11 | depth...
GCAGAGGACATCATGGCCAACGGCGGTTCGTGTATCGCGTCGCCGACGGGCGATTGGCTGCTTGAACCGGAAGTCGAAAACGAGTCGCTGCGTATCGCGGAACTCGACCACCAGATCGTGCTCGAAGAACGACACAGCCTCGACGTTGCCGGCCACTACGCGAGACCCGATGTAACCCGGTTGGTCGTCAACCGGCAACGACAGTCAACCGCAGAATTTACGGACTGAATCATGAGACATAGCTTCAGCCTGGGCGCCCTGCTCCTCATCTCGCTCCCAGCCACCGGCGCAGAGTTGCCGGAGGGCTACTGGACAGTCGAGAAAACGCAACCGATTCTCGATGCGGCATTGAGAGTGACGCTGGACCCGGACCTCAGCCATCTGACCGAGGGCGAGTTACGGGCCCTCGACGAACTTCTGGCCGCCGGCAGGATCATGCACGCGCTGTTTGAAGAGCAGCGGCATGCGGGTGCTGCTGACGCACGACTGGCACTTGAAACGGCGCATGCGCGAAGCACCAATACCGCGACACAAAATCTCGTCGACCTCTATTACCTGTCCAAGGGGCCCATCACGACGACGCTGGACAACGAGCGATTGCCTTTCCTGCCCGTGGACGCCGAAGACCCGGGCAAGAACGTCTACCCGGTGGGCCTCACACGCGCTGAGATCGATGCATACCTGGCCGCGCATCCGCACGAGGCAAAATCCATTCTCGATGAACGCAGCGTCGTTCGCCGCGCCACCGCGAATAATATTGCTGCCGAACTCGAGCAGCTCGCAGAATTTCCAGAGATCGACGCATTGCACTCCGGCCTGAGACAGCGACTCGAAATGCTGCGGCCCAACCCGAACACACTCTATGCGGTTCCGTACGCACTCGCGTATGCGCCACAATTGCGAGATGCACGGACGCACCTGAACCTCGCGGCCGATGCCATTGCGGACGAATCACCGGACTTCGAGGCCTATCTCAGAAACCGCGGCCGGGACTGGCTGACGGGCGATTACGAGGCCGGCGATGCATCCTGGGTCAGCGGCTCGTTCAACGGCCTCAACGTACAGATCGGGAGTTATGAAACCTACGACGATGCCTTGTACGGCGTGAAGGCGTTTTACAGCGCCAGCATTCTGGCCAGGGACGAACAAAAAAGCCGCGCCCTCGCCACGGCTATCTCGGGACTTCAGGCCATCGAAGATTCGCTTCCGTATGACCACCAAAAGCGTGTTCGCTCTCAAATACCGGTCGGCGTGTACAACGTTATTGCGGATTTTGGTCAGGCACGCGGCGCAAACACGGCGACGATTTTACCCAATGACGCGGACCATGCACGCAAGTACGGCCGAACCATACTCGTACGCAATAACATATTGACCAATCCGGCCATATTCGCGAATCGCAAGAGGCGCTATGACGCCGTTGTGGATGCGGCCTTTCGCGATCACCTGACGCTGAACGGCGGTTTCAACCGAACGCTGTGGCACGAGATCGGCCATTATCTCGGTGTCAGCGTCACTGCCGATGGCCGTAGTCTCGACGCTGCGCTGGCCGATTTTTCCGATTTGTTCGAAGAAATGAAATCCGACCTTGTATCGCTGTTCGCCGCGCCGGCACTCAGGGACGCAGGCTATTACGATGCCGATGCGATGCGCGCTCACTACGCCGACGGCATTCGCCGCACCCTGCAGGTCGTGCAGCCGAGACCCGAGCAACCATACCAGAATATGCAGTTGATGCAGTTCAACTTCTTTATCGAGCACGGCCTGATCGAACTGCGAGGCCAGCCGGCACTTCTGACGATAAACTACGATCGTTATCACGAGGTTGTCGGCAAGTTGCTGCGGGAAGTGCTGCAACTGCTGTACGCCGGCGACTATGACATGGTGAAGTTATTCGTTTCCCGATGGAATTACTGGGACGAAAAACTGCACGGCAGGCTTGCCGAGCGCATGCGCGAGAGCGCAGGCTATCGAAGCACGCTGGTGCGCTATCGCCGTTTGAATGACGAATAGAGCAAAGAGGGGTGTGAACATGTCGGGCCTCAGGCCCGATACCCTTTAATATCGACACCGATTGTTGTGGCGCGCCGGTCAGTCCTTGAAAAAATACATGCCCAGCGTTTCGGCGACGCACGCCGGCTTGCGTTCGCCATCGACCTCAATCCTGACTTCGGAGGTCAGCAGCAATGCTCCGGCCCGGCGGCGCGCCTGCAGTACTTTTGCACGCGCTCTTACGCGAGCGCCGGCGTACACCGGCGAGTAAAAACGCACCTTGTTGACACCGAAATTAATTGCTCGTGCGAGATTTTCGACCTTGACAAAATCCCCCGTTAACGCAGGAATCAGGGCGAGTGTCAGGTAACCATGCGCAATCGTCTTGCCATCCGGCATTTCGCGGGCCGCTCGTTCGGTATCGACATGAATCCACTGGTAGTCGCCGGTCGCCTCAGCGAACTGGTCGATTCGATATTGATCGATGACGACCCAATCGGATAACCCGACCTCTTCACCTTCAAGTGATTTGGCATCGTCGATGGACTGAATAACGCGCAATTAAGATTCCTTGTTTTGCCGCGGCCCCCCGATCACTCCTCACGAGCACCGCAGCTGCCAAGCTAGAAATACACAGAAGCCGTTGCCGCCGCAAGTCTTGGGCTGCGTTTTTTTGTGACACGGATGTTCGCCACCTATACTGATACTCCGTCGCGGCAGTATCAGCCCCGCAAAACCCCGGAAATCGAATGCCGAACGCAGTTTTCGCGATCGTACTGGCGGCAGGCAGCTCCAGGCGCTTTGGTTCGACCAAGCAACTTGAACCTGTTGGTGGTCAGCCCCTGGTCAGACCTGCCGCCGATCTCGCTTTCGAGACGTGCGGTCATCACACCGTACTGGTCGTCGGCCATGACTGGCGGGCCGTCGCCGCTGCTGCGCGTGGCGACAGCGGATACCTGGTCCGCAACGAACGGCATGATGATGGCCTGGGCACATCAATCTCGCTGGCCGTGCGCTGCGTCGCGCACGCCGCCAGCGCGATCTTGTTGTTGCTGGCGGACCAGCCATTGATTACGGCACAACATCTCGCGTCGCTGTGCGGCGCCTGGTCCGGCGCAGACGATGAAATCATCGCCACGGCCTTCGCCGGCACCAAGGGGCCGCCGGTCCTTTTCCCCCGGGCAACATTTGCAGATCTGGCACGACTCGAGGGCGATCAGGGCGCGCAGCGCCTGCTAAGCGATGACCGCTATCGAATCAGGACCGTCATCTTTGAGCCCGCCGTCACCGATATCGATACGCGGGACGACCTCACGCGGCTTGGCTAGGTCGGCGAACCGGCTCGCCCGTGTTGCGCACAGCGCTCGCAGTTGACCCAGCCGGAATGGCCGTCCGCGTAGTGCTCCTTTTTCCAGATCGGCAGTCGCACCTTGAGCTCGTCGATGATGTATCGACAGGCGCGAAATGCCTCATCCCTGTGCGGAGACGCCACTCCGACCCAAACCGCACAGTCGCCGATCTCGAGCATCCCTGTGCGATGCACGCATAGGGCATGCAGAAATGGAAACTCCCGCTTCGCTTCGGCAAAAATCTTGTCGCCCTCGATAATGGCGAGCGGCTCATAGGCCTCGTATTCGAGCCGGAGCACCGTGTGGCCGTCGTTTTCATTGCGCACCCATCCCTCAAATGCACAATAGCCGCCGGCGGCCGCGTCGAACAGCTTCTTGCGCAGCGCATCGGGATCGATTGCCGCGGTGGTCATGGAAAGCATGTCAGCCGCCCGCCACCGGCGGAAAAAGCAACACTGTGTCGCCGTCACTGACTACGGCTGACCAATCGGCCATTTCGTCGTTGATGGCAACCTTGCAATGCCCGGTAGGCTCGGCAGACCCGTGTCGTTCCTTGGTGCACTCGAAGACATCCGCCGCGGTGCCGACGTCGAGCGTCAGCGTTTCCTCCGCCACGCCGGCATGTTCGCGAAACATCGCGAAATAGCGAACCGTGATTGTCTTCACGATGCGGCCTCGAGGACACTGTGCTCGAGGTCACCGGGAGTGTTGACGTTGTCGAGCGACGCCGGATTGGGCTGCGAAAGCAGGCAAGTGTCCGAACGCATCAGGATTTTGCGCGGGCAAACGAGACCCTCGTCCACAAATTTGCGGATGATCTCGTCAGCGCCGGCACGGTAAACCGCACACAGCGGCTCCGGGAGATCGTCGTGGCTGCTGCGATACGCCGTAAACGGTTGTTCCACGGACCGATTTGCCAGCAAGAAGCGAATCGTCTCATCGTCGACATTGGGCAGATCACAGGCGACGACGAGCCAGTCCACATGCGGGTATTCCTGCGTTGCCGATAAAATGCCCGCGATCGGTCCGATGTCATCGAACTGATCCACGATCTGCTCGAAACGCCGGCGCACGCGTTCATCCTGCTGCTCCGCACGCGTTGATACGAACACCTTGTCGGTCAGTGCTTGCAACAGCGCGGCAATGTGTTCGAGTTGGCTTGTGCCGTCACGCACGAGCAATGCCTTGTCCTCGCCCATGCGACGGCTCTTGCCGCCCGCGAGTACGAGCCCGTAAATGGTACTAGTCGCCACTACGATAATCCTGCTTGCCGCCGGACTTGGCGATCAGGCGGGTCTCGCTGATGACGATGTCATGCGACATGGCCTTGCACATGTCATAGATGGTCAATGCCGCAATGCTTGCGCCCGTCAATGCCTCCATCTCGACACCGGTCTTGTGATGCACTTTGCAAACGCAGTCGACAATGGCATGCCCCTCATTCACGGCGATCGTGACATCGCAGCTCTCGAGTCCCAGGGGATGGCAGAACGGAATGAGCTCGTGAGTTTTCTTCGCAGCCATGACACCTGCGATGATCGCAGTAGCAAACACCGGACCTTTCTTGCTTTGAATCTCGTCATCGTCGAGCTCGGCGAGAACCGTCGCGGGCAGAACGACAATGCTTCTCGCATGCGCTTCGCGGTTTGTCGCCGATTTGGCGCTGATATCAACCATGGCGGGCCGGTTGTGCTCATCGATATGAGTAAGTTTAGCCACCGATTCTGTACATTTCGACCTTGGAGATATGATGCGCCTCCGCGACATCGGGTCGTCTCAGCTCGCTGTAGCGATCCGCGCGCTGTAACCACGTGCGCGACAGGATGTCGGCCAATTCGTCGTCATTCGCTCCACTTCGAAGTGGCTCGCGCAGATCGGTACCATGCGTAGCAAAGAGACAAGTATAAAGTACGCCATCGGCTGACAGGCGCGCACGCGTGCAGCTGCCGCAAAACGGTTCGGTCACCGATGAAATGAAACCTATTTCACCCTGACCGTCGACATATTGGTAGCGCTGCGCAACCTCTCCCGGGTAGCTGCGACCGACAGGCCTGAGTGGCCAGCGAGCTTCGATGTTTTTGAGCAACTCCCTCGACGGCACGACCTGGTTCATGCGCCAGCCATTTCGATTACCAACATCCATGAACTCGATCAGTCGCACGATGTGACCCGTGCCACGAAAATGCCCGACCAGATCGAGCACGGTATGCTCGTTGACGCCGCGTTGCACCACGACATTGATCTTGATCGGCGACATTCCCGCACGCTCAGCCGCGTCGATCCCCGCGAGAACCCTGGCGAGGTTGCCGCGCCCGCCGCTCATGCGCAGAAAGATCTGCTCGTCGAGGCTGTCAAGGCTGATCGTGACGCGATGCAATCCGGCCTCGGCGAGACGGCCGGCAACCGATTCGAGCAGCATCGCATTGGTCGTCATGGCGAGGTCGTCGACGCCCGGCAGTTGCGCCAGTCCGGCGACGAGCTCCGGAAGTTTCTTGTCGAGCAGCGGCTCGCCGCCTGTCAGGCGAATTTTCGAAACGCCGAGACCCGTGGCGATCCGCGCGATACGCAGAATCTCGCTATGTGTCAGTCGCTCCGGGCGTGACAGAAATTCGAAGTCGGCATGATATTCCGACTCGGGCATGCAATACGGACAGCGGAAATTGCAGCGATCGAGTAACGAGATCCTCAGATCGCGCAATGGCCGGGCCAGTGCATCGAGCGTCTCTGACAGCTTCGGGGCCGGGTGGTCGTCGGGTATCAGGTGCGATGACATGCGCTCATTGTGCCCGATCTCAGCGCCGCTTTGAATGCATCCCGACATTTGTGTTCAACAATCAGACCGCCGAAGCCTGCGGCTCATACGGTGCCGGAGACCAATTCTTGCCACACTCAGGCCCCAGCCGGGTCACACGGGCGGTTGCGGACTCCCCCGGCGACGATGGTAAGCTGGGCGCAGGCGCACGGCATCCGCGCGGGCCTGGTCAATCGCGGACCCGTACGACAATCAAAAGCCAAGGGAATCTCATGAACGTTACTTTCAGCGACGAGGAGATCGCGTTTCGCGAGGAAGTCAGAGACTTTTTCAGGACCCGGTTTCCGCAAGACGTTATCGACAAACAACGACTCGGCGTGCCGTTGCAGCGGGACGACATGATCCGCTCGCAGAAGAGTCTGCACGAACAGGGTTGGGCCGGCGTCAACTGGCCGGTCGAATTCGGCGGCACTGGCTGGACCCCGGTACAGAAGTACATTTTCGCCACGGAGATGGCAGAGGCCAACGCCCCGGCCATCGTGCCATTCGGCCTCAGTATGGTCGGCCCGGTCATCTATTCGTTCGGCAACGACGAACAAAAGCAGCGCTTCCTGCCCGATATCCTCGCAAGCGACACCTGGTGGTGCCAGGGCTACTCGGAGCCGGGTTCGGGCTCCGACCTGGCATCGTTGAAGACCCGCGCCGACCGCGATGGTGAGCATTACATCGTCAACGGTACGAAGACGTGGACGACGCTGGGTCAGCATGCGGACTGGATATTCTGCCTGGTGCGCACGAGCAGCGATGTTGCGCGCCGCCAGGAAGGCATCAGTTTCCTGCTCGTGGATATGCGCACTAAAGGAGTGACGGTCAAGCCGATCATCACGATCGAAGGCGACCACGAAGTCAACGAAGTGCACTTCGAAGACGTCCGCGTGCCGCTCGAGAACCTCGTCGGAGAAGAGGGCAAGGGCTGGACCTACGGCAAGGTGTTATTGCAACACGAGCGCACCAATATTGCCGGAGTCGCACGCTCGAAGTACCGCCTGAAGAAATTACGTGCACAAGCCGGCGAAGCGATTCGCGGCGCGGAGCCGCTCGCCCTGGATCGAAACTTCATGCGCAAAATAGCGGCCGTCGGAGTGGATATCAAGGCGCTCGAATACACGGAATTGCGCACTCTTGCTGCTGTGGCGTCGGGCAAGGCACCCGGTCCCGAGTCGTCGATCCTCAAGCTCAAGGGTACGGACGTGCAGCAGGCCCTCGATGCCTTGTATGTCGAAGCGGCAGGTTACTACGCCCTGCCCTATGTACCTGATCAATACACGCTCGACGCACCGGGCGAAAACCACGTTGGTCATGGCGCGGAGACGACGACGTCGTTGAAATATTTCAATAACCGAAAGGCGTCGATTTATGGTGGTTCGAACGAGATTCAAAAAAACATCATCGCCAAGCACGTACTCGGATTGTAGGAACAGACATGAATTTTTCGCTGAATGAAGAACAGATGATGTTGCAGGACAGCGTCGAAAAGTTCATCGACAACGACTATGACTTTGAGACGCGCCAGAAAATTGCCGCCAGTGACTCGGGTTTCAGCGCGGACGTGTGGCGCACATTCGCGGAATTGGGGTGGACCGCAGTGCCGTTCGCCGAAGACGACGGTGGTTTCGATGGTGGCGCTATTGAAATCATGGTCATAATGCAACTCTTCGGGCGCGGGCTCGTCGTCGAGCCGTACCTCGCCAATATCGTGCTTGCCGGGGGCATCCTCGGACGCGCCGCCAACGCGGAACAGAAAGAAAAGTGGTTGCATCCGATCATCGCGGGCGAGTTGCAGGCGACACTCGCCTTTGTCGAACCCCAGAGCCGTTACGACATCGCCAATATTGCGACGGTGGCGGCGGTCGATGGCGAAGCATGGAGATTGAACGGCAACAAGGGCTTCGTCCTCAACGGCGGCAATGCCGGGTTGATCATCGTTCCGGCCCGGTCCGGCGGCGGACAAACCGATCGGGACGGCATTACATTATTTGCGGTCCCCGCGGACAGTAAAGGCATCACCTGCAACGCCTACGCAACTGTCGATGGCCTCCGGGCAGCCGAAATCACCTTCGAAGACGTTCGCGTCGATGCGGGCGCCGTGCTTGGCGAGGTTGGCGGCGGATTTGCAGTTCTCGACGCGGTCATCGATGAGGCGACCCTCGCGGTCTGTGCCGAGGCGGTAGGCATCATGCAGGTTCTCAGGGTCAAGACGCTGGAATATTCGAAGAGTCGAGTGCAATTCGGCGTACCGATCGGCAGTTTTCAGGTCCTGCAGCACCGCATGGTCGATATGCTGACCGACTGCGAGCAATCCGTGTCACTGTTGCTCTGGGCGACGATGGTCAGCGCATCTGGCAGCGCCGAGGCGAAACGCGCCATCAGCGCCATCAAGTACCAGGTAGGGACAGCCGGACGGAAGGTCGGCCAGGACGCCGTACAGATACACGGCGCCATGGGGGTCAGCTGGGAACTCGATATCGCTCATTATTTCAAACGATTAACAACGATCGGCCAGATGTTTGGCAACGCCGACTGGCACCTGGACAAGCTGGCCACCGGATGAGCAACGTCGCTGGCGATTAGGGCGTCATGATTCCGCAAAATGTTGTGGCGTTTTTTGCGGCACACCAGGAATTACTGTGGCTGACCACGCTGGTACTTGACCTCGGCGGGACCGTGATCCTGTACCGGCTCTTCGGCAAGGCCGGCCTTCAGGTCGCCATCGCAACCGCGATCATACTGGCCAATCTTCAGGGTCCGAAGCTCACCGTCATCTTCGGTCTGCAAACGAGCGTCGGCGTCATTTTCTACTCGAGCATATTCTTTGCCACGGATGTGCTGTCGGAAAACTACGGCAAAGCCGAAGCGAACAAGGCTGTTCGCATGGGTTTCGCCGTCAGCATCATCGTTTTGGTCATGTTGAGTTTCACGTTGCTCTATCTGCCCAGCAACCGGCCCGGATCGGCCGAGTTTTCGAGCAATATTCACGAAGCGTTTGCGACAATCGTCAACTACACACCGCGATTCATTTTCGGTTCGTTGCTCGCCTACTACGTCAGCCAGAGTTTCGACGTGTGGGCATTTCACAAGATCAAAGCGTTGACCGGCGATCGCTGGCTGTGGCTGCGCAACAACCTCTCGACGATGAGCTCGCAGGCACTTGACACGGTGATATACGCGCTCGTGGTCTGGTGGGGCATCGTCGATCTGCGCACCGCTATTGCACTGGGCGCTGCCAAGTATGTATTCAAGATCGGCATCGCACTGATCGACACGGTATTTATCTACTGGGCCAGGATTGCATTCGGACAGCGGCATCCGGCAGAGGCTCAGTCAGCCTGATAAACTGGTTTTGGTATTTTTGCGGGTGACAGATATTGAGAAGCGGTGTCGGTAATAATGATGAGTCGCATTTCTGCGCCCACCGGCCGCAGTTGCGCGGCGCGCGGCACGCTGGCCGACAGACAGACAGCGCCTGATCCTGATGCAACCGTCGGGTGTCATCACGATCACGACAGATTTCGGTCACAAAGGACCGTTTGCGGCCGTCATGAAGGGCGTTATTGTCAGCCGCTTTCCCGGCGCCACAGTCATCGACCTGGCACATGACATCCCAGCGCAGTGGCCGCCCGAGGCCGGTTTCTGGGTCAGCCGGTCATACCAGTACTTTCCACGCGGTACGGTGCATATTGCGATCGTCGATCCCGGCGTTGGAACCGAACGCGACATACTGATCGTCGAGTACGACGGCCACTACTTCATGGCTCCGGACAACGGCTTGCTCGCACAGATGCTCGACGACGCGGACGGCGCGGCCGTCTTCACGCTCGATTTCGACTCGCTCGGCAGGCTTGGCATCGGCGTGCCAAGCGCGACATTTCATGGTCGCGATATATTTGCGCCGATCGCTGCCGAACTGGCAGCCGGGAGGACCAGGCCCGTGGCAATCGGCACGGCGACCTGCGAGTGGGTCCCGGCATGGCTCGACCCGCCCAAAGCCACCGACGGCAGCGTCTCGGGCGTTATCGTCACCGTGGATACTTTCGGTAATCTGATCAGCAACATCGACTCGGCACTGATCGATGGCTTCTCCGAACCCGTTGCGCGCATTGCCGGACACCAGATTCCGATGCTGACCACTTACGGCAGGGCGAAGCCCGGCGAATACCTTGCGCTGATCAATTCATTCGGAGTAGTGGAAATAGCACGGGCCGAAAGCAATGCGGCCGAGGGTCTGGGTGCGGAACGCGGTGCTCCGCTCCGCGTGACCGACGGCTACGACACCTAGGGAACCTCTGATTCAAGTCTGCCCCCGCATCGCCTGTTTTTCGATTCTGGCCCACGAATCTCTGAGCGTAACGATGCGATTGAAGACCAGGCTGTCTTTTGAATTGTCGTGGGCGTCCTGGCAGAAGTAACCGAGCCGCTCGAACTGCACTGCCTCGCCCGGCTCCAGACTTGCGAGCGATGGCTCAAGCTTCGCCTCGACCGTGGCCAGTGAATCCGGATTCAGGACGTCCATGATGTCATCGACCGTGTTCGGATCAGGCACCGTGAACAATCGATCGTACAGCCTGACCGTTGCCGGAAGCGCCTGATCACCAGACACCCAGTGGATCGTGCCTTTGATCTTGCGATCACTCGTTCCCGTGCCGCTGCGAGTATCCGCATCGTAGCTGCAACGTAATTCGACAATTTCGCCGGCGTCGTTCTTGACGACTTCATCGCAACGTATGATATAGGCGCTGCGCAGTCGTACCTCGCCTCCGGGTTTCAGACGGAAAAATTTCCGCGGCGCGTCCTCCATGAAGTCATCACGCTCTATCCATATTTCGCGCGAGAACGGCACTTCGCGCTTGCCGAGCTCGGGCCGATTCGGATGATTCATCGCCTGCATCATTTCCACCCGGCCTTTGGGGTAATTCGTCAGCACGACCTTGAGCGGCCGCAACACGGCCATGCGCCGTTCGGCGACCTCTCCGAGAATTTCGCGGACACTGTTTTCGAGCACGCCCATTTCGATCAGCTTGTCTTTTTTCGTAACGCCGCCGCGTTTGACGAAGTTCCGCAGTGCAGCCGCGGGATAGCCACGCCGGCGCATGCCTGCGATCGTCGGCATGCGCGGATCATCCCAACCGCTGACCACCTTGTTGTCGATCAGCACGCCGAGTTTGCGCTTGCTCGTAATCGCATAGGCAAGATTGAGACGCGAAAATTCGATTTGCCGCGGGCGGTGCGGCGGCTTCAGGTTGTCGAGAAACCAGTCGTACAACGGACGGTGGTCCTCGAACTCGAGCGTGCACAAGGAATGTGTAATGCCCTCAAACGCGTCCGATAAGGTGTGTGCGAAGTCATACATCGGGTATATGCACCAGGCATCGCCCGTGTGCTGATGACTGATATGACGAATTCGGTACAGCGCCGGATCGCGCAGATTCATATTCGGTGAGGCCATGTCGATCTTCGCACGCAACACATGCACACCGTCGACGAACTCGCCGGCGCGCATGCGGCGAAACAAGTCCATGTTTTCCCCGACACTGCGATCGCGAAAAGGGCTGTTCCTGCCGCATTCGGTCAGCGTGCCGCGATGCTCGCGGATCTCATCCGCGCTCAGACTGTCGACATAGGCAAGCCCCAGCTCAACGAGCTTCTCGCCGCTTTCGTAGAGGCGCTCGAAGTAATCCGACGCGTGCGTGAGCCTGTCGGCCCAGTCGAAACCCAGCCAATGAACGTCGCTCTCGATGGCGCGAACGAATACTTCATCTTCCTTGCCGGGATTGGTGTCGTCATAGCGCAGAAACGTTCTGCCATCGTTTTCGGCAGCGACGCCGAAGTTCAGGCATATCGACATGACATGGCCGATGTGCAAATAGCCGTTCGGCTCTGGCGGGAACCGCGTCACGATCTCATCGTGTTTGCCCGATTCGAGATCGTCATAAATGATTTTGCGGATGAAGTCCCGCGAAACATCATCGCTCATGAAAGGCAGTCAGGGTCAATCCGAAGGGCGGTATTGTACGCGAACTCTGGAAGGCGCCCAGCGCTCCGTAACGGACAAATTGATGAACTCGGCATTCATTACTTCACTGAGGTTGCCTGGTCTGGCCGGCGACACTCGCTGCACAATCCCCGGACCTCGAGCATCTGGTGCTCGGCCGCAAAACCCACCGCCCCGGCTTTTTGTCCGACTAGCAGGTTGATGTCGCCATCATCGAGTTCAGTGACGGTGCGGCATTCCCGGCAGATCAAAAACTGGCCGGAGTGCGAGCACTCGGGATCGGGACAGCCGATAAACGCATTGAGCGAGTCGAGACGGTGCACAAGCCCGGCCTCGATCAGAAATTCGAGAGCCCGATAAACGGTCGGCGGGGCGGCCTTCCTGCCCTCCTCGCCGAGCTTGCCGAGGATTTCGTACGCCCCGACGGGTTTGTGGCTGTGCCAGACCAAGGCCAGCACGTGTCGTCTCAGCTCGGTGAAGCGAAGCCCGCGCTGGCGGCACAGACCTTCGGCGGCATCCATGGCGGTCGAGATACAGTCGTCGTGATCGTGCTGTTGCGACGGGAATGGCTGTTCGAGTCCCTGCATTGTCCTGTCGGCCTCCGTATCCGCCTGGCTCCGTACCCATCAATATCACGTTGACGAGGTTCCAAAGTCCAGGCCAGAAATTTTCTGTACAATCCCGCCGTATCTTCGGGCAGGCAAACAAACATACACCAATCCGAATCATGCCGAAAATCACGTTACCAGACGGCTCCGAACGGCAGTTTGACGCTGCCACCCGAGGGGCCGACATTGCCGCCAGCATCGGCAAGAGCCTGGCGCGGGACGCCGTGGCTGTCCGTGTGGATGGCGAACTCTGGGACCTTGGTCGCGACATCGAGTCCGACGCTGCCATTGAGATCGTGACACGGGAATCCGACGAGGGTCTCGAGCTGCTGCGGCATGATGCTGCACACGTGCTTGCCGAGGCCGTCAAGGAACTCTGGCCCGACACACAGGTAACGATCGGGCCCGCCATAGAAAACGGCTTTTACTATGATTTTGCGCGCGTGGAGCCGTTTACCGAAAGCGATCTGGAGATCATTGAGGCGCGCATGAAGGACATCGTCGATCGCGACGAGCCGATAGAGCGCGAGGTCTGGCAGCGCGGCAAAGCGATCGAATTTTTCCGCAGCATCGGTGAGGAGTACAAGGCCGAAATCATCGAAGGAATTCCGCCAGGCGAAACGCTGACACTGTATCGCCAGGGTAACTTCATCGATCTTTGCCGCGGTCCCCATTTACCGTCAACAGGCAAGCTCGGCAAGGCTTTCAAGCTGACCCGGGTCTCCGGGGCGTATTGGCGTGGCGATTCGCGCAATGACATGTTGCAACGTATCTACGGCACCGCGTGGGCGAATGAGAAACAGCTGCGCAAACACGTCAACATGCTCGAAGAGGCGGAGAAGCGCGACCACCGCCGACTTGGCCGCATCATGGATCTGTTCCATTTCCAGGATGAGGCGCCGGGCGCCGTTTTCTGGCACCCCAAGGGATGGGCGATGTTTCAAAACCTGGTCGATTACATACGTCAGAAGCAGAATGCGGCTGGCTACCTCGAGGTCAACACGCCCGATCTCATGGCTCGCTCGCTATGGGAAGCGTCGGGCCATTGGGAATCGTTCGGCGATCACATGTACACGACCGAAACCGAAGACGGGCGTACTTATGCGATCAAGCCCATGAATTGCCCCGGACATGTGCAGATTTTCAAGCAGGGAATCAAGAGTTACCGCGATCTTCCTTATCGCCTGGCCGAGTTCGGCAAGGTGCATCGCTACGAGCCGTCAGGTGCATTGCACGGCCTGCTCAGGGTGCGAGCCTTTACCCAGGACGATGCACACATTTTCTGTACGCCCGAGCAGATTACCGCCGAGTCGATCGCGGTATGCGACCTGATCCTGGGCATCTATCATGATTTCGGCTTCGACGATGTGCGTATCAAGTTCGCTGACCGGCCCGAGGTGCGGGTCGGCGAAGATGCGGTGTGGGACCAGTCTGAGGCTGCACTGAAGAAAGCGCTCGAGGTCGCGGGTCTCGATTACGAGTACAACCCGAACGAAGGTGCATTTTACGGACCGAAACTCGAATTCGTGTTGCGCGACGCGATCGGGCGCGACTGGCAATGCGGAACCTTGCAAGTCGATCTCAATCTTCCAGGCCGACTCGGCGCAACCTACATCGGTGAGGACGGTAACAAGCACACACCGGTGATTCTGCACCGTGCGATGTTCGGCTCGCTGGAGAGATTCATCGCTATCTTGCTCGAGCATCACGCCGGCCACTTGCCGCTATGGCTCGCACCAACACAGGTCCAGGTATTGACCATCACGTCCGAAGCCGATGACTATGCCGAGGAGGTGGCAGCCGAATTGCGCAAAAGGGGTCTGCGTGCCGAAACGGATCTGCGCAACGAAAAAATCGCTTACAAGGTTCGTGAGCACAGTGTCGCGAAGGTGCCCGCGCTACTCGCGGTAGGCCAGCGTGAAGTCAAAAACCGGACCGTGGCCGAGCGTCGCCTTGGTTCGAAACAGCAACGCGTGATTGCTCTTGATGAGGCCATCGACGGACTCGAACGCGAAGTCCGGAATCGCGCCCAATCGTCCTGAAACACGAGTACGGAATGCTCCGGGTAGCTCGCAGGTGTCGCAATTTGGCGAAAGTTGCTTGGCTTGCATTGCGCCCAGGACCGAACGTGACACGCCAGACAGCCTGACTGTGCGTCGCGTCACAGAATCCAACATCATCGGGCCAGCAGCGATACCTAGCCCGGCCTGCAAGGATATACTGCTCCGACGAAAAGACTGCCCGTCCGATTCAACATAAGGCAATTGGAGGACCTGGAGTGCCGCTGGACCGATTCAATACGCAGGTACTGTTGCTTCACAGTGAGCGAGGCACGCTGGACGATTTAAGTGCCGGGTTCGACGAACGCTACACAGTACACTGTGCGACAAGCGGCACCGAAGCACTGAACACGCTCGGCGACACGCCCATTCACGTCATCGTGTCGGCTCAGGAACTGCCGGGGATGAGCGGCGTTGAAGCTTTGCGCGAGGCCAAGAAACGCTCCCCGGAGACAATCGGCATATTGCTCGCCAGCATGGAGGATGATCTCGAGGCGCTCGTCGGCGATGAGGAAGTATTTCAGATAGTCCGCGGTGGTATCAGTCCGAAAGAACTCGGCAAAATCATTGATAATGCGACGCAGCAAATGCGCCTGATGGCGTTGGCCAAGTCTGCAAATGATAACTCGGCAAGGGTCGACGCACCGACGTCCGAGCATATCGTGATGGAAACAGCCGAAAACGGCTCGGCGATCATCAGCGACGGCACAGGCCGTATGTACGCCCTCGATCCGACCAAAATATCGTCATCCATAGCAGTCGGCGCGCGCACTATCGACGTCCTCATATTGACGACGGACGACGAATTTCTCAGCACAATCAAAGGTTCTGTTCGCGGGCTGCACAACGTCCATCATGCAAGCACGCTAAAGCAGGCGGAACAGGCGTTAAAGAAGAGCAAGGTCGGCGTTGCTGTCGTTGATGCCGCAATGATCGGCTCGAACATCGAGAAACTAACTCAACATCTGCGTGAATCGAAAAAGCGCCTCGTCTCGATCGTCGCCGGCCGTCGCGATGACGGTGAGATGCTCATGGATCTGATCAACCGGGGCAAGGTCTATCGATTCCTGATGAAACCGGTTTCGGCTGGCCGTGCGCGACTCGCAATTGAAGCATCCGTCAAGCACCACCTGGAGGCACCCGACTCCGCGTTCAAGGCGGCGCCCAAGTCGCGATGGGCGCCGAAATTCGTGTCCCTGGGACTGCCGAAAGCCAAGCCGACACCGGATCCAAAGGCTGAAGCCGCCGCGAAACAAAAAGCCGAAGCCGCGAAGCAAAAAGCCAAAGCCGAAGCCGCAAAGCAAAAAGCCGAAGCCAAAGCCGAAACCGCGAAGCAAAAAGCCGAAGCACTGGCGATTAAACAGGCTGAAGCCGAAGCCGCAAAACAGAAAGCCGAAGCCGAAGCCGCAAAAAAGAAAGCTGAAGCCGAAGCCGCAAAACAGAAAGC